>Ga0310345_10003441_pt1 | contig 15034 bp, 12 predicted proteins | sample HC15DNA20500_MG_FD_204667 | JGI IMG/M metagenome (GOLD analysis project Ga0310345, IMG submission 204667) | Marine microbial communities from station ALOHA, North Pacific Subtropical Gyre - HC15-DNA-20-500_MG | ecosystem: Environmental > Aquatic > Marine > Oceanic | place: Pacific Ocean: North... | reverse complement strand
CGGGACCAGGGCGCCGTCGCAGGGCAGGGGGCGGGCCTCGACCCCGGTGATGTCGAGCCACATCTTGTGGTTGAAGTACCACGGGCTGGGCAGCAGGACCGCGTCGCCGGGGCCGGCGATGGTGGCCATCAGCGCGCAGAAGGCCTGGTTGCAGCCCGGGGTCACCGCCACGTCGGCGGGCGAGATCGCGCCGCCGTAGGCCGCGGACCACTGCGCCGCGATCTCCTCGCGCAGGGCGGGCAGGCCGAGGACGGGGCCGTAGAGATGCGCCTGCGGCTCGGAGAGCGCGGCCTCGGCGATGGCGCGGCGCAGCTCCTCGGGCGGCGGGTCCACGGGGGCGGCCTGGCTGAGGTTCAGGAGCGGCCGGTCCGCGGGGAAGCTGCGCCCGGCGATCCAGCGCCGCGCCTCCATCACCGGCGGATCGTAGGCGGCCGCCACCCCGGCCGCGAGCGGGCCGGGGACGGAGGCGGAAGGCGGGGGCGAGGCGGGCGTGGTCATGGGCGCGACGATAGCGGCGCGGCGGGGGCGGCGGAAGAGGGCGCGCGCCCGCAGCGCTGCGGCGCGGCGTCGGACGGGCCGCGGGAGCGGGGCAGGCGTCAGGCGGGCCGTCGGAGCGGCCGGGCGGGAGCCGGCCAGGGATCGGGGTGGAGCCAGGCGGGAGCCGGCCGGCGAGCGGGTTGGCCCCGCGCATGGTTCGGGCGGCAGCCGGGCAGGGATAGTGCGGGGCTGGGCAAGGCCCGGGCGGCAGCCGGGCGTGGGCAGCGGCCGGGCGGGAGCCGGGCAGGGATCGGGTTGCCGCTGGGCAGGCGTCGGGCGGGAGTCGGGCAGGCGGCTTGCCGGTCGGGTGCACGGCCGGGCAAGGGGGGACTCCGGACCGCCCCGGGGCGCGGCGAGGGCGCCGCGGCGCGGAATTGTCTCCCGAATGCGACAACTTGCGGGCTCCGGCCGGCCGGGCGCGGGTTTGGGGTTCTGCGGGGCCGCGGCCTGGGCGATGGTCCCGGCCGCGCCGCGACGACGGGGTCCCCCGCAGCCCCCGCCGCGCGGCCGACCCGTGCCTCGACCCCGGAACGTCCGCCCTGACCCAGACGCCCCCCCTGACCAGACCCGCGCGCCCGCGCGACTTCGGCGCCAAGCTGCGCCTGACCGCGATGCTGCTGGGCTGCGACAGCCAGAAGGCCCTCGCCGCGCTGTTCCGCGAGGCGAACCCGGACACCGATTTCGACGTGGCCCGCTCCTACAAGTGGATGCAGGGGCGCGCCGTGCCGCGCTCGCCCCGGCTCTACGAGGACTGGGCGGGGCTGCTGGACGCGGGCCGCCCGGGCGCCTGGCTGGCGGCCTGCGACCTGGAGACCTTCGTGGCCACGCTGGAGGCCCGCCATGGCGACGCCGCCTCGGGCCTGCGCGCCGCCGCCGGCCTGCCGCCCGAGGCGGCCCAGGCGCGCGAGCCGCGGACCTTCCTGCCCGGGGCCTTCGCGGTCTACGGCCTGGCGCAGTCGCCCTATTACCAGAAACGCCTGATCCGCGGGGACATGCTGCTGTCGCCCTGCGCCGAGGGGGAGCCCGGCCACCCCGCCCGCGTGCGCGAGCGCTTCGCCGGCATCACCGCCGCCTGGTCGGGGACGATCGAGGCCCATGCGCAGGGCCTCTCGGGCGAGCTGCGCAGCGAGGGCGGCGCCTTCGGCCCCTTCTACGTGGCGCTGGTGGCGCCGAGCCTGCCGGGCAGCCTGCTGGCGGGGGTGATGGTGGGCTTCGTCTCGCTGCAGCCGGGGGCGCAGCGGCCCTTCGCCACCCGGGTCGCGGCGGTGCGCGCGCCGGCGCCCGCCGCCGACCGGCTGATCGAGGGCAACCGCTATCTCGAGAACGACGCGGAGATCGCCGAGGACCTGCGCGGGCTGGGCCTGCCGGTGGAGCAGGCGCCGGAGTTCGCCGCCGACCTGGGCGCCTGGCTGCGGTTGCCGGTCTCGGCGCAGACGCCGCTCTCGCCCGAGGAGATCACCGGCCTGGTCAGCGCCGCCGACCGGCTGTGGCTGGCGACGCTCTGAACCTCTGGCGGGCCTTTCCGCGGCGTCGCCCTTTTCCACGCCGTTCCAAAGATCGGGCGCGCGAAGACAAACATGCCGGTTGAGCGGGCGCGCGCCCGGACGCCATGCTTTCCCCAGCGGCCGCCCGGCGGCCGCGGAGGTTGAGGATCGGGGCGACCGAGACCGGGCAGGATCCCACAGGCCCGGTCGCGACCCGGAGACGCGGCGGCCCGACCCCGGGGGGGGCGTGGGGGAGCGCGCGTTCCGGGTTCGGCGCCCCGGGGTGGCGCGGCGCCCGGCACGGCGCACGCGCCACCCAGGATCGGCCGGAGGCGGCGGCGCAGGGCCGCCGCCCGGCCCTCGCCCTCACCCCTGCGATGCAGGCGCCTCCTCGGCGAGATCCCACCACAGGCCGGCCATCAGCCCCAGCGCCTCGCGGCACAGCGGCGCCAGCACATGCTCGTCGGGCGCGTGCTGGGAGCAGGCGGTGTAGGAATGCGGGATCCAGATCGCCGGCAGGCCCAGCAGGTCGGTGAACAGCTCGTTGCAGATCGAGCCGCCCATCTGCGGGATCACCGCCGGCGGCCGGCCGGACGTGCGCTCCAGCGAGCGGCGCACGAAGAGCGCCCAGGGGTGGTCGGGATCGGTGCGGGAGGCCTCGAACCCGCCGCGGTTCTCCTCGGGCGCCTGCTCGATGGCGACGGCCTGGAAGCCATGGGCGTCGAGATGCCGGCGCAGGCCGGGCAGGATGTCGTCCGCGTCGGTCCCGGCGATGTAGCGCAGCTGGCAATGCGCCCGCGCCTCGGGCTGGATGGCGTTCACCGGGCTCTCGGGCGACCCGGCCAGCATCGCCAGGACCGCGAAGCTGTTCCAGGCGTAGACGTTCTCGGCCGGGGAGAACCCGGGCTCGCCCCAGCCGGGGTCCGGGCGGGGGCCGTCGGGGCCGGGCTCGATCTCCACCTCCGCCAGCAGGGCGCGCACCCTCTCGGAGGGCGGCTCCGGGCGCCAGGCCTCGACCTCGATCCGGCCGGTGGGGGAGACGATGCAGGCGATGGCGTGGCTGAGGATCGCCGCCGGATCGGCCAGCGCGCCGCCCCAGTTGCCGGAATGGTGCGCCCCCTCGCGCAGCGAGCACACCAGGTCGAAGTTCAGCCCGCCCCGCGCCCCCAGCGACACCGTCGGGCGCGCGGCGGTGGTCCGCGGCCCGTCGGAGGCGATGAACACGTCGGCGCGGAACGCCTCGGGATCCGAGGCGATCACCTCGCCCAGCCCTTTCGAGCCGTTCTCCTCCCCCGTCTCCACGATCCACTTGACGTTGAAGCCGAGCCGGCCGCCCCGGGCCGCCATCGCCGCCTCCAGCGCCTTGAGGTTGATCCAGTGCTGGGACTTGTTGTCCGCGGTCCCGCGGCCGTAGATCCGCTCCCCCTCCCGCGCCGTGCGCCAGGGGCCGGCGCCGCGGGTCCAGCGCTCCTCCATCCCCCGCACCACGTCGCCGTGGCCGTAGCCGAGCACCGTGGGCAGGGCCGGATCCTCGATCCGGGCGGCGAGCAGCACCGGGCCGCAGCCGGGAACGGGGTTGTCGAAGATCCGGGTCGCGAAGCCCAGGGCCGCGAAGGCGGGGACCATCGCCTCGTCGAGATAGCGGGCGCAGTGGGGCAGGCCCCGGGGCGTCTGGCTCTCGGAAGGGATGGCGACTAGGCGGGCGAGGTCCGCCTCGAACCCGCCCGCGTCGAAATACTGCTGCGCCCGCGCGATGGCGTCGTCCCGGCTCATGCTGATGCTCCCGCCTGCCTCGAGGGGGAAGCGGAGCACGTCCGCGCCTCCGGGACAACGCCCGCGGCCCGGCGGGGCGCATCGACCGCAGGGGCGGGAGAATAAATAAAACCGGCCGGTCGGTTTTAGTATTGAAGCGCCGCCTCCCCGGCGGCATCCTGCCCGCGGATCGAACGAGGCGGGAGGACCGGAGCCGTGGCTCTGCGGACGCGGGTGACCGAGGTGCTGGGGATCGAGCATCCCATCGTGATGGGCGGCCTGACCTTCTACGGGCGGGCGGAGCTCGCCGCCGCGGTGTCGAACGCGGGCGGGCTGGGGATGCTGACCGCGCTGACCCAGCCCTCGCCCGAGGCGCTGGCGGCCGAGATCGCGCGCTGCCGGGAGATGACGGACCGCCCCTTCGGGGTGAACCTGACGATCCTGCCCACCATCGACCCGATCCCCTACGACGCCTATCGCCGGGCGATCGTCGAGGGCGGGGTGACGGTGGTCGAGACCGCCGGGCGCAACCCCGGCCCCCATGTCGAGGACCTGCGCGCCCACGGGGTCAAGGTGATCCACAAATGCGCCTCGGTCCGCCACGCGCTGGCGGCGGAGCGGATGGGGGTCGACGTGATCTCCATCGACGGGTTCGAATGCGCGGGCCATCCGGGGGAGGAGGACGTGGGCGGGCTGGTGCTGATCCCCGCCGCCGCCGACCGGGTCGCGATCCCGATGATCGCCTCGGGCGGCTTCGCCGACGGGCGGGGCCTCGCCGCCGCGCTGGCGCTGGGGGCGGAGGGGATCAACATGGGCACCCGCTTCTGCGCCACGCAGGAGGCGCCGGCCCACCCCGCCATCAAGGACTTCCTGGTGGCCAACGACGAGCGGGACACCCGGCTGATCTTCCGCTCCCTGCGCAACACCGCGCGGGTGGCCCGCAACGGCGTGGCGGAGGAGACCGTCGCCCGCCTCTCGGTCCCCGGCGCGGGGTTCGAGACGGTGGCCGAGCTGGTCTCCGGCAAGCGGGGACGGGAGGCGCTGGTCTCGGGCGACGTCGAGGGGGGGATCATCTGGGCCGGGCAGGCGCAGGGGCTGATCCACGACGTCCCCACCTGCGCCGAGTTGATCGCGCGCATCGTGGCCGAGGCCGAGGAGATCATCGACGCAAGGCTGGCGAGGATGCGGGCATGAGCGGGACCCCGCCCATCGAGGCGGTGAAGGCGAGGCTGCAGGCGACCTTCGCCCGCTGGACGCGCGAGACGACGCTGGCGCAGATGCGCGCCGACTTCGACGAAGCGCTGGGCGGGACCGAGGCCGTCCCCTGCCGCGAGGTCGAGGTCGCCGGCATGCCCGGCGCCTGGTTCGGCCCCGAGGACGGGCCGGGCGCGATCCTCTACGTGCACGGCGGCGGCTACCAGGTCGGCTCGATCCGCTCCCACCGCGGGCTGATGCACCGGCTGGCGAGGGCGGCGGGGCTGCCGCTGCTCGCCTTCGACTACCGCCTGGCGCCGGAGCACCGCTTTCCCGCCGCGCTCGACGACTGCATGGCGGCCTGGCGCTGGCTGCTGGGGCAGGGCCGGCCGGCCGGGCGGCTCGCCATCGCCGGCGACAGCGCCGGGGCGGCGCTGGCGCTGGCCGCGATGCTGCGCGCGAAGGCCGACGGGACGCCGCTGCCGGGGGCGGCGGCCCTGCTCTCGCCCTGGCTGGACCTGGAGGCGACGGGCCCCTCGCTGACCACCCGCGCGGGCCTCGACCCGATGACCCCGCGCGAGAAGCTCCTGGTGATGGCGCGGCTCTACCTGGGGCGGGAGGGGGATGCGCGCGACCCGCTCGCCTCGCCGATCCACGGCGACTTCGCGGGGCTGCCGCCGACGGTGGTGCATGTGGGCGACCACGAGGCGATCCTGAGCGATTCCGAGACCTTCGCCGCGCGCGCCCGCGCCGCCGGGATGGAGGTGGCGCTGGAGGTCTGGCCGGAGATGATCCACCACTTCCAGATCTTCCCCGAACTGCCGGAGGCGGAACGGTCGCTCGCGAAGATCGGCGGCTTTCTCAGGGAGCGGGTGGCGTAGGCGCCGCCGGGGCGGCGCATTGAAACGAGGGCGCCGGGGCGGCGCATTGAAATGCGCCCTACGCCAGCGGCATGCCGCCGGAGACGCCCAGCGTCTCGCCGGTGACGAAGCCCGCCTCGCGGGAGGCGAGGAAGGCGACGGCGGCGGCGACCTCCTCCGGCGCGCCGAGGCGGCGGAGCAGGGTCGAGGACTCCATCGCGTGCAGCAGCTTCTCGCCCCCCTCGGCGACCGCCTGGCGCAGCAGGGGGGTGTCGACGGGGCCGGGCAGCACGGTGTTGACGGTGATCCCGTAGCGCGCGTTCTCCATCGCCAGCGACTTGCCGAAGGCCTCCAGCCCCGCCTTGGCGGCCGCATAGACCGCGCCGCCGCGGGAGCCGAGGCGCCCGGCCTCCGACCCGATCATCACCACCCGCCCGAAGCCTCCGGCCTGCATGGCGGGCAGCGCGGCATGGGTCACGCAGAAGGCGGCCTCGAGGTTGATCGCGAGCAGGCGGCGCCAGTCGGCCTCGGTCGTCCGCGTGAAGAAGGCGTGCTGGTCGACGCCGGCGTTGTTCACCACGATGTCGAAGGGCCCGAGCCGGTCGATCGCGGCGCGCACGGCGGCGAAATCGGTGAGGTCGAGGGCGGCGAAGACGACGCCCGTCGCCTCGGCCAGCGCCTGCGCCCCGGCGGCGTCGCGGTCGAGGATCGCGACCCGCGCCCCCTCCTCCGCCAGCCGCCGGGCCACGGCCTCGCCGATGCCGGCCGCGCCGCCGGTGACGAGGGCGCGCAGGTCCTGCAGGCGGGACTGGAAGGGCATTCAGCGCCCCTCGAACAAGGGCTTGCGCTTCTCGATCACCGCCTTGAGGCCCTCGAGCGAGTCCGCGGTGCCCGAGAGCTGCGAGGTCTCGCGCGCCTCGTCGGGCAGGCAGGCGTCGAAGCCGCGGGCGAGCCCGTTCCACATCAGCCGCTTGGTGGCCGACTGCGCCCGCGGCGCCCCGTCGGCGAGCTGGCGGGCGAGCTTGCGGACCGCCTCGTCCAGCGCCTCGTCGGGGACCACGCGGGTGACGAGGCCGATGCGCTCGGCCTCCTCGGCCTCGACGAAGCGGTTGGTCAGGACGATGTCCATGGCCCGCCGGAAGCCGACCAGGCGGGCGAGCGTCGCCGTGGCGCCGCCGTCGGGGGCCATGCCGACGCGGGTGGCGCCGGCCATGAACCGGGCCGAGGCGCCGCAGATCGCGATGTCGGCCGCGCAGGTCAGCCCCATCCCGGCGCCGCCGGTGGCGTAGCCCTGGATCTTCGCGATCACCGGAACCTCCAGGTTGGCGAGGCCGGAGACGCAGGTCTGCAGGTAGGCGGTCGCCATGCGCAGGAAATTCGGCAGGTCCTCGCCCTTGGAGAAGAACTCCTTCACGTCGCCGCCGGCGCAGAAGATGCGGCCGCGGCCCGAGAGGATCACGGCGCGCACCCTGCGGTCGCCGTGGACGGTCATGATCGCCTCGTGCAGGCGGCGGCCGAGCTCGAGCGAGAAGCCGTTGGCGGCCTCGGGGCGGTTGAGCTCGATCTCGGCGATGCCGTCGGCGTAGCGGACCAGCACGGGGCCCTCGGCGATCAGCGCCTCGGGGCCCGGGGGGGCTTGGTCTTGCATGGGGGTCTCCTCCCGCAGGCGGGCTTCAGACGAGGAAGGACAGGGTCCAGATCGCCTTGTTGTTGTTGACCAGCACGACCTTCTTGAAGGCCATGCGCAGCTCGCCCTCGATCCGGCGCAGGGTGTAGTCGACCCGCGCGCCCCAGACCGTGTCGCCACGCAGGTTGGTCTCGAAGATCATCGCGTTGGCGGCGACGCGGATGTCGTCGCCCGCGCTCTCCAGCAGCTCGATGTTGGAGAGCGTGCGGGCGAGCTGGCTGGGCGGGGTCTGGGAATGCCGGCGCCCCGTCTTCAGCTGCCGGATCCTGAGCCCGATGCGCGAGCGGTTGTCGTAGATCATCGACATCTGCCGCTCCGGGTCGATGTCGGCGCCGTTGGCGGGCACCCAGTAGAGGGCGTCGTCGGTCCACAGCGCCTCCCACCCGTCGTAGTCGTGGGTGTCCTGCAGGCGCGCCTCCCGGTAGAGGAACTGCGAGACCTCGAAATGCAGGGCGGGGTCGGCGCGGATCGCGGTCTTGTCGGCCCCGGTCCATTCCTTGAGGATCTCGGGCCCGGCGATGTCCTGGGCGGGGATCGACATGGCTCAGGCCTCCTTCAGGGGGCGGGACATCAGGGTCTTGTAGTGATCCCAGATGTGGCGGCTGGGCAGGTCGTCGGTGGAATGGGCGATGGTGTAGCCGTCCGCGTCCTGCCGCTCGCGATGCTCGCCGCGCTTGAGGTAGAGCCACTCCGGGTCCCGGATCTCGAGGCCGCGCTGGTTGCGCTCGTACATCTCGGTGTCGTCGGCGAGCAGGAAGCCCGCCGGCCCGACCGAGCCCATGGTCTGCTGGCGCAGCCGCCGGTTCATGTCGGGCGCGCCCTTGAACTGGATCGCGGTGACGTTCTGGATCGACTCGTGGGCCGAGACCGGCTGGATCACGAAGATCTGGATCTCGGCGATGAAGAGGTTCGGAAAGATCATGACGTGGGGCATGCCGTCGATCATGATTTCGCGGGCTTTCTCCTCGCCATAGGCGTCGGTCATCTGCTGCACGTAGGCGGGCAGCTTGGCGGCGGTGGTGCCGAACCAGCTCAGCGGTTCGTCGCGGCGGCGGAACTCGGGGCGCACGTCGACCTCGGTATGGCCCTGGCCCAGCGCGCGGGTCACGCAGACCGCGTCGTCGCCGTAGATCGAGCCGATCTGGCTGTCCGAGACCGAGAAGATCGAGGAGTGCACGAAGGCCGGGTGATAGCCGTCGCACTCGTTCTCGAGGATGAACTTCCAGTTGGCCCGGGTGCGGTGCTTGAGGAAGCCCGCGGTGATCTCGATCTCGCCGGTGGGGGAGTTGTCGCAGGCCTGGTCGATGGTGCGCTTGGCCCCCGCCAGATGCGCCTCCAGCGGGATCACGTCGGGGTCCATGCAGCCGAAGACGAAGCCGCGGTAGCTCTCCACCCGCGGCGCCTGGCCGAGCCCCAGTTCGTTCTTGGGCGCGTCCTTGTAGCCCTCGGGGAAGGCGTAGCCGATCAGCCGGCCATCATTTGCAAAAGTCCAGGAGTGGTAGGGGCAGGTGAAGCGGGCGCGGTTGCCCTTTTCCTGCACGCAGACGGCGTTGCCGCGGTGGGGGCAGCGGTTCAGCAAGAGCCGCACCTCCCCCTTCATGTCGCGCACCATCAGCACCGGCATCGGGCCGAGGCTCTTGGTCACGAAGTCGTTGCGCTCCGGGATCTCGCTCTCGTGGCCGATGTAGACCCAGGTGCGGAACCAGATCTTCTCGACCTCCTCGCGGAAGATCGCCTCGTCGCAATAGAGCGAGCCGTGGACCCGGCCGGGTTCGATCAGGCCGTCCCAGCGGCCGGGGTGGGGGGAACCGTCCATGTCGGCCTCCGTTTCGGGGGTGGCGGGGGCGCGGCTCGGGGCGAGGCGCGGGGAAAGTGAATAAACCGGACAGGCGTTTTATTAATCTGCTTCGCACTGGCGGTCAACCGTCACCGGGGGTGCGAACCCGCTCGGGACGCTTGACCGGAGCCGTTGCGGCGGCGTAACCAACACATTAACCGGACGTCCGTCTTGATATTTCATAGCACCCCCGCGCCGCCCCTGCAAAGGGCCCGCCCGGGCGGCGCAGAGGGAGGCCCCCCGTGAACGCTTTCGCCCAGACCTCGCCCGAGAAGGGCTTCCGCCTGCCGGACCCCGACTTCGTGCCCGAGGAGCTGAAGATGCTCCGCGCCCAGGTCCGCCGCTTCGTGGAGACCGAGATCCAGCCCCATGCCGAGGCCTGGGAGGAGGCCGGCGAGATCCCGCGCGAGCTGTTCCGCAAGCTCGGCGCCCTGGGCCTGCTGGGGATGCAGCATGCGGAGGACTACGGCGGCACGCAGATGGGCGCGCTCGCCTCGGTGGTGTTCGGGGAGGAGCTGAGCCGCTCCACCTTCGGGGGCGTCACCTCCTCGGTCACCGTGCACACGGACATGTCGGCGAGCCATATCTCGCGCGTCGGCACGCCCGAGCAGAAGGCCGAATGGCTGCCCCGGATCTGCGCGGGCGAGGTGGTCTGCGCCATCGCGGTGACCGAAGCCGGGGCGGGCTCGGACGTGGCGGGGCTGCGCACGAAGGCGCGGCGGGACGGGCCGGGGGAGGACGCCGACTGGATCATCGACGGCTCGAAGATGTTCATCACCAACGGCGTCTACGGGGACCTGCTGATCGTGGGCGCGCGCACCGGGGGCGAGGGCGCCCGCGGCCTGTCGCTGTTCCTCGTCCCCCGCGAGACGCCGGGGGTGACGGTCGCGCAGAAGCTGAAGAAGCACGGCTGGCTCAGCTCGGACACGGCCGAGCTCTATTTCGACTCCGTGCGCGTGCCGGCCTCGGCCCTGCTGGGGGGCGAGAACCGCGGCTTCTACGCGATCATGCAGGGCTTCGAGCATGAGCGGCTGATGATCGGCGCCTTCTCGGCCGGGGAGGGGGCGAAGGCGATCGAGCTGACGCTCGACTACGTCCGCCAGCGCCGCGCCTTCGGCAAGACGATCTGGGACCAGCAGGCCACCCGCCAGCGGCTGGCGATGCTGGCGAGCCAGGTGGCGATGGTGCGTGCGCTGACCTACCAGACCGCGCTCGCCCTCGACGGCGGCCGCCCGGTCAGCCTCGAGACCGCGATGATCAAGTCGACGGGGCCGGAGATCCTGCACGAGGTCGTCCACGGCTGCCTGCAGCTCCACGGCGGGACCGGCTACATGCGCGGCACGCCCATCGAGCGCATGGCCCGCGACGCCCGCATCCTGCGCATCGGCGGCGGCGCGACGGAGGTGATGCTGGAGGAGGTGGCGAAGCGGATCTGAGCGGCGGGGCGGGGGGCACGGCGCATTGAAATGCGCCCTACGCGGGCCCCGTAGGGCGCATTTCAATGCGCCGTGCCCGCCTCCCCCACGCGGGAGGCCCCCGCCGCCCGCCGGGCCCGGCCCGGCGGGCGGCGACGGCTCATCTCTTCAGGGTCGCCAGCCGGTCCTGGGTGCGGCCCGAGGCGCCGAACTCGGAGGGCTTCAGCCCCTCGAAGGCGGTGATCCGGCCCCAGGCGGCGGCCACGTCCTCGACCGAGGCGGGGCCGTGGGGATCGAACTGCACGCCCTGGCTCTCGAAATAATGCAGCCGGCCGAAGCCGCCGGCCGCCGCGGTGACGATGACGCCGGTGTCCTGGCAGGCCTCGGAGGCGAGATAGGCCACCGCCGGCGAGACATGGGCCGGGTCCAGCATCGCCAGATAGTCCTCGGGGATCCCCAGGTTCTCGGTCATCCGGCTGCGCGCGCCGGGCGAGACGGCGTTGACCAGCACGTTCTTCTTCGCCCCCTCGATCGCCAGCGTCCGCATCAGCCCCAGCAGCCCCTCCTTGGCCGAGCCGTAGTTGGCCTGCCCGAAGTTGCCCGAGGTGCCGGCGACGGAGGTGGTGAAGATCACCCGCCCGAACCCCTGGTCGAGCATGGGGTTCCAGGCGGCCCGGGTGCAGAACACCCCGCCCCAGTAATGCACGTCGAAGACCGTGCGGAAGTCGTCCAGGTTCGCCTTGGCGAAGGACTTGTCGCGCAGGATGCCGGCGTTGTTGACCAGCACGTCGATGCGCCCGAAGGCGCGCAGGGCGGCGCCGACGATGGCCTCGCCGCCCTCCTGCGTGGCCACGCTGTCGTAGTTGGCGACCGCCTCGCCGCCGGCGTCGCGGATCTCGTCCACCACCCGGTCGGCGGCGGCCATGGTCTCGCCCTTGCCGTCCATGGTCGAGCCGAGGTCGTTGACCACCACCTTCGCGCCCTGCTTCGCCAGCAGCAGCGCATGGGCGCGGCCCAGCCCCGCGCCGGCCCCGGTCACCACGGCGACCCGGCCGTCCAGCCTCAACGTCATGTCTTTCCTCCCGTTCCGGAGTCGAGTCCGGTTATCCGTGGCCGAGAGGAAAGCAGCCGGGGACGGCGGCGTCCACCGGCCGTTGCGTGGCTCAGGCCGGCTGGCGGCGCGCCGCCAGCAGCCGGTCGACGGCGATCTTCGCCGTCTCGGCGCAGGCCTGCGTGCCGCCGTTCCCGTAGCTCTTCACCGCGTCGCCCACGCACCACAGGCCCGCGATCCCGGTCTCCTGCTCCATGTCGTAGCCGGCGCCGGAGCGCTGCGCCGGCCACTCGTCCCGCATCACCCGGATCGAGAGCATCTTCACCCGCGCGTCGAAGCCGGGGAACTGCTCGCGCAGGTCGATCAGGCCGTTCTCGACCTCGGCCTCCGAGTCGAAATCCGCGATGGCGGGGCGGGGCACGGCATAGGCCACGTACTGATGCCAGCCCTCGGGCGCGAGCTCGGGGCAGGCGGCGGTGAGGTTCGCCATGTTGCACAGCCGCCCGGTGGCGGTGCGCCCGAAGGTCATGATGCCGGGGGCGGGCATGATCTCCTCGCGGGCGGCGAAGTTGTAGACGATGTTGGCGGCGGGCCGCAGCACCTCGCGCGTGCGGCGGACGTAGTCGGGGGCGAGATGCGCCTCCGCCAGCCCGACCAGCGCCCGCGGCCCCCCGTTGAAGATCACCGCGGCGGCGGGGACGCGCAGCGTCTCGCCCTCGCGCCGGATCCGGACCGCGCGGATCGCGCCGCCCTCGATCTCCAGCGCCACGGCGGGCGCCTCCAGCCAGACCTCGCCGCCCAGCCGCTCCACCGCCGCGGCGAGCGCGGCCCAGGCGCCGCCCGTGCCCTGGGGGTGGAAGCCGAAGCGCTTGAAGGCGCCCTTGGAGGTGAAATAGGTCAGGAAGGCGCGGGCCGGGATCTCGTCGGCGTTCATCGCGAAGATCGCGGCGCAGAGGTTGCGGAAGATCGCGTGCACCGTGGCGTTGGAGGTGTAGCGCTTCAGCCAGTCCTCGGTGGACTCGCGCCCGTCGGGCAGGGAGCCCCCGCGCGCCTGCGCGAACTGGTCGAGCACCTTGGAAGCGTGCCTGGTCAGCCCGCCCAGCAGCATCCCCAGGCCGCCCTTCTGCACGTTCACCACCTTGCGGTCGAGGTAGAAGACCGTGGCGGGGTTCGGCTCGCGGATCTCGAGCTCGGCGCCCGCCAGCCGGAAGGTTTCCTCGAAGACGCCGCCGGGCTCGAGCGCGATGGCGCCCATGTTGACCCGGTGGCCGTCGATCACCTCGGTGCCCGCGCGCCCGCCCAGCCAGGCGTGGTCGTCGATCATCAGGGTGCGCAGGCCGGCGGCGGCGGCGCGGGCGGCGGCGCAGCAGCCCCCCGCGCCGGCGCCGATCACCACCACGTCGAAACGGTCGTCGGTCCGCATCGCGAATCCTCCCGGTTGGTCGTTGGGACCGAATCATAATCCGTCCGGCCGTCTTGTTAATCTTTCACCGACCGCTGCGCGCCGCAACCATCCCCGGCTTGCCCGGACGGCCCCGGTTTGCCACAACACAAGGGCGCAGGCGCAGCAGAGGACGAGTGCATGGCCCGGACCCAGTCGCAGCTCTACCCCGAGATCCGCGAGAAGATTCTCCGGACAGCCGGCAAACTGTTCGCCGAGAAGGGATTCGCGACGGCGACCATCCTGGACCTGGCCAGGGCCTGCGACTCGTCGCGCGGCGCGCTCTACCACTATTTCGGCTCCAAGGAGGAGATCCTGGCCGAAATCATCGAGGGCCACGTCGCCGAGATGCTCGGCCAGCTCGAGGCGATCGAGGAGCGTCGCCTGGACCCGGAGGCGCATCTGAGCGAGGTCGCCCGCTGCATCATGCGCCTGAACGCCGTCAACGCGCACGAGCAGGTGGTGCTGCTGAACGACTTCAACCTGCTGGAGCCGGACCTGCGCCGCAAGATCGCCGGCGACCAGCGCAAGATCGTCTCGATCGTGCGCAACGCCCTGGCGCGGCTGGACGACTCCCGCCGGCTGGCGATCAGCTCGGACAGCACCTATGCGATGATGCTGCTGGGGATCCTGAACTACACCTTCGCCTGGTACGACCGCGACGGCCCCGTCTCGCCCGAGGCCTTCGCCGACCGGACCGTGGACATCTTCCTCAACGGATTCCGCGCCGCGCCCCGCGCCGGGTGAGCGAGCGGGGCGCCTTCGGGCGCTCCGCGGGCCAATCAAAAACCGTCCGGTCGGATTATGTGTCGTCCGCCGCTTCGGTTTCCCGCATTCATCTGTTGCGCGTGGAACGATCTGTGATAGACACTCATAAAAAAGCCGAACGTCCAGCCTGTTAATTCTCGCGGGCCCCGAGACCTCGGCGAACCACGACCCCGACCGGGCCAGGGAGGCCGACGACTTGAGCCAGACCCAGACCACCGGGGCGCCCGCGCCGACGGCCGCGCCCCCGCCCCCGCTGCTGGAGATCCGCAACGCCCGCATCGTCTACGACCACGCGGTCGAGGCGGTGCGCGACGTCTCGCTCAGCGTGCCGCAGGGCGCGGTGGTGGCGCTGCTGGGCTCCAACGGCGCGGGCAAGTCGACGCTGCTCAAGGCCCTGACCGGCACGCTGGCGCTGGAGGACGGGGCGGTGGAGAAGGGCGCGATCCTGCTCGACGGCGAGGACCTGGGCCGCACCCCCACCGACCGCATCGTCGCCCGCGGCGTCTCGCTGGTGCCGGAGGGGCGGCGCCTCTTCGCCAACCTCACGGTCGAGGACAACATCACCATGGGCGGCCACCTGAAGGGCGCCGCCGACCTCGCCCGCCTGCGCGCGCAGGTCTACGACCTGTTCCCGCGGCTCGCCGAGCGTCGCCGCCAGATCGCGGGCTATCTCTCGGGCGGCGAGCAGCAGATGGTCGCCGTCGGCCGCGCCCTGATGGCCGAGCCGCGCCTGCTGGCGCTGGACGAGCCGAGCCTCGGCCTCGCCCCCCTGATCGTCGACCAGATCTACGCGACCGTCGCCCGCCTGCGCGCCGAGTTCGGCATGACCATCCTCCTGGTCGAGCAGAACGCCATGCAGGCGATGGAGATCGCCGACACCGTCTACATCATGGAGAACGGCCGCATCGTGCTCGACGGCCCGGCCGAGACGATGCGCGGCAACCTCGACGTGCAGGAATACTACCTCGGCTTCTCGGGCGGGGGCGAGCGCCGCAGTTTTCGGGACGT
>Ga0310345_10003438_pt1 | contig 15041 bp, 19 predicted proteins | sample HC15DNA20500_MG_FD_204667 | JGI IMG/M metagenome (GOLD analysis project Ga0310345, IMG submission 204667) | Marine microbial communities from station ALOHA, North Pacific Subtropical Gyre - HC15-DNA-20-500_MG | ecosystem: Environmental > Aquatic > Marine > Oceanic | place: Pacific Ocean: North... | reverse complement strand
CTGACAAGCGGTGCTACCGCCGAAGATGTGGCCGCCATTCTGGCTGAAGCCAAGGCGGTGGATGTCTCCGAGCGCCATCCCGATGCGTGGGTAATCGGTGCCGATCAGACACTTTCACTGGAGGAACAGGTCTTCCACAAGCCGAGGGATATGGAAGAAGCGAGACGAAACCTTCTGACGCTTTCGGGAAAGACCCATCAGTTGAACAGCGCTGTTGTTCTGGCGCATCAGGGCCAGGTTCAATGGCGCCACACTTCCGTTGCACATATTACCCTGCGCGACCTGGAGCCCGGCTTTATCGGTCGCTATCTCGCTGAGATCGGCGACGCAGCCCTAAGAAGCGTTGGCAGCTATCAGGTGGAAGGTGCTGGAAACCACCTGTTCCGGAAAGTCGAAGGTGATCATTTCACCATCATTGGCTTGCCCCTCCTCCCACTGCTGGAGGCACTGCGCGAAAGGAAACTGATTGATGGCTGAAGCGCCCATCAAGGCCTTTGTCTGCGGACATCCGATCAAGCATTCGAGGTCTCCGCTGATCCACGGATATTGGCTGGAAAAGTATGAGCTGGATGGCTCGTATGAGGCGATCGACGTGGCTCCGGAAGATTTTGCCCACTTCCTCCACACGCTTCACGAACAGGGCTATGCCGGCGGCAATGTCACTCTTCCTCACAAGGAGAGCGCATTCAAAATTGTCGAAAAGCTGGACGGAGCAGCAGAGAAGATCGGCGCCGTAAACACGATCTGGCTCGAAAACGGGCATCTGTGCGGTTCCAATACCGACGCCTATGGCTTCGCAGCCAATCTTGATCAGCAAATGGCGGGCTGGGACAGCGCGAGGACGGCCGTATTGCTGGGCGCTGGCGGTGCTGCCCGGGCCGTGATCCATGCCCTGCAAGAGCGCGGCTTTGATGAAATCCGCATTGTGAACCGCACCGAGGCGCGGGCGCGGGATCTTCAGGCCCGTTTCGGCGGAACGACGTCGGCGCATGGCTGGGAGGCTATTGATGATCTGCTTGCCTCAACCGACCTTCTGGTAAACACTACATCGCTCGGCATGGCCGGATCAGCGCCCCTGAGCATTTCGCTTGATCCGCTGCCTGATCACGCCATCGTTTCCGATATTGTCTATGTTCCCTTGCAAACTCCCCTCCTTGCCGATGCACAGGAGCGCGGCCTGCGAACGGTTGAGGGTCTTGGAATGCTCTTGCACCAGGCCGTAGCCGCATTCGAACGCTGGTTCGGGGTGAAGCCCGAGGTTACGGGCGAGCTGCGTCAGCGCATCATTGATGACCTGAGGAGCGGGAAGTGATCATTCTCGGGCTGACGGGTTCGATTGGCATGGGAAAATCCACCACTGCCAGAATGTTCGCCGAAGAAGGGGTTCCCGTGCATGATTCAGATGCCGCCGTTCACCGCCTATACGCTGGTGACGCTGCAAAGGGGATGGAAGAGCTGTTCCCCGGAACGGTGATCGATGGCGTGGTGGACCGCAATAAGCTGGGCCAGCGCGTGATCGGCAACCCGGAAGCGCTCAGGAAACTTGAGAACTATATTCATCCGCTCGTACGCCAAGATGCTGATGCCTTTGTCGAACGGCTTCGCAAGGCTGGTGCGGAACTCGTCGTGCTCGATATTCCGCTGCTCTTCGAGACCGGCGGCACTGATCGTGTGGACAGGATTGCGGTGGTCTCTGCACCTGCCGATATCCAGCGGCAGCGGGTTCTCGCCCGCCCAGGGATGACGGAAGAGAAATTCGCCGCCATTCTGGCAAAGCAGGTCCCCGACGAAGAAAAGCGCCAGCGTGCCGACTATGTCATAGATTCCGGTAAAGGGCTGGACCATGCACGCGATCAGGTGCGGCAGATCGTGAAAGAGCTTGCACAGCTTTAGGCACGCTTGCGAGCCGACACTGCTTGCATTGGCTACCGCTTCACCCCCATTGTCGAACGGTAGGCAGAGAGTTGGACAATGCGCGAAATCATATTCGATACGGAAACCACCGGTCTCGACCCACGAGAAGATCGCATCATCGAGCTTGGCTGTGTCGAACTCGATAACCGCTTTCCCACTGGACGTACCCTGCACTTCTTCATCAATGCCCAGGGGCGTTCCGTCCATCCCGACGCTCAGGCCATTCACGGGATCTCGGATGCGGATCTGGCCGACAAGCCGGTCTTCGCGGAGATCCTGGATGAGTTTCTCGCCTTCATCGACGGTGCGAAACTCGTCGCTCATAATGCGAATTTCGATATCGGCTTCATCAATGCCGAATTCGCACGCCTCGATCAGCCGGTGGTTGACCCGTCGCTGATTGTGGATACGCTCGCAATTGCCCGGCGCAAGCATCCCATGGGGCCGAACTCACTTGACGCACTCTGCCGGCGCTATGGCATCGACAACTCACGACGCACGAAGCACGGCGCTCTGCTCGACGCCGAGCTCCTGGCCGAAGTCTATATCGAGCTCGTTGGTGGCAAGCAGGCTGCATTCGGCCTGGAGATATCCACGGGTGAAACCGAGCAGCGCGGTCAGGACCGGCAGATCCAGGTCAAGATAGAGCCACGGCCTCAACCTTTGCCGTCGCGCCTTTCCGCGGGCGAGCGCGAAGCGCATGAAGCCATGGTTCAGGCCATGGGTGAGAATGCGCTTTGGAACAAGATCCGCCCCACCCTCGAAGCAGCCGAATAGAAAGCAAAAAGCCGGGCAACTGCCCGGCTTCATGCAAGAGATCGGTTCTGATCGGTTGATCAGGAAGCCTGTACCTTCGACTTGGCCTGCTCTTCAGCCATGCGCTGCTGGAACATGCGCGCGAAGTCGATCGGATCGATCATCAGCGGCGGGAAGCCGCCATTGCGGGTGGCGTCTGCGATGATCTGACGTGCGAAGGGGAAAAGCAGACGCGGGCACTCGATGAAGAGCAGCGGCAGCATGTGCTCCTGCGGGAAGCCTTCGATACGGAAGATGCCGCCGTAAAGCAGCTCCACATTGAACATCACGTTCTTGTCGGACTCAGCGCGCGCATTGAGCGTCAAAAGGACATCATAGTCCGAGCCACCGAGCGGATTGGCGTTCACATTGACGTTGATGTTGATGGCCGGAGCCTTCTCGCTGCGATTGCGCAGCGACTGAGGTGCGCCCGGGCTTTCGAAGGAAAGATCCTTCACATATTGGGTCAACACATTCAGGCTCGGCTGCTTGCCATTGCCTGCCGCCTGCTGACCGGCTTCCTTGTTCTGATCGTTTTCCTGCGGGTTCTTGGCCATCCGCCTTCAGTCCTCATCCACTCGTTACGCGGCTTTAAGCCACTTGAAATCTGTCGCGTTGGCTAGCACGGGCATATCCGCAAGACAAGTTTGCGCCGCCTCACTGCGGTTTGTTCAGGCTGCTGTCGTTGCGCCACGGCGTGTCATCACGTGGTCCGGCCGTATACTCCTCGCTTTCAAGGTCGATGACATTAGGATCCCGAGATCGCGACCGGGTTTCGCCGCCGGGCGTGATAATGGTGATGCGGCTGCGCAAAAATCGCCACCCCGCGTCCCGAAACTGGGGGACAAATAGGAGGAAACCGAGCGTATCAGTCACGAAACCCGGTGTTAGGAGCAATACGCCTGCCACCATGATCATCATGCCATGCACAAGGTCACGCCCGGGTATCTGTCCCTGTTCCATTGTCGCTCGGATTCGCCGCGCCACGCCAAAGCCCTGTGAGCGGAGCAGAAAGGTACCTGCTACGGCAGTGGCAAAAATCAGGCCCATAGTGGCCAACACGCCGATTTCGCCGCCCACGACCACAAAAACGGCGATTTCCAGCAATGGAATGGCCAGAAGCATGAAAGGTATGATGGATAACGGCACTTTCTTTACGAACCTCGCGCTAATGCGACCTTAAGGCCGCGTCTTTACCCAAATAGGAACGATGGCAATCAATTTGAATGATTCGATGGCGCGTTCTATATGAAATGACGCGGACTACCCCGCCGGAAGCCGAAAAATGTCCCGGCTTCTCAGGACAGAGCGACATGTTTGGCTGAACACTATGCAATTTTTTGATTTTGGCACGATTTTCTTCCTGGTCGCGGCAGTCGTGATCTTTTTCCAGCTGCGTAATGTTCTGGGACGACGCACGGGCAACGAACGTCCGCCCTTCGACCCCTATTCCAATCGCTCGCGCTCCGCACCTGCGGAAACCAAGGACAATGTCGTCTCGCTGCCCAAGCGCAATGGCGCTTCCACCGCTCCGCAGACCGGGCCTGACATTGAGGAAAGCTTCGCTGCCATCGATGCGCTGACCCAGCCGGGCACGCCGGTCAATGAAGGGCTCAAGGCAATTCGCAAGGCAGATCCACAATTCGATGTGAGGAAATTCCTCGAAGGCGCAAAAATGGCCTACGAGATGATCGTGATGTCCTTCGCCGATGGTGACCGCCGGACATTGAAGAACCTTCTTTCGAAGGAGGTCTATGAAGGCTTCGTGGCTGCCATCGACGAACGGGAACGCCAGGGCCAGAAGATCGAATCCTCATTCGTCGGTATCGACAAGGCCAGCATCATCGGTGCTGAGCTCAAGGGCACGGAAGCCCACATCACGCTACGGATCGTCAGCGAATTGATCTCGGCCACCCGCGATCGCGGCGGCGAGATTGTCGACGGCGATCCAGAAACCGTCGCCGAAGTGAAGGATGTCTGGACCTTCGCGCGCGACACGCGTTCGCGTGATCCCAACTGGAAACTGGTGGCGACAGAAGCCGAGGACTGACGTGGACGCCCGCGCGCCCGTCAGCTCGGCGACACCGCCGCTCTCACCACTGTTTCAACCGGTCCGGTTTGCCGATCTCCCAGCATGGCTGGATGATGATCATGTTGCGGCTTTCGCCGCCTTCCGCCGTAGCGCGTTAAAGGCGGCCGAAAAACCATACAAGTCCGGAAGCCTCGGCATATGGCAGTCCGCCTTTCTCGCTGCATTCGCTGCGGCCCGATCCATGGCCGCCGATATTTCACGCTCTGAGGCGCGTGAATTTTTCGAGTATTGGTTCCGGCCGCACAGGATCGTTGGGCATGAGGGCTTTGTGACCGGCTATTACGAGCCGGAAGTCGAAGCTTCGCTACATCCAACCGATCGGTTCAAGGTCCCTCTCTACCGAAAGCCGGGTGATCTCGTGAAGATTGATCCGGAATCTCCCCCCGCCGGCATGGAGAAGGGTTTCGCGTTTGCACGCTCGTCCAGCGGCTCCCTTGGCCCTTATTTCGACCGACAGGCAATAGAAGAGGGCGCGCTGTCAGGCCGAGGGCTCGAGCTTTGCTGGCTGGAAGATCCGATCGACGCCTTCTTCATCCATGTGCAGGGTTCGGCTCGTCTCAAACTGCCGGATGGGCAGATCATGCGGGTCGGCTACGCAGCCAAATCTGGCCATCCTTTTACCGGAATAGGCAGAGCGCTGGCCGAGCTCGGGGAACTGCCGCTCGAAGAAGTTACGATGCAAAGCATTCGGGCCTGGCTGAAGGCCAATCCGGAGCGTCAGCAGGAGATCATGTGGCGCAATCGTTCTTTCATCTTCTTTCAGGAGATGGAAACCACCGATCCCGCGCTTGGTCCTGTGGGCGCAGCCAAGGTGCAACTCACACCACTTCGATCCATAGCGGTCGATCGCTTTTTGCATACCTATCCGACGCCATTCTTTCTGGACGCGCCGGAATTGACCTGCCCGACCGGCAAGCCATTTCGCCAGCTCGTGATTGCACAGGATACAGGCTCTGCAATCATAGGTCCGGCGCGGGCCGATCTTTTTCTGGGAAGTGGCGATAAGGCGGGCGGGATTGCCGGCACGATCAAACATGAAGCCAGATTTTTTGCCCTGCTTCCCGCCAAACTGGCCGGGGAGCCGGGACGGTGAAGCGCAAAAAGGAAAAGCTGACCGAGGAGGACAGGGTATTGTGGGGACGCGTGGCGCGCACCACGAAACCACTTGAAGGCAAAAGCTTTCCCGACTGGCCGGAGGCGGTCGGCCACGATCCACAGCCGCCTGTTCCCACACCGGCTGCTGATGACCGCCAGGCGCCCAAGACGACAAAACGTACGCCCGCTCCCGCCATTCAGGACCCGCGTCACATCGACCGGCCTACCTATGGCAAGCTTGCTCGCGGACGTCTCGAGATCGCGGGACGTGTTGATCTTCACGGGATGACGCAGGAAGAAGCCCATATGCTTCTATTCTCGTTCCTGCGCCGCGCCTATGAAGCTGACCGCCGCTACGTCCTTGTCATTACGGGAAAAGGTACTTCCTCGCGCGGTGAAGGCGTGCTGCGCCGATCGGTTCCGCGCTGGTTTGCGACCAGCCCTTTTCGTGAGATCGTCGGCGGCTATGAAGAGGCTGCCAGAAATCATGGCGGCGCGGGTGCGCTCTATGTGAGGCTTCGAAAGCGGGGACCAAGGAAATGACTCCCTTCGGAGAGCGCGTGCGGGAATTGCGCCGCGAGCGTGGCATCAGCCAGAAGAAAATGGCCGAGGATATCGGCGTGAGTGCTGCCTATCTGTCCGCGCTGGAGCACGGCCGGCGCAGCCCACCCACCTGGCCGATGGTTCAGAAAATCATTGGCTACTTCAACATCATCTGGGATGAGGCCGATGAATTGCAGCAATTGGCTGCACTCTCACATCCGCGGGTAACCGTTGATACGGCAGGAATGCCGCAAAAGGCGACGGCACTCGCCAATCTATTGGCGCACAACATCCAAAACCTGACCACGGATGAGCTCGAGAGGCTTTACGGCGAACTCAACAAGATGCTGAAGGCAAAAGCCAAGAACTGAACTCTCAGAACTTGGCGACGAGCTCTTGCAACTCATCCAGCCGATCATTCACCAGCCAGCCATAGTAGTTCTCTTCAGGCAGTTTCATCGGCTCGCCGCGCTGTTTGCGCTTCTGGTTTTCGGTTGCAAGCCGTGTTGCCCGCATCTCGGGATTTCCGAGATTGTAAAGCGTCGCGGTAACGCCGGGGTTCTTGCTGATATCGAAGCCTGCAATGCGCCGATAGGCTTGGATCCCGTGCTTGAGCGTCGCTGCCACATAGGCGAGCGATACATCAGGATCCATAATGGCCTTGTAGACCCCCTGGGGGTCCTTATGGCTCAGCTTCTCGAAACCCGAGATCTTGTTCACGGTGTCCGTCATCAGCAATGCGGTCAACGGGTTCAACTGACCAATGCCAAATGTCTGGCCGGCGTAGAAAGGCTGGAAGAATACGGCGCTGAACCGATCGTTCGGAAAGCGCTTGCCGTCCACCATCTTTCCCCTGAACCTGGATTCCCAGATACTCTCGCGGCATGACCAGAGTGCGTGGCTGCCACTGGTTTCCTCACAAGGCGCGAACTCAGGACGGTTGATGAAGTCGTCCACCAATTCCCCGTCGTAGGAGAATGTAAAGCTGCTTTTCAGATAGGAGACCGCTTTGACGTAATAGGTCTGCAGATGATCATAGGCATCCACATTGTAGGTGTGCTCGCCGACAATGGCGCCAACCATGTGGATCGGTTCAATGCCGTAAGCTTTCGCCGTTGCCTTTATCTTCTGCTGCAACTTGCGGTCCGTCTCCAGAAGCGTGCGAACCTTCTCGTATTTCTTGTCATAGGTCGTCTTGTTCGCATTGGTCCGCACGGCGGATCCGCGCGGAATATTCGGCTGCACCTCGTTGCGATTGCCAGGCGGCACGGCTGTGGCTGCACTCGCCTGACTGACGATGCCTATGGAAAGTAGGGCGCTCAAGACGATGCTGTGTCGCAACCTGTTTATCCGCTCTGTGACCTTGGGGAGCCCTGCTTTTACGGGAAGGGGGAATCGGAGTCGAGCAGATTCCCCCTGCTGCGACGCAATGTGCCTAGAGAATGAAGCGCGACAGATCCGTGTTCTTTGCCATGTCGCCCACATTCTCATCGACATAGGAGCCATCGATCTCCACCTCGCTGCCGGAGCGATCCGGTGCGTTGTAGGAAATATCGTCCAGAACGCGCTCCATCACCGTCTGCAGCCTGCGCGCGCCGATATTCTCAACGCTCGCATTGAGATCGACGGCAATTTCCGCCAGGCGGTCTATGGCGTCGTCGGTGAAGTTCAGAGTCACACCTTCAGTCTCCATCAGAGCAACATATTGCTTGATGAGGCTGGCTTCGGTCTCGGTGAGGATTCGGCGGAAATCGTCCTTCTCCAGCGCCCGCAACTCGACACGGATCGGCAGGCGACCCTGCAGTTCCGGGAGGAGATCAGAGGGCTTCGAAACATGGAATGCGCCTGAAGCGATGAAGAGGATGTGATCGGTTTTCACCGGCCCGTATTTGGTCGCGACAGTCGTGCCTTCGACCAGGGGCAGCAGATCACGCTGAACGCCTTCACGCGATACACCTGCACCCATGCCACCCTCACGCGCGGCTATCTTGTCTATCTCGTCAAGAAAGACGATCCCGTCGTTCTGCGCACTTTCCAGCGCCTTGGCCACGACCTCGTCCTCATCGAGAAGCTTGTCGGACTCGTCGTCGATCAGGAACTTGTAGGACTCCTTGACCGTCGTCTTGCGCGTGCGCGTTTTCCCGCCGCCCATGGCCTTCTGGAGCATGTCATTGATGTTGAGAACGCCGATATTGGCGCCGGGCATACCGGGTATCTCGAAGCCGCCCATACCGCCGCCGGTATCGGAAACCTCAATCTCGATTTCCTTGTCGTCAAGGAGCCCGTCACGCAGCTTCTTGCGGAAGCTGTCCTTGGTGGCAGGGCTTGCGGTCTTGCCGACCAGCGCCTCAAGCACGCGTTCCTCGGCGTTCACATGCGCCCTCGCCTTCACGCTCTCGCGCATCTTTTCGCGGGTTAGCCCGATTGCAACCTCGACCAGATCGCGAATGATCTGCTCCACATCGCGGCCGACATAGCCCACTTCGGTGAACTTCGTCGCCTCGACCTTGATGAAGGGTGCGCCTGCGAGCTTGGCAAGCCGTCGCGAGATCTCCGTCTTGCCGACGCCGGTCGGTCCGATCATCAGGATGTTCTTCGGCATTACCTCGTCACGCAACTGGTCGGGAAGCTGCTGGCGCCGCCAGCGGTTGCGAAGCGCAATGGCCACCGCCCGCTTGGCGTCTTTCTGGCCGATAATGAAGCGGTCGAGCTCGGAAACGATCTCGCGGGGAGAAAAATTGGTCATGAATGGATCTCGTTACTCTCGTGATGCTGCATGAGAAGGACGTCGTGCGTGCGTCCCTCCAGATGGGGAATTGGTTTGAACCCGGCTTTCTCATAGGCCCGGACGGCGCGCTTGTTGGCGGGGTCGGGATCAATGATGATCGTCTCATGCCCAAGGCTGCGCAGCAGAGTGACCATCGCGTTAACCGCGGCCGAACCGATGCCTTTGGAAACGAGCTGCTCTTCGCCGATGGTGATGTCGACGCCCACAGCGTCCGCTGGCAGTTCCGTCAGCCATGGATGTTCAGCTACCAGCGCCGGGGTGCGGTTGTCGGCCACGAACCAGTATTGCATGTAGCCGATGTCCCTGCCCTCAAATTCCAGGATGAAGGGCCGCGTCGTGTCACGTCCTTCGACCATGTCCTTGATGAAGCCGAGCTCCTTGTCCGGATCACCCCACCATTCCTGCACATGGGGACGCACAAGCCATTCCCGCAGAACTGCGTAGTGCTCCGGACCGACCGGCTTCAGGACGATGGCGTCAGCCTTCGACATCCAGTGTTTCCACGATCAGATTGTCATTGGTGTAGATGCAGATGGAGGCGGCAATTTCCATCGCCTTCCGGGCAATTTCTTCTGCATCCTTGTCGGTGTCGATCAGCGCCTTTGCGGCTGCCAGCGCGAAGTTCCCGCCCGAGCCGATGGCCATGACGCCCTGCTCCGGCTCCAGAACATCGCCATTGCCGGTCAGCGCAAGCGTGATGTCCTTGTTGGCAACCAGCATCATGGCTTCAAGCCGACGCAGATAGCGGTCGGTGCGCCAGTCTTTCGCCAGCTCCACGCAGGCGCGCATGAGCTGATCGGGATATTGCTCCAACTTTGCCTCAAGCCGCTCCAGCAGCGTGAAGGCGTCTGCCGTCGCTCCGGCAAAGCCCGCGATCACATTGCCCTTGCCGATGCGGCGCACCTTGCGCGCATTGCCCTTCATCACCGTCTGGCCAAGACTGACCTGCCCGTCGCCGGCAATGACCACCTTGCCGCCCTTGCGCACGGTGACAATTGTCGTGGCGTGCATGGAATTGTTTTCGCTCATCCGGTCCTGCTCCTTTGCACCGCGGTCGGCTACCGCTGAGGGGCTTATGTATGTTTGACAAATCAGATTGCAAAGTGGCTCGCTGAGCGCACCCTCAATCGCTCATCTGGTCAATAGGGTAACATGCTGCTAGAAGGCTGGCCTTCTCAGGCAAGGGGAAAAGCCATGGCCAGCAATTCGGCACGCGAGGCATCAGTCAGCCGCAAGACCAACGAGACCTCCATCGAGGTCAAGGTCGCGCTTGATGGGACCGGCAAGGCGGAAATCGCCACCGGCGTCGGTTTTTTCGACCACATGCTCGACCAGCTTTCCCGCCACAGCCTCATCGACATGACCATCAAAGCCGAAGGTGACCTCCATATCGATGATCACCACACGGTGGAAGATTGCGGCATCGCCATTGGCCGCGCGCTTGCGCAGGCGCTGGGAGAGCGCCGTGGCATCATGCGTTACGCCTCGCTCGACCTGGCCATGGACGAGTGCCTGACCCGTGCTGCAGTTGACGTGTCCGGGCGCCCTTTCCTGGTTTTTGACGTGGAGTTTCCCACCGAGAAGATCGGCACCTTCGATACCGAGCTGGTGCGCGAATTCTTTCAGGCACTGGCGCAGCATGCAGGCATCACGCTGCACATCACCAACCACTATGGTGCCAACAGCCACCATATTGCAGAGACCTGTTTCAAGGCGGTGGCACGGGTGCTGCGCGCGGCGATGGAGCCTGACCCTCGCCAGCCCGACGCCGTGCCCTCCACCAAGGGCACCCTGAACGGCTAGGAGCAGGAATGGCCAGCTATCTCGTCCTGGAGCCGGATGCTCCAGCCACGCAACGAGGGGAAAAAGCGATCGTTCTGCGCGATGGCTTCTCCCTCGCCGCCTTCCTGCTGACCGTATTCTGGCTCCTTTGGCATCGCATGTGGCTGGAAGCGCTGGCAGCCCTGGTCATCGCGCTCGCCGCCACGGCTCTGGGCACCTTTGCCGGACTGCCCCTGCTCGGCACGGTCTTCTCCTTGCTGGTATCGCTTTTCATCGGGCTGGAGGCGCGCAACCTGCATGTGCAGAATCTGCGGCGGCGCGGCTGGCGGCTTGTCAGCGTCCTGGATGCCGCGAATGCCGCCGAGGCGGAACTGCGCTATGTGACATGGAAGAATGAGAGCGAGGAGGCTCAGCCACCTGCGCTTCGCCCGGCCGGAACTGTTACCGGCTACCGAGCGCCGGATGCAGGCTCCGCCGCATTCGGGTTGATAGACTATCCAAGAAAGGGCTGATGCGGCATGCGCGTTGCCATAATCGATTACGGTTCGGGAAATCTGAGATCAGCCACCAAGGCGTTCGAGCGCGCGGCACGTGAAGCCGGACTTGATGCCGAAATAGATCTGACGGCTGATCCGTCTGCGGTTGCTTCGGCAGATCGCGTGGTGCTGCCCGGCGTCGGAGCCTACGCCGATTGTCGACGTGGGCTGGCTGCCGTCTCCGGCATGGAAGAAGCCCTCAACGAAGCGGTCATCACCAAGGCACGTCCCTTCTTGGGCATCTGTGTCGGCATGCAGCTGATGTCCGAACGCGGCCTTGAAAAGGAAGTGACGCAAGGCTTCGGCTGGATTTCAGGCGACGTGCAGGAGATGCAGCCCGCGAACCCAGATCTTAAGATTCCGCAAATAGGATGGAACACGATTCACGTGAAACATCCCCATCCCCTGTTTTATGACATCCCGACCGGCCCGGACGGACTGCACGCCTATTTCGTGCACTCCTACCACCTCGCCGCGAAGCAGCCTGAACAGGTACTGGCGACCACCGACTATGGCGGGCCCGTGACCGCTGCGGTTGCGCGCGACAACCTTGCTGGCACCCAGTTCCACCCCGAAAAGAGCCAGGCCCTCGGTCTCGCTCTGATCTCAAATTTCCTGAAGTGGAAGCCATGATCCTTTTTCCCGCCATCGATCTGAAAGACGGCCAGTGCGTGCGCCTCAAGCTTGGCGAAATGAGCCAGGCGACAGTTTACAATGCAGACCCTGCAGATCAGGCCGCAGCCTTCGAGCGCCAGGGTTTCGAGTGGCTGCATGTCGTGGACTTGAACGGCGCCTTCGCCGGTGAGAGCGTTAATTCCTCGGCTGTCGAAGCCATTCTTTCGGCAACGAAGAACCCTGTGCAGCTTGGCGGCGGCATCCGCACATTGGCGCATATCGAGAAGTGGCTGGAAAAGGGCCTTGCCCGCGTCATCCTCGGCACCATCGCGGTGCGCGACCCTGATCTGGTTCGTGAAGCCTGCCGCAAATTCCCCGGCAAGATCGCGGTCGGTATCGACGCGCGCGGTGGCAAGGTGGCCGTCGAGGGCTGGGCAGAGACTTCCGACCTTTCCGCCACGGAGCTTGCCCGCCGGTTCGAAGGCGCTGGCGTTTCGGCAATCATCTATACCGACATCGACCGGGATGGCATTCTGACGGGCATCAACTGGGAATCGACAATCGAGCTTGCCGATGCGGTTTCAATTCCGGTTATCGCATCCGGCGGCCTCGCTTCGTTGGACGATATCCACCGCATGACGCAGCCTGACGCGGCGCGTTTGGAGGGTGCAATTTCCGGCCGGGCTCTTTATGACGGACGGATTGATCCCACAGAAGCACTTGCAATCCTGAAAGAAGCCAAGGGCTGACTTGGCCATGCCGCATGACATGCAGGCAGAAAGTCATGGAAAGAATATCATGTCCCTGAAGGCACGCGTCATTCCCTGTCTCGACGTCAAAGACGGCCGTGTCGTCAAAGGCGTGAACTTCGTCGATCTCATTGACGCCGGAGATCCGGTCGAGGCCGCACGGGCCTATGATGCCGCGGGCGCGGACGAACTTTGCTTTCTCGACATCACCGCAAGCAGCGACAATCGTGAAACGATCTTCGATGTCGTGGCGCGAACCGCCGATGAGTGCTTCATGCCGGTGACGGTTGGCGGCGGGGTGCGCGAAGTGAGCGACATACGCAAACTGCTCCTTGCCGGCGCCGACAAGGTCTCGATCAATACGGCTGCCGTGAAGGATCCGGAATTCGTGGCGCGCGGCGCCGACAAATTCGGCAATCAATGCATTGTCGTGGCAATTGACGCCAAGCGCGTTTCAGCAGAAGGCGAAGAACTGCGCTGGGAAATCTTCACCCATGGCGGACGCAACGCGACCGGTATTGACGCTATTGAATTCGCACGCCGGGTGGTCGACCTCGGTGCAGGGGAGCTGCTTCTGACCTCCATGGATCGTGACGGCAGCAAGGCCGGCTATGATCTGGAACTGACCCGCGCGATCTCCGATGCGGTGCGCGCGCCTGTCATCGCGTCTGGCGGTGTCGGGACGCTGGATCACCTTGTGGAAGGCGTGCGCGACGGCGGTGCTGCAGCTGTTCTGGCTGCCTCGATTTTCCATTTCGGCACCTACACGATCGGTGAAGCCAAGCGCTACATGGCCGAAGCCGGCATACCCATGCGCCTCGACCCGACGAGCGAGAAGAACTGACAATGGCAAATTTCGATCTGAAGGATTTGGAGCAGGTAATTGCCGAGCGGGGCAATTCCGCCGATGCATCTTCCTGGACTGCAAAGCTGTTCAAGGCAGGCACGCCAAAGGCCGCCCAGAAGCTGGGTGAAGAGGCAGTCGAGACCGTCATAGCCGCAGTCAGTGGCGATCGGGATGGCGTGATTTCCGAAAGTGCTGATCTCCTGTATCATTGGCTGGTCGTATTGGCGCTATCCGGCGTGAGCCTTGATGAAGTGCTCGCCGAACTGGCGCGACGCACCGGCCGTTCAGGCATCGAGGAAAAGGCCGCGCGGCAAGGGGACTAGGACCGCCTTGGCGGCGAAAGAGACGCTTATGGACCAGCTTGCACCAGGCGAACGCTATTCGCCCTACCGTTTCTTTTCCGCCGATCGTTGGGCGAAGTTTCGGGCAGACACCCCCCTCACCCTCACCGAGGACGAGGTTCGCCGACTGCGCTCCCTCAATGATCCCGTCGATCTGGAAGAAGTGCGGCGTATCTATCTGTCGCTCTCACGCCTGCTTTCCGCTCATGTCGAAGCAAGCCAGCTTCTGTTTCAGCAGCGCAAGATGTTCTTCTCCACAGACGACGCGCAGAAGTCCCCCTTCATCATCGGCATCGCGGGCTCGGTAGCGGTCGGAAAGTCCACGACCGCGCGCGTGCTCAAGGAGCTTCTGGCGCGCTGGCCGTCCAGCCCGAAGGTGGATCTCGTCACCACCGATGGCTTCCTCTACCCGAACGCGGTGCTGCGCGAAAACAATCTGATGGACCGTAAAGGCTTCCCCGAAAGCTACGATCAGGGGGCGGTGCTGAAGTTTCTGTCAGAAATAAAGGCGGGCATGCCCAATGTGCGCGCGCCACTCTATTCGCACCTGACTTACGATGTCCTCGAAGGCGAGTTCGTGACCATTGACCGGCCGGACATCCTTATCTTCGAAGGTATCAATGTGCTGCAAACGCGTGAGCTGCCAGCCGACGGCAAGGCGGTTCCGGTGGTCTCCGATTTCTTCGATTTCTCCATCTATATCGATGCGCCCGAAAAGCTCGTTCATAATTGGTATGTCGATCGTTTCATGCGATTGCGCGACACCGCATTCCGCGATCCCCTCTCCTTCTTCCATCGTTATGCGGAGCTTTCGACCGAGAGTGCGCTGGCGATCGCCGAGCAGCTTTGGGAAAATATCAACCTGAAGAATCTGCGTGAGAACATATTGCCGACCCGACCGCGTGCCGACCTGATCCTGCGAAAGGGAGCCAATCATCTGATCG
>Ga0310345_10003437_pt1 | contig 15042 bp, 16 predicted proteins | sample HC15DNA20500_MG_FD_204667 | JGI IMG/M metagenome (GOLD analysis project Ga0310345, IMG submission 204667) | Marine microbial communities from station ALOHA, North Pacific Subtropical Gyre - HC15-DNA-20-500_MG | ecosystem: Environmental > Aquatic > Marine > Oceanic | place: Pacific Ocean: North... | reverse complement strand
AAAAATGGCTATTAATTATAAAATAAACTAATAAATGACCATTGCGCCAATGATGCTGGGTATGTATACTAATTCATATAACTGAATAAATATGAAACACTACAGACAGTCAGCTATCCTTGATCTCGTCACTCTTGAGTCGATCGGGAGTCAAGACGAACTCAGGAGGCGATTAAGATCAAAGGGTTTCAACGCGACACAGGCCACGATCTCGAGAGATATCAAGCAATTACGTCTCGTTAAAAGAGCGGTGGACGGTTCTTATCAAAAAGCAGATGAGCAGTCTGGCGGGCGAGCGAATAGTGATGCGGCGGTTCGGCGAGCAGTTATGGACTATATGAGAAGCGTCGATCAGGTGCAGCAGTTCTTGGTATTGCGCACGGACGCGGGACTCGCGCAGCCATTGGCATTGGCTATCGACCGGGCGAATCTTGGCGAGGTGGTCGGAACGGTTGCCGGGGATGACACAATTTTGGTTATTACGCGGCATGCCCGGGCTGGTCGGGAAGTCACGAGATTGTTCGAAGGATGGGCGCGGGGCTGAGCCAGGATCTAAATTAGCGAGGAATGTTGGAGGGACTATGAAGCGGGTGGTATTGGCGTACTCTGGTGGTTTGGATACTTCGGTGGCGGTGAAATGGATCGCAGAGAAATACGATGCGGAAATCGTTGCTGTGACGATGGATTTGGGCCAGGGTAAGGAGTTAGATGATATTCGCGAGCGAGCGCTGGCAGTCGGGGCCGTTCGAGTGCATGTTGTCGACGTATGTGAGGAGTTCGCTCGTGACTACATTGTGCCGGCACTGCAGGCAGGGGCTATGTACGAAGGTAAGTATCCGATGGCAACCGCACTCGGTCGACCTCTGATAGCGAAGAAACTAGTCGAAGTTGCTCAGTTTGAGGGGGCGACGATGATTGCTCACGGTTGCACAGGGAAGGGAAATGATCAGGTTCGTATCGATGTCTCAGCGCGGGCATTGGACCCGTCTCTTGGGGTTATCGCGCCGGCCCGTGAATGGGGTATGACACGTCCTGATGAAATCGAGTACGCGCGGCAGCATGGTATCCAAGTTCCAACTACGGTTGAAAGTCCATACAGCACTGATTCAAATTTGTGGGGTAGGTCGATCGAGTGTGGAGTGCTTGAAGATCCTTGGACTGAGCCTCCGGAGGATATCTACACGTTGACGAAGTCACCAGCGGAATGCCCGGATGTGCCGGCTTATGTCGAAATCTATTTTGAGAGTGGGGTGCCTACTAAAGTTAACGGCGTAGCTATGCCACTGACTGAACTGATCAACTCGCTGGATAAAATTGCGGGTGCGCACGGTGTCGGACGGATTGATATGGTCGAGAATCGTTTAGTGGGTATCAAGTCACGTGAAATTTATGAGGCGCCGGCTGCCACGGTCTTGCATGCGGCACATCGTGAGTTGGAGGCGTTGGTGATACCCAAAGATCTTGAGCGACTGAAGAGTTACCTGAGTGTCACGTACGCGGATCTCATTTATAACGGCTTGTGGTTTACACCAACTCGCCAGGCAATTGATGCGTTTATTAGAAAAGTACAGCAATGTGTTACGGGCACAACCCGATTAAAACTCTATCGCGGTGACTGTCGGGTTGTAGGACGAAAATCAGAAAATGCACTGTATGACTCTGACCTCGCGACTTATGACACTGGTGATAGTTTTGACCACACTGCCGCCGAGGGCTTCATTAAGATTTGGGGACTTCCCGTGGAGACCGCTGCGCGGCGTCAAACTGCGTTAGAGCGAGACGAAATTACGGCGGCACAGCCAAACTCAAACGGCGATGCGGGTCAATGAACCAAAAATCACACTTATGGTCGGGCCGTTTTGCAGAGGCACCAGACACGGAGGTCTTTGATTTTCAGGCGTCCTTCGGGTTTGACAGCCAATTGTTTGACGATGATGTAGAGGGTAGTCTTGCCTGGGCTGAAGCCTTGGCAACCGCGGGCGTGTTGACACGGGATGACGCGGTTGTGATAGGTCAGGCTCTTATCGAAATTCGTGAACATGCTCGGCTCAACCCAGACTTCTTGACTGGCCCAGATGAGGATGTTCACGCTTTTGTCGAACGACAACTGATTACACGTGTAGGTGATGTAGGACGGCGTTTACACACAGGACGATCGAGAAACGAACAGGTCTCATTAGATCTGCGTTTGTATCTCAGACGTCGTCTTCTGGTAGTTCAGGACAAGATTGTCAATCTTGTATCAGCCTTGGCGGCGCGCGCTGAATCCGCGGGGCATGTGGCTATGCCAGCCTACACGCATTTGAGGCGTGCTCAGCCGGTATTGGTTGCCCATTTTTTTCTAGCGCATGCTGCAGCGTTTAAACGGGACTGTGGGCGTTTGGATGCTGCACGTGACGAAGCGGATGCTTTGCCAATGGGTTCTGGGGCCGTGGTTGGCACTAGTTACGACATCAATCCCGAAGCACTCGCGGAACGGCTTGGATTCTCTCGGGTTGTGGCGAACAGTGTGGATGCCGCCGCCGACCGAGACTTTGTGTCCGCTGCCCTTCATGGTTACTCTCTGATTATGGTGCACCTTAGTCGTCTGGCTGAAGATTTGATTATTTTTACCGGAGAAGAGTTCGGCTATTTTGAACTCGCTGATGCCGTTTCAACGGGTAGTAGTCTGATGCCTCAAAAGAAAAACCCAGACGCATTAGAGTTGATTCGAGGTAAAACCGGACGGGTCCTCGGTCACCATCTCGGATGGTTGACTACGATGAAAGGCTTGCCGAGCGGATATAACAAGGATCTTCAAGAGGACAAAGAAGCCTTGTTCGATGCAGAAAAGACAGTAGTGAACTCGGTCCGTGCGGCGACGACCGTGGTGAATACACTGGAACTTTGTGAAAAGCGGGCTGAGGAAGCGGCACGCGGTATGCTTCTAGCAACCGATGTTGCTGACTACCTTGTTAAACGTGGTCTTCCGTTTAGACGGGCGCACGAGGTTGTTGGCGGCATTGTTCGTGAACTAGTTGATCGCGGCCAAGATTTTGAAGCATTAACTCTCAACGAATGGCAGGCTTATCATGAGCTTTTCGGTGACGATATTGTCGGCCAGATCTCCACTCGTGGTTCAATTGAAGCGCGGAAGACACCGCAGTCTACAAATCCGGACGCCGTAACTCGAGCTTTGGCTGAGTTAAAGGCTTGGCTCAGAAGGACGAGCGTTGGGTCTGGTCGCTAGAGGTTCGTTTTCAATGTTTGCCTGCGCGAAAGCCCTCTGCTAGACTCTGAATTCCTTCGTGTGCGGGTCCCATACCAGCTTCTCAACATCTGGAAGCAGAAGCATAAGGTAGGTTAGGGATTCAGGCTGACCTCTTGCGGCGGCCGTGCTGGTGAATTCAGATTAGGTTTAAATGACGCTAAGCAGGATCCAACTGATCCGATGAGTGACAACGATCGGGTTAACAATCAAGCGGACGACTCTGATTCGGTTGAACCGGTAGACGGCGATTCTACTAAGACTTCCGATAACGTGGATGAGGGGTCGGTGCGCCGTCCCCTTATTCGAGCGACGTTGAAACACCCTGGTGGTGCGCCACCTCCGCCTAGGCAGGCGCCAGTGTTCACAATGCACCAGCAGGAACAACAGAGCGGGTCACAGGGAGGACGTGGCCAGAATCGAAGTGGTCGCTTTGTGCGTGATTCTGGCCGTCCCAACAAGAACAAGAGTTCACGTGATCGTTCCGGCCATGGTGGGTCTCAGTACGCGTCGAAGGGTAATAGTACCGCTGAAAAGAAGCGAACTCCTCGCCCAGATCGTTCAGGGCAGAACCGCTCAGTTTCGGGAAATCGATTGCCCTCGTCCCGCCGGGATAAAGGTCGCTCTCGTTAAACTTGCAGGGCGTGCACCGCGAACATGAATAACTTGAGCGGAACCAATGGCTTAGTAGTTGGAGTTGCCAACAAGCGCTCGCTCGCTTGGGTAATCGCGAAAGCTGCGGATGAAGCGGGAGCCAGGATAACGCTCAGTTATGCGAACGAGCGGTTTGCCAAGAATGCGACCGAGCTCGCTCAGACGTTACGCCAACCAACTCAAGTACTTCCGTGTGATATCACTCAGGACAACGAAATTGAGACCATGTATCGGGCGATCGAAGAACAACATGGCGGCTTGGATTTTCTTGTTCACGGTGTGGCGTTTGCGTCGAGAGAATCTCTTTCCCGACCATTTGTTGAGACGACGAGGCCCGACTTTCTGCAAGCACTTGATGTGAGTGCCTATTCACTAGTGGCGTTGGCTAGAGGGGCGAAGCCATTGATGGAACGGAGGGGTGGTGGAAGCGTCGTCACGCTAACCTACATGGGTAGCCAACGGGTCTTTCCGAATTACAACGTCATGGGGGTGGCGAAGGCGGCTCTAGAGTCGACTGTGCGATACCTTGCTAGCGACCTAGGGCCTTCGAGTATTAGGGTCAACACGATTTCCGCCGGCCCCATTAAGACTCTCTCGGCCGCTGGTATTAGAGGCTTCACAAAGATTCTTGAACATTATCGTCAGCGGTCCCCACTTGGCCGAACGGTTGATTCGTCTGAGGTGGCAGACGCGGCCGTGTTCCTGCTCGGGCCGTCGAGTCGCGGTGTTACCGGTGAAATATTGATGGTCGACGCGGGTTACAACATTACTGGAATGTAACTTAATGAGTAGTCCGCTTGTGAGGCGTGCACGCGGTCTACTTCTACGTTTAGCTAGGACCCGAGTGGCAGCCGGGGTCGTTGGTATCGTCTTAGTTGCTTTCTCTTCTGGACTTCTGATGTGTGAATTTTCTTGGGAGTCTTGGGTTTCAGATGGCTTTGGTCTAGTGACTGGTGGAACAGGTATGGCCCTTGTCATAACAGCCATCAGCGGACGACAACCAGACTGGGTCGAATAGCAGCGGGTCAACTTCGCATAAGCGTTGACACTGATTGGTAAGGGTTAGTTTAAACTCTCCGCGTGCCATACCGATCGCCGGGTTCCGCTTCGCGGCAGCAGCATGATTACCTGACCGGCAAGCCAATCCGATATTACCGACCCTCCGGAAGCCCGGACGTGCGTAAGTTGATTGACGATGGGTTCCAGGCTTTTAATGCGGGCCGTTTGTCGGAAGCGTGCCGAATTTATACCGATGGCATGCTTAATTCCGATCACGATACGACGATTGGAATCACGATTGCCGGAGCTATGACGCCAGCCGGACTCGGAGGCTGCGTGATAGAGCTAATGGATCGAGGTTTGGTGGACTTTGTAATCAGTACTGGTGCCAACCTCTATCACGACCTCCACTATGCTTTGAACTTCACACTGCACAGGGGGTCGCCGTTTCTTGATGATGTCGACCTCTATGACAAGGGCGTCATTCGAATCTATGACGTTTTGTTTCCAGCCCAGGTTCTTTTGGAGACAGACGCATATCTGCGAGATTTCCTTGTGCGGTCTAGCCTGAACGGTCCGATCTCGTCAGCCGAATTACACTATCGCCTTGGTCAGGATTTATTGACGCGATATCCAGAATCCGCTGAGCATTCCGTTGTTGCGAAAGCTGCCGCTGTGGGTGTTCCTTTGTATACCTCGTCACCCGGTGATAGTTCCATAGGGATGAATCTAGCCTTCCATGAACTAATCAACCAAGGAGGGTTGATGATTGATCCGAACCTCGATGTGAATGAGGTGTGTGCGATCATTTTGTCGGCAGAGAAAAATGGCTGCCTAATTCTCGGGGGCGGCTCGCCCAAGAATTTCTATCTTCAGGGACAGCCCACCCTTTGGGAAGTCTACGGTATTCAAAAAGGTGGAAACGATTACTTTATCCAAATTACCACCGACCAAGTGGTGTGGGGTGGGTTGTCAGGTGCTACGCCCTCAGAAGCGGTGAGCTGGGGAAAGGTGAACCCGAGTGTTTTACCCGAGACCGTGGTGGCCTATTGTGATACGACAATCGCATTTCCTCTGTTATGTGAATATGTTGTCGGTTCCCCAGTAGGGCGTAGACAGCGAAAATCCTTATATGCCCAACGCGAGGCTCTTGTGGCCGAGCTTGAACGCCAAGCTCGTGCAGTACAACCACGCCAGTCAGGTCCTGCCCGTGGCGAGTAGAAATGAGAACATTGGCATCGGGGCTAGGCCTACACGTTGAGAAATTAACATTCTTCTGACCTACTGAGTCAACTCGGGCACGGCAGGCTGAAATGGAGTCTTAGCGGTAGTTGAGGGCGACATGTTAAGACGAACGAGTGACTGCGAGCACCCCTTGTTCGGCCTTCCGCTTGCTGGACAGAAACTCCAGGTGCATCCAGACTGGACGCCTGACATCAAGACCAGTCATCCAGGTGTGACTAAGGGGATTTTTAAATATATAGAGCAGAAGGAATACGTCGGCCAATCGGATGTTCTACACGTGGAGGCGTGGTCACACCGCATCCGGGTCGCTATAGGTCGCGAAGGACGTGGGAGTCTCCCAGACCGTAACCCGCACCACCGGGAAGCCGTTGCGCTGTGTTTCTTGAAAAATAAGAAAGGCGATATGTTCCACCGTCGGATTTTCATTGACTACAAAGACAGGTTCTTTTTGTTGCTGGAGAGGCTCTAGTAGAGGATCGTCGTGGCGGAGGATCATTTTGTGGTCAAGCTCGCGGTCGATCCACCCTTTGACCAAGCGCTTGATATCACTGAAATCACACACCATGTGCCGTTCATCTAGGGCGACTGTTCGGATTTCGATCTCGGCCACGGCGTTGTGTCCGTGCGGATGCCGACAAATCCCATCATAGTTGAGCAGCCGGTGGCCGTAACAAAAGTCGATTCGTTTCGTGACTGAGTACATGGGAAATTAGGGCGGTGAGGACATTTGATGGTAATTGACGGCGGAAGTGAGGGTCAAGGCACAGCATCAGTTGTGTTGTGCTCTGGTGGTCTAGATAGTGCCGTACTTATTGCGCATGAGGCTGAAAAGTTTCTTGTACAACCGATTTATGTCAATGGCGGACTTGCTTGGGAGTCAGTTGAGCGACAGCATCTCGATCGACTGTTGTCATCACCGAAGTTCACCTCAGGCGTCAGGCCGATTCTGGAAATTCAGTGTTTGACAACCGATGTCTACTCGCCGACGCACTGGGCAATTCAGGGAACACCCCCAGCGTACGATACTCCTGACGAAGACGTTTATTTGCCGGGCCGAAATATCCTATTGCTGTCGAAAGCTGCTGTTTATTGCGCTTTGAACAACATCAGCCGAATCGCAGTCGGGCCACTGGCTGGAAATCCGTTTGCCGACGCCACTCCAGAATTCTTTTCGGCTCTGGCAGATGTATTGTCAATGGGACTAGAGAAACCAATCGAAATAGCGACGCCGTTCTTAACACTGAGTAAGGTTGACGTCATTAACTTAGGCGAGACACTTAACGTACCTTGGTCTGCCACTATTTCATGCATGAATCCGGAACAGGGGATTCACTGTGGGCGTTGTAGTAAGTGCCGCGAGCGATTACAGGCGTTTGAGTCGGTTGGTATTCCCGACCCGGCCGACTATGCGTATAGACCTACCGATGTGTCTATCGGAGAAATAAAGTCTTCTTAGGATTTTTCTCATCGAAATCTCTGACATCGATGCGGCTCATGCAGGTTATAGATTTTGATGCATCAAAACAAGTAACGTGCTATATTCAAAAATAATGATTTCACTGCGCGAAAAGGCTATTGTCGTGTTCGCTATAGCTTTGAGCTGGCTACTAATCGTTGAATCGGCCGGAGGACAGACTTTAAATTTAGCGGGTCAACAGACGTCCAGCGGCGATGAAACCCCGTCGTCGGTGACTGGTCCTATTTCTGGCTACATGGATTTTCACTACAACAACCGGCAGGACGAAGATGCTCAACTCGATTTTCACCGATTTGTTTTGCTCTTCTCGCACAGTTTTTCCGATCGCGTAAAGTTTGTTTCTGAGTTGGAGCTTGAGCACGCCGTAGTGTCGAATGAGACGGAGGGCGAGTTGGAGCTTGAGCAGGCCTATGTCGACTTTTTGATCACGCGGACATTTAATATTCGGGCCGGAATGCTACTTGCCCCAGTTGGAATCATTAATGAGCGACATGAGCCTCCGGTCTTCCACGGTGTCGAGAGACCTTTTGTCGATACCGTAATCATTCCAACGACTTGGTTTGAAACAGGGGTCGGAGTACATGGGGAGTTTCATCCTGGCATTCGGTATCGCGCGTTCCTGATGTCACCGCTCGACTCGACTGGTTTTGATGCCGAACAAGGGCTCAGAGGTGGGCGACAGAAAGGTTCCGAGTCGAACCTGAGTTCCATCGCAGTCACTGGCCGACTTGAGTATGTCGGCAAACCAGGTTTGGTTCTTGGGAGTAGTTTTTGGACTGGTGATACGGGCTTCCAGAATCTACGGTTCGACACAAGTGTGTCGATGTTTGAATTTGATGGTCGGTACCGTTTGGGCGAATTCGAGACTAGGGGCGAGTATGCTCACGGATTCCTAGATGGAATGGGTGAACTCAACGCTTCTCGGCAACGCACAGTGGGGGTCAGCCCTAATGTTGCCAGAGAGGTCAGAGGGTTTTATCTGGAAGGTTCTTATTTTGTCAGTCCAAGACCCGCGCCTAAGGAAGTGGCGTTGTTTCTTCGGTACGAAAACTTCGATACGCAGTACCGGATGCCCGAAGGGTTTCAACCCCTCAAACAATTCGACCGGGATGCATGGATATTTGGGGTGACGTATTTCCCTGACCCAGACGTAGCTGTCAAGTTCGACTACACGGTACTGCGAAATCAGAGCGAAGTTGTGAAGGCGCCCAACTCACTGAACATCGGTCTAGGATGGTGGTTTTGACAAAACGGGGACTCGTTTGGCGCCTACTGTCACTCACGATTGGATTATTGGCGATGTTCATGGTTTCAAACCTTAACTGGCTTGAAGCGCAAGAACGTCAGGTCGTAGAGATTGTCGCAGAACGTTTTAGTTTCACCCCGTCAGAGATCCGAGTTCCAGTCGGAACCGCACTCGAACTTAGGATACGAAGTCATGACACTATGCATGGCTTTCGAATCGTGGGTAGAAACGTGAACATCACGGTGCCAAAAAGGCGTCAGGGTGAAGTGGTGGTGCTTTTTGAGGCCAGTGAAGCTGGTAGGTTTCGTTTTGAATGTTCTCGATTATGTGGTGCCGGACACAACTTGATGCAGGGTGAGATTGTCGTAGTCGAAGAATGAAATGGACATGCAAAGGGCGGTCGGTTCAAAGGGTTCATTGAGTGGTCGTATGAACAGAGTAGTGAACTGTGTTGTCGTGCTAGGGATCATGACGCTGGTGCTGCAGGTCACTCCCTATGCCCAGAAGTTGCTAAGACTGGGAGAGCCTCTTCCTGGCGTTAGTCCAGTTGAGTTTGAGCGATTCCGACTTGGTCTCGACGACTTTCTTGAAGTCGAGACGGCTGAAGAGGGGTTAGGGCCAGCTTATAACGGCACGAGCTGCTCTGAATGTCACAGTATTCCAGCGGTCGGTGGGATTGCCCCGGTAACCACCGTTCGAGCAGGAAGGCGGTTGTTCAATGGTCAGTTTGAGGACTTCGATCCACGCCGGGGTTCGCTGTTCCAGTTGTTCTCAATTCCGACTCACGGGTGCCAATCGGTGATTCCTCGCGAGGCAAATGTGATCGCTCGTCGAGTCCCCATACCCCTCTTTGGTGCTGGTTTGGTTGAAGCAATTTCCGACGAAACGATACTGGCTCTTCAGGATCCGGAAGATCGAGATCGTGATGGAATTAGCGGACGCGCGGCCGTGGTGATGGATCGTGGGTCTGGTGAATCGAGGATTGGCCGATTTGGTTGGAAGGCCCAGGTGGCAACGCTCCTTGAGTTTGGCGCTGATGCGTACCGTAACGAGATGGGGATTACAAACGATCTCTTTATGGAAGAACTCACATACAACCTTTCTGAGGCTCAGTTGCTCGCCTGCGATCCGATTCCTGAACCTGAGGATGTTCCAGAGTTAGGGACCGGCCTGAGAGGGATTGATAATTTTGAAGCATTCATGAAATTCTTGGCGCCATTACCGAGAGGACCAATCACTGCAAAGGTACTTGGGGGCCGAGAGGTGTTTGACGCAGTGGGCTGTAGTGCCTGTCATGTGCCTACGTTGATGACTGGCTCAAATCCCAATCCTCTCTTTGACCGAAAACCGGTTCAATTGTTTTCAGATCTCCTCCTGCACGATATTGGTACCGGTGACGGAATTCAGCAAGCTGCAGGCGGACCTGAGGAAATCCGAACTCCGGCCCTCTGGGGATTGCGATTTCGAAGGCCATTGCTTCATGATGGCAGTGCCGCGACCATCGCCGACGCCCTGTTAAGGCACGAGGGAGAGGCACAACCAACGATTCAGCGTCTTAGAAATGTATCGTCACAAGCGAAGACCGATCTTCTGGCGTTTCTTGAGTCTCTCTAGCAAGGTTCTGACGAACTAAACTTTCACGAAACATTCTTGGCTGGGATGACCTGAAGCTTTTCAGCCGCACGCAGACCAATAACAACAGGCCGGTTACCTTTTCCTCGAACAAACACATGGTCGGCTGCGGTGTCACGAGCTTCAAGACAAATCGTCTGACCGGGTGTCAGTTTGCTATTTTCCAAGAATCTCAGAAACTCAGGGTCCTGGTCGGTTACGCGCGTCAACACAACAGTTGTGTTTAAGGGGCAGTTGAGGAGTGTCTGATACTGCGGAGTGATCACGGTTCCCTCTGAGTTGGGAATTGGGTCTCCGTGCGGGTCAGTCGATGGACGTCCGAGCATTTCATCAATACGATCAATCAATTGGTCGGAAGCCGCATGTTCAAGTCGCTCGGCTTCATCATGGACTTCAGTCCAGCTCATACCTAGCACCTTGACAAGGAACAGTTCCATGAGGCGATGGCGCCTTAATACTAGTGCTGCAAGCTTCTGGCCCGCGGCCGTCAGTCGAACACCGGCGTAGGGTTCGTAGTTGACTAGTCCCGAGTCCGCTAATGCCTTGACCATGGTCGTGGCGGTACCAGGTACGACACCAAGAGAGACTGCCAGTTTTCCCATCGGGACGAGCCGTTTCGACTCATCTTGAGCGGCTTGGGCTTTATAGATAGCCTTCAAGTAGTTTTCAACGGTGCTTGAAGGAATCAAGTGCATAAACCTTTCACTGAAAGATAGCCTGACTTGTTGAAACTATGCACAATGATATATATTTATTTTGAACTATCAAAATTTAATTTGTCAAATGTCAAACAAAGCTCTTTCATCGCGAACGGTAGCCAAGGTGGTCGTGGGGCTTATTAACAGGCTGTGAAGCTATACCGATGCCAGAACCAAGGTTTGCTCTTGTTTTGTTTCTTGCGGTTGTGGTGCTCTTAGCGCTCTTGGTGTGGCCCAAAACTGGTCTAGTGCCTCGTCTCTACCGATCGTCTCATTTCGGCCAACGCGTTCGTCTTGAGGATGCACTTAAGCATGTGTTTATGTGCCAGCAGAGCGGCCAGACAAGTTCATTGCAGAGCCTTGCTGGCCAATTGGAGGTTTCAACGGGACAGGCCGCGTCGTTTCTGTCGCGATTGGCGGAGATGGGGCTGGTGCAGATGGAGGGAGATGGCCCCCAACTTACTCAAGAGGGTGCGAAAACTGCTGTCCGCATAGTACGCACACATCGGCTCTGGGAACGATACTTGGCTGATCGTACTGGCGTTCCTCCTGTTGAATGGCACGACGAAGCGGAACGAATGGAACATTCGCTGTCTGCCGAACAGGCCAACCAGCTAGAAGCGAGACTGGGGCATCCTACCTGGGATCCGCATGGGGACCCAATTCCCTCCTCTGCAGGCGAAATTCCACCGGTTCCCGGTATCGAGATACTTGCCGTGGAACCCGGTCGAACTGTGGAGATTGTTCATCTTGAAGATGAACCCAGAGAGATTTACGACGCGCTTCTAGGTGATGGACTTGTGCTCGGCGCGCGGGTTGAAGTGGTCGGACGGAGAGGGCGTGCTGTTTATGTGCGTGCAGGAAGTCGAGAGTGGACTTTGGACCCTGTGACCGCGCGAAATATCAGTGTTCGTCAATTGCCGATTGGTGAATTGCCGGATTCAGATCGACCGACGCTCCTTGACATCAAGCAAGGCGAGACCGTTCGGGTTGTTGAGCTCTCTCGGGCGTGTCAGGGGCCGCAGCGTAGACGATTGTTGGATCTAGGAGTGGTGATTGGGACCGAGATCACACCTGAGTTGATAAGTGTTGCCAAGGACCCAGTGGCTTATCGGATACGCGGCGCGCTTATCGCTCTACGGAAACAGCAGGCAGCGTGGATTAGCGTCAAACGGCTTAATAGTCGCGATACGGTAGAGGTGGTCTGATGTCTGATTCATGTGGTGGTTGTTCCCAACATCGGACAGAAAGCTTGGTCCGGCTCGGCTTGAACCCAGACAAGTGGGACGTCCTGATTGCTCTCGCCGGAAATCCTAATGTTGGCAAGAGCACGTTATTCAATGCTCTAACCGGTCTGCGCCAACATACTGGGAACTGGCCGGGCAAAACGATTGTTCGTGCAGAGGGGGCTTTTGCCCATCAAGGAAAACGGGTGAAGCTTGTTGACTTGCCAGGAACATACTCTCTTCAAGCTGGGAGTATGGATGAGGAAGTGGCTCGAGACTTCATACTTTTCGGGCGGCCCGATGTAACCATCGTGGTCGTTGATGCCACGCGTCTCGAACGAAACCTCAATCTGGCACTCCAAATTCTAGACATCAGCGACCAGGTAGTGGTCTATCTGAACTTGATCGACGAAGCACGGCGGAAAGGCATCGCTATAGATGCGAACCAGTTGGAGCGGGAATTGGGAGTGCCCGTGGTGAGCGGAGTTGCCAGAGATAATGTGGGGGTCGAAGATCTTCTCGATAGGGCTCACAGCCTAGCTACGGGTAAAACATCAACGACACCTTACCGGTTACAAAGTTATTCCGAGGATGTTGAGAAAACAGTGGCTTCTCTGGCCCAGTCGGTAGGAAGTATTTTCCCAAATGTTCCAAATAAGCGATGGGTCGCCCTCCGTTTGTTGAATGCCGACGAAGCAGTGGTCGAGAGCGTCCGATCAGGTGAGTTGGGTCAACTGGGTGAGGAGTCTGATCATCCGGTGGTTCCCACGAATCAGCGCACGCAGCTAGTTGATTCGGCTCGCAGGATGCGGTGGGATCTTCCGACGAATTTTCATGACCGTATTAGTGAACGTCTTTACGACGCGGCCCAGAAGATTGCCGATAAAGCTCAGGCGCGAGGCCTTAATAAGGCCCGGTTCGATTTCGATCGCGCTCTCGATGGAGTTCTTACCAGTCGGTTGTTTGGGTTTCCGTTGATGTTGGCGATACTTGCAGTAGTTTTTTGGATCACCATTGAAGGCGCGAACGGGCCGTCCAGTTTTCTTGCAACTATTCTCATCGATAACGCCCATCCATGGCTTAAGAGTTTTTCCGAGACCGCAGGATTACCTTGGTGGCTGAGTGGATTTGTTTTCGATGGGGTCTATTTGGCGACGGCTTGGGTGGTGGCCGTCATGCTGCCACCTATGGCCATCTTTTTTCCGATATTTACTTTATTAGAAGATTTTGGGTACCTCCCACGTGTTGCTTTTAATCTCGATGCTCTCTTTCGGACGGCTGGTTCACATGGGAAGCAGGCACTCACCATGTGTATGGGATTTGGATGCAACGCGGCTGGTGTGGTGGCAACCCGAGTTATTGACAGTCCTCGGGAACGTCTCATCGCTATCATCACCAACAATTTTTCTCTCTGTAATGGTCGCTGGCCGACTCAAATTTTGATTGCAACGATTTTTATTGGGGCGGTAGCACCGGCACACCTTTCAGGGATTGTGTCGGCCGCCGCGGTTGTTGGAATCGCTGTTTTGGGTATCGTGGTGATGTTTGCCACTTCGTGGTTGCTTTCGCGCACTCTGCTCCGTGGCGAAGCGACCAGTTTCAGTCTTGAATTGCCACCGTATCGTCCACCACGCATTTTCCAGACTTTGTATACGTCCGTGATTGACCGGACGTTGATTGTGCTCTGGCGTGCGGTCATATTTGCCGTTCCGGCGGGCGCGGCGATCTGGTTGGCTTCTAACCTCAACATCGGCGAAGCGAGCTTAGCTGAGCACATGGTGTCTTGGCTAAATCCATTTGGGGTTTTCATCGGGCTTAATGGTGTCATCCTACTGGCCTATGTACTAGCGATTCCGGCCAACGAGATTGTCATTCCTACGGTCCTGATGCTAACGGTGTTAACAGCTGATGTATCCAGCGTTGGTTCTGGGGCTGGCATTATGTTTGAATTTGATAACAACGATGCTACTGGAGAATTACTCCGCTCTGGCGGCTGGACTCTCCTTACAGCTGTCAACTTGATGTTGTTTAGTCTGCTACACAACCCTTGTTCTACAACGATTTATACAATCTACAAGGAGACTCAGAGTGCTAAGTGGACGACTTTGGCGACCCTTCTCCCCGTCGTCCTTGGTGTGATGATTTGCTTTCTCGTGACTCAAGTCTGGAGGCTGGCAGTTTGAGTTTCGACGAATAATGGAAGGTACGACGTCACAGATTACGGGTTCGGAGGAATAGACAGTTTTAAGATAGGGACTGTGTAGCCACAGACCGTCTTCTGTCTCTTGTGTTCTTCATTGCTATGGCTGCTCATCTCGATCGGGACCGGTGGTCTGGAGAAGGTGACTTCACTCAGACACTGGTCGACTGGTTCTTAGAGTGTGACATGATCACTTCCGTTCGTGTCGAGGATTCAGAGTCAACTCGAACGGATGTTGACTATAACCTACTTAGTAATGAGATCTTTGTAGGGTTTCGAACCTGTAACCGTGTAGAGCGAGAATTATTATGGGGTGTTATTCCCCGTAAGCGAGTTGTGACTGAAAAACTAATGACACTTGATCAGCTTGATGTAGCACTAGGTGAAGATAAGAACATTGGCACTCCTGATTATGCTG
>Ga0310345_10003435_pt1 | contig 15052 bp, 11 predicted proteins | sample HC15DNA20500_MG_FD_204667 | JGI IMG/M metagenome (GOLD analysis project Ga0310345, IMG submission 204667) | Marine microbial communities from station ALOHA, North Pacific Subtropical Gyre - HC15-DNA-20-500_MG | ecosystem: Environmental > Aquatic > Marine > Oceanic | place: Pacific Ocean: North... | reverse complement strand
CCGACCCCGATCTCATCGAGCGTGCCAAGCGGAGTGGCTTCCGGGCCACTTTCGGGGATGCCGCCCGCGGCGATTCGATGGATCGCCTGGGGGTCGATAATGCGCTTGCCGTTGTTCTGACCATGGACGAACCCGTTCTGGTGCAGCGCCTCGTTTCCAAGTTGCGTAAGGAGCACGAGAATTTGCTGATCGTCTGCCGCGCCCGTGATGTGGAGCATGCCGCCGAACTGTATCGGGCCGGCGCCAGCCACGCGGTGCCGGAGACGCTGGAAAGCTCGCTCCAACTGTCCGAAGCGGTGCTGGTCGATATTGGTGTCGCGATGGGGCCGGTAATCGCGTCGATCCACGAAAAACGCGACGAGTTCCGCGAGCAGATCGAACAGGAAGGCGCGCTGGCCTACAAGCCCAAACTGCGGACGAGCACATCGGAAGCGTGAGACATGGTCGCCGCGCTGGAAATCCGTGCCGACTGTAGCCGCTGTGCAGCGCTGTGCTGCATCGCCTATCCGTCGGATGACATGCCGGGTTTCTCCGCGCGCAAGGGAGCGGGAGAGCCGTGCCCAAAGCTGGGTGCAGACAGACTTTGTACGATTTACGAATCCCGCGCCGAGCAGGGCTTTGCCGGATGCATTCGCTTTGAATGCTTTGGCGCGGGGCAGCATGTGGTCCAGCACCTGTTCGGTGGCCGCGACTGGCGCGATGACCCGGCTCTGCTGGAGCCGATGGTTGAAACCTTTCTGGAAATGCGGCCCGTAGCGGACCTCAATTTCCTTGCGAGCCGCGCAATCGATATCGCTGAAGAGAGCGATCTGAAAGCGGCAGCAATCGCCTTGGCCGAGCGGCTACAGTCGGTCGCTGCGAGCCGCCGAACCCTTGGCGATCGCGCCGAGATATCGCTGATAGAGCGCGAGTTGCGCGCGCTCTATCAGCGACTCAAGCGTTAAGCCGCCACCTTCGCCAGAGCCTGACGAACGGCATCGAGCGCCGCTGCGGCCTGGCCGCCGTTTGGACCACCGCCCTGCGCCATGTCCGGACGACCTCCGCCGCCCTTGCCACCCAGCGCCGCGACACCTGCCCGCACGAGATCGACCGCGCTGAAGCGATCGGTAAGGTCGTCGGTAACCGCCACGGCAAAGGCACCCTTGCCGTCATTGACGGCACAGATCGCGGCTATACCCGAACCGACGCGAGTCTTCGCCTGATCGAGCAGCGGACGCAGTTCCTTGGGATCGAGCCCGGCAATCACCTGTCCCGAGAAAGCAACGCCTCCGATATCTTCCTCTGCAGGACCAGCTTCGCCCGAACCGCCGCCGCCAAGCGCCAGCGCGCGTTTCGCTTCGGCGAGTTCCTTTTCGAGCCGCTTGCGTTCCTCGACCAGCGCCACGACGCGATCGGGCGCCTCGTCCGGCGACGTCTTCAGAGTGCTTGCGATCGCGCGCAGACCCTCGTCGCGCGCGACAAGCCACTGACGCGCTGCCTCACCGGTAAGCGCTTCGATCCGGCGCACGCCCGAACTGACCGCACTTTCCGACACGATCTTGAAAACACCGATATCGCCAGTCGCCTTGACGTGGGTCCCGCCGCACAATTCGACCGAATAGTTCCGTCCTTCACCACCCCTGCGCCCCATGGAGAGTACGCGAACCTCGTCGCCGTATTTTTCGCCGAACAAGGCAAGTGCCCCAGCTGCGACGGCATCGTCGGGTGTCATCAGCCGTGTGCCGACCTGCTCGTTGGCGCGGATCTCTTCGTTCACCTCTGCTTCGATCGCCGCGATGTCCTCGTCGGAAAGCGGCTTCGGATGAGAGAAATCGAAGCGGAAGCGATCGTCCGCCACCAGCGAGCCCTTCTGCGTCACGTGCCCGCCAAGCCGGTTGCGCAGCGCGGCGTGGACAAGGTGCGTCGCAGAATGGTTTGCACGAATCCGGTCTCGCCGGTCCGCATTGACGTCGAGATGCACGGCATCGCCCACCTTGACCGAACCTTTGACGATCTTGCCGGCGTGAGCATGCAGCCGCCCGAGCGGCTTGTTGGTCATCTCGACGGCGAACTCCAGCCCCTCGGGCGTCCAGATGCGTCCGGCATCGCCCGTCTGACCGCCGCTCTCTCCGTAGAACGGCGTCTGATTGGTCAGCACGACTACCGCATCGCCCTCCCCGGCCGACTGCACTTCGGTGCCGTCCTTGACGATGGCAACGACCGCAGCCTCGCCCGTGGTCGCGCTGTAACCGGTGAATTCCGTCGAACCTTCACGCTCCGCGATATCGAACCAGACTTCCTCACTGGCCGCTTCGCCCGAGCCCTTCCACGCGGCACGCGCGGCAGCCTTCTGCTGCGCCATGGCGGCGTCGAAACCGTCCTTGTCCACAGCGATACCCTGAGGGCGCAGCGCGTCTTCGGTCAGATCGTAAGGAAAACCGTAAGTGTCGTAGAGCTTGAACACGGTTTCGCCAGGCAGCGTATCGCCCTCGCCCAATCCGGTCGTAGCCTCGTCGAGTAGCTTGAGGCCCTTGTCCAGCGTACGACGGAACTGCGTTTCCTCGCGTTCGAGCACTTCCTGGATAAGTGCCTGGCCGCGCTGGAGTTCGGGATAGGCCTGCCCCATTTCGGTGACGAGCGCCGGTACCAGGCGGTACATCAGCGGCTCGCTGGCCCCCAGCAGGTGAGCGTGACGCATCGCACGGCGCATGATGCGACGCAGCACATAACCGCGTCCTTCATTCGAAGGCAGAACGCCGTCGGCCATGAGGAAGCTGGTCGACCGGAGATGATCGGCAATCACGCGGTGACTGGCGGTCCTTTCGCCCTCCGCTTTTAGCCCCGTAAGGCTTTCGCTCGCAGCGATCAGGTTGCGGAAGGAGTCAGTATCGTAATTGTCGTGTACGCCCTGCATCACCGCAGCAACACGCTCGATCCCCATGCCCGTATCGATGCTCGGCTTCGGCAGGTCGCCGACGATCTCGTCATTTTCCTGCGTGAACTGCATGAAGACGAGATTCCAGATTTCGACGAAGCGGTCGCCGTCCTCTTCCGGCGATCCGGGAGGACCGCCCCAGATGTGGTCGCCATGATCGTAGAAGATTTCCGAGCATGGCCCGCAGGGACCGTCCGAACCCATAGCCCAGAAATTGTCCTTGGTCGGGATACGGATGATCTTTTCGTCGGCGAAACCGGTCCGTTTCTTCCACAAGTCGAAGGCTTCGTCGTCCGTGTGATAGACGGTGACCAGCAGACGCTCTGGATCAAGGCCCCATTCCTTGGTCAAGAGCGTCCAGGCGTGATCGATCGCCTGTTCCTTGAAATAGTCGCCGAACGAGAAATTCCCAAGCATCTCGAAGAAGGTATGATGCCGCGCGGTATAGCCGACATTGTCGAGATCATTGTGCTTGCCCCCAGCGCGGACGCATTTCTGCGCGCTGGTCGCACGCGGCGCAGGCGGCGTTTCGAGTCCGGTAAAGGCGTTCTTGAACGGCACCATGCCGGCGTTGACGAACATCAGCGTCGGGTCACTAAACGGGACGAGCGGCGCGCTGGCGACTTCCGCGTGTTCGTGTTGCGCGAAATAGTCGAGGAAACTGCGGCGGATGTCGTTGGTCGATGTCATAAGCGGGCAGTTAGGCAATCGGTAGCCAAGCGACAAGCGCGAATGACCGGCCAGACTGTGCAGGATTGGCGATCAGCCGGGCGCGCGGGCAGTGACAATCCAGCAGGCCGCGGGCAGAGCGACTGTTCCATCCTGGAAATGCCGTTCGATCACCACACGCAGGTCCACGAGCGCCGCCGGGCGCTCCGCGTCCTCAAGCGACGCAATGGCCCGCGCGGCAGGGCCGATGCGCAGGAAATAGGACAGTGCATCCTCGACCGCATCGCTTCCGCGACCGGCAACCATAGGATAATCGATCGCCTCGAATTCTATGTCCCGCCACCCGGCATCGCCGAGTATTCGAGCGACCCGATCACGCCGCCCGAAGGCAAAGGGGCCCGGTGCCTCGGGATCCGGAGACGGATCATTACCAGTAGGCAGAGCTCCGGCGAGCTCGTTCACCCAGACATTGTCCTGCCTCTCGCGAAAACACGAAAAGGCCATCCGCGCCCCAGGTGCAGCCCCGGCGGCGATATGGGAAAATGCCGCAACCGGATCGTTGAAGAACATCACTCCGTGCCGAGAAACGATATGATCCGGGCGCTCATCATCAGCCACGCTCCACTGCGCGGCATCACCCAGCTCGATGCGAACATTGGGCTGGGCCGATGTCCGCTCCCGCGCGATGGCAACAAGGTCTTCCGAAATGTCCAGGCCTGTAATCCGCGCCGATGGATTGGCGCGCGCCAACCGCAAGGTTACCTCGCCGGCACCGCAGCCGATATCGATAGCTTGGGCAAATCCTTCACCTTGCGCTACGTCCAGCAAACGCTCCGTCAATGGCCCGAAACTACGATCGGTTCGTTGCCATTCATTGGCCCATACGTTGCCAACTTTGCCGGTCCATTCCGATTGCTCGGTCATTGCGTCAGACCTGGTAGTAATCGCGATACCAGTCGACGAAACGCTGAACGCCCTGACCGATATCTGTTTGGGGGACATAGCCGGTCAGTGAACGCAGCAGTTCTGCATCCGCCCAGGTGGCGGGCACATCGCCCGGCTGCATGGGCATGAGGTTACGCTCCGCCTCGATCCCGAGCGCGCTTTCGATGGCGGCGATCATGTCGCCCAACTGGACCGGCTGCGAATTGCCGATATTCACCACGCGCCAAGGTGCGACGGGCGAGAGGCTGTCGCCTTCCGCGATATCGTCCGGACCGTCGGGCCGCACCGGCGGCGTATCGACAAGTCGGCGGATCGCTTCGACGAGATCTTCCACATAAGTGAAGTCGCGCATCATTTGGCCGTGATTGTAAACATCGATCGGCTCACCGGCGAGCATTGCACGCGTGAACTTGAACAGCGCCATGTCTGGGCGCCCCCAAGGTCCGTAAACTGTGAAGAAACGGAACATCGTCACCGGCAGATCGAAGAGGTGCGCGTAGGAATGCGCCATCGCCTCGGTCGCCTTTTTCGTCGCCGCATAGAACGACATTTGGTGATCCGTTTTCATCGTTTCGCGGTAGGGCATTTCGGTATTCGCGCCATAAGCCGACGAAGTGGACGCCAGAAGCATGTGTTGCGGCGGATGCGCGCGCGCAGCCTCAAGCAATTCGAACGTACCGACCAGATTGCTTTCGAGATAGCTGCGTGGGTTGTCGATCGAATAGCGGACCCCCGCCTGCGCAGCGAGGTGGATCACGATATCCGGTTGGTGCTCGGCGAAGAGATCCGCCAGCAGTTCCGGCTTCTCGATGGGATCGTTGACTGCCGTGAAGCCGGCATTCTGGAGCAGATTGGCCTGTCGCCTGCGTTTCAACTCCGGATCGTAATAGTCGGAAAGCGAATCCACACCGACGACACGGAACCCGTCGGCCAGCAGCCGACGGCAGGTGTAATAGCCGATGAAGCCCGCCGAACCGGTGACCAGCGCTGTACGTGTCTCGCTCATCAATCAGCTCCGAACAAATCGCGGGTGAAAACCTTGTCGCTCACATCGACCACGTCCGCATCCAGGCGGTTGGCCAGGATCACGTCGGCCTCGGTCTTGAACTGCGCCAGATCGCGTTCGACCCGGCTACCGAAGAAGCTGTCTTCCTCTATGACCGGCTCGTAGACGATCACCTCGATTCCCTTCGCCTTCACCCGCTTCATGATCCCTTGGATCGAAGACTGGCGGAAATTGTCCGACCCCGCCTTCATCACCAGACGGTAGATACCAACGGTCCGCGGGTTTCTGGCAATGATCTGGTCCGCAAGGAAATCCTTGCGCGTGCGGTTGGCATCGACGATCGCACGGATGAGATTCTGCGGAACTTCGGAATAGTTCGCCAGCAACTGCTTGGTATCCTTGGGTAGGCAATAGCCGCCGTAGCCGAAGGACGGGTTGTTGTAATGGGCACCGATCCGCGGATCCAGGCCAACACCCTCGATGATCTGCCGGGTATCGAGCCCGCGAGACAAGGCATAGCTGTCGAGCTCGTTGAAGAAGGCGACGCGCATGGCGAGATAGGTATTCGCGAAAAGCTTGACCGCCTCGGCCTCGTCGGCATCGGTGAGCAATACGGGAATGTCATCATCCAGCGCCGGTTCAAGCAGCAAGTCCGCGAATTGCCGCGCTCGCTCGGATCGCTCGCCGACTATTATGCGCGAGGGATGCAGATTGTCATAAAGCGCCCTCCCCTCCCGGAGGAATTCCGGGCTGAAGATGATGCGGTCGCTCGAAAAACGGCTGCGCGCGCCGGTGACATAGCCGACGGGCACGGTCGATTTGATGACGATGATGGCACTGTCGTTGGCTGCGAGCACCTGCCCGATCACGGCGTCGACGGCGGAGGTGTCGAAGAAATCGCTCTCCACGTCGTAATTGGTCGGAACTGCCACGACCGCGAATTCGGCACCCGCGATCGCCGCCGCCGTATCGGTTGTGAAAGACAGGTCGAGATCGTCGCGAAGCAGGTATTCCTCAACCAGGTCGTCCTGGATCGGCGATTGCCGCTGCGACAGCATGGCAACGCGCTCCGTCGAAATATCGCAGCCGACAACGGTGTTGTGCTGCGACAGCATGATGGCGTTGGAAAGGCCCACATAGCCGAGCCCAAAGACTGCTATTCTCATTTAGTTTTCCGTGTCGTCTGGTAACTGCGCCCGCGGGCTTCTCGGCGGCCCTTCTGTGTGGTGCCGGACTTATTTGCAAGTCCGCCAAACGGGGTAACCTACCAACCGAAATAGGGTCCGCCGCGTTCACGCGCGCGCTGCCAGGCGGGGCGTTCGTGGATCGCCTCGACGAAGCGGGCGAGTTTAGGCGCCGCTTCCGCATAGCCTTGCATAACGGCGATTTCAGCCGGAAAACTCATCATTACGTCGGCCGCCGACCAGTCATTTCCGACGAAATGCAAATCATTGGAGATGTTGTCTTCGGCAAACTGCACATGCGCCGCCAGCTGTTCGTCGATCCGCGGTGCCAGGCCAGCTACAGCCTCACCCAATCGGGCGGTATAGAGCTTGAGCATGACCGGCACGAAGAAGCTGCTTTCTCCGAACTGCATCCATTCCATATTGCGAACGTGCTCCTCCGTTTGGGGAGCGGGTAGCCATTCCTTGCCGCCATGACGTTCGCAAAGATACTGAATGATCGCGCCACTTTCCGCGACGCGCAGACCATCCTCGTAGATCAGCGGCGATTTACCGAGGGGATGTGCGTGTTTTAGTTCGGGTGGGGCGAGATTGGTCTCGGCATCGCGTTGGTAGTGGACGATTTCGTAATCGGCGCCAAGTTCCTCCAGCAGCCAGAGAATGCGCTGCGAGCGGCTGTTGTTGAGATGATGGACAGTAACTGTCACGCGGCTCTCCTGTCTGGCGATTCTTGCGCACCCTAGGCCCGGCACGAAAAAGGCGCCAACCCCGACACGGAAAAGCCGGTGCGGCCGAGAGATGGCGCGCACCGGCTTTCCGTTTTGTCGGGAGCGCCGGGGGACAGTCCGGCTAGGACGCGGGTCCGGGGAGATTATGGACCGACGCGCTCCCGCTTGAAGAGAACTCAGTCCTCGTCCGCGTCCGGACCGGTCATCATCTCTTCGGCGACCTCGTCGGTGCGGCCACGGATCGCGGCTTCCAACTTGGCACACATCTCGGGGTTTTCCTTGAGGAAGGTCTTGGCGTTCTCGCGCCCCTGGCCGATCCGGACGCTGTCATAGCTGAACCAGCTGCCCGACTTTTCGACCACTCCGGCCTTGACGCCAAGGTCGAGGATTTCGCCGATCTTCGAAATACCTTCGCCATACATGATATCGAATTCGACCTGCTTGAACGGAGGCGCCACCTTGTTCTTGACGACTTTAACCCGGGTCGAATTGCCGATGATATCGTCACGATCCTTGATCTGGCCCGTCCGGCGAATGTCGAGACGGACAGAGGCGTAGAATTTGAGCGCGTTGCCGCCGGTGGTGGTTTCCGGATTACCGTACATCACGCCGATCTTCATGCGCAGCTGGTTGATAAAGATCACCATGCATTTCGAACGGTTGATCGAGCCCGTCAGCTTGCGCAGAGACTGGCTCATCAGGCGGGCCTGCAGGCCGACATGACTGTCGCCCATCTCACCTTCGATCTCGGCACGTGGCACCAGCGCGGCGACCGAGTCGACCACCAGCACGTCGATCGCGTTCGAGCGGACCAGCGTGTCGGTAATTTCGAGCGCCTGTTCGCCCGTATCGGGCTGCGAGACGATCAGCTCGTCGATGTCCACCCCCAGCTTTCTGGCATAGACCGGATCGAGCGCGTGTTCGGCATCGACGAAAGCCGCGGTACCGCCCGCCTTTTGCGCTTCGGCGATGACATGCAAAGCCAAGGTGGTCTTGCCCGAGCTTTCGGGTCCGTAGACCTCGATCACGCGCCCCTTGGGCAGGCCCCCGACACCCAATGCGATATCGAGGCCGAGCGAGCCGGTAGAAATCGCTTCCACCTGCATCGCTTCCTTCTGGCCCAGCTTCATCGCCGAACCCTTGCCGAATGCGCGATCGATCTGCGCGAGCGCTGCGTCCAATGCCTTCTGGCGGTCTGCGTCCACTTTCTTGTCCTCTACGAGCTTCAGACTTGCCGCCATGACATTACCTCCTGCGCTTGACCAGAGCCGGTATCGACTCTTCAACTGGGGAATGATGTATCGGCTTTGTTCTCGAAGAACAAGGGGGGAACGAAAATTATTTTCTGCTTTTGTTCCAAGCTGCAGACATAAGCGGTTCGCGCGCTATTTCCGCTGTTCGCTCAGCACTTCTGCCACCTTGGCATTGATCTGCTGCACGCTGAACGGCTTGGGGATGAAGTGCATGTTCTCGATGTCGATTTCATTGCGCAGCTGTTCTTCCGCATAGCCGGACATAAACAGGATCGGGATATCGGCTTTCACATTCCGGATAGCACGGGCCATCGCCGGACCATCCATCGCCGGCATGACAACATCGGAAATGATCAGGTCGAATTCCGTTTCGCCATTGGCAATCGCCGCCAGCCCTTCCTCGCCATCGGAAGCGGTAGTTACAGTGTAGCCGGCGCGTACCAGTGCCCGTTCTGCAACTGCGCGCACCATATCCTCATCCTCGACCAGCAGCAGCGTACCACCGGCGGACCACTCGGTCGCCTTCGGCTCTTCGGGCTCATCGGCGCGCATCATGGCAGGCAGTTCGCCCTTGTGGACCGGCAGGTAGACCGTAAAGCGCGCACCGATCGGTGCGCCGTCCGGTCCCTGGACATTATCGGCAAAAATGAAACCGTTCGACTGCTTGACGATGCCATAGACGGTCGACAGGCCAAGGCCGGTACCCTTGCCCTGCTCCTTGGTCGTGAAGAACGGTTCGAAAATCTTGTTGAGGTGTTCTTCCGGAATCCCGCCACCCGTGTCCTGTACGATGAGTACCGTGTAATCGTCGGCGGGCATGATATCGATGCCCATCTTGCGTACGTCGCGGGCAGAAACGCGACGCGTGGCAAGGGTCAGCCGCCCCTTCCAGTCCGGCTTGCCCCGTTTCATGGCGTTAGCCTGCATGGCATCGCGTGCATTCACGGCCAGGTTGATGATGACCTGTTCCAGCTGCTGCGGGTCAGCCCGCACGGAACCGAGTTCGCGATCGTGGCGGACCGAGAATTCGACCTTGTCGCCCATCAGGCGCTTCAAGAGCTGGCTCACTTCACTGACCACATCGGGCAGCTGAAGGACGACCGGACGCAGGGTCTGCTGGCGACTGAAAGCGAGCAGTTGCCGGGTCAGGCTGGCCGCGCGGTTCGAATTCGCCTTGATCTGCTGGATGTCGTCGTAATCGCTGTCGCCCGGCGTATGGCGCAGGAGCATCAGGTCGCAGTAACCGATGATCGCGGTGAGGACATTGTTGAAATCGTGAGCGACGCCGCCGGCAAGCTGGCCGACCGCCTGCATCTTGGTTGCCTGGGCGACTTGGCGACGCAGACGCTTCTCTTCCGACGAATCCGAAATCGAAAGCAGCACGGCCGCATCACCCAGCCCGCGGACCCCGGCGAGGCCGATCGACACCGGCTCCTCCTTGTCGTTGGCAAGGCGTACCGCCATGTCCCCGCTCGCGGTGGCGCCCTTCGCGAAACGTCGCACCGTATCGGCCATGGCGGCTTTGTCTTCGCGCACCACGAGATCGGAAGGGAATTGCGGCAGACCCGCTACCTCACGCTCCACGGCGCGCAGGAAAGCCTTGTTGGCAAAAAGAAACCGCCCGTCGCGATCGGTAAGCGCAAGACCCAGAGGAAGAGCGGATAGCAACGCCTCCAGTTGCGGGATGGCCGCCTTGCCGGCGCCTTCCCAACCACCGCCGATACCCACCGTGCTGTCGACCAGCAGCATAAGGGATGGAGCCTGGTCGGCATCGCTCATCCTCGACGCGTTCGGCAGGTCGAGCGGAACATGCACCAGCGTTTGCGGCGACCCTTGCTGCCCTTCGCGCGCGAAGAAAATGCGATCGCGATCGTCGGAGCGCAGCAATTGCACGAATTCAACACCACCAAGCACGTTCTCGCGGCTGCCGGTTGCGCGTTCGGCCAGGCCGGGCGTGGTCGTCTGCACAATACCATCGGGGGCCACCAGTGCCACTTCGACACCCGCGCGCGACATGACCTCCCCCAGGGAACCCGCGATACGTTCGGACAGGCCATCATAGCTGCGCTGAGTGCGGATTTCATCGAAGCGCCAGACCAGATAGGCTTCACCCCTGCCGCTACGATGAATGCGCAGCCGATATTGCGCGTCGACGCCCGCCAGCCGGATATTGTCGACTTCCGCCGCTCCATCTCTCCACGCCTCGCGTGCCGCAGCCATCACCTTCTCGCGCGAGCCGTTTTCAAATGCCAGTTCGTACGGGGCTGAGACGCCGGTAAACCACTGCTCATAAGTGGAGTTGGCGCAGACCAGCCGGTTCGCGCGGTCGATAATCGCAATCGCTCGGCGTCGGTTTTCGATCGCTGCGCTGGTCACCGACCAGTCGGGCTGGAGCACCTGCTCCTCGGCAGGATCGGTCCTCAGGCGAGCGGCAAGCAGAAGCATCAAGAGAACCGCGATGAGCGCTCCGCCATAGGCCAGCGCCACGACGGTCTGCTGACCCACAAGCCAGACCAGAGCGATGGAGATTATGCAGGCAACAGCCACGCCGAACATCAGCGGCACCGGTGGCAGGCGGGTTACCGGATTGTCATCCTGTACAATCATGCCCCGGTATCTTTCCCCATGCGCTCGTCGAGGCGGCGCTCCATTCCCCGCAGGCGGCGCTGGCGCTTGCGGACGACGATGAAACGCCACGCCACCCCGGCCAGAATATAACCGATCGCAGCCCCAACAACGGCGAGTACGATAAAACCGAATATGGTCACAAGCACGGTCACCCCGACACCTTCGAAAAGGTTGAGAAACCACGCCCAGCGACCACTGGTGATTTCATCCTGCGCAGCCCCGCCGGTGGTCGCCAGATCGACCTTGAGAATAAATGCCCCAAGCTTGTTGGCCACAACCGCCCAGAATGGAAACGTGAACGGGTTCGTGATGAAGGTCACCAGCGCGGACAGCGGGACGTTGGCGCGCGCGGGAAGAGCCATGAACGCGGCGAGGAAGATCTGGCCGACCGGAATGATGAAGCCCGCGAAGATACCCAATGCTACGCCCCGCGGCACACTGCGCCGCGTGAAGCGCCACAATTCGGGAGTGAGGAACCGGTGTGCAATAGGCCGCAAATACTTGTTTTCGGCCATTTGTTCGCGCGTCGGCATATGCTGGCGGATCCAGTCCGCCAGGAAAGTCTTCGATCTGCGCTCGCTCACTGACACACCCTCGCCATGCGCCGCCTCAGTGGCGAGTTCAAGGGGGCGTGCGAAGCGGATTGCGACGAATGCGGCATGGCTGTCGATGTGGTTAGCGTCGACCCACTTTGTAAGGGCAGGAGCGTAGCAATCACCCGCGTTCGCGCATCAGCCGCGCCTTGTCGCGCTGCCAGTCGCGATCCTTGATACTGGCGCGTTTGTCATGCGCCTGCTTGCCCTTGGCGAGCGCGAGTTCGACTTTCGCCCGACCGGTCGAGTTGAAATAGATCGATAGCGGGACCAGCGTCATGCCCTTGCGTTCGACCGCACCGAAGAGCTTTTCGATCTCTCGCGCATGAAGCAGCAGCTTGCGCGGACGACGCGGCTCGTGGTTGAGCCGGTTGCCATGCGAATATTCAGGAATGTTCGCATTGATCAGCCAGACCTGCCCGTCGCGCACCTCGGCATAACTCTCCTTGATGCTCGCCTCGCCTGCACGCAGCGCCTTGACCTCGGTTCCCTGCAGCGCAAGCCCGGCTTCGAACGTATCCTCGACGTGGTAGTCGAACCGCACGCGCCGGTTGTCGGCGACGGTCTTCTGCTTGTCGAAAGTGGCGGGCTTGGGACGGGCCATAAGGCGGGGGCATGTAGGCGTTGGCGGAGGATAGGCCAAGCCCCTTGGTAAACACGGGTTGTGTCCGCGCGATCGAAGCGGCACTAAGTAAACGAATCAAAACGGGGGTCACATGGCAGTCTTCTTTAGGCTGAAAGCAGTATTTGCTGTTTTCGTTCTTTCTTTTTCCAGCCAAATTTCATTCGCTCAAGACAGTGTTCCGCTTTCTGCATATGGCGCCCTTCCCGACGTGGAGGATGCAGCTATTTCACCAAGCGGCGAGAATATCGCGGTGCTTCTCACACAAAAGGGCAATCGCGTGCTCTTTTTTCTCAACTCGGACATGAAGCTGATCCGGCAGTTGGCAGTCGGCGACGCCAAGGTCCGCGGCTTCGACTGGATCGGCGACAATCGGCTCCTTCTGGTCACCAGCCAGACCGAAGGACTTCGCGGCGGCGGTTCGGTCGAATTCACTACTGGAAAGCACGAATTCAGTGTGGGACGGCTCATTCCTGTCAAGGCCGACGAAGAAATCCAGACCGTGTTCGGAAATTCGCGCGAGCTCGTGGATGCAATTTTTGGCAATTACGGTTTTCGCCGCATTGACGGTCGTTGGGTCGCGCATTTCGGCGCCATCGAACTCGAAAAGACAAGCAGCCGATCGAGCCAGTACTCATTCCGCCACGGACGCCCTTTCCTCTATGCACTCGATGTCGAAAAGAACAGCCCGACGCGAATTGCAGCGCCGGGCCGCGCAGGAATCGATCGCGACTGGCTGCTAGATGAAAAGGGGCAGGTTACCGCTTCGATGGATGTGAGCGCCGATAACGGCGATTGGAAACTTTCCGGGCCCCAGGGCGACATGATCGCATCGGGCAACGAGCGTAATGCTCGCGTGGGCATGGTTGGTCTTGGCTATGACGGTACGACGGTCATCTATTCGACGCGCGACGACGAAAATTTCATGCGCTGGTTCGAGGTGCCTCTGCACGGCGGAGAATCCAAGCCGTTCCTTCGCGACGTCGACGTCGACAGGCTCTATTTCGATGAAACAAGCGGTCGACTGGTCGGCTATCTCGACTCTGAGGAAGGCCCGATCTTCAAGAACCCCGCTTACCAACAGGCCGCAGTCGGCATTCGTCAGGCATTCGCGGATTTCGATATGCGGATGATCGACTGGACGCCCGGCTTCGAGAAAGTCATTGTACGTACCAGCGGCAACAAAGATAGCGGATCGTGGTTCGTGGTCGACCTCGCCAAGGGCAGCGCCAATGCCTTTGCCTACGAGCGTGTCGCGATCGGACCCAATGAAGTAGGGCCGATCTCCACGTTCGAATACACCGCTACCGACGGTCTCGAGATGGATGGCATCCTGACTCTGCCACCTAGCCGGGAGGCAAAGAACCTTCCGGTGATAGCCCTGCCGCACGGCGGTCCGCATAGCAGCGATGGCGCGAATTTCGATTGGTGGGCACAGGCTTTTGCTTCGCGCGGCTACGCCGTCTTTCAGCCCAACTTCCGCGGCTCTACCAATCGCGGTCAGGACTTCAAGCTGGCCGGTTACGGCGAGTGGGGTCGCGCGATGCAGACCGACATTTCCGATGGTCTCGAAGCGCTCGCCGCCAACGGAGTGATCGACGTCGATCGCGCCTGCATCGTCGGCGCGAGCTACGGCGGGTACGCGGCACTTGCAGGCGTCACAGTTCAGCAAGGCATCTATCGTTGCGCCGTAGCTGTTGCGCCGGTGAGTGATATCCAGGCGATGTACAACGAAGACGTCCGCACCTCGGGCGGTGCCCGGGTCACCAAGTCAGCGCTGCTCGACCAACTCGGCCCCCGTGATCGCTGGGATGCGGTATCGCCACGCCTTCTTGCCGCGCGAGCCGACGCACCGATAATGCTCATCCATGGCCGCGACGACACCGTTGTGCCATACTCGCACTCAACCCGAATGGCCGACAAGCTGAAAGATGCTGGCAAACCGTACGAAATGGTCGAGCTCGAGGGCGAAGACCACTGGCTATCGCTATCGGAGACGCGGCAGCAGATGCTCGAGGCAGCGGTCAGCTTCGTCGAGAAGCATAACCCGGCCAAATAGTCCGTAGAATTCAGGCGTCGACGAGCCCCGCATGCACCAGCGCCTCGTCGACTGCCTTGCGGCTTGCCTCGCTGGCAGTGCATAGCGGCAGGCGGACATCGGGCAGGAACCAGTCGTGCACGCGGCTCAGCGCGTACTTGGCCGGTGCGGGGCTGGCGTCCGAGAACATGGCGTAATGCAACGGGAACAGCCGGTCGTTGAGCTCGCGTGCCTTGACCAGCTCGTTGGCAGCGATCGCTTCGTGGAATTCGGCGCAGAGCGCGGGGGCGACGTTGGCCGTGACCGAGATACAACCTGCGCCGCCTGCAGCCGAATGCGGCAGCCACAGCTCGTCATTACCGGAAAGCTGGCAGAATTCGCGCCCGATACCCATGCGGTGGTCGGCCACGCGGGAGAGGTCGCCGCTGGCATCCTTGATGGCCACTATCCGGTCGGGATATTTGCGCACGAG
>Ga0310345_10003434_pt1 | contig 15053 bp, 38 predicted proteins | sample HC15DNA20500_MG_FD_204667 | JGI IMG/M metagenome (GOLD analysis project Ga0310345, IMG submission 204667) | Marine microbial communities from station ALOHA, North Pacific Subtropical Gyre - HC15-DNA-20-500_MG | ecosystem: Environmental > Aquatic > Marine > Oceanic | place: Pacific Ocean: North... | reverse complement strand
AATTCATTGGCCTTGGCTGCGGTGGCAGAAGTTCTCCAAAAGATGGATTCTCGACTCGCTAAAGAAGATGCGATTGAGTATGAGGAAATCCAGAAGCAACACGCCATGTCCGAACAACAGGGATTGGTTAAGGCAGTTGCTACTGAGGTTTTCAATCTTTTGAAAGAAGGAACTAAGACAGAAGAGAAAGGTTTGGATGTAAGCGGTGACTCTCGTTCAGCGAAATCTACTGGCAAATCGGCTAGTAGTGCTGATGATTCAGAGAAAGGCGCACCTATTGGAACCAAGATAGAAGACCAGCAGAAGACTATTCAAGCTGCTATTTTGGCTTTGAAGAAAGAAGAGGAAGAAGAAGAGGATGAGGATTTTGACAAGTACTCTAAACAGGATGATGAGGAAGAGGACAAACCTGATTTCCCCGTAGAAGAGAAGGGCGAGGATGAAGAGAAAGACCCTGACGATGACATGGACGAAATGAAGATGCAGTTGGATGCCCTCAAAAAGCAGATAGCTGCGTATGAAGCGAACATGGAAAAGGCTGTTTCCAATGAGGCCGAAGGCCGTTTGAGGAAGATGGGCTTCCGTGAAGAGCGTGGCCTTGTTGCCCCTACCCTCACCTCTGGTGATGGCTTGGGCGTTGATGGTACGTCCATCATACAGAAGGCTCAGAACGCAGGCGACACTGTTGACCAGTTGGCTCAAATGTCATATGGTGAACTCAGGAAGTTGCAGCAAAACATCGAAATGGGGAACACTGATGGAGTCCCACGGGAACTTCTAGGCTAAAATACATTAATTAAGAAGAGGAGGACAAAAGATGGCTAATCCCTCATTGTCTGAATATCTGGCACAATCTCAACGGGGCTTGTACCAATCGGTTTTTGGCCCTGAATACTTGATGAAACAGTCATACTTTACTGTTGATACCGCAACTGGTATCTTCAATACCACCTATGGACGTAAAGTATGGCAGGCGTTGAACAACCAAACTAGGTTCTTCAATGCAGTCCCACGTACCGTGTGGGGCAACACCGCTGGTTGGCGTGTTCGTACTGACCGTGGTTCTGGACGCTCTCGCCCAGTAACCGAAACTGGCAGTCTCCCAACAGTGGACATTTCCAATATTGCTACGGTATCGAGCTTGCCTCGTATCGTATCAACGACCTTCGGTGCATCCGTGAAGTCCGTCTTCACCGCACAGTTGGAAGGCGGTATTGGGGATGTTCTCGCAATGGAGAATGAACATGCTCAACTAGACCATGTGAAGGAAATCAATGAAGAGCTTTTGGCTGGAGCAGCATACCTGACTTCCGCTGGAGCTACTACTACCTTCACAGTTCCTGCTGCTATTGCCAAACACTTTAAGGTTGGCGATGCTGTAGCCCAGTTCGACACTTCAGCTTCGGGCCATGACCGCACTAGCGGTTCTGTAGTCTCTGGTGTCAACACCTCTACAGGTGTTGTGACGGTTGCTACTGGCACTACGTTTGCTGATGGTGACGTAGCTTATATCTACACCAGGGCTGGTATGACCTCCATTGACGACATCGTATCGGAAGATGCTATGGCTGTTGGTGGTGGACAGGCTCGGACACGGGCCTATGACCTTACCCTTAATGACCGTACTGCTGGTGCTTGGAATGCTGCTGCTTCAGTTGGCTCCAACTCTGGTACTGGACGGGCTTTGACTCTAACTTTGTTGGACACAGCCATCCAGAAGATACGGGAAAATGGTGGAGAGCCGAAGCTAATTTTGCTCGGACACGACCAATACTTCAATTTGGAGCGGTTGCTTAATTCCAGCCAGCGTTACATGGGGCAGGAAGAATTCCAAGTTGGCGTAGGTTCAGAGCGTACCTTCCCTGGTACTCGCACTGGATTGGTTCTAGCTACCTATCAGGGCATCCCCATCCTACCTGATGCGGATGTGCCGAAGGCCGTAGCCACTAACGATGGCGTTCTAGGTTCCAACATCTATGTCCTAGACACAGATTACCTAGAGATTGCTGTTGCTCAACCTACTCAATACGTTGAGAACCGTGACTACTTCGCAGCTAACGCTCTTGTAGTTCGTGGACTGTTGTACACGATGGCAGAAATGCGCTGCAAGAACATGTGGGTACAGGCCAAAATCACAGATTTGAACGCCTAATATCCGAAGGAAGGGGGGCTTGCTTATCCAGGCTCCCCTTCTTTTCTCCTTATGTCAACGTCTATAGATGATGATGTAAACGTCAAACTTGCCATTTATATGGAAAGACTTGACAACTATATTCAAAGCCAAACGGCTTTGAATGAATCTATTTGTAGAAATCTTGAGAACATACAAGAAGATTTACAAGACGTAAGAACGTGGCGAAGCAAGATGTACGGAATCAAAACAGGAGCCATTGCTCTAGGATTATTGGTTCTTCATACCTCGGCAGTAATGGGAAGCTTCATTGCCATCTTACGTTGGTGGGATAAATAATCGGGAGATATTTTTATGGCGAATGAACGACATGTTGACCACAGAGAGTGGGAGATTGATGCCTCTACAAGGACAAGTGGACATCCATTTACAAAGTATTCTCCCTTTAGAACCGCTACTTCTACAACTGCTGCTACACTTTTCTCCATTCCTTCTCAAGTCCTAGCCACTAACTGGATAGAAAATCCAGGGGTGGAAGGCACTGGTGTAGGAATGTTTACTGTTACTGGTGCTGCTGCTGAGAGAAGCACAGCCCAAGCTAACTCAGGTGCTGCTTCCCTTCTAGTTAATCCTGCAAACTCCGCAGCAGGAGAGGGTTTTTATTGGGCTAGTAATGTTGTAGCAGTCCAGAAAACTCCTCAACATCTTACAGCTTCTTGTTATGTAAGAGGGGCTTCTGCATCTGGAAGCGTGAAGATACAGATTACAGATGCTTCTGGAACGGAATTAGCTACCTCTGCTAACACTAATCTAACCACTAGCTTTGCCCGAATTACAGCTTCTTATTCCATACCTGGCGATACTGCTGGTGCTGCTTATAGAGTCTATGTAGTTAGTGCTGCCCAACATAATATCAACTGGTATACTGATGATATGATGTTTGAGGTTAGGGAAGATACTCTGGCTGTTTCTGATTATGTAGATGGAAACCAGGGTATTGGATACGAATGGACTGGAACTACAAATAATTCCTCTTCTTATCGTAGGATGGGAATGACTACTATGCGTGGTATACAGATTAGAAATGAGTCTGGTACATCTGCTGAAGTTGTATTTGTAGCTTTTGATTGTACTGCGACTGCTACTACTGGCATACCAGTTATCGCTGGTCAAACATTTGAAAGTATATGGCCTCTAGATTTTAGGTCACATGTTTCTGTTATCTCAGCTTCAGGAACTCCAACAGTCAGTGGTGTTATTTGGGGATTGCATAACGGATAATGACTACAATCAATACACCGATAGGTGAGATTCCAAGCCCTAGTAATTGGCAGGCTCCCTTGCAGAATTGGTTAGTGGAAGAGAATGCTGAGATAATCCCACTAGAGAAAGCCACCGATGGAAGGACTACGCTACAAGATATTGGGTCTGCACTCGATGAATATAAACGATTGTTTAAAGCAGGAATTGCCTCTAACGCAGAAACTCTAACCTTATCCAGAGCATTCCCTGATAACGAAACTTTTTCTAAAGCAGTTATGAAAAAGGGATTGCTGGATAAAGAACCAATGGTATTAGGTGGGCCTGCTTCTGTTGAGTTAGTAGATAGGGAAGGACATTTAATTACTACTAACGCTATGAACAAAGCCTTTACTAAGTACATGAAGAATTTCCGAACTAGAAATGCAATGGTTCTTCATTCAGATGTTCAAGTAGGTTGGGCTTTACCCGCTTATATTTCTCAAGGTGGGCAAATATTTAAGAGTGGTGTAGATGAACAGGGTTTGTTTTTCATAACAGAACTCAGGGATGATACAAACATTGCTCAAAAAGTCATGGAACAAGTAACTGAGGGCAAACTTAAATCTTATAGTATTGCTGGTTCTGCTACTAAAACCCAAATGATACAGAAGGGAATGCAGGAGATAATGCAAGTCGATGATATGGAACTTGCTGAAGTTACTGTGTGTGAGAAGGGCGTGAACCAAGCAGCAGGCTTTGATATTCTTAAAGCTGATGGTGCTGTCGATACTTGTATAGATGGAAGTTGTTTAATTCATAAAGAAGAATCTCGATTTGGGGGCGAACATCTAATGACTGATGGAAATAATGAAGTGGACTTTACTCAATCTTTCTTAGCTTTTGCTGAACAAGAAGGTTTACTACAGAAGGGGGAAGACTTGAATGATTTCCCCACACTCTATAATGCAATTGGAAGGGAGCATGAACACGCTAGTCTTCTTCAGAGAATGGGATGGCCCTCACAACCCGAACCCGAAACTGGTAGATACGTTCCTGTAGTGGAGGGAAGTGCGGTTGGCCCCTTCTACATACCATCAGACCCAAAGGTAGTTAATGAAGCTGGTCAAACTCTAGGGGCTGCTCATGTTGATGATGCATTAACTCCCCCTCAAATTGGAGATTGGCACAGAGGTGGAGTGGTAGAAGGTGCAAACTCTCCTGAAATGCCGATAACTAAATCCTTCTTGGGCTGGATGGAAAAAGAATCTCGTTGGAAGAAGGGGCTTAATAAAGTTCAAGACCATGATAAGGAAGCTGATAAAGAACTAAAGAACTTTTTCTTTGATGCCAAAGGGAATAATAAAGACGAGGTGGATAAAGACGAGAATGAAAAGAAAGAACTAAAGAAGATTATTGGAGCGTTAGCTGGCTTAGCTGGTGGATTGTTGGGTGGTGGAGAATAATTTTATTACGAAGGACACACGGTGAAAACAATACTCGCTTGTATTAAACGGTTAGTGAAACGATACGTGGATTACCACACACACCCTGCATCAGTAGATGCTTGGACTTGGGCTAAAGACACTGGAAAGAAGTAATAAGGATGGAGAAGGTGCGACCACAAATATTAGTAGTCATGTTAATCTTAGGAGGACTTGGTGGAATGTCTCTGTTGGAAGGAAAGACAGAGATAACCACAGGTTGCGTAACTTTAATGGGTGCATTAGGAATGAAGGTTCTAGAAAAAGATTAAGAGGTAGTACAGAGTACTGACAATTTTTGGGGCTTTCAGTATGTTGCTGGAAGCCCTTAATTATAGAGGATGAATATGCAGATTAAACTATGGCCCGAAGACCCAGATTGTTCCTGTGAGGAATGTACATGTGACCAAGCATCCTTTGGAAAGAAACGTGAGTGTGATTGCATGATATGCGATTGTGAGCAATGCCATGAAGAAGAACCTGAGGAACCCAACGAATTTTTAGGTGTATCGGTCTAATGAAAAAACTAACTAACTATATCAATTTGCTCCTAACTTTTATCTCGCTCAATAAAACATTGGGTAAAGATGCCAAAGAATTCTATGGTCAACTCGCCTGCTTGGGGGTAGGAGTTAATAATGTTCTTAAAGACCGTCAAGTAACTAACGAAGAACTAGATGAACTTACAGGACAATTGGCTGATGCTTGTGCTGCCTTGGTTAATCTTCTTGAAGAGTTCCGCATACCTGAAGATGAGGATGAGATTGAAATAGCCTCAAGTTAAAGAGTTGACAGATTCTTTAATGTGTGTTATAATAGAGGTAACTTTAATTAAAGGAGTTGGATATGAATATCCTAGACCCCGTTAAGTTCCTCATCGGCCTACTACTTGTAGGCATCTGCCTCTAGCCTAGGGGAGTTCTACTATCTATGAGCAACATAATGCAATACCTGATACAGTTGGGAGAAGAGTTTAGAGATTCTTATAAGACTGTAGATAATAGAATTGATGAGGTAATACAATCTCTAGACCTTCTCTCAATGCGTATCGCTGAAGTTGAAAGACGAATGAATCCTAATCTAACTGATGAGGATTATAAAGATGAATGACCCGATTGATTGGGCTGAAGGCGATAGAAGTTCTGAAGAGGCTTGGCGTAACTATTTCCAATTGATGCTAAGTAATCTTCATAATGTAATGAAGGATGAGTTTCAAGCATTTGAAATTTATCCATTTGATGACCCCCGTGACTTTGTGAATGGTTTCACATTAGCAGGGACTTTCTTTGTGGGGTTACACCTAGAACCAGACCTTGAGATTCGCAAAAGAAACGTGGCTAGTTTCAGAAGAATCTTAGCCATGTTCATGGTCAATCTCATACATGAGTTAGAACATGATGAAAGGTAAGTATAATAATACTATACTAGATACTGTGGAGGAGTTAGTATTGATTGTGCCAACCTTAAATCCAATGTTCATTAGACATTGTAATATTTGTGACACGTTTAATCCAGATGATATTGCATTCCGAAAGTGGGTAGACTTTTTGTTGGCTGGCACTAAGATGCTTCTTCATCCACCAGAACCTTATCTAGATATAAAACACATTAAACCTGATTTATTGTGTACCAATTGTCAATCTAATACTTTAACACAAGTCTTATTTGTGTGGGAAAAAGGTGATGAAACAACCGAAGAATAGAGATTCCAAACTAATCAAACGTAGAAACGTTAAGGCTCAAAACTCTGTGCATAAAGAGAAACATAGAGTTAAGAAAGAAAAACATAGGGTTGTTAAATATGATGTTGAAGAAGTTGTTGAACAAAGTTAGATGCAGAGTAGGGAACCATCCTTCTAAAGATGCACCCATAATTGAATTGTGGATAGCTGAGAATTCAGGACAGTTTGTAGTATTTAAATGTGCAAGATGCAATTCTACGGTAGGGAGTACATGGCATGAATCACGCTGAATGGGATGATAATATTCTGGAAGAAGAAGGCACTAGGATAATTTCTCTTACTAGAAACGAGGCTTTGTTCATAGATGATTCGGTAACAATGTTAATTGAACCAGAAGCTAATCTACCACTACCCTTTAGACCTTTAGCACCGAAGGCTTTAATCCCTGTGCCAGCTAATATGCTAGATAAACTAGGTGCAGTTATATTAGCTACGGCTGATAATAATAACCCAGTTGAGATAGAATTATATATTTCTGAGTTGTATATACTTAGAGAAATGTGTTTAAGTTATATAACTATTAATGGAGAAAGGGTAGGCTATAATCTAAAGCGGAAGGTTTATAAGGCTCTACTTGGTAAAACTCCTCAAGAGGAAGAACTACTATCAGAAGAACGTAAAATATTTGAGAACCTATTAAACAATGCTAACGTAGATATTTCCGCTAACCCTCTAGAATAATGGTAGACGCTTTATATGCGTTAGCTGGTGTTGGGTTGGCTGGCCTTACTCTCTTCTTAGTGTGGATAAATTGGCAGATACTTCAAGTATCTAAACGGTTATTAAAAATTAGTGTGGACTTACTAGAAGAAACTATAATCATTAGACAGGAAACCATAATCATTCGGGAAGTATCCCAAGTAATTGAACAGGAAACTATACTAACTAGAAAGGCTTTGGTAGGTGATGATGGTACAGAAGATTAATCCCCACGCAATTCAAACAGGAATGACTTTATCGGATACAGATGTAGAAGCTATTAGGAAATTGTTTGGTGATGTGTGGTGTGCCGAAGTAAAGATGAGGAATTGGAAAGAGAAGCATACAGGAAACTATTGCCAATGGACATTACAATTACCTGATAAAGACAACAACAATTTTACAGTAACTAATTCAAATTTATCAGATGCTGTAGACATTGCTTTAAAGGTTCATTGGCAGGGGGTTGACTATTCGGAGAAAAGGGTGTATAATGAATAACTATGGAACCTTTATGGACACGTTCATAGAGAACTATCAGGAAATGCTAGAGTTAATTATACAAGCAAGGATTGCATCTGATAGAGTAGACGATTGGAAGAAGGCGTTAGAGTCTGTACTCAATCCAGAACCAAGGAGTAGACATGACTACACGTATCAAGTAATTAATAGCCGAATAGATTACGATAAATATATTTAGGAGTATGAGAATGGACGCAAAAGATATGGAGAAACTGGAACAAACCTGGGCAAAGTATTACACCGCTAAATATCATGGAAGAGAAGGAAGAATCAAAGCCGTGAATCAACTATCCGCTACGGCTCAATTTGAATGGATGGTTAAAAACGCAGATTGCTTTTGCAGGGATTGCGTAGCCACTATGCAAAAGAGTTATAGTGTGTACATGGATTGGACTGACAAGACTTGTTCCCACTCAGAACCACAAGTGATTAGTTCCTTTATGCAAGGATAGTTGACAAGATTAAATAACTGTGGTATACTTAGGGTAAGGAATAAAACACTTACCCTAAATTTTTTGAGGGAAAGATATGATAGGCTATCATTGTAAACTAGCGTTAGGAAGTTATATGGAAACTACGCCCTTCTTTAGTTTGTTTGAAATGACATGGTTAATATTTACAGGGTGGTTGCCAGGACTCACAAATTGTTTAACGGGAGCGATAATATAATGGTACTAACATACGTGATACATAGTGAAGAAAACGGTACAGAAATATTACATAATGTAACTGATAACATTGTGTGGAGAACTCAATGCCACCAACAACCTTTAATGGATTACCCCTCAGTATACGTGGAAGGGGATACGGCTGAAGGTACGTGTAGACGTTGCGGTAAGTTGACTGAATTATATGAAGAAAGATAAGAGAGAAGTACCAACTATTTGCAAGAGTTGCGGATTGAAACCGAAAGATAATGTACACGCTGGTTTCTTCTCTTGGCAAAATCTAAATGGTAAAGTAGTAGGAATGTGCTGGAATTGTGCAGATGAACTACACAAAAAAGAATTAGCAAAGGGTTGACAAGAATTAAAATAACTGTTATAATAAAAGGAGAAAGTTGACAAACCCTTTCAAAAAGAAACATGAACATTGCTGGATGCCTCTAGAGAAAACGTGGTTAAGAATGCGTTGTACAAGGTGCGGAGAAATTAAGGGAGTATAAGATGAACAATGAAAACCCATACATGATTCCAAAGAACTTTACGGTAACAGGGACGTTCTCGTTCCCAATTGATATGATGGTAAACCGTACATTGAAGTTTCCCCAATCCTATCAAGAAGTTGCAGAAGAAAGCGTAAAGAATGAATCAGAACATATCATGCGTGGCTTCCAACATGTACTAGAAGAATTCGGTTTTCATGGGCCAGCCAAGTTCGATTTTCAAATAGAAGAAGTGGACTTGACAAATTAACAGAGTTGTGTTATAATGGGGATAGAAATAAAAGGAGTGGAGAAAAGATAATGGCTAGAATATTGAAGGCACATGTAAGAGGACATTGGGATAAACAAACTTATCGTGGTGGGCAAGGTTGTGATTGTAAAGATATTTATGATTGCATGGCACAAGAGAAAGCAGAAATGGATTCCATAGGATGGGAGAATATAATGCATTTTCCTGTAGCAGATGGTTCAGCATATTATATGGTAGTGCATGAGAATCCCTTAACTCTAGCATGGATTCCTTATGGGGATGCTTGGCAATTGACTACCCCTTACCTAAAGGGCTTAAACCATGAAGATTTGGTTATGCAAAGAAAGTGGGACGCAATGTGGCGAAATCTATCAGATGAAAGAAAGGTGGTAAACGTTGGAGACTAAGCAATACAATATGTGTTACGTATGTAACGATGTAATAGATGTAGAGAAGTTGGAGAAGAATGATGGCCCAAGAGAAGAACACTATTCTTATGTTTGCCACAAAGTACAGGCCGATGGTACAGTTACTTATCGACACTTGTGGCACGGTGTACCAGGGATTACTAGGGCCATTGGCGGTATGGATAGCTTTGGCTTTATAGGCTATGCGCCTTCCTTAGAAGACGCAAGGCGTAGGGCTGAATACTATATAAACAATAATCCATATGCTGCTCCAGAGGTTAAAGCTGGTGAGCAAGCCGTATTAGATGCGGTAAACTTTGAAGAAAATAGAGGGTTGACAAAAGATTAAATAGGTGTTATAATAGTTATACACTCAAGAAATTAAATGAAAGGAGTAAGAAAAGAATGAGTGCGAGTTTATTCGGAGAACGTTTCCTGGGGCGAAGAGAACCAGCATGGCATCGGTTGGGAGAAGTATTCCCACAAGACCTACAGTTGACTGCTACTGAAGCAATGCAACGTGCAGACATTATGTTTAAGGTTGAGAAGTACCCGATGTTTGTACAGGCTCCTGATGGTACTCAGATTGATACCAAATCTTTTGGGGTACTGCGAGAACCTACCCATGATTCTAACAAGTGGGAATTGTTTGGGACGGTTGGTTCACAATGGACTCCTATTCAGGCTGAAGACTTGGGGCGTATCCTTGACCCAATTAGCAAACAGTATCCAGTAGAAACTGCTGGTGCGATTGGTAAGGGCGAAAAGATATTCCTTACGTTGGACGCTGGTGAGGCTAAAATTGCTGGTGAAGACCACAACCTTTTCTATCTGGTAACAGACCATAGAACTGGACTAGGTGCTTTGACCTTTGCGTTCACTCCTGTTAGGGTTGTGTGCCAAAACACTTTGACAGTTGGACTTAGCCAAGCATCGGTAAACTGCAAACTAGAACATAACCGTAACATTGTTGCGGATTCAGAATGGTATGCAGACATTTTCCAGCGGATGCTAAATGCTAAAGAGACTACCATTTCAGCTATGAATAGCTTGACTACGGTAAACATTACTGAGGCCGAAGCTAACAAAGTTATTATGGCAGGGTATCCGAATCCATCTAAACCTCAGAGGGTTAAGATTCAGGATTCCATTAGCCCCGATACTCTGAACAAAGATGATTACCTTAGAATCATTAACGATAACAAAGCTGACTTTGAACGGTACGAAGGCGCACAAGCAAGGCAAGAGAAGATACGTGAACACGCTGTTGAATTGTACGATGTATTCAACCAGCGACATGCTTCCCTAGCCCGAACCCCTTGGGCAATCTGGCAAGCAGTTGTAGAGACTGAAGACTACCGTAGAGGTAGGGATGCCAGTTACAACATACTCGCTGGTGATAGGGCTGAGAACAAGGCCAGGGCTTTCCGCAAAGCACTTGAACTGGTAGGGTAATAGCAGGGGGGCGCAAGCCCCCCACATTTTAAATTAAGGAGAACAGATATGTTTGGTTTTTTGGTAAATCTATTTACAGGCAAGGCCAAGAAAGAAACCGCTCAAGAAATAAAAGACCGTAAGGCTAGGGCTTTGGCTGATTTCGTTAACACAGATTATCTAGACTAATGAGTAATACACCTAGTACCCATGTAACGTGTAACAGATGCCGTACCAATCTAGATAAGAAAAGTGCGGTTGGCATCACAATCAATAGGTTTGATGAAGAACACACTTTACAAAATCACATAAACATGATATACTGTACTAGTTGTGCAGAGAAGGTGCTTACAGGAGTAGCTTAAAACGCTCTTGTAAGCCCCATTACAGGGTCTGTATACCAATTAGTGGTAAGGAGTAAGGGATGGATAATAAAGAACCAGAAAAACGGAATGGGTTCATTAGGATACCTGAAGAAGATTGGATTAAAATTGAAGCAGTTGCGGAAGCATGGGTAGGTAATTTACCGTTTAGTGCAGTACATGCGTTTGCTAAAAGGTGGCACTTTCATCTTCTAACTAAAATGTTTATGGAAGATAGAACTACATTCGATTCGTTTCTAGACAAGTTTGAGATAGAGGAAGATGGTACTGCTGGTATAACTTCCGAAGCCCTGCATCTAATAACACAGATGGATTTGCTGGTGGGTTTCCAAGGCTTGACTGATGAAGAAATGAATGAACTGCATCCCCAAGATAAAACTCCTTTACCCGATGCCAAATTCTTTGAAGGGCTAGGATTGAACTAAGGATGTAACGGAATCATGGTTCATATCGTTTATATAAGTATAGACTAAATAAGGAGCATGATAAATGCAGGAAGATATTAGATACATTAAGGCCAACCCCGAATTTAACAAGAAGTTAAATGAGTTAATACAAATGCAGAAGGGTATATTATCTGAAGAAGCAGAAGCGGAATGGGGTTTTGAGTTTGACAAAGACTCCGATGAAACAGGGCTACCAGAGGAAGACATTAAACTCTTTGTTGGTATCTTGGGAGAACTGATTTTTCACAATGTAGCAAATGGCGCAAACCTTTCCAAAGAGGAAGTGCGTAATCTTTGTATGATGAAGTTTAAGAAAATGCAGGGAGAGAAATAATGGAACAACTAGAATTTGACCTTGGTGATTTCGTAAATGATTTGGTAGAGGAATGGGAAATAGACCAGTTAATGGAATATGCTGTAGAGAACCTAATGGACTTCTACGGGAAGCATCCTGACATTGCGAAGGAAGACTTCAAGCTATTCATGGAAGACCATTCAGCCCATCATGTACAAGGATACTAATATGGATTATCCATACACCCATCCGATAAGGGACTTAGCATCACACAGTAGAGTAAAGAGGCCACCAGAAATGAAAGGTTGTGCTGTATGTAGTGTTGAATTTATCAAGAGGGAGAACGCAGATACCTTTGAGTTAAGGCAACTTTGCAATGCATGTATAAAAGTATGGAAGGCAAGGGAAGGAAGCCAGGAAGGGTATCGGAAAGATGCCTAAGTTTAGGGTAACTGTGCAAAAATGCTACGTGAAAGAACACAACTATTACGCCTACGCTGAAACCGAAGAAGAAGCACAAGACAAGGTAACGAATCAGATACAATTTGACTTTGACAATTATGATACTTTCAATGATGAAGCAATTAGGGGCTTGACATGGGAAGGGAAAGATGTTATAATAGAGACAGTTAAATTGAAGGAGTACGATAAATAGTATGAACCTAGTAATGACTGAAGTGGAAGGTAAATGGTTTTACAGAGGGGAAGGAGATTCCGAAAGGAACCTTAAAAATATTACCATCACTCCATATGATTCTCCATCCGCTGGACAAATGGTTGAGTTTCTTTTAGCGAAGTACCCAAACTCTAGAATCAGGATAGAATCCAATCCTGATAAACCAGTGGTTGACGCAAGTGGAAAAGAGTGGTATACTAAAGACCTAGAAGATTACCAGAGGAAGCAACTAGAACCTTACCAGAGGAAGGGACTGGATATGGCAGAAATGAGAAAATATTTTGATGGAGTAGAGTAAAGCAATGCGTGTAACAAAATGCCCACTAAGGCCGTTATTAAAGTATAAGAAGTGGATAGGGCTAGGGATTTTTGGGGTATTGACAAAAGTGGCTTTAGTTGGTATACTAGGGATAACATTTATTTAAGGGGTGAGTAATGGACATTCAATTTGCAACCATGCGGGAACGGTACATTTTAGCGCAAGCACTTTCAGTAGCTATCCGCACATTGGAACAAGTAGAACCGCCTGTAATGCGTGAACTCTCTAACATAGCAGATATGAAAGAGTTACTAAACAACAAGGCTTTACTTCCATTCAATGAGTTAATGATGCATGGGGAGTTGGTAAAAGAAATGGATGAATTAGATGAAGCTAGAAAACTTCAGTTTCTACGGTAGGGGTTGACAAATTCCTAAACGTCTGTTATAATAGTTATATAAGTTAAGCAAGGGGAGAGCAATGCTAAAGTTTCAGAAAGGTACATCAGCAAAAGTAAAGCGGATAGCCCAATGGTGGGGCAAGCCTGTAAACGTTTATTCGTTTTCACTTCCAGCAGGGTGGAGTTGCCCACAAGCAAAAATCTGCTTGAGCAAGGCTGATAAAATCACTGGTAAAATAACCGATGGTAAAGACACAACCATACGATGTTATGCTGCAAGTGATGAAGCCAAATCTCCTAACGCTAGAAAAGCACGTTGGTACAATTTTGATGCTATAAAGGGATTGGACTTTGAGGGGATTTATTCAGAGTTGTTTTATAGCTTGCCCAATGATGCTGATATAGTTAGGATTCACGTAGGGGGAGATTTCTTTAATCAGAAGTATTTTGATGCTTGGGTATTCCTTGCCCAGAATAAGCCTGAGACTGTATTCTACGCCTATACAAAATCAATTCCGTATTGGGTATCAACTACGTATGAAATCCCCCAGAATCTTAAACTCATAGCTTCAGCGGGGGGGCGAAGTGATGAATTGATTACTGAGTTTAACCTTAGGGAAGCAGTAATAGTGTTAAGCCTTGAGGAAGCAGATATGCTAGACTTAGATATAGACCATGATGAGAGTATAGCAATACAGCACAAGAGTAAGTTTGCACTCTTAATCCACGGTACACAACCAAAGGGAAGTGAAGCAAGTAAAGCAGTACAAGAGTTAAAGAAAATAGGATTCAATGGGTACGGGAAATAGGCTATTGACTTTTCAAAAGAATCGTGTTATAATATAAGTATACTTTACAAGAGGTCAAGTAAACTTTACACACTCAAGGAAATATAAAATGGAAGAACACAAGGCTGACAAGAGGGAAGGAAGAAGAAGGAAGAAACAATACGGACACTTTGGAATGGGCGCATCCCATACAAGGGAAGCAAGCAAGGAAGAAGTGGAAGGACACATAAGGAAAATTAAACAGTTAAGGAAGAAGCAAATAAAGAAACAGATGTGGAGGAAGGGAAGGAAGTAGAACATACGTTCTTTCCCTGGAAGGGGAGTTCTACGATATATCATACAGGGGTTATTTTGGGGGTTGACAAAATGGAAGGAAGGTGGTATAATATATATGTGCATAAGTACAGGTTAGGTATATCCCTTGCACACCTATGTCCACCTGTTCCCATCCAAGACGTTGGAAGGGTAAGCCGTAATGGGGGAACTTGTTTTCTCAAGGCGCAACAAATCAGGGGGTAGGCAAATACCAATATCAAGGGCCAATAGTACAGGTGGGTTAAAGGCTATACTGCTCCTCCCCACACTCTTGTTTCTACAAGATGCTAACGGCCCTTTCCTTTTGCCCCTTGACAAGGGAAGGAAGATGTGTTATAATGATTACATTAAATAAACAGAGGGAGGGGAAAGACATGGCAACACACAGCATCGAGATTAAGCCACCTACTTGGGTTAC
>Ga0310345_10003433_pt1 | contig 15056 bp, 24 predicted proteins | sample HC15DNA20500_MG_FD_204667 | JGI IMG/M metagenome (GOLD analysis project Ga0310345, IMG submission 204667) | Marine microbial communities from station ALOHA, North Pacific Subtropical Gyre - HC15-DNA-20-500_MG | ecosystem: Environmental > Aquatic > Marine > Oceanic | place: Pacific Ocean: North... | reverse complement strand
CCATAATGAATAATTGTCTTTTGATATTGAGAAACGAGGAGATATTATACCACAACGATTAATCTTGCCAAGTAGTTGAACTCTTATTTTACCACCACGATTATCATCAATGACTTCAAATTCACCAACATAATTATTTTCTTTCATTGTATTCAAAGTAGCAACTACAAGTTTTGAAGAAGGGATGACTAAACATTCAGATTTATTTCTTAATTCTGCATTTTGAATATTTGAAAAGAGATTAGATAAAGTGTTCATTGCGGGCATAGTATCACCTAATCATATTTCCTGAATCCTATTTTAGGAGCTTGTTCTCGAAAACATTGTCTACAGAGATTAAGACCGTATTTTTGAATAATACCAGAGAATCTACCACATCGTTTACAATAACGTGCACCTTTACCGAAAGTTCTAGGTTTACCATCTTTATTTCTCCAAGTTGCATTTCTTTGTTTAATTTTAATTACCATATTTATTCATCCACAATTATTCCTAATTTTTCTGTTGCATAATTAATTGCTTCATCTTTAGTAATTTGTTGTCTCTTACCAACAACACTAGGTCGAATCTTTCTACGTTTAACTCCATATCCAATTTTTTCTAGAGCTACACAGACATCCATTCCCCAAATACCAAGGTCAGGATTATATTTAGTGCCGGGTATTTCAATATGTTCTTTAACACCAAAAGAGAAATTACCAGTACGGTCAAAAGAACGTTTAGGAACACGATTATCACAAGCTATTAATAATTTCTTAAGAGTTTCATGTGCAATTTCTTTTCTAATAGTGGTTTTAACTCCAATAGGAGTATTTTTCTGAATACCTAATTCACGTAAGGCTTTTTTAGCAAAAGTAGTAACAGGAGTTTGTCCACAGATTTCTCTTATGATTGACTTTGCTTTTTCTAAGGGTTCTCCTGACTTTCCAACACCAATGTTAATTACAACTTTACTAATCTTAATTTCGTCAATATTATTCGTCATTTTATTATTCACCTATTAGATCCAATTCAGATTGATTTTCTCCAATTACAAGAGCAAACTTAGACTGAACTTCAATTTTCGTATCGTTAACATCAATTTCTAACATTTTTGGACGAGAAAATGAAGACGGACTAATATTTGTAATTTTACCAATTTTACCTTTATTTTGTCCACCTATCAGAACTACAAGATTATTTGTTTTAAGATCCAGGATTTTCTTTACTTTTTGCGATGGAATTTCTATTTTCATAGTAGATCCAACATTTGCTTCGTTAGAAGTTAAATTAATATTTCTGCCATCGTGTAAAGAATATTGAAAAACATCTTTACTAAGAGATTTCTTACCTAGTATTTTACATAGTTTAATATTTTTCTCAGATTTAGATATTTTAATAGGTTCAAGTAGTCGTTTTGATGGAACAAGTCTATAAATTGAATCAAGTTTAGGAACCTCAACAACATCCATTAATCCAACAGAATAATTATAGTCTTTTCTAACACAACCATCTACTATTACACCACCATCCCTGATTACAATTTTAGTTTCAGAATAAGTATTGGTAAGATTTAGTACATCACGAAGTAATACAGCAATAGGTATACTTAGTTTTGAGCTATGAGGACCAGGACTAGGTTTTGTAACAAAGCGTTTCTCCTTCTTTTTAATACCCCAAAAATTTGGAGCCATAGTTCTTTTTAATGCCTTAGATCCTGATTTTTTTCCCAATTTATTCCACCAGTTCCAGTTTAGCTTTTCGTTTATTATCTTTAAGTTCTAAAGAATTTACAACAACATTTGAAGCATCGACCTTAATTGGAGTATTACCTCCAGCTAATTTCTCTCTATTAACGCCTTCAATAGAAATCATTCCGTCATGAGAATATATATGAGTAACTTTTCCTTCTACTCCTTTATATTCACCTCTCAAAATCTTTACAACGTCATTAAGACGGAGTCTAACGCTCTTTGTTTTATATTGTTCTTTTAAATTTTTAGATAATGGAGCACTAACACGTTTAGAAACTACATGTTGAGGCGAATTATAATATTCTTTCATAAGTTTAGAGCGTTTTGTCATATTCATCAACTAAATAATTATATTAGCAGCATTTGCTATCCTAGGCCATCGTTCAGCAGCTTCTGAACCAACAGGTCCTTTAATATCAGTTCCTTTTAATTCTCCCTCAGGAGTAACAATTACCGCAGCGTTATCTTCAAAAGTAACTCTCACACCATTAAGACGCCGGACTGGATATTTTTGACGTACTATTACAGCAGGAAAAGTTTGTTTTTGTAGTTCAGGAGGTCCTCTCTCTACAACAATAGTAACAGCATCACCTAAAGAAGCAACAGGTAAACGACTCCAACGACCCTTCCAACCTTGTACTTGTACAATTTTTAATGTTCGAGCTCCACTATTATCAGCACAGGTTATTACTGCACCTATCGGCAAAGCACGAGTAATATAACGTTTAGAAGAAATTTGAACTTTTGATTTAGGCGGCATAACTAATTATACCTCCCAAGAACGACAAATGAGATATTCTTTGTCAATGGTCTGCATTCTCCGATGACAACATTGTCATTATCAGCAACGTCAATACAGGGAGAGATATGTGCTATTATATTTCTTCGACGTTTTTCATATCTCATGTACTTTTTAATATAATGGAAAAATTCTTTTTGAACAACAGCAGTATGACGTGCTTTAGTTTTAATTAATTTAGCTTGAATAAGTTTACCGCGGATTGATACTTGACCATGAAATGGACAATTTCTATCATTACAATCTTGTGTAGGTTTCTCAATATTTATACCAATATTTCTCATAGTTTCCTCACCTTAGATAGTCTATTATAAGAAAGTCCAAGAAGTTCTTGTCCATCAATGGACTCTGAAATACCAGAAAAAGTAAAGTTACAAGTAGATTTGGGAATTATTTTTGTTTTATTATTATGTAGAATATGAATTGTGTTTTTAGTTTCATTAATAACAAGTCCAGAAATTCCATTAATTAATTGATCCGAAGAAAGAACATCAACGAACTTTCCAATTAGTTCGTCATATTTTATATGATCGAGATTATTCAACATTAACAAACTTCCTTTCATTTAAAATAGTTAATAAACGAGCAATATCCCTCTTAAGAGGTTTTACTTTACTTTGATTTTCTTTGACTAAACCGCGTTCGAGTTTAGAACGAACTTGTATATACTCAGTTTTTAGTGAACCTAACTTTTCAAGTAATTGATCTTCAGACATGTTTCGAAAAGTTTGAAGGTTGTTCTTTACCATAATTTAATCAGTCCTTAGAATTTTTCAGAGAACCATCAACAGAATCATTTGTTTCTGTAGGTGTTTCTGTAGGTGTTTCTGTAGGTGTTTCTGTAGGTGTTTCTGTAGGTGTTTCTGTAGGTGTTTCTGTAGGTGTTTCTGTAGGTGTTTCTGTAGGTGTTTCTGTAGAAACTTTTGGTTTATGTTTAAACTCACTGACATATTTTTCAGGCAATGCAATACTAACTTTTATACCAACAAGTCCGACTTTCAACAACGATTCAATTGATGAAGTATCAACAGATTGCGATGCGGTAAAACCTGCTTTTGGAACTACTCCAGCTTTAAATTTTTCATAATTAGCTCGATCACTACGCATTTTACCCGCAACAGAAATTTCTACGCCTCTTGCACCAGCATTCATCATCATTCTCATATTCCAATTAGCGGCACGTCGAATAGGAGTACCACGATTAACAGAAGATGCTAAGCGACTTGCCATAATAGCTGCATTCAATTCAGGAACTTTTACTTCGGTCACAGAAATTTGCGGATTACTTAATTTAAATGTAGTTTCAATTGATTCAGTAAGAGAACGAATACCAGCACCACGTCTTCCAATTACAAGACCAGGTTTATTTACAAAGATATTCAAATTTGTTCCTACAGGAGTATTTGTTATGTCAACTGAAGAATAACCAGCGTCAGATAAACTATTTCGAAGAAAATCATCTAGCTCAGAAATACGAGAATGCTTGTCAAGTACCTTTTTTATCATAGTTGTTTGTGATTTTTCCATTATTATATCAACCTGCAACAATTTCTATATGTACGAGTTCATGCATGCGAGGAGAACTACGTCCCATAGCTCTGGGTATATAACCAGGAATTGTACGTCCCCGATGAGTAGCAGCATGAATGATTCGAATACTTGAAGTGTCTAAACCTTTAAAATCAGCATTTGATTCAACTTCACGAAGAATTATTGATATATGTTTAGAAACTTTAACAGGAAACTTACCAGCGTGAAATTTTTCAGTAGAACGTTTATGCGCAACCTCTTTTTTATGTCTACGAAAATGTATAGGACGATTAAGAGAAATTACATCATCAAGTAAATCAAGAGCGTCGGTGAGTTTTCTGCCTTTAATAGTAGCACAAACTTCTCTAGCAGCCTTAGGGCTCATATTAATCTCTCTTCCAGATGCTCGAACATGTACAAGAGGATCAAAATCCTTGAAACTGTATCCAAATTTAGGCAACTATATCATACACCACAAACTAGAATTTAGAAATCGATTAAAAAAGATATAAGGCTTTGGCTTTTCCACTTTTATCATCTATTTCAACGGGACATAGAGACTAGACTTTGAAGCACCAATTCCAGGTGTTCCATGTTGTACTTTTTTATTAGTAATAGCATATTCGCCAAGATAATGTCCAATCATCGTTGGTTTAATTTCAACAGCTTTGAATTCCTTGCCAGTATAAACGTGTATAGTTAAACCCAACATATTTGGAAGAAGAATAAGATCCCTCGAATGTGTTCGAATGGGCTTGGAAGGATTAGTTTTAGCTTCATTAATTTCGTCAAGAAGTTTTTTCTTAGTATCAGATAATCCTCTAGATAAAGAACGTCTCTGTCTTGAAGGTAATAGTTTTTGAAATTCTTCTATGGATATCTTTTGTAGATCTTCCATAGAATAACCTCGATATTTAAATTCTTTAGCCATAGTCTATACCTCTGCAATACGAGATCGTCTTCTTGATCGTCCAGGCCCTGTTTTACTAGCTGCAATAGAACCAACTTTACGTCCAGGTGGCGCATTTCTTGATGTTGATGTACTTTGATGAGGACTTTGATGTCTACCTCCGCCAAATGGATGATAATGAGATCCCATTGCTACACCTCTTACTTGAGGATGTAATCTACCATAAGCTTTAGCATAATGTGATTTTCTACCTGCGGTTAAAAATGGTTTTTCTTTTGCGCCAGATGATGCCATTGAACCAATAGTAGCACGACAATTTTTTGGAATAACAATGCTTTTTCCTGATCGTAATCGAATAACAGAACCAGATGTAGTTTTACTGTAAAGTAGTGCAGAAGTACCTCCAGCCTTTGCAATTTTTCCCCCGTCACCATACTTACGCTCTATATTACAAATAGAAGTTCCTTCTGGAATATCTGATAACGGAAGAATATTACCAGATTCAAGTGGAGAATCAGAACCAATTGAAACTTTTTGATTAACTCGAAGTCCAGCAACAGCAGGAACATAAGAAGCACTATTATTAAATATAATTTTAGCAAGAGGAACAGAACGTCCTCGTTCATGTAACAGATCTTTAACTATACCAATAGTAGTTTCATGGTGTTCAATGAATGGATACGAAGCAGGAGCAATTTTACCTTTAGGATGACTTCTATACCTCATACCGCCACGGCCACGACGTTGAACAAGAATTCTTTTACCCATCTATAATACACCTAACTTTGTAGCTAAATCAAGAGCAGAACTATCATCCTCGAAAGTAACAAAGGCTTTTTTTCCTTGAATAGTATTCGAAGTGTTAATTGATTTCACTTTAACCTCGTATAAAATAGCAAGAGCTTGTTTTATAGTGTTTTTATTAGCTTCTTGTTTCACAATAAAAACAAGTTTGTTTTCTTTTTCAATACTATCAAATGTATGTTCAGTAACATATGGTTTGATTACCACTTCAGCAGCTTGATCAGGACGCATTTGTCTCCACCAATTTTTTAACATTATCTGAAAAATTTGAAAACGAACTTTTAGTCCAAATCACTAAACGGCCAGCCTCAGTTCCAGGTGCAACGTCAGTTACTGCAAGATTTTTTGCTTCAACTAGATCAACTCCAGTGAGATTCTTACAAGCATCACTTAATCCAGAATCCTTAGAACAGACAATAAGAGGTCCTTTCTTAATTTTTTTATATCTTCCTCTCATCCGAGGTTTACCGGAACGAATAGATACAAAAGAAATACGAATTAATTCTTCGCTTAGACCTAAATTAACTAAAGTAAGTTTAATATCTTTGGTTCGACTGATTGATTCAATTTCATCAACAACAACTAATGGTAAATGAAGTAATTTGTCAATTTTGTGGCCGCGATTAATAACAAAGTCTCTCTTCACAGAAGATGAAATTGCAGATATTAATGCAAGAGACTTTTCTTTTTTATTTAGTTTTTGATAAATATTCTTTGAACTAACAGGAGGATGAGTTGAACGTCCGCCAACAACAGAGGCAACACCTGCAGCACTACCTGCACGAGGTCCAGTATGTGATTTAATACGTCCAATCCTAGACATTCCTCTTCCAGTATTCCAAGATTCAGTACTACCTCGTTCTCCAGCTAGAGGATCAGAACCGTTTGGCATAAAGCTATGTGATTGAATAGCAAGAACTGATCTTTTGATTAGTTTAGGATTATATGGTATAGAAAAGACTTTAGGAATTTCAATCATCTCAGTTTCATTTCCATCTAAATCATAAACAGGTAATGACATTAACTAAACTCACCTTTTTTTGTACTAAGTTGTAAGATTTTAGGAGTATCTAACTTTGCAGTAGATTTTCTTCTTACAGGATATCTAACTATAACAGGTCGCTTAACAGGTCCAGGTAATGAACCTTTCAATATCATATAATCACCTGGAATAATTCCAAAGTGTTGAAAACCACCGTCAGGATTAACACTTTGTTGTTCTTCATTTGCAATCAACAAAACTTTTTTGTTAAATTCAGTTCTTTGATGAAAACCCATTTGTCCTGCACGGGGAACTGTATACATAATATTTTGAGGACTCCAAGCACCAACAGTACCAACTTCTCGAACAGTTTTCCTTGATTTATGTTGTTTCTTTTTAATACCAAAACGTTTTACTGGACCCTGCCATCCTTTTCCTTTTGTTATACCAAGGACATCAACCAGCATACCTGATTGAAAAATATCAGTAGCAGAGATAGTTGAACCAAGTTGATTTATCAAATATTCAAATTGAGCATCTATACTACCACCACCCACGCCAATTTCAAATAAATATGGTTTAATTTGTGATAAACCAGCTTGTTTAGGAGGAACAGAAACAATAGCACTAACTTTAGTAATTAATTCAATATTATCTTGAATTTTTTTAATATTTGCATCAGTATTTGAATTTAATTTCTGTTTTCGTAAAATTTCTTTAGGAAGTTTTTTAGCATAAACTTCAGAAAAAACTTTTAATCCATCAACAGAAGATTGGTAAGAACGAACACCAACAATTGTAATTGGAGCGCAAGACACTACAGTAGAATGATTAAAAATAGGTTTGCCAAAAGTTGATGATTTTTCACGATTGTCAACAGTCAATACATTCATCGAACCCACTTTGAATGCCATAAAACCAAGTAGCTTAGGTTCGTCAGATTTAATTGAAGGCCAAGTTCTAACTCTAGCATTAAGAGTTCCATGACGACCTCTAGGTCTTACTGCTAATGAACCACGTCTCGGGGCTGAATGTTTTGCCAAATTAATTCACTTTGATTAAGATAAAACAACTTTGAATTGATTTTTAAGCATTTTGAATTTCCAAAATTAAAATTGTTAAATAATTTTCCAGACATAATGACCAGAATATCCACCAACTTTTGTGATTAGATTTTTCGACTCTAAATCATTAAGGAATCTAGTCGCAGTAGAGGCATTTATTTTAAGAATTTTAGCAGTACCATAGATAGTAATGGCTTTGTTACCAAATGTATTCTTCAGATTACTTTCGTCTATAGTAGGTAAAAACAATCCATGAGCAAGATTAGTACTAGAATCATCTCTTTTGTTGGATTCGGCTTTTTTTGAAGATTTTGTATCTTTTTCTGTTTTAGACATACAATAATTAGTAAAAAACATGAAAAGATAAACTTTATCACTAGTTAGAAAATGATTAAATTAATAATATTTGAAATATATCTATCTATGTGGAATACAGTAGGGTTGCAGAAGCCTATGAAAAGATGGAAAAGACTAGAAAAAGATTAGAATTAATAGATATTTTAACAAAACTGCTAGTAGATACTCCAACAGAGATGATTGAAAAAATAGTATATTTAACGCAAGGAAAAATAAAGCCAGATTTTTATGGCATAGAACTTGGAATGTCAGATAAATTAGTAATAAGAGCGTTAGAAAAAACTACTTCGATGTCGCCAAATGAGATACAAGAACAATATAATAAAATTGGAGATTTAGGAGAAGTAACAAAAATTGCTTTAGAAAAAAAGGCACAAACCACATTAATCAAACAAGAATTAACAGTAGAAAGGGTGCATAAAACGTTTGAAGATATAGCAACGACTACAGGTCATGGATCAATAGAGATGAAATTAGCAAAATTATCAGGATTATTATCTGATTGTTCGCCTATTGAAGGCAAATATATTATTAGGACATTTACAGGAATATTAAGATTAGGAATTGCAGATTATACAGTACTAGATGCGTTATCAATAGCATTTACAAATGATAAAGCTAACAGAAAATATCTTGAAAAAGCATATAATATTTCAGGTGATTTAGGAAAAGTCGCAAAAACTGTTGCTCAAGAAGGATTAGATGAATTAAACAAAATCAAAATAACAGTAGGAAATCCAATTAGACCTATGCTTGCAGAGAGACTAAGTTCTGCAGATGAAATTATTAAAAAAATTAAAGGAAAAGCCGGTATAGAATATAAATTAGATGGAGAAAGATTACAAATTCATTTAAACAAACAAGTTGTGAAAATTTTTTCAAGAAGTTTAGAAAACATAACAGCACATTATCCTGATGTGGAAAGAATAATGAAAAAATTAAAAATAGAAAATATGATAATTGAAGCAGAAGCAGTTGCAATAGATAATAAGAGTAATAATTTCTTACCTTTTCAGGAACTAATGCATAGAAGAAGAAAACATCTAATTGAAGAAGCAGTTAAAAATTATCCGATATCAATTAATTTATTTGACATATTATATCTTAATGACAAAGATTTAACAGATCATACCTACAAAAAAAGAAGAGAAATACTAGAAAATATCACGAAAAAATCAAAAGATCTCAACATCATTAAACAAACTATTACAGACAACCCAGAAAAAATTAATAATTTCTTAGAAAAGTCAATAGAAGAAGGTTGTGAAGGTCTAGTAATCAAGGATTTAAATGGAACATACAGGGCAGGAGCAAGAGAATATCTTTGGATCAAATTAAAGAAAGAATACAATACAGAAATGTCAGATACACTGGATTTAGTTGTTATTGGTGGAATATACGGAAAAGGAAAGAGAGTAAACACTTATGGCGCATTACTTCTGGCATCATATGATAAAGAAAGTAACAAATTCAGAAGTTTTTGTAAAGTTGGAACAGGATTTACTGATGAGAATTTAAGACTCATTTATGACAAACTGCAAAAAAACAAAATAAATGAAAAATATATAACAATAGATTCTAAAATGCAGGCAGATGTATGGTTTAAACCAAATTTAGTTATAGAAATCAGTGGAACAGAAATAACATTAAGTCCAATACATACTTCGAATAAAAATGAAATTAGAAAAAATTTCGGATTGGCATTAAGGTTTCCAATATTCACAGGAAGAATTAGAGAAGATAAATTACCTCAAGATGTAACAACTACAATGGAAATTAGAAAATTATACGAAAAACAATTAAAAAAAGTACTAAAATAAATATTACAATGAATGTTTTTTAAGATGTTTATTATAAATAACTAATATGTTTTCTGGAGAATCTGAGTCCCAAGCTAGAAGAAGGACTCTATCAGTATTACTTGATGAAACAAGAAAAGTACTTGATTCATCAAGAGAATTAAGCAATGTATTCGAAGCAGTTGTAAAAAATGATCCAAAGAGTGTCGAAGCTTCAATAAATAAAATTAGTGAAGCTGAAGATGAAGTTGAAGGATATAGAAGAGCTCTAACAAGAGAATTAGCAGAAGTGGGAAGTTTGTTAATGAATAGAGAAGATCTACTAAAAACTGCGTACGAAATAGAAGAAATAGTAGGGTATACTAGTGGAGTTGCATTTCGATTATCTATTGTTGATAATAAATCAATAAAAAAAGCAGCAATACAAAAAGAATTTGAAGAACTACTAGCAACAACGGTAGATTTAGTATATAGATTAAATGAGATGGTCAGATCATTATCAATTAATCCAAAGGCAGTGATTGATATTGCCATTGAATTACAAAAAATCGAGCGACAAACAGATTTGAAATATAGAAATCTTGTAAAAATTATAATAAAAGATATCACATCTCCTAAAGAGGCAATGCTGTTAAAAGATGCTGCAGAACATATAGAAGAAATGGCAGATAGATGTTTATCTGCGGCAGATTCAATAACAATCATTGCAATTGGTTTATAACATGTCGAAGAAAACATTCAGAGGAGAATTAGTAGAAAATAGAGTTGTAATTTGGAATTTAGAATCTTCAAAAAAAGTTTTTGGAGAAGGATATTTCGGCAAACCATTAGGTGTACCAAAACCAAAAGGAACAGACTTTGACGCTCCATTAATATTAGATTTAATTGAAGGATATCACCTATTACTTGAAAAAAAAATTAAAGTTTATGATTCAGAAACTGGAAAAGTCGTATCACAAAAACGACTAAAAGAAAAATGTGAAAATGAATATGTATTGTTTAAAGAAAAATTAATGGTTTATAGAGAACTAAGAGACAGAGGATATATTGTAACACCAGGAATAAAATTTGGAAGTGATTTTGCAGTATATGAACACGGTCCAGGAATAGACCACGCACCTTATATTATACAAGTAATGGTTCCTAAAGCGAATTTAACTGCAACAGGAATAGTACTTGCAGGGCGCCTAGCCACAACCGTAAAAAAGAAATTTCTAATTGCCATAGCAGACACGAATAAAGAACAAGTGGAATTCTTATCATTTGATTGGTGGAGAGCCTAATTTAATTTTTATACAACAAGAAATACCCAAAAATACATGAAAGATAATATCGTAGAGGAGAAGGATTTTGTTTTATTGTATTTATCTCCAAAAAAGACATGGCTTGTTCAAGTAAATGGAGAGAAGCAAATACATACTCATGCAGGGTTTATTGAATCCAAGGACATTATAGGAAAAGAATACGGACAAAAAGTAATAACTAATACTAACAGAGAACTTTACATATTAGATCCTAAATTAAATGATTTTATTTTAAAATCAAAACGCGCTACACAAATTCTATATCCAAAAGATATGGCAATAATTGTAAATTGGGTAGATTTATGCCCAGGTAAAAGAGTAGTAGAAGCAGGAACAGGTAGTGGTTCGTTAAGTTGCGTAATAGCAAACCTGATTCAGCCTACAGGTCATTTATATTCATATGAAATCAGAGACCAATCTTATGAAACTGCAAATAGAAATATTAAGAAAGCAGGATTATCAGAATACATCACTGTAATAAATAAAGATGCAAAATTAGGCATAAATGAAAAAGATATCGATGTAGCAATATTAGATTTAGGAGACCCATGGACGTTGATTGAAAATATGAAAAATTGTCTAAGGTCAGGTGGATCATTAGTCTCAGTTTCACCAACAATAAACCAAGTTGAAAAAGTTGTAATTGAATTAGGCAAACAAGGATTTATTGGGATAGAAACATTAGAAATTCTAATGAGAGAGATGGAAGTCAGGGAAGGTAAAACAAGACCATTTATGAGAATGATTGGACATACAACTTATCTTACTTTTGCAAGGAAAAGTTTAGATAACAGTTAAGGTTTCAATTGTAAAGTGATGATAAATGAAAACTGATACAGTAGAAGATATTGCCTTTCTGCTTTATGGCATACCAATTGTACTAGGACTAGGTCATTTTCTATTAGAAATTTTGAGTAATCAGATATATTCAGAGAGTTATTTAATAGTAACAAGAAATCCGTTTACATTTATTTTATCATTAATATCGGTAAGCATAGCAATGATTTTACACTTGCAATCAACAAGTAGCAATAGAAATACACTGATTGCAGTTCATGCAAGAAGGATGAGAATAGTTGCAATAATAATCATAGGATTATCGTTAATCGGAGCAGTAACATTAGCAGATTCCAACACAAATACAATGGATTTGTTTTTAACAGCAAGATTTCCAATATTATTTACAAGTATAATGTTTTTACAATCTTCATTCATACAGATTCCATTTTCAACTAGTCCTCAAGAAAAGAAAATTGCAAGTAGTTTGATTTCAATTATACTAATAATTATAAGTCCAGGTGTGTATTATTTAGGAAATATATTACAATTACCATTCATAATTAACTTTAGCATAGCATTAATTTTCATCATCTTAGGTACAATATTATTTATTAGAAATAATTAGAATAAATTCTCGTACAATTCATTAATATCTTTTACAACATATTTGGGTTTATCAGAATCTGGAATAGAATTAATGTCAATATTAAGATCGTTAGTGGTTAAGATACTAGTAATTCCCAATGAATTAGCACCTCGTATATCAGATGTAATATTATCTCCAATCATAACTGCTTGATCAGGAGTTATATTGAAATCAGATAATACTTTATTAAAAATTTCAGGATATGGTTTTCCGATATAACGAATTGACTTACCAGTAGCATGACTAATTGCTTGGGCGATTGCAGATTCTCCAAGGAAGTAACCAGTATCAGAATGATGTGTTCCTTTAAAGAATTGAGTGGTGCCAGAACAAATTAATTCAGCTCCGTTAAGAACAAGGCGCATTGCATGGTTTAATTCTCTATAAGTCAAATTACGATTCGCGCCAACTACGACAATATCTGCATCGTCGTTAGAGACATAAATTCCTGCATCTTCGAGATCTTTTTTCAGACCCCATTCACTAATAACAAAGCATTTAGGATCATCGTATGTTTCTTTTATAATTTGTATAGTAGTAGAACCAGAGGTATACAATTCATCAGATTTAATTAAAATATCCATAGATCTAAGTTTCTCAAGAACTATTGCTTTTGGATTTCTAGAGATATTTGTAACTATTGCGATACGGATATTATTGGATTTAAGAGCAGAAATAAATTTTTGTACAAAAGGAAGAGAAATTTCTTTATCAATACTTTCACAAATAACTCCTTCAATATCAAGAAGAAATACCTGTTTATTTAACAAATCTTTCATAATATATCATAAACAAGCGTACAATTATCTTTTATTCGAGTTAAGATAATTGAATAAATAAACATGAGATACAAATCACTAGAAAAGTTGTCAGAAGATGTCATAAAATGTAAGAAATGTGAATTATATAAGTCAAGAAATAAATCAGTGCCAGGAAGAGGAAAAAAAGATAATAAGATTATTTTTGTTGGAGAAGCTCCCGGAGCAGAAGAAGATGAAAAAGGAATTCCATTCTGCGGTAGAGGAGGAAAATTATTAAGAAATAGTATAAGAGAAGTTGGAATAGAAGATACAGAAGTATATATAACAAATTTAGTGAAATGTAGACCGCCAAAAAACCGTCGTCCAACAGAAGAAGAAATAGAATCGTGCAACAAATATTTACAAGAAGAAATTAGATTAATCAAACCTAAAATTACAGTACTACTTGGCAAGACAGCAATAAAGAAACAACATGAAGATGTATTATTAAAAGAACAACATGGTAAAATTATAAATAAGAAAGAAAGCAGGTATCTTCTAACCTATCATCCAGCAGCAATATTAAGAAATCAAACAAAAATCAGTACTTGGATTGATGACTTAAAATTAATAAAGAAATATTATAAAAAAAAAGTGAGAAATTAGTTATGAAAACAGTTCTTCAAGAAATGAAAAAAATGATAGAGATGAAACAAACGAATAAGTTAACCATGCTTGGAGAAGTTGAGAAAGAAGGGAATCCGTTCAAGGTATTAATAGCAACTATATTATCATCTAGGACAAAAGATGATACAACGTTAGGTGCATCTAATCGACTATTTAGGAAATATAAAAACCCAAAAGAACTTTCAAAGGCAAAAACATTAGATATTAAAAAATTGATCAAGCCGGTAGCGTTCTATAAGACTAAATCAAAGAAGATAAAGCAAGTAGCAGAGATTATTCACAAAGACTACAATAATCAAGTGCCAATTGAGATGGATGAATTATTAGAACTTCCATTGGTAGGTAGAAAAACAGCAAATTGTGTTTTAGTCTATGGATTTAGAAAACCTGCAATACCAGTAGATGTACATGTTCATAGGATTTCAAACAGGTTAGGATTAGTAGAAACAAAAATTCCTGAAGAAACAGAGATTGAATTATCTAAAATAGCAAATAAGAGATATTGGCTGCAGATTAATGAATACTTTGTGCGATTTGGTCAATTAATCTGTAAACCAATTAATCCAAAATGTGAAGAATGTGTATTTCAGAAAACCTGTAAATATTCACAAAATAGAAAAAAGAACAATTAGTCGCTTATTCCCAGTCATGTGCTTTAAACCAGATATCAGTAGTTTCTGGATAAATTTCGGATACTAATTTTTTAAGAGCTATAGCATATTGGCGAATCTCCCATTGCGCAGTTTTTTCAGTCCGTAATTCAAGAAAATTCATGATTGCTTGAAATGAAGCAGTCCAATATATTTCAGTATATTGATTAAGAGGAAGAATAGTACGTGCTTGTTCTTTTGCGACACCGATTTTTAATAGATTAGCATATGATTCTTCAACGTTTTTCATGAAATTATCGAATATTTTTTG
>Ga0310345_10003432_pt1 | contig 15059 bp, 29 predicted proteins | sample HC15DNA20500_MG_FD_204667 | JGI IMG/M metagenome (GOLD analysis project Ga0310345, IMG submission 204667) | Marine microbial communities from station ALOHA, North Pacific Subtropical Gyre - HC15-DNA-20-500_MG | ecosystem: Environmental > Aquatic > Marine > Oceanic | place: Pacific Ocean: North... | reverse complement strand
AATACCTCGGAGGTGGTGTATCGAAACGATACAACAGCCAGCCGCTGCCTGATGTATCGAAACGATACAATACCTCGGAGGTGGTGTATCGAAACGATACAACAGCCAGCCGCTGCCTGATGTATCGAAACGATACAACACCTCGGAGGTGGTGTATTGAAACGATACAACAGGCAGCGGCTGGCTGTTTGATCGAAAATTGCGAAAAATCGCGAAAAAAAAATCGCGAAAAAAATCGCGCGCGCGACTCACAGCTCACAGCTCACAGCTCACAGCTCACAGCTCACAGCGCGCGACTCACAGCTCACAGCTCACAGCTCACAGCGCGCGACTCACAGCTCACAGCGCGCGACTCACAGATCACAGCGCGCGACTCACAGATCACAGCTCACAGCTCACGCCGTTATCCAGTGTACCGGAGAAGCGTTTCGTCGTACGCCGTTTTCGCGCGAAACCCCTGCTTCCTGAAGAGCCTCCTGAGCGCTTCTCGACTAGTCCCCTTCCTAAGTCTCTCTGCGAGATTTCGCCGAATGCCATGTTCGAGGCACCAGCTCCTGATTCCGTCGTGGCACCAGCCATATCTTCGCGACAGCTTCGATTGAGTCACCAGCCCGTCGTCCTTCGACGGGGTCGCGCTTGCGCGACGGATCGCCGTGACGCACCCCCTCACCGTCCGCCCGAAGTAGATTTTCCCGCCCCCCTGATCGGCAATGAAAACGTCGCGCAAGCTGATTCCTTTGTTCCGCTCAACGATGCATTTCGCCGAAAAAACCCTCCCGCCGGGCTCCGTACGAACAAGCTGGGCGTCGATGATCATCGCGCGGTCCAGCCTGCACCTGATCGGCAGCCCGGCGCGCCGAACCCGGAGCAGACCGGAGAGTGTAGCGCGATACTGGTGGCTGGCGCACGTTTTTTTCCACTTGCAGCGACTCGAATACTGATCCCCCTCCCAGGTCGAAGTCGACGCCGCCGGTTCTCCGTACTCAACATTCCAACCTGTCGACCCGCTGAACGCCTGTCCAGCGCAGGGCCGTCCAATCAGTCGCTGTACCGCAGCGTCAAGTCTCTGCTTCTCTGTTTTGTGCCCTTCGACCGCCGCTTTCTTTCGGCGAATCATCCCGATTTCTCGAAACGACACTAGGCGACTCGCCACCGGGAGGGCAGCCGCTAGCCGCTCACCTGCAGCCGCGTAAGTGATCGCACCCCCACGTCTGCGATTAGCCTGGCGGATATCGCTCACGGCGGATCTCTTGTTTTTTCGCGCGTCGATATGCTCACCAGCAATAGCGAGCGCACTGGCTGTCAGCTTCTCGCGACGCGCGTAGTGCCGGACCATGGACAGGTCGATTGGTGGTGCGGACTTGCGGGCTTCGGCTTCGGCGGCGAGGCCAGCGAAATAATCGCGATATCTTGCTCGAGAATCGAGGTACATAATGTTCTCCTTAGTGGTGGTTAGTGACTGGGAACGTATCTTCGATTGCTTCACGAATTGTCGAGCCGTTCCCGATTGTGAGTTGGCCAAGTGGATCGCTCGACGCAAAGAAACCTTCCCGCAGATAAATCCAGTACCGGGCTTCTTCCCCGTGGAGGACCTCCACGTATTCCACGGCGGGGTGGCGCTTCACTTGGTCCCAGTTTCTTGGTGTTGACGTGTACGCGTTCATCTTGTTGCTCCTTAGTGGTTGTCATAGTCCAGAAATTCATATTCAACAGTATCGTGTTCTCCGGGATTCCTCTGACTGCCGGTATGATGTTCGGTCCGGCGCAATCCGCACGCCCTGCAGCGAGAAGAAAATTTCATCGAAGTTCCGCCGGTCGACCAGACGCCTGGATTTGAGTCGCATCCACCCTCGCCGTCCGTCGTCCATTCGTGATCCCCTGGGTCGAGTCCGCACGATTCTTCCCACGGGCCGGCTTCGAGAATCAGCGCCCTGTGATCAGGCTCTATCTCAACGGTCACGGTGCCGTCGTCAATTTCTTCGTCGCCCGATTTGCGCAGGCTCCATCGGACCTCTATGCTCGCACCGTCGTTGCCCCACTCGTCACCAGAGCACCAGTCGGCAGCAAGTTCTTGAGCGGATTCTCGCGCCTCGACTTTGGCGGCGTCGTCCGTTTCCGAATGGATCGCATGCGTGTCGTCGCATCCTGATTCGTCCGTCAGCGTGATCGTGTACATGTTCATCGTGTTGCTCCTTTAATTTGTTGTGGTGGTGTGGTGGTGGTGGTGGTGGTGGTGCGTGTCGCCGAGTGGCTACTCGGCAGCTTTGCGGGGGACAGCGGGAAACGTATCTTCGATTGCTTCGCGAATTGTCGAGCCGTTCCCGACCGCTCTAGGGACAGACAACGCCCCCGACGCAATGAAACCTTCACGCAGATAGATCCAGTACCGGGCTTCTTCCCCTGGCTGGACCTCCACGTAGTCTACGGCGGGGTGGCGCTTCACTTGGTCCCAGTTTCTTGGTGTTGACGTGTACGCGTTCATCGTGACCTCCTCTTTCTTTCATGAGCGCCAAGAAGCAAAGCTTCGCCCCGCCCGGTAAGACTCAAGCAATCTTCGTTGCCGAATCGCCCGCGGACAACTTCAATCGCGCCTAAATTCACCAGCGCCTCGCGGACTACGCTGTACACAGACAAGTCCATCTGGATCGTCGCGACGACGTGGCGATCTGGGACGCACCCCCCGCGATACCTCCCATGCGACTGCGCGCGGCTCAGTGAAGCGACCACTGAACGGATTTCGCGCCTCCAGTCAGGACCGAAAAAACTCGATGTTGCGACCATCTCCCTAGTCCTCCTTCTTTATCTGTGGTTGGTGGTTGTGGTGGTGGTGGCTGTGTGCGCCACCGGGAAAATCTGCATCAGCACCCCTAGCCTAGGGGTCTTATTCCAGAGCTTTGCATACGCGTTGTAGTGGGGCGTGGTGATCCGGTGCGAGAAGTGCAGGTGCTCTACTTGTTCTCTAGTTTTGTTTTTTATGCTATTCATCGTTTTCTCCCTCTGGTTTGTTGTTGATGATAACGTCTACCCCTATTCTAGCCCTCCTCCACTTGGTGTCTACCCCGAAAATCGGTGATTCGGGAAAGTTTCTGAATTTTTTTTTGGGGGGGGCGACAGCAGTCGAGCGACGACTAGATCAAACCGCCAGCCACTGCCTGATGTATTAGAATGATACAACAGCCAGCCACTGCCTGATGTATTAGAATGATACAACAGCCAGCCACTGCCTGATGTATCGAAACAATACAGCACGACGAAGGTGGCGTATTGAAACGATACAACAGGCAACAGCTGGCTGTTTGATCAAAAAACGCGAGAACTCTCACAGCTCACAGCTCACAGCTCACAGCTCACAGCTCACAGCTCACAGCTCACAGCTCACAGCTCACAGCTCACAGCTCACAGCTCACAGCGCACGACTCACAGCTCACAGCTCACAGCTCACAGCTCACAGCTCACAGCTCACAGCTCACAGCTCACAGCTCACAGCTCACAGCGCGCAAAAAAGGCCGACCGCGCAGGGGTAAAACGCGAATCGGCCTCCAGAGGACTCTCCCCCTGGCTGACTACCACTGAATTCTCTTGCGTCGGCGCGACCGGAACGATCCTACCATGTTCCTGGTTTCGTGCTGAGACTTTTTGTGCCGCGTATTGTCGCGACGCGCAGCCTTCGACCTCTTGTCGCTACTGACTGGCATGCTGGCTGGCATACTGTCTGACTTCATGCTTTCCTCGCTTCCTCGATGGCTGCATCCTGCTCGACTCGGGTGGCCCACGCGTATCCGTCGTCGATCATCTGCTGCGCAATGTCCAAATTGTCGTGCCTGCGCCACACATCAGCCAGGACACGACCGAAGCTCATGACCGACTGTGGACCGCGAGCGTGCTCCGTAGGAATACGGATCACGACAGGAGTCCCTGCCGGCAGAAGCTCTGCCATGTGAAGCTGTGCGGCGTACCCCATAGACCGCTCAACCATGTCGGTAGTGCGCAACTCGGGAGACCAGAGGTTGCGAATTCGGACCCGAACCGGGAGTGACAGCTCACATGGCAATGTATCGCCATCGTGGTCATGATCCATCACTACCGCTCGAGCCGTAAGCCCCAAAGATGGAATAGCCATTCGATATCCTTCTTTCCTTAGATGTGGATTGCTGCTGCCTGATCCATGATGGTATCTCGCACCAGCCGGATGTTATCAACAGCGCTGTGCCGCAGCATCAGCTTGTGCGAGGTAATTGCCGTTGTCTTGTGCGACATGACCGCGTGCGAACGTGGCCAACTTGTCGACTGATGGAACCAATGGAGGTTCTTAACATTTGCGGTGACCTCTATTTTGGCCCAGCGATTTAGTGACGCAAGCCACCCCCAGGGGTAGATGCTCCTCCTCTTTACCGGATCAATCAGGCACAGCTCCTGCACCTGTATTCCAAGGTCCTGTAAGGCACTGCAGAGATTTACTGCGGTCGTGCCGCCGTATGAGTACCCAGCTACCTGCAGCTTTGTAGCACCTTCGCCGCGGAAGTCTCCGTTTCGGTAGATATACCTAGAGAGATGATCTGCGGATGTGTACCACGGGAGGTAATTGACATCAGACAAGCCGTTGCCTCTGCCATATTTGTGCAGCAAATCTGACCGTACGCCACTAAGTCCATTGCTGGCATCACCACGATGCTGATGGAATCCACCGATGAGAATATGGTAGTGCGTAATCATCCATGACCCCCAGTCGCAATCTCCGTAGATCAGCTACAGATATTCTATTTGGATCGTACACGATCCACCTCCGGGTTGACCAGACATGTCGCGGGAAAAGTATCCCAAGTCGTCCGGTCCGAACCCGCTCCTGCGTTTCAACGCAGTAAGCTGAAGGAACGTAGCCCTCCTGAGCACTTGCCGATGAAATCAGAAGTAGAGTACTGACAATTGCAAGGATACACTTCTTCATGGCTTCTCGTCTGGTCTCAGTGTCACATTAGTGTCTGTTCCAACCGCACCGGACGGAGGCGAATACGGCGAGTCTCGCGTCGCCAGCCAGTACCCGCCGGCAGCAGAGACGAGAGGTATAATGCCCAACAATATCGTCCTCACCGCCTTCGGCAGCGCACCAGATTCACCGTCATCCGAAGACTTGTCGTCCGCTTTACTGGGTTGCTGCATAATCACATCTCGTGCAGCCATGACACGCATTTCGCCACCACTTGTCGACTGATTATTCTCAGGTTCGGTGTCGCCGTGACTGGCCATACTACTCGCATAAGATGCGTCTTCCGTCTCGAGATTTCTCTGCACCGACTCGATGCCAGACAGCATGCCCAACCTCCGGACACCATTGTACAAGTCAAGCTGTTCCCCCAAGTGATCGATCTGGCTATGCTCCGGTCCCTTCTCCCGGCTCTGGCTCTGGCTCTGGCCCTTGTCCTGTGACATTTGATCCGGTTGCGAACTCATCGAACTTCGACCAATCACCTGTTGTCGCCCCTAGCCCAGCCGCCTCACGAATCGCTGACTGTCGCTGTGCGAAGTGCTGCAATTGCGACACCTGATCACTCACGTAATTCGTCGCGTCCAGCCAGTCGATTAAATCTGCTGTCGACTGGAGCGTTGTGGAATTAACCTGTGCAACAATCGCCTGTACCTGCTTCAGTGGACTACTTTTGAAATCTGGTGCGTCCAGTACGGCATGCGACGCGGACAGTAGATTCTGTGCATCAACACGCATCTTATTTGATGTTAGATTAGCCATTCGGGAGATTCAGGATTTTATCAACCGACCGAGCGTTCGCAGGAGAACCCTCGTCGACCATTCGCACAACGACACTACGCATTATATTGTTAGCGTTAGCTATGTTGTGCTTGGTGGAATTCATCAGTGAGATATGCGCTCCATGACTCGTGGCCTTTAGCGCAGTTTTCGTATTGGCTGGTAGAGACATTTTTCAGGTCCTTTTTCTTATGGCATTCGTTTCAAAATTCGTTCCGCAGCTGCCGCCTCAATGGGATCCTCTTGGTTGAATTTGCGCCCCGCACTGTGCCTCACGAGAGAATGTGCCGACTCGCCGTTGGCGGTCGTTTCAATTACCACATGACCATGAGCCTGCACGTACTCCTCGAGTACCATTTCCACACAATCGTCGCTAATGTCCCCAGTTGTCGTTGTCACGCTATTTCCTCCAGTGATTGTTACTTCGCTTGCCATCATTCTACTTGGCCGCCGATGCCGATATGCCGCCAGTCACCTTAATCCGAATTGCCGCCCCCAACGCTTCCGAAATATCAAATGTTTCGTCTCCGTCCCGAATCCGTATCCTCTGCGGTGGAATCACAATTACCTCACCCAGTCTAGCACTGACCTGCTGATCAACGGTATCTGGATCACCGTCACTGTACTGTATCAGCACCGGAGGTAGCGCTGGCACGATTTCAGAAATCAGGGAATTCGCCAATTCGTTGACATCCACATCTCGCCCCGGCTCGCCTCGCAGCCCCTTTGGGCCTCGCTCACCGTCCTGTCCAGGAGGCGCAGGAGGGAGGCTCTCGAGCCTCTTATCGATCTCCGCCAATATATCGTCCCTGAGATGATTCGCGTCAGGCACGCCCGCTGAAGGCCCCTCTTGGACACTAGGGTCCCCAGGAGGAACAATCGGTACGTCGATCGTTCCAGGGGGTGGACGCCGGCGACCGCCGCCGCGGCAAGTCGGTCACGTCCTCAGTGGAGCCACTGCCCGGCCACTCCGCTTCCGAAGCTCCTCGACAATGTACGCAGCACTCACAGCCTCAGCTCTTTTCGTTCGACCTGTCCAGCCCCAAGAAACTCCGCATATTTTGCCGCGAAATACCTGCGGCCCACCCGAATCTCCGCTGATAAGGGTGCTCTCTGCCACGATATTCCTGCTCCCCTCATCCGCGACCCCTCTCGATATCCCACGCCACAACGTAAGCTGCGGTGCCCCAGGTCCACCCCATCCGGCGAGGTAAATCTCGTCCCCGTCACTGGGCATTTCAGAAAGATCCGCAAGCGGCAATGGATTGATACCGCGCGGCGCTGCAATCAGTATGACCGCGGCATCCACGCCCGGAACAAGCCACGTCACTCGGCCAATGTAGGTGCTCTCGTCAGCGGGGAATGTCACCCACGCCTGATTGCTCGACCCGACCACATGCCTATTCGTGATCACCCAGCCCTTTTTTTCATCCACGGCGAATAAGGCACAAGACCCGCCTCGGCTGGTACTCATGCGTACCCTCCCTACGGCTCGAGCCCACTCCGGAATCTGGACCTTATTAGCCTGCGGTTCGGCCCGCGCGGAACACGGGGGCTCCGCAAAAAAAGACACGCCCACCGCCAGCCACCACAATAACAATTTTTGTATTCTCACGCACATCCCTATGATTCGTCCCGCATCCGGGCCGATGGACCTGCATCAGAAGTCACATCAGCTCCGAACGCGAGAAGATGGGCCGGGACCACTAAGTCCGGTCCATCGCACTTATATCGTAGTCTCGAAAAACCTCGTATCGGCTCAGAGACCATGCATTCATTTTTCCGAGCAACGACGAATTTGTCAAGACTATCATGCCTAGACGCCCCCCCAGTTTTCCCTTAGACGGGTAAACCTACCAGTAGTAGTGGCTACTTCCCAGCGTTCTCGAGCCTGTCGATTCCGGTCGTCGTCCTGTGGTCGCGGAGGATCTGGGGTAGATCCTGGATCCGCTCTATACGACCGCCCCCGTCATGACCGCCGGCGAAGCTGGTCCGTTTCGGGCCGAGCCATCGCTGGGATACGTCACCAAGTATTACCCTGGGTAGCCAGAGGAGCACAATGCTCATAGCCATACAGCCCGCGGTAAAGTCTAGGATCCATGTTTCTGCCATGTTCGAGACACGAAAAAAGCTCAGATCTGATCCTGTTCCGCCCACATGATAAGGCGTCCCTGACGGGAGGGACCAGATCCGAGCTTCTGGCATCACGTGATTCGAACTTTGGTAAAATATCCTACTCACTAGACAGCGTCAAGACGAAGGAAGACAAAATGATAAATTCGTGCCAAAAAGGCAAACGCGGGGAACGCGCTGCGAGGGACTATCTTATGTCTCTCGGCTACACAGATTGCCACCGAACCCAGCAGCACAACGGCATAGGACTGAGCGATATATCCTGCCCTGATTCTCTACCGGCGCTGCACCTTGAAGTGAAATACGGGTACTCCAGGAGCGACTTCTCCGTCGGAAGCGTCCTGTGGCAAAACGCTATAGATCAGGCCCATGAGGACTCCAGCCTGCCATCCTGGGCTATGCTCTGGAGAGAAAAAGGTTGCGTCATCTGGAAAATGACATTCCTCAACGAGTGGGGTCTGGTAACCGTGGCTGGTGACGTGGCAATCCGTAGCTGTCTCGACACGCTGCAGACTCAATCGAGCGTCGCGATCAGACTTAGATAGCCAATCTAACCCTCATTCGTTATATCGCCCAGATCATCTTTTCGTTCGACTATACACTGCGTGAGCAGGGAAGCGTCGTGCCACGTCAGCGACAGGTCTGAATTGGCTGCTTGGCTACCAATATTGGCCAACGTGGCGGGGACAGTCTCGTCATCGTACACCCAGACGTATACGTGACCGTCGGGTTTTTTCGCGATGCACGCGTATCTGCAGCTCTTAGCTATTCTGTTTTCGCTCATATCGATCCAGTATCTCCGAACGAAGGATCCTGACATCGTCAGGTGCCTCGATCCTGACAGTGCATCGTCTGTTATTGATTTTTTCGAAATGGATTGTGATGTCGTCGCCAATCTGAATTTTTTCTCCTTCAATCCTCGTAAGAGAGAGCATTCGAAAACCTCCGTTGTTCGCTTCGTGTCCCTGGTACAATCGTAACATACATTAGTTGCACGGGTCTGCCTCAATCCCAACACTCCTGCTCTGGCACAATCCAGACCTGCCTATCTTTCCAGATCATTCGTCCGATCCGATATGCTGTCCATGCGCACTCCTGCTCCGTACCCACGAGGACCGTGTCGGTACGACGAGAGCGATCGAATACATCGTCTACCTCAGACACGTACACTCGGTATCGCACTTATTGCCCCCCCTGAAAGTCAGCCCTCGTCTTCGAGAGGAGGCAGATTCGGACATGTCTTCCTCATGTCGATCCGCGCTTGTCTGTCGGACTCAGGCGTGCGGTCTGTCGGTAGATAGGTGTATGCCAGCCTGCTATCAGCCGACACCCTGGCGTACTCGCCAGCAAATTCCCTCAGCGTTGCCGGCACTGGAAGATACCGACAGGACCTCATTGCTTGGCGAGTAGCTTCCGCCAGTTGGTCGATCGGTACATCGTGCAGCGCTATCCAGTACGACCAGATCATCGGCTCGTCCGCAGGTCGACGATACAACACAGCGAGGGCAGCGATCAGCTTCGCGAAATCTTCAGAGGGTGATTCTTCGTCCATTTTCTCGATATCCTCAAGGGATGATTCTTAAATTGCGCAACCTGTTTGGCCGCGCGGGCTGTGCGTGCAGTCTGCTCGTTGATCACGGTCAGATCAGAGGTCGCCAGCTCGAGGAACTGAGTGACATGGTCGCTGTCCCGTAGGATCAGTGATAATTTCTGGTACTTCCTCTGGCTGGAGTTCTCGCCGCAGTGGAACGGCGACCGATGGCACCCGTCTATCGCATCCATCAGGTCCGTTACCGAATACCCTTCCGCTAGTCGCGCCCGGATCAGCCTCTTCTCCTTTTCTCCGGGATGTGATCGAGAGTGGAGCCCGCAATAATGGGCGATCACAGCCTGGATGTCTGGCACTCTCGATCTTGATGCAGAAAGCTCGAAACAGTCGTCTCTCATGATATTTCCTTGTTGTGATTCTCGTTGGCGTGCATCTTCAATGCGTTCGGGTTCCGAAACTTTTTGCCGCAGTGCGGGCAATCATGCCACGTCCCGCGAGGATACTTACACCTCTCTGCCCTCGCAGGCTTTCGCATCTGGTAGTGCGACTTTTCTGCAGCCCTTGGCTCATCCATGATCCAATCCCTCCCTAGACGGTCTGGTCCTGTAACGCTTCTGCGGCATCCCGCATGACCGCATCTCCATGCTCCCACGTTGCCTGCCTATTCTCACATCTAGCAGGCTTCTGTTTCGGATGTTTCGGGTGGACTTCCTCGAATCGGAATATACCGCACTCCGTCATCTTCTTGGCGATCTCGAATACCACTGCACTATCCCGTAGAGCGTACGGCTCTACCCTGCCTCGGCCCTCTGCCTGATGGACCTGCCAGAAATTAGGCCCGATCACCCCGTCGCCATCGTTCTTCGGTGGCACGCCGAACGCATGCGCCAGCGCGTTCATTTTCGTGTACGAGCCATACGCGCCTGCCGCCCAAACCTCGGCCAGATCCACGAACGTGTCCGCAATGTTCGCGCGAGTACCGCGAAACTCAATAGCGCGCAGACTGTCAGGCAGGGCGAGACCTAGAGCGAGGGACCGTCGCCACATAAATCGCAAATCGAACTGCGTAGAACTGCAGGAGAAAACGCGACCGCCATGCATCTGCACGACCAGAGCCCGACGCCAGAAGTCGTGCAGCAAGTCGTACTCTCCGCGGATGGGGTCCTCGCACGTCCCCCAGTCGACTACGTTTTCATCTCTATATTTTCGAATCGGATCGCCGTAAGAATCGAAATGATAACTGACACACAGAACCTCTGCCACGGCAGCGTCCAGCGCCGCTTTGCCGCAGACCTTGTCGTATTCCTTGTTCTGGGCCTTCTCGTGATCACGCACCCTCTCCAAGATAGACTCGTCATACTCGGTCTGCTTCTTTTGCTGGGTCTTCTCTAATTTCCACTTCGTCAAATCAAGAGGCTTATCGACGAACTCTTCGCGCTTAAATGACGCGTCTACCAGATCCATTCTCGGTCTCGTCTCGATGTCCACAGCAAACATAGTGATCCTCCTGTTGTGCTCGGTTAGTATTATAACTCTGAGTGCTTTTCGGACCGTTGCCACAATCCGATCATGGTAGCGTTCTGGTTGGGCCTCTTGGCAACTACAAGATTGATCTTCTGGTGCAGCCCCATTTTCGCGCAGGAGTGCATCAACGCACCTACCGAATTGTTTCGGTTCATGCCTTGGCCTTCGCCCCTCGGGAGACCAATCTCCGCGGTAACGCTCTCGCTCGTGTACAGAGCACCTGGAGACTGGTTCGCGACCCACTCGACAAAGAGGCGGCGATAAGCCGGGGAGACACTCTCGACAGCGCGCGACATCCCCCTCTGCTTCCGGCCTTCGCCGCCTCCAAACATATCGAGCTGTTGATCCATACACCTACCCTCGACTTCGCGGCTAGAATGGGATGTCGTCGTCGTCCGCTACGGTGGCACTGCCCTGCGCATCGTTCCGATCGCCACCGACAGGAGGCTCGCCGTTCGCTCCTGACGCTACGGCTGCCGCCCTGCGTTCCGCAGAACTATTGATCGTTTCTTGTAGCTTCTCCGACAACAAGTTGAACGATTCCCAATTCGGCCTGTCCAGGTCGAACTCGATCAGATCGGACACTCGGTCAGGCATCTCCGTCCCCTTCGGCAGCTTCGCGACCTGAGCGACGTTGGCATAGTGTCGCCCATCCCGCTCGTCATGTACGATGGTGAGCATGCACGCACAGTCGAGGATCTTCGTAAGCGAGAATCCCTCCAATTCCTTGGTCGAAAACTTCCGTCCTCGCCAGGACTCTAGATGGCCCCGTAGATGAGCGTTTTCTCCGAGACTGTTCGTGTACCGCCGCCAGACGATAAACGGCGTACCGTCGACCTTGAGTTCGCCAGGAAGCTCCCACCCAAGAAGGACCTTCTGATGCGTTTTCTTGTAAAACTCCGAGTACTGACCGCCCAGGTCGATCATCTGGACGTTTCGCGCGTAATGTGTCCCGGCTGGACACAGCTCAAACTCTCCACCCGTCTGCTTCGACATTAAACTCATCACGGTCCTCCTTCGTTTCTTTTCTGCATTTTCAGTTTCGAAACCTCCATGTTACGTTCGTCTTCCTTGTCGCGTCTGACTAGATCTTATAGGCCACCAGAATTAACGTCAACCCCACTATTGCTGGATTCCGACTTTTCTTGCAGTAGCCCGACTGCCTAGATGGTGGTACAATATCCACGAGACGAACACGACTCCGAGTCCCCTATTACTGCCAAAGGAGAGACATGGCGACACGTACGCCAAAGCCAGCGAAGCTAGGCCGGCCACCCGTCGACGAACCGCTGAACAAGAAGTTCTTTCGTGTAACCGATCGCGAGTGGGAGGAGTTTGCCGCACTGGTCCCCGATTCGAACAGATCCGCTGTCCTCCGGGACATCATGCGACACTGGGTCAGGCGGGCGAAGGGGCGACGACACTCAGGAGTGATCGCCACCGCTGCGTCCACGCCAAATACGGCAGGCAAACCTAAGACGCCTGCAGGAGCGTCGCGTACACCGAAGCGAGGGACTACAGCTGGATCGATCACTAAGATGACACGAGGTCGCTGTGGCCAGTAGTGGACTCGCTATATACACCACTGGAGATATCGCCAAGCGGCTTGGGATGTCACGGTCATCGGTGATATACGCCATCGATCGTGCGCGTATTGAGCCCGTCCATCGAGCCGGTATCGTGCGATTGTTTTCTGCTGGGCAATGGCCTGAAATCGTTGCGGCGTGTCGTGCGGTAGGCGGGGAGTTGCCGTGCGAAACGCCGAGTCGCTGACGCGTGGTTTCAGGGGGGATGCGCGATCGATGGATCCCCACGGTCGTTCAGCCCGATGCCCGCGCTGTAATTTCCGAGTCGACGCATCGCAGACAGCACTATTTCATCGTAATAGTCCTCCATCCTGTGGATCTTATCCATCATCTCCCGCTTCCCTTGCGATATGAGCAGCATTACTGCGTCGTGTCTCGAGTCGATCGATTCGTTTGCGTCGGCGTGTCTCTCTTGACTGTCGCTATCGTTGTGCGTGTCGGCTGATATGCGATCTTCGCGCTCGGCGTTGATTCGCCCACCGACGCTGTCGATTTGGCCCTGGAAGATCATATGTGACGCTATGATCAGCGTAATGCTGGTTCCAAAAAGGGTTAACATTATCGTCAGGACCAATCCGATAAGCACTGGATATCCATTTGATTTCTCGGAACCGCCCATCGCCTCGCGCAGGTCTTTTCCCAAATCTCGGATTGCGGATACGTTTCTTTCTGACGCTTTTTCGAACGATTCGAGCTGCGTCTGCTGGCTCGACAAAAACTCTTCTCGCGTAAGTTCGCTTCCCATAGTACCCCCATCCGAACCTTTCTCGGCTTTCTTTTTCTCGCGTCGCGCTAGAGTCGCGACTCACGCTAAGTTGGATCTGTGGTAGAGCACGCTATCCACGCAGTTACACCATTTAATTCGATCTGGATGTGATGAGTAGTTGCGCCACTGGTCGTAAGAGTCGAGATAGCGGACGTTGCGTCCCCGTCTGCAGTAGCCTTGAAATTTATGAATCCATCGTCGTCAGTTCCCTGATCGATTCCGACCTCGCCATTAACGTCTAGCTTCTCTGTCGGGGTGCTGTCGTTGATGCCCACGTTACCGGATGCGTCTATCCTCACAGCCTCAACGTCATCGTCAGTCACTAGCGATATCTCACCGCCAGTGTTATCCGAGCCGGCGGTAAATAGATTAGCGTCATGGTTCCACTTAACAACTGCTCCCAGGGCATCGGACGGCGACCCAAACAGCACGCTGCCGTCGCTGGCATCTGGCACAAGGATGGAAATACCACCAGCCGTTGAGTTTTCGACCGTTAAATCGTCACCTGTTGCGTCTGCTGTGACGGCACCGGAAGTGGCTGTATGGACGTGGAGCCGTCCATCAGGGACGGTTGTGCCTATGCCTATATTACCTCCGGTTTCCAAGGTCATCACGGCACTAACGCTGAATTGAGTCGTGTTAGTCGCGATGGGAGCAAACATCAACGAATTGCTGCTGATGTACGATTCGTTAACGATCCCCCATGTCGCGGCTGAATCTGCCCAGTTGATAAACTCTATTCCTGCGTGTCTAGCGGCATTCGCCGTGGCAATCGAAATCCACGAAAACCCAGCACCGTCACCCGGCACAAAGCTAATATCGCTCGGTGGCCACGTCTGTCGAATGCGCATGGCAGCCCCAGTTGTATCATTAATTATGTCCACCATCGCAAGTGGCGCAGCTACACCAATGCCGAGCCTGCTGACGCTTCCATCAATTCTCATGAACTCTGTATCAACGCCACCGTCGTCGACCTTGAAAATTATGTCTTTGTCCTGCGTGTCGTTTTCGATGATCAGATCTTCGTTACCGTCAAACGCGATGTGAGCAGCAGCTACTCCAGCGTTGTGGAAGATTATGTCGGCTGATGTGCCGGCATCTTTTTCTATAACCAAGTCCGTATCAGACGTGCCGGCGTCTAAATGTAGAATGCCATCGAGTGTCGCCGTACCAATACCGACGTTACCGGATGCGTCTATCCTCACAGCCTCAACGTCATCGTCAGTCACTAGCGATATCTCACCGCCAGTGTTGTCCGAGCCGGCGGTAAATAGATTAGCGTCATGGTTCCACTTAACGACTGCCCCCAAAGAATCGGACGGTGACCCAAACAGTACACTGCCGTCGCTGGCATCTGGCACAAGGATGGAAATACCACCAGCCGTTGAGTTTTCGACCGTTAAATCGTCGCCTGTTGCGTCTGCTGTGACAGCCCCGGAAGTGGCTGTATGGACGTGGAGTCGCCCATCAGGGACGGTTGTGCCTATGCCTATATTACCTCCGGTTTCCAGAGTCATCACGGCACTAACGCTGAATTGAGTCGTGTTAGTCGCGACGGGAGCAAACATCAACGAATTGCTGCTGACATACGATTCGTTAGCGATTCCCCATGTCGCGGCTGAATCTGCCCAGTTGATAAGCTCTAGCCCTGCATGTCTAGCGGCATTCGCCGTGGCGATCGACAGCCACGAAAACCCAGAACCATCACCCGGCACAAAGCTAATATCGCTCGGTGGCCAC
>Ga0310345_10003430_pt1 | contig 15060 bp, 16 predicted proteins | sample HC15DNA20500_MG_FD_204667 | JGI IMG/M metagenome (GOLD analysis project Ga0310345, IMG submission 204667) | Marine microbial communities from station ALOHA, North Pacific Subtropical Gyre - HC15-DNA-20-500_MG | ecosystem: Environmental > Aquatic > Marine > Oceanic | place: Pacific Ocean: North... | reverse complement strand
GCGGAAGAGCCGCATCTTGGCCTCGAAATAATCTTCCATGTCGGGGTGATAGTCGAGGTGATCGCGGCCGAGATTGGTGAACGCACCACCCGCAAGCCGCACACCATCGAGCCGGTGTTGTTTCAGCCCGTGCGAGGAGGCTTCCATCGAGGCGTGGGTGACTCCCCTGCCCACCAGATCATGCAGCAATTCGTGCAGCGCGACGGGATCAGGCGTTGTCAAGTTACCATAGACATCCAGGCCCGGCGCGACCACGCCGGTAGTGCCAATGCTAGCGGCGGCGCATCCGGTCTGCTCCCATATCTGCCGCAGGAAGGAGGCAACCGAAGTCTTGCCCGCAGTGCCGGTTACCGCCGCCATCGTCGGGGGCTGACCGGGATGGAATCGTGCCGCGAGCCTGGCCAGCGCCAGACGCGGATTTGGATGGGTCAGGAAAGCGGCTTCGCCATCGGATTTTGAGATGTCCTGAGCGAGGACCGCCGCCGCGCCGTTTGCAATCGCGTGCGGTATAAACGCCCTGCCATCGGCTTTCTTACCGGCCAATGCGGCAAACAGGAAGCCCCGCTTTACCTCGCGGGAATCGGCGGTAATTCCGGTGATTTCGATGCCGGCGGCGGCGCCATCGAGCTCAAATTCGCCATTGGCAAGATCGCCAAGCTTCATTCAGTATCACTTCCCGCCAGTTCCGCCCACCGCTAGACCATTGATGAGCGGCCGCAAATGCGAATCACCGCCACTGCCCCTGCTCCACATAAGGCCAGCGGCGCAATGGGCGCAACCGAGCCCGGTTTTCAGGCTGTGTTACTGACTGACCAGCAGCGGCGATTGCGCCTCGCCGAAATCGGGCTTCAGCCCGAGAACCGGCGCAGACCGGCGGATGATATTGCCTGCAAGCGGGGCAGCATTGAGGCCGGCCGTCGCGGAATGCTGGCCCTCTTCCGGTTTCGGTTCGTCGATGAAGACGAGTACCACGTATTCGGGCTTTTCGATGGGGAAAGCCGCCAGATAGGCATTGAACCGCTTGTCGTTGGAGTACCCGCCATTGACGACCTTCTCCGCCGTACCGGTTTTGCCACCGACATTGTAGCCGGCGACCTGCGCGCGCTTGCCCGATCCGTCCTGGGCATTGAGCTGCATCAAGTAGCGCATGGACTGACTGGTGGTTTCGCTGATCACCCGCTTGGCGATGGCGTCGGCCTGTTCGGGAGAACGCACCATAAGGGTGGGCGGGATCAGCTTTCCGCCGTTGACGAGCGCCGCACCAGCGACCGCAGTCTGGAGCGGTGTGGTCGTCACACCATGCCCGTAGGAGATCGTCACAGAGTTTATCTTTTTCCACTCCCGCGGCTCGACAGGGCTCGCCACTTCCGGAAGTTCGAAATCCATCCGCGTCAACAGACCCATGCGGTGCAGGAACTCGTGATGCCCATCTACGCCAACCGTGTCGGCCATTTTCGCGGCACCGATGTTCGACGAATAGATAAACACCTCCGGCACCGTGAGAACGCGGCGCTTGGCATGGAAATCATTGATGGTGAAGCCGGATATGCGCAACGGTTTCGACGCATCGAAAGAATCGCGCATCGATACCTTGCCGCTGTCGAGCGCCATGGCGGTGGTGAACGCCTTGAAGGTCGATCCCATCTCAAACAGGCCGGCGGACATCCGGTTGAGCCGGTCCTTCTTGAGCGCATCCACGGGTTTGTTGGGGTCGTAGTCCGGCAAAGACGCCATCGCGATTACCTCGCCGGTATTGGCGGCCAATATGACCGCTCCGGCAGCAATCGCCTGGTAGCGGTCCATCGCCTTTTGCAATTCGTCATGCACATAGTGCTGGACACGCAGATCGATGGCGAGGCGCACCGGCTCCATGGATTGAGCCGAAGTCAGGCCGGCATCGCGCAGATCCTTCAGGCCCCGGTCGTCAACATACTTCTCGATCCCCGCGATGCCCGAATTGTCGATATTGACGTGACCGACAATATGCGAGGCGATTGCGCCCTTGGGATAAAAGCGCCGCGTCTCACGCCGGAACCCGATGCCGGGAATGCCAAGTGCAAGAATCTGGCTCTGCTGGGCAGGCGTCAGCTCGCGCTTCAGCCAGACGAAACCTGCTTTCGAGTTGAGCCGTTTGTAGGCAGTCTCCATATCGAGATCCGGCAGAACGGTGGAAAGAAGTTCGATCGCCTCGTCAGTATCGACGATGCGCCTTGGCTCGGCATACAGCGAGGCCGTATTGATATCGGTGGCAAGCGTAACGCCGTTGCGGTCCACCAGATCGGGCCGGTTGGCAGTGATCGTCGTGTCGGTGAGCATATGCACCACAGAGCTGCCCGGCTCCAGCAATCCCAGATAGATCAGCCTTCCCGCGATGACCAAATACAGCGCAGCCACCAGGATCAGCGTCATCATGATGCGCGAACGCGTTGCGTGGATGGCGAGTTTGCCAGACCCGTCGAAACGCAACTGGCTCGACATGTAGCCCGCTTCCGATGCGGGAGCCGGATCATTTCTGCCCGCGAAGCTGCCGACCAGCCTGCTCCAGCCGCCCTCGGGCATGCTGGATATCCGGTTTTCAATCATCATTGGCGTGGCTCTAACGGAGGCAGGTCGCTGCGCTCAAGGGTATTGCGCTCAGGGGTATTGCGCTCAGGGGTATTGCTCGCAATGCCGGGGGACCGGGCAGCTATATCCGGCTCAATCGATCCGGTGACAGCGCCGGTATCGGCACTGATCGCGTCGGAGAAGGCCCGCTTCTCTTGCGTTTCAGTCGGGCGCGTACGCATTGGCACATCGTCGATGCTGATGATGCGTTCAGGTTTGAGCGGCTCCAGCCCCAGCTCGTCTGCATGGCGGTCGATCAGGCGCTGCAGCCGGTCGGGACTGTTGAGCAGACTCCAGTCGGCATTAAGAATGTCGATGGCCTCGCGCTCGGCCTGAATCTGACGCTCGAGCTTTGCCACACGCTCCAGTGCGCGCTCGGAATCATACTTGACCTTGAAGGTCCATGTCGCCGCCGCGATAAGCGCGCAGAGCATGAAGACGTCGATGGTCCTGATCATCGGGGCCTTAAGCATTGGTGCCTCCCAGCCTTTCCAGCGCAGCCAGATTCGGCAGGCCGAACAGATCCAGCGAAGGTTTGTGCGCCGGCGCCGTCGTCCGCACCGCGTAGCGCAGCTTGGCCGAGCGCGCCCGGGGATTGGTTTGCGCCTCGGCTTCACTTGCTGCGAGCGCCCCGCGTTTTTCATGGGCAAAGGTCGGGGCATCAGCCTGCGCCCGCGGCAGATGCCGTGAACCGCCACCCCCCCCGGCCCGGTCTGCAAAGAAGCGTTTTACGATACGATCTTCCAGCGAATGGAAAGTCACGACGGCAAGCCTGCCCCCTGCCTGCAACAACCGCTCTGCGGCGAGCAGCGCATTGGCAAGCTCCTCCAGTTCGCGGTTGACGAAAATGCGAAGCGCCTGAAAGGTTTTCGTTGCCGGATGGATGCGCGCACCGGGCTTGCGGCCGAGCAGCTTCTCGATCAGCCCCGCGAGATCAAGAGTGCGCGTGAACGGGTTGGTAACACGCCGGTCGGCGATGGCGCGGGAGATGCGTGAAGCCTGCTTTTCCTCACCCAGAATTCCGATAATGCGGGTGAGATCCTTTTGCGCGGCGTGATTGACGACATCAGCCGCGCTCACGCCCGATTGCGCCATGCGCATGTCCAGCGGCCCGTCCTTTGAAAACGAAAAGCCACGCCCGGCCTCGTCGAGCTGCATCGAGGAGACGCCGATATCGAGCACTACGCCATCTGCGGCGTAGATACCATTTTCATTGGCGATCTGGTCAAGCTGCGAGAAACTTCCTTGCACCAGCTTGAGTTTCCCGCTGCAGGCCGAGGCCAGTTCGCGGCCGTTCGCGATCGCATCGGGATCGCGGTCAATTGCCAGAACGAACGCCCCCGCTTCCAGCAGCGCACGGCTGTAGCCTCCCGCGCCAAAGGTGCCGTCGATGAGGACGCTTCCGGGGCCCGGCTGCAGGCAGTCAAGAACCTCGTGGAGCATAACCGGCACATGGCGAACCGGTCCGCCAGCGCTTTCGCTGCGGTCCGTCATGTGCCTGCTCTTCCTGACTGGCCTGTTGAACCGGCCGAGGCCCCGGAAGCGGAACCGAGTTGTCGCCGCATCTCGCGAACGCGCTCGCGCGCGTTGTTGCGGTATGCCTCGTAACGCGTCGGTTCCCAGAGCCAGAAGGACAATCCGCGTCCTTCGAACAAAACCCTGTCTTCGATACCCGTTTGCTCGCGGATGCGGTCGTTCAGCATGATCCGCCCCTCGCTATCGAGCTTCAACTCCACCGAGTCGCCCAGGATATGGTGCGACCACAATTCGAACTCTTCCGACAGCGGGTCCATCTGTTCGAGCCGCTTTTCGTACATCGCGGTCATGGTCGGACCGCCGGCCTCGACAACGGGATGTTCGAGCGACATCAGGCAATGCAGGTTGGACTGGCCGCCGAGCGCAGCACGGAAGGCGGCGGGAATGGAAACCCGGCCCTTCCTGTCAACATTGTTGACCACGCTTGACGCAAAACGCTCCATGAACCCCTTCGCCGGAACTCCCGCCACAAGGATGGAGCAAGGGCCACCCGCCGTCCCGGCCCCCGCATCCAAACCGTCCTGCCGCAGGCGCACAAATTGCCGAGCCCCAGCCGCGCGCTGCCAAATCAGGACATAAAACTCGCCTGATTTGGGATACCATGGGTCAATATGGGATGCAATGGGAGAATTTGGGCGGTGGCCTCACCCGATTGCGAGGCTTGGCACTACACGGCAGCACGGATGATCGGCCAAACGTGCTTGCCCGTCTGCAACGAAGACCATCGGCACTGCGGGATTCTGTTGGAAATGAAAAACGCGGGGAATGAGTCAAATTGACTCATCGCTTCCGTGATTTCAGGCCCCTAAACGCCCGAACTTCATCAAATTCGGCCGAGAAGACGAAATTTACGTTCGCTAAAGAATGTTCCCCAATGATGCGCTGTTCCAACGGGGCATCCGGGGAAGGCAGACATTCACATGGGGTAAAGGGGCAATGAGCAACCAAGTAGTGAGCGCACTATTCGCCGGTGAAGCTACAGCAGGCAGCCAGGTCACTATCGACCGCGCGTTGGAGACGGTCCGCACCTGTCTTGGCATGGAGGTGGCGCTACTTTCGCAGTTCGTTGACGAAAACGTCGTGTTTCGCGCCGTAAACGCGCCCGGCCTTGAGGAGTATTTTGGCGTTGGCGATGCCCATCTCGTGGAAGACACGTATTGCGGACAGGTGGTTGCCGGATGTGTCCCGCAGATCATTCCACATACGGGCGAGCATCCTGTTGCGAGCCAGATGCGGGTTACCCTTGAATACAATCTCGGTTCCTATGTAGGCGTGCCTATCCGCTATGAGGATGGGTCGCTCTACGGCATGTTCTGCTGCTTCGCCACGCAACCCAACAAGTCCCTCAATGAGCGCGACCTAAAGATGATGGAGGCATTCGCCGACCTATCTACCGCGCATGTTCTTGAACTGACGCGCTCCAGTTGCAGGGAAACGGAAACACGCAGCCGTATCGCAGAGGTTCTGGAGCGCCGTGATTTCTCCATGGCCTATCAGCCAATATTCGACCTGCGTTCACTTGAGCGTATCGGTTTTGAGGCGCTCTGCCGGTTTCGCTCCGTTCCCTACCGATCACCGCATCTGTGGTTTAACGAGGCAGTGGCCACAGGCCAGGCAACCGAACTGGAACTGGCGGCCATAGAAATGGCTCTTGAGGAGTTCAACCGATTGCCCGGCGGAAGCTATCTCTCATTGAATGTTTCCCCCGCCACCGTGTTGAGCGAAGGGCTGGCCCCGCTGCTGGCCCGGGTCCCGGGCGACCGTCTCGTACTGGAACTGACCGAGCACGCCAGGGTTGCCGATTATGACCAGTTGATCGCCAGACTTGGAGCGCTGCGCTGCACGGGCATTCGCATCGCGATCGACGATGTCGGAGCCGGTTATTCGAGTCTCCGCCATATCGTTCAGATCGCACCGGATTTCATCAAGCTGGACATGTCGCTTACCCGGGATGTTGATACCAACCCGGCCCGCAGATCACTCGCGCATGCGTTGGTGCATTTCAGCCGGGAGACCGGTGCAGCAATCATCGCTGAGGGGATCGAGCACGAAGGCGAAGCCGAGGCGTTGAAAATTCTGGGCGTACGGAACGGTCAAGGATACTTTCTGGGCAAGCCCCTGCCCCTTGACGAGGCGCTGGCGCAATCAGACATCGGGGCAGCCACACGCCTCTCTGCCTAGTTCCACAAACAAAAGGGCCGCCCCGCGACACGCGAAGCAGCCCTTCACGAGTTAATTACCTCGCGATCAGAACTCGCGATACGCGGCCTCTGATGCGGGTACCGGTTCGGATTGCGTTCCGGTGGCGGCCGACACCACGGCCAGATCTGAATCGGGAGTAACCGTTTCTTCAGTGAACATCAGTGACTGCAGGACCATGTCCTGGACCCGCAGCGCTGCACGCATACTGGCGTCCAGACCTTTCTGCCGCGAAGCCTGTTCGTCGATCGCCACGCCGTGTGCGTGTTCCCCGGAAGAGTCCGGTTCATTGTTTTCCGTCTGACCAGACGGATCGGTTTGGCCGGATGAACCGCCGCCAATGATCGATGTTATGAGCATGGTTATCCCCCCTGTGTTGCGGACAGAAACGCTTGTAAATCAGAGGCATAAAGATGCCGCTCAAAGAAGCGAACGCTTTCGTCTCAAATCAGGGCCGATACCTATACTGACGATTTACTGGCAATATCTGCTTCCACGGCACTCATGGGAACGCACGAACGCAGCTTTTTGCGATTGGGCTTTACAACATACCAACTGGTTGGTATGGCATGATCTGCCTGTACCGAGATGTGCCGTCTTGTTGGCGCAGGACATTACCGCGGGGAACCGGTGCCCTGAAAATTCAACAACGTCTGCTCAAGCGGCAATACGCTCCTGCAGGCACGGAATTTGGATCTCATGGACATGAACCACACACCCCTAGAGAAAGGACACGCGGCATGACCCCGAAAACCAGAACCTGCCTGTGGTTTCAGACCAGCGGCTTCGAGGCAGCTCAATTCTATGTTTCACTGTTTCCCGGTAGCGAGATAGAGCGCACCTTCCAGCGCGCTTCCGATGCAGAACCGCTGGTCATCGATTTCACCTTGGCGGGAACGCCCTACCAGATCCTGTGCGCCGGGCCGCACTTCAAGCTCACGGAAGCCGCCTCGATCTCGGTGGCGACCAAGGATCAAGCCGAGACCGACCATTTGTGGGAAGCGCTTACCGCCAATGGCGGCGAGGAAAGCCAGTGCGGCTGGCTGAAGGACCGTTTTGGCCTTTCATGGCAGATCGTGCCGCAAGGCTGGATCGACCTGATGCATTCGCCTGATCGCGAAGCGATGCAGCGCGGTTTCGATGCACTGATGCAGATGAAGAAAATCGACCTGGCAACGCTGGAAAAGGCGTTCGCCAGCCAATGAGCAGAGCGAAGAAAAAGGAAATGGCATGCCCTATGTAGATGGATTCGTGGCCGCCGTGCCGACGGCCAACAAGGAGAAATACCTCAGGCACGCACAGGACGCCGTGGCCGTCTTCAAGGATGCGGGCGCGTTGAAGGTGGTCGAGTGCTGGGGTGATGACGTGCCCGACGGCAAGGTCACGTCTTTCCCGCTGGCGGTCAAATGCAAGGAGGACGAGACGGTGGTATTCTCGTGGATCGTCTGGCCTTCGAAACAGGTGCGCAATGCCGGCATGGGAAAGGTGATGGCCGACGAGCGCATGGAGAGCAATCCAATGCCGTTCGACGGTAAGCGGCTCATCTATGGCGGTTTTGAAATGCTGTTCGAAGAGTAGTCTGAAGCAACCTGGAAACTGCATTGAATTTGCCAGCCGGCCTGTAAGCCGGGTTCTGTATGGCTTCCACCGCGAGCGGTGAAAACGTGGCGGCCATTCGTCTGGGACATCCGTTACCGGACGCCTCGGCGCAACCCACCCGGACAACTGGCCGGGAAACCGGCCTGATGCTCGCGCATCGCGCTGTCCCTATTCGGTCTTGCTCCCGATGGGGTTTTCCGTGCCGCCGCCGTTGCCGGCGTGCGCGGTGGGCTCTTACCCCACCCTTTCACCCTTGCCATACAGGTATGGCGGTTTGCTTTCTGTGGCACTTTCCCTCGGGTTGGCGCTTTCGCGTTTCCCCGGCCGGACGTTATCCGGCATCGTGTTTCCCTGGAGCCCGGACTTTCCTCCGCCGCAGCCTTTCGGCGCTTGCGGCAGCGGCCACCCGGCCGGCTGGCGCGCCCCAACTAGGCGCTGGGGGTTCCAAGGTCAAGCATATCGCTTGCCCCACCCAGACCGTTGCCGGATTTTCGGCACATTTCGTGATATGTGTAGTCGCAGTGGTTTCGCCGCCAGGCAGTCATTGATTTTTGCAATTTTGAGGCACTTCCATGTTGAATCGCAGGACTTTTCTGCAGACCGGATTGGGCACGAGCCTGGCGCTCGGCGCCGGCGCTTCGCTCCTGCTTTCCGGTGGAACACACGCACTGGCGCAGCGGGCCGGTGGCATCGATTACGGTGCAAACAAGCTCGACATATACCCCGCTTCCGCGCCGAATGCGCCGGTTCTGGCCTATGTGCATGGCGGCGCATGGCGGGCAGGAAGCCGCGGTGCGGTCGGCTCCATGCCGGACTATTTCAATGCACTGGGCTACACCTTCGTCTCCATCGGTTACACGCTGCACCCGCGCGCCAATGTCGACCGCCAGAGCGCGGAGATCGGGCAGGCCATCGGCTGGATCGGGAACAACATCGCGCAATATGGCGGCGACCCGAGCCGCATCGCCCTGTCCGGCCATTCCGCCGGTTGCCATCTGTCCTGCCTCGCCGTTCTATCCGGCCGCGCGCCCTCCGTACGCGCGCTCATCGCCAATGACACCGCCGCCTATGACGTTGCCTACCTGGCGCAGGTAAGCGGCGGCAGGCTTGGTATCCTGTATTCCGCCCCCTTCCGCGACCAGTCGCAATGGCGCAACTGGTCACCCATCAGTTATGCCGGCGGCGGCGGCCAGCTTCCGGTGCTGGTGGCATGGTCGGGCGGCGGCGTGCGCCCCGACGTGTCGCAGCGGTTCGCCAACGCGCTGGCCAATGCCGGCCATCCGGTGACCCGGTTCAACGGTGCGGGCTACAACCATTTGTCGATCCGCTCTGCCATGGGCAAACGCGGCGACCGCCTGACCCAGGCAATGACCAATTTCCTGGCCGCAAACATCTGATCGTTTGCCATGGCCAAGCCCATCCCCGGCACCGCCTCCGAAGAAGCCGACGCGGATTCGCGCCGCGCCAAGGGAGAGTTCGTGCGCGGGGTATCCCAATTCCGCAACGTGCTGGGCGAGGACCTCTTCCCGGCCGAACCGGATCGCTATCATCTCTTCGTCGCGCTCAATTGCCCGTGGTGCCATCGCGTGACACTGGCGCGAAGCCTGCTCGGTCTCGACGATACCATTTCGATGGACTTCGCTTTCCCCAACCGCACCGGCGAAGATGACCCGGCCGGGCCGAATCTGTGGGAATTCAATCCGCAGCGCAAGGCGACGCTTACCGGCGATCCCCTGCCTGAATGCACAGCCGAGACCGCCACGGGCAAGAACTACAGGCTCGCCAAACAGATATACGAGGCGGAAGGATCGGATGAGAAAAGCCTGCCGATCCTCTACGACAAGCGATCCAAACGGATTGTCTCCAACGAGAGCGCCGAGATTATCCGCATGCTGAATGCGCAGGCTGAAGCGCTGGGCGGCACACTTTCAGGCGATGAGAGGCCTGACCTTTACCCTTCCGGTGAGAAGCATACCGGTCTCAGGGCTGAGATCGACGAACTGAACGCATTCGTATACGACACCATCAACAATGGTGCCTACAAGGCGGGCTTCTCCTCCAGTCAGGACGCCTATGCCAAGGCCTTCGAAAACTATTTCGATGCGCTCGCTTCTTTGGAAGCGCGCCTTGCCGACGGTCGCCCCTTCCTCACCGGCGAGCGCTTCACCGAAGCCGATCTGCGGCTGTTTCCCACGCTCTACCGCCACGATCCGGTCTATTATGTCCGTATGAAGCTGAATGGCGCGCGAATACCGGACTACCCGCACCTGTGGCGCTGGCTGTGCCGGGTCCACGCAATGCCAGGCGTGGCGGCGAGCGGCTCGCTGATCCATTGCCGGCAGGGCTATTTCGGCCGCTCATGGAACAATGTCGTGCCGCTGGGACCGCTGCACCCGATGACGTATCCTGAAGCCTATGCTCATCCCGAACTGGCGGACGCGCGCAGCTAATGGCGGCTCAGACCTGCCGCCGCAGCACGCCTTTGAGGAAAGCCTTGGTGCGTTCGCGCTGCGGATTGGCGAAGATCGCCTCCGGCGCGCCCTCCTCGACGATCACGCCATCATCCATGAAGCAAACGCGGTCGGCAGCCTCGCGCGCAAACTGCATCTCGTGGGTCGCCAGCACCATCGTCATGCCATCGGCGCGCAACTGGCGCAGAATGTCGAGCACTTCCTCGACCAGTTCGGGATCGAGCGCGGAGGTGATCTCGTCGAACAGCATCACCTCGGGACGCATGGCGAGCGCGCGGATGACGGCGACGCGCTGCTGCTGACCGCCCGAAAGCTGGTCGGGAAACTTGTTCATGTGATCGGCCAGTCCGAAACGGGCGAAAAGCGCCTCGGCATCCGGCATCACTTCCTCACGCGATTTTCGCAGAGCCCGGCGCGGCGCAAGCAGCACATTGTCCATCGCGCTCATATGCGGGAACAGGTTGAATGCCTGAAAGACGATGCCGATGCGCCGGCGGATCAGCCGCAGATCGAGACCTGGTTCGGAAATATCGGCGCCATCGAGATAGACATAGCCGTCATCGATGGGTTCGAGCAGGTTCATACAACGCAGAAGCGTGGACTTTCCCGAGCCGGAAGGCCCGATCAGACACACCATCTCACCTGCGGCGATCTCCATGTCGATGCCTTTCAGCACCTGATGCGGCCCAAAGGATTTGGTCACGCCTTTCAGGGCAAGCTTCACCGGTGAGAATTCAGCCTCTGGCATTGCGCTCGCGGGCCATCAGGTAATCGGCATAACGGGTGGCGGGTATGGTGATCGCAAGGAAGATGACGGCCGCCGCCACATACGGCGTAAAGTTTGCGAGCAGGCTTTTGAAGATGCCCGCCTGCCGCAATATCTCGACCGGTCCGATGAAGCTGAGCAGCGCAACGTCCTTTTGCAGCGCGATGAAGATGTTCATGTTGGCGGGCACGACACGGCGGATCGCCTGCGGCAGGATCACGTAGCGCATTGTGTCTCGCTCCGACAGGCCGAGCGATATCGCCGCCGCGCGCTGGCTCTGGTGGATGCTCTCGATGCCGGAACGCAATATCTCCGCCACATAGGGCGAATAGGTCAGCACCAGCGCAACCGTGCCCCAGATATAGGGGCTGTTCCAAGGCCGCGGGAGGCCCAGCCCCGGCACGCCGAAGCCGACGAGATAGATGACGAGGACCACTGGTATGCCGCGGAAAATATCGACGTAGAGCGCCCCGAAGATGCGCAATGGAAACAGCGCCGGTGATTGCACCGCGCGGCAAAGCGCGATCAGCAGGCCAAGGACCGCGATGATTGGCGCGGACCAGAGGAAGATGGCAATATCAAGCAGAAACGCTTCAAGCAGCGTCGGGAAGGTGCGCGCGAAAACATCCCAGTTAAAGAAACTGGCTTTCACCCTTTCCCAGCCCGGCGCCAGCGGGATCAGCAGATAGATCGCCGCCAGCACGATCAGCGTGCTGGCGGTCGCGATCAGCCCGGAGCGTCGGCGCTGCCGGGCCTCATATCGCTGACGGCGGTTCAATTGCCCGGACTAGCTGTTTACTTGATGACGGGTACGCCGGTCGCTTCCTGCATCCATTCGGCCTCGATCTTCGCCAGTGTGCCGTCTTCGGTGAGACTGTCGATGGCGCCGTCCACACATTCCTTCAACGCGCTGCCGTCTTCCATCAGCAGTCCGAACTGGTCGAGTTTCTGAGCATCGTCTCCGGCAAACTGGCCGAGCACCACACCATCATCCAGCACCACGGCGGAAAGATAGAGCGCAGTAGGCAGATCGAAGATGCCTGCATCGATCTGGCCCGCCTTCATGGCTTCAGCGACATTTGCCGTGTCATCATAAAGCAGCGGATCGCTTTCCGGCTCGATGATCCTCATGACCACAGGCAATGCGGTCGTTGTGGCAACCGCTCCCCATTTCAGCTTCTTTAGCGAGGCCAGATCGGCGCTGGCGCCCGCTTCCATTGTCGGCTTGCGCACCAACACTGCCATCGCCGCCGAATAGTAGGGGTTGGAAAAATCGACGACCTTCTCGCGTTCCTCTGTGATGGAATACTGCTGCAGGTTGAAGTCGAAATTCTTCGCACCCGGCTGGATTGCCTCGTCGAAGGAGGTCCGCACCCATTTCACCGCGTCATTGGCAAAGCCCATGCGCTCGGCAACGGCATAGGCGACCGCCGCCTCGAAACCTTTTCCTGCTTCCGGCGCATCATCGATCACCCAGGGATAATAGGCCGGATTGCCGGTGGCGATGGTCAGCATGCCCTCTTCAATAGTCTTGCCGGCGGCGCATTCATTCTGGGCGAATGCAGCAGTGGGCAGCGCCAGAGCGCCGGTTAGCAACAGGACGGTTGAGAGTGTCTTGAACATGAAACCACCTTTCCGAAAGAGAACAGGCGCGAAAACTTGCGCAGCCGGGCGAGTTTGTCCAGAGCCGTTGGCCGGTTGGCGTATTGAAAAACGACCTCTACGCCGACGGCGCGCCGGGCAGCGCCCTGAGCAAGTGATGCAGCGTGGTGATGGTCGAGCCGTCAGCGACGCCATCCACCCGCTCCTGCCGGAAGTGACGCTGGAAGGCCGTGACGCAGGCGTGGGTCAGTTCATCAAACGCGCCATTGATCTCCAGCCCGTAGCCATAGGCGGAAAGCATGGTCTGCAATGCCTCCACCGGCTGGCCGGCGTCGCCCTGCTGGAAGAAGCGCCCGCCCGCAACCGGCTCCGGCTCGACCCAATGGCCGATACCGTTTTCGTGCAGCAACTTCCACGGGAACAACTCGCCGGGATCCTCCTTGCGCATCGGCGCGATATCGGAGTGGGCTACGACATTGGCGGAAGGAATGTCGCGGCGGGCCAGAATGTCTTTCGACAAGACAATCACCGACTCGATCTGTTTGTCCGGGAACGCCCGGTAGCCATGTTCATGGCCCGGATTGGCGATTTCGATGCCGATCGAACGGGCATTGTTGTCGGTAACACCATGCCAGTTTGAAACACCGGCATGCCATGCCCGTCGTTCCTCCGGCACGAATTGCAGAACGCACCCATCCTGATGAACAAAATAGTGGCAGGACACCTTGCTGTCGGCACTTGTGAGCCGCTCCACCGCCTCCTCGTCATCCGGCATGCCGGTATAGTGCATCAACAGCATGTCGATACGGCCCTCCGGCCGTTCGTCATGATTGATGGCCGGGCGCACCTCCCCTACCAGCTTGCAGTCCGGCGTAAAGCTCAAAGTCCCCGCTCCTTGCGGATATTCTCCCACGCGCCATTGATCGCAGCCAGCCGCTCATTGGCAATTGCCACGAACTCCTCCGGCACGCCGCGCGCCATCATCCGGTCGGGATGGTTGCGTGAGACCAGCGAGCGGTAGTGCCGTTTCAGCGTATCGTCGTCCCAGCCGGGTTCGGCCTCCAGCAATTCATAGGGATCGCCCTCTTCCGGGTGCAGGTGCCTCAGCTTGATGCGCTCATAGCTGCGCACATCGATGCCGAAAGTGTCCGCCACAGCGTCGAGAAACGCCATTTCCTTGTCATGGATGACGCCGTCCGCCTTGGCGATGTGGAACAGCCCATCGAGGACATCTTCAAGAATCTGCCTGTCGCCGGGGAAGAGCTGGCGCACCTGGCTCGCATAGGAGACAAATCCCGACACATCCCGCTTGGCGAGATTGTAGAGCCGGGCAACATTGTTCGCCTCGGCTTCAGGAATAGCGAAAATGTCCCTGAAGGCGTCGATCTCGTCGGGCGTCACCACACCGTCCGCCTTGGCCATCTTGGCCGAAAGCGCGATCATCGCGATGGAAAAGGAGACTTGGCGCCGCGTTTCGGGATCACCCTCGAAGCGGGTGCGAACGGCCTCGACGACCGCGGAAAAGGCATTGCCCGCGGTCTGGCTGACGAATTCTCCGATACGGCCCCAGACTGACATGCAGCCTGTTTAGAGGGATTCATCGCGAGAGGCCAACCAACTCACCGCATAACGGCGAGGGAATTCGCCACGCCTTGATTTTAGGGAATCGTAGATTCAGGCTGCCTGATCGGCGGGCTGGCCGCTTGATTGACCGGCCTCGGCGCCGTCATCGATGACGCTACCGAGCGCGAAAGAAGTGTAGAGGGCAAAGAAGGCGAGAATGAAAAGGAACTTTTCCATCGAAATTACTCCACGCGCTTCGCGTTCGACACGAAGTCTTGGTTTCATCTGCCCCTGAGTTTTGAATTGCTTCACGACCATCGTTCGACGGCATTGTGTCGAAATACGGGCATTTTCAACGAATTAGGGAAATTTGCGGGCATATTGCCTAAGGCCACGTTAACCTTCGGAACTCAGGCGGCAGGCAGCGCTCCGCCGGCGATCCGCCACGCATAGGCCAGATACAGTATGGAAACGGCCGCCAGCCACGCCCCGGCGACGCGCACCAGAATGCCTCCCCACTGGCTTTTCACCAAGGTCAACGGGTAGCCCAGCGCGATCAGCAGAACCAATCCGGTGAGCAGACAGGCCAACACCGAGCGCGCCAATCCTGCAAATCCAGGCTCCTCCTGCAGTAGCCCGACCGACACGAAGAATGAGAGCGCGAAGATCAAAACCATCGCCAGGACAAGCGGGACCGGCCGCAAAACCGCCACGGTGAGC
>Ga0310345_10003429_pt1 | contig 15066 bp, 12 predicted proteins | sample HC15DNA20500_MG_FD_204667 | JGI IMG/M metagenome (GOLD analysis project Ga0310345, IMG submission 204667) | Marine microbial communities from station ALOHA, North Pacific Subtropical Gyre - HC15-DNA-20-500_MG | ecosystem: Environmental > Aquatic > Marine > Oceanic | place: Pacific Ocean: North... | reverse complement strand
ACGCGCGGATTCGATCGTCGTCGTTAAGGCGCAGCGCAACATCTCTCACCATGTCTTCGACGAAGCGAGGATTGTCATACGCTCGTTCGGTTACGTATTTTTCGTCTGGCCGTTTGAGCAATCCATATAGCTCGCAAGAAGCTATTTCTTCGACGATGTCGATTATTTCTTCAATCCACACGAATTCGGCGATTTTCACGTCTATGCTAACGTGTGAACGTTGATTATGAGCGCCGTAATCCGAAATGTTCTTAGAACAAGGGCACAACGTTGTTACCGGTACGGTTACTTTCACAAAAACTTGAGGCGGTTGCCCCTCGCGGATCTCCCCAACGAAGGTTACCGCGTAGTCCATCAGACTTTTAACCCCTGATACTGGAGCGGTTTTTTCGACGAAATAGGGGAAATTCATCTCTATGTGGCCTTGCTCGGCCTGGAGTACGTCTGTCATCTCCGTGACCATGTGATTGAACGATTCCACAGAAATTTCGTATTCGTAGTTATTTAGTATTTCTACGAATCTGGACATGTGCGTACCCTTAAATTCATGCGGCAGGCCCACGTACATATTGAAGGTGGCGACGGTATGCTGTTCGCGTCCGGCACGATCCGTCACGACTACGGGGTGACGGATATCTTTGATACCGACGCGATCTATCGCGACACGGCGTGTGTCAGTGCTACCCTGGATATCGGGAATATCGCAGACTACCGGGGCTGTTTGATTCATGTGGCGCATGTCCTCCGAGGCAAAATATTTACGAAATTTTCAGATTTCGGCTTAGGCGAGCTAGTTACTTCACGTACAGGCCACAGGTCGCACCGAACTGCTTTGCATTCTAGATAGTTTTTGTGAGCCTAGCTACCGAGGGTGTAACTTGTGTAAATTGTCGCACCGGTTGCACAATGAGTTTGGGCCTCTCGAGAAAATCCCCGCGCGCTATAGTAAAGAAGGAGCTTACAAAATGAGTACTATCCGGCCTTTTCGCTTCGAGGTATCACAGGAAGCCCTCGATGACTTGAAGCGTCGATTAGGGGCAACACGGTGGCCTGATCGGGAGACACCTGGCGATTGGAGTCAAGGGGCTCCGTTGGCTTACATGAAAGAGCTTTGTGAGTACTGGAAGCACGAATATGACTGGAGAAAGTGCGAAGCCGGGCTAAATCAGGTGCCTCAATTCATCACTAATATTGACGGTCTTGATTTCCAGTTTCTGCATTTACGTTCACCAAACCCTGATGCGCTGCCTTTGGTCATTACGCACGGCTGGCCTGGGTCGGTGCTTGAATTTATGAAGATCATTAGGCCTTTGTCTGATCCTCAAACATGCGGCGGTGATAAGGCGGATGCCTTTCATGTCGTGTGCCCGACTTTGCCTGGTTTCGGTTATTCGGGTAAGCCTAGGGCACCCGGATGGTCTGTCGAACGTATCGGGCGCGCCTGGGGGCAATTGATGGCGCGTTTGGGTTATGATCGGTACGTCGCTCAGGGCGGTGATTGGGGCGCGGCGGTGACAGCGTGTATGGGGTTAAGCGAAACCGCCCATTGCATCGCTATGCATACGAATATGCCCATATTAAGCCCAAGTGCTAAATTGTTGGAAAATCCGTCGGAACTCGAACGAAATGCGCTTGCTGGAATCCAGCACTATTGGGACTGGGACTCAGGTTACTCTAAGGAACAGAGCACACGGCCCCAAACCGTTGGCTATGGTTTGGCTGACTCGCCGATGGCCCAGGCAGCCTGGATTATTGAGAAGTTTTGGGCCTGGACCGATTGTAATGGTCACCCCGAAAATGCTTTGACGCGTGACGAATTGCTCGATAATGTGATGATGTATTGGCTCCCCGGCGTTGGTGCGTCATCGGCCCGTATTTACTGGGAGAGCTTCTCCGTCCTTGGTAGTCCCCAAGAACCAATCCATATCCCTGCCGGCGTTAGCATTTTTCCACGAGAAATATTCCGAGCTTCGCGTCGTTGGGTTGAGGAACGGTTTACGAACCTCATACATTACGAAATACTCGATTCGGGCGGACACTTTGCGGCTTTCGAACAACCTGAGATTTTCGTCGATGAATTACGCGGCTGTTTTTCTCACGTCAGATGAATTTTGGTCTTTTCTGTTTCAACGGTCGCGCTTTACGACGAACTCCGCGATAGCGGCGAGTTTCGCCGCATTTTTTCCTAAGGGTTCAAGGCATCCTACAGCCTCTTCACATAGACGTTTGGCCGCGGTTTTGGCCTTTTCCATGCCGAGTAGATGAGGGTAAGTGGGCTTTTCGAGACCAGCGTCAGATCCTTGGGGTTTGCCAATTACCTCAGTTTCGCCCTCTACGTCTAGGATGTCGTCTTGCACTTGGAATGCGAGGCCGATACAGGTTGAATAGCGCTCCAAACGGTCGGCTAAGTCCTGATCGTCGATATTCCCGGACAGGTATCCGAGCATTACGCTAGCCTGTATGAGTGCTCCGGTCTTGTGTGTATGGATAGTCTCGAGCTGTTCCAGTGTTAGTTCGACTCCAACTGCCGCAAGGTCAAGCGCCTGCCCGCCAGCCATACCATGTGAGCCGCTAGCTTGTGCCAAGGTTTTGAGCATTGCGAGTCTGCGACCTCCAGACACGACATGCAAGCTCTCTGAGGCTAAAGCCTCAAAGGCTAGAGCCTGTAGAGCGTCACCGGCCAGAATCGCAGTCGCTTCGTCGAATTGACGATGACACGTCGGACGACCACGACGTAAATCGTCGTCATCCATTGCCGGGAGATCGTCGTGGATTAACGAGTAGGCGTGAATGAATTCAACAGCGGCCGCACATGGATCCAACACTTCCGGGAAGGCTCCCAACGCTTCGCCGGTGGCATAGGTTAGCACCGGTCGTATTCGCTTACCTGGTGCCAGGGCCGCGTAGCGCATTGCTTGGTGTAGTGCGATCGGTGGCCGATCCGCCGCAGGCAGATAACTGTCTAGAGCCTTGTCGGCCCGCTTTCTCAAGCGTGCTAGGTCATGTTCCAACATATTCAGGGGTCTATTTCTTGTATGTTCGGCGATTCCAAATTCTCTAGCATTTCTGCGTCGTTTCCACCGGTGAGCTTCATAACTTTCTGTTCGGCAGTGCGAAGCGACTTTTGGCAGCTTCGCACTAGTGCAGTACCACGTTCGAATTGTCTAATTGATTCCTCTAGCGAGAACTCTCCTTGTTCCATTTTTTCCACGAGCGATTCGAGCTCCCCCATCGCTGCTTCAAAGTCAAATTGAGTCGATTGCTTCTTGTTTCTTGCCACGGTCACTTGTCCGATTCACTAACGTCTTGGGCTAGCTTACGATATGCGGACCAACGTCGAAACCATATGGGGTGCTTTCAGCGTACCCAGTTCGATGCTCTTGACCTGAACTATCGTTCTTAATTAGACTGAACCCCAATTTAGACTCAGTCTAAATTGTTGTCTCCTCCCTCGGGGATGCCCATTCTGGGGGTAGAGATGGCGGCTAGCTGTCGGTCCCGACAGTACGTATTCCACTGAGGAGGATCTAAGTATGGCATTGGAAGGTTCTAAGACAGAAAAAAATCTCAAAGACGCATTCGCCGGGGAGTCTCAAGCAAACCGTCGTTACTTATATTTTGCGCAAAAAGCTGATATCGAGGGACACAATGACATATCGGCTGTGTTCCGCTCCACCGCTGAGGGTGAAACCGGGCATGCGCATGGTCATCTGGAGTACTTGGAAGAAACAGGGGACCCCGCAACCGGAGAACCTATTGGAGACACGGCATTGAATCTAAAAGCAGCGATTGCTGGGGAGACCTTTGAGTACACCGATATGTATCCGGGTATGGCAAAGACGGCCCGCGAAGAAGGCTTCGATGAGATTGCCGACTGGTTTGAAACTCTTGCGAAAGCTGAGCGCTCGCATGCCAACCGTTTCCAAAAAGCTCTGGATACCATGTGACTACTGACTGGGCTTTAGCTTTTCGATTGAGAAGCCGGGCTTCGCCCGGCTTCTCTTTTCCTGCCCCTTGAAAAAAGAGACTGGTCGCTTACATGTCAGGAGAGAATTCCGAATACCGCGAAGGTAGTTTAGAGGCGCCTACCCGTCATGATATCGAGTGGCGCAGTCAAGAGTATTTCGAAGAGGCTGATTTCGCCCAAGAGCTCGAAAGAGTTTTTGACATTTGCGCGGGCTGCCGACGTTGTGTAAGCCTTTGCAACGCATTTCCTACACTTTTTGATTTGATCGATGAATCGCCCACTTTAGAAGTGGACGGCGTGGACAAAGAGGATTTTCCGAAAGTTATCGATCAGTGCTATCTATGCGATTTGTGTTACATGACGAAATGTCCGTACGTCCCACCGCATGAATGGAATGTCGATTTTCCTCATCTGATGCTTCGCGGTAAGGCCTTAAAGTTTAAAAAAAGTGGGGCTTCTATTCGCGATAGACTTCTAACGTCAACCGACGCCATTGGCAAGCTGGTTTCCATTCCCGTTGTGGCTGACATCGTCAATTCTGCCAATGACAGCAGGATGATGCGCAAAACAGTGCAAAGCGCTTTCGGGATACACCCTAGCGCTCCTCTGCCGAAATTTCATAGTGATACTGTGCGTAAACGACTTACCGGCAGCAAACCTATTATATCGGGAGAGGTTGACCGGATTGGGCTATTCGTGACGTGTTACGGCAATCGTAACGCTCCGCACCTAGTAGAAGACATGATTTCGATATTCGATCATAACGAGGTTGCTGTTGAGCTTTTCTGCAATGAAAGGTGTTGTGGGATGCCTAAGTTTGAGCTAGGGGATTTCTCCTCCGTAGAAAGACTCAAGGACGCCAATGTCCCTTTACTTGCGGAATTAGCTTGTCAGGGCATGCGGCTCACGGCGCCAGTTCCAAGCTGTGTTCTGATGTATCGTCAAGAATTGCCCTTGATGTTTCCTGACGACGAAGGTGTACGGATTGTAAGCAACGCGTTTGTTGATCCATTTGAATTCCTCATGAAAAGGCATCAGGACGGGAAGCTAAAGACCCAATTTAAATCGGGCCTCGGTAAAGTCGCATACCACGCCCCGTGTCATCAGCGTGTTCAAAATATCGGACTAAAAACCAAGCAAATCCTTGAACTAGTACCCGATACGGAGGTGATTGTCTTAGAACGTTGCACTGGGCACGACGGTACGTATGCAATCAAGCAAGAAAATTTCGAATTTGCTCAAAAGATCTGCAGGCCGGTAGTAAATCGAATTAGAGAAGAAGACGTTGATTATTACGTTAGTGATTGCCCTTTGGCGGGCGGCCTAATTCAGCACAACTTAGGGGATGATAAGCTTGCCGCGTCGGTCTTTGAATTGCTAAAACGAGCGTATGGCCTGTGAGAAGTAAAACCTACCCGGTGAAATTGTTACGCTCGCATGGATAGACTCACCCATAGCGATCTCTATACGCTTGAGGATTATCACGGTAAGCGTGAACAGATGCGCCGCGCAGTAATGGCGCACAAAGCCGCTCGTAAAGTGTTAGTCGGACCAAACGCGGGTATTTATTTTGAAGATCGTTTGACCATCCAGTATCAAATCCAGGAGATGTTACGTGTTGAGCGGGTGTTCGAGGCGGAAGCAATTCAGGAAGAGCTTGAAACGTATAACCCCCTTATCCCTGACGGGGATAATCTCAAGGCAACTCTCATGATTGAATACGAGGATGTCGAAGAACGGCGTAAAGCCTTATCACAACTGATCGGTGTTGAAGATCGCGTCTGGGTTTCTGTCGGCGAGAGTGCACGGGTGTTTGCGATCGCTGATGAAGATCTAGAGAGAAATGATAAGGAAAAGACCTCCGCAATCCATTTCTTGCGTTTCCAGTTGAATTCCAACTCGATCAAAGCACTTAAGTTGGGTGCTGCGCTGGGGGTCGGGATCGATCATAAACAATATAGCTACGGGGTGTCTGCGGTGCCAAAGGCTACGCGAGAGGCGTTGGCAGCGGATCTCGACTAATGAGCATGGTGTAGTGAACCCGAAGGTTTTGATAAATTTTGGCCTTTCTCATAATTTCAGAATCCAGCTGCAACTGTGGATGGAAGTCTTCATTTGAGCACACGTTACGACGCTGCGGATATTGAGGTTCTGACCGGTCTTGAACCTGTGCGTAAACGCCCGGGAATGTATACAGACACGTCCAGGCCTAATCATCTTGTGCTGGAAGTGCTCGACAACAGTGTTGACGAGGCAATTGCGGGCCACTGTTCACTTATCGAGGTCAAGTTACATAAGGATGGTTCTGTGACTGTCGGGGATGATGGTCGTGGGATGCCCGTGGATAAACATCCGGCAGAGAAGATTCCGGGTGTCGAAGTCATCCTCACCCGCTTACACGCGGGTGCGAAGTTTTCTCGGAAGAACTATAAATTTTCAGGCGGTCTGCACGGTGTCGGGGTGTCTGTTGTTAATGCCTTGTCGAAACAGCTTGATGTTTGGATTAAACGAGGCGGGCATGAATACAACATGTCGTTTAAGGCTGGCGAAACACGCTCTTCTATGAAACGGATAGGTAAAGTCGGAGCGCGTAATACCGGTACAACCATTCGATTCTGGCCAGACCCCAAGTATTTCGATACAGCTAATTTAGCCCTACCAAGGCTTAAACATACGATGCGAGCAAAAGCAGTCCTGTGTCCGGGATTAAAGCTCAAGTTTCATGACGAGGATAGTGGTGCCAAAGAGGAATGGCTCTATGAGCACGGTATCAGCACGTATTTAACTGAATCTATGGATGGTGTCGAGCTCATCCCTCCCGAGCCGTTTGCAGGCGAAAGCGAAGGGGAAAGTGAGTCATTGGCCTGGGCAGCGCACTGGTGTGAGGAAAAAGCAGAGTTAGTGACAGAAAGCTATGTCAATCTTGTGCCGACTCCTCAAGGTGGTACGCATGTGGCTGGCTTTCGACAAGGTTTGCTGGAGGCTCTCCGCGAGTTCTGTGACAACCGTAATCTGCTGTCACGTGGAGTCAAGTTAGCGGCCGAAGATGTCTTTGAACATATTACATACGTCCTTTCGGTTAAGTTAGAAGAGCCTCAGTTTTCTGGCCAAACCAAGGAGCGATTGTCATCGCGCGCATGCGCGGCTTTTGTGTCTGGGGTGGTCCGTGACGTCTTCAGCTTATGGTTACATCAACACATCGAGTCCGGCGAACGAATTGCTGATTTCGCTATCGCGCACGCTCAGCACAGGCTGAAGGCTGCTAAGGTCGTACGAAAGAAAATCACGGGTGCCGGTCCCGCTTTGCCCGGGAAGCTCGCAGACTGCAGTGTTCAGGATCTCGAGCAGACAGAGCTATTTTTGGTGGAGGGTGATTCCGCCGGGGGATCTGCAAAACAAGCGCGTGACCGCCGATTTCAGGCGATCTTGCCTCTACGTGGCAAAATTCTGAACACTTGGGAAGTTGATTCTTCCCAAGTCCTTGCGTCTACCGAAGTGCATGATATTTCAGTCGCATTAGGTATAGAGCCGGGTGAAGACAAGCTTACTGATCTGCGTTACGGCAAGGTTTGCATCCTAGCGGACGCGGACTCTGACGGTCTACATATCGCCACTTTATTGTGCGCGTTGTTTACGCGTCATTTCCGGGCGCTAGTTGTCGATGGTCGGGTGTACGTAGCCATGCCGCCCCTGTATCGGATCGACGTCGGAAAGAATGTCTTTTACGCTTTAGATGATGACGAAAAATCCCTCGTGGTGGCCCGCATCGAAGCGGAAAAAATTAAAGGGAAGGTCAGCGTACAACGGTTCAAGGGATTAGGTGAAATGAACCCCCTCCAGCTGCGCGAGACTACGATGGCGCCTCAAACCCGTCGATTAGTGCAGCTCGATATGGACGATGAACATGAAACTGATTTGCTGATGGATATGTTGCTAGCCAAACGACGATCTAGTGATCGGAGAACATGGCTGGAAAGAAAAGGAAATTTAGCAACAGCGAATTGAGGAGCACTAAGATTTTTCTCTTGAATCTAACTGCGGAAATAGCTTTTCGGTACGCTAATCGCTGCCGAAGGACGGCACCAGTGTCTTGGTTAGTCAACGTCCTTACATGCCCATGGTAGTCCCGGACAGCTTCAACATCGAACGCATCCCGCTCAGAGAGTTTACGGAGCGCGCCTACTTGGACTACTCGATGTACGTGATCTTAGACCGGGCTCTACCTCACATCGGAGACGGTCTAAAACCAGTCCAGCGGCGGATCGTTTATGCGATGTCTGAGCTGGGCTTAGAAGCGACTGCGAAGTACAAGAAATCGGCGCGGACCGTGGGTGACGTGATTGGGAAATTCCATCCGCATGGGGACTCGGCGTGTTACGAAGCCATGGTATTGATGGCACAGCCTTTTAGCTACAGGTACCCTTTAGTCGACGGCCAGGGTAATTGGGGCTCCAACGATGATCCAAAGTCTTTCGCCGCGATGCGATACACGGAAGCAAAACTCACCCCGTACGCCAACGTTCTTTTGTCCGAATTAGGGCAGGGGACTGTCGATTGGGGGGCAAATTTTGACGGGACTTTAGAGGAACCTGTCATGCTTCCGGCAAGGTTGCCCAACGTGTTATTAAACGGTACCACGGGCATCGCCGTCGGTATGGCCACTGACATTCCGCCACATAACCTCCGGGAGGTTAGCCAAGCTTTAGTGCATCTACTCGAGAGACCGAAGGCGAGTGCGGCGGAGCTCTGCGGCTACATACCGGCTCCCGATTTCCCTGGCGGCGGTGAAATTATTACTTCTCGTGCCGATTTGAAAGCGATGTATGAAACGGGCAACGGTACCGTAAAACTTCGCGCAAGTTATGACAAAGAAGGCGCAAATATCGTCATAACGACCTTACCTTATCAAGGTTCGGGCGCTAAGATAATTGAGCAAATCGCGTCTCAAATGCAAGCTAAAAAACTGGCCATGCTTGAAGATGTTCGTGACGAATCTGATCACGAAACACCGGTTCGCTTGGTTTTGATTCCACGTTCGAATCGCGTCGATAAAGATCAAATTATGCAGCATTTGTTTGCTACGACCGATCTGGAACGCAATTATCGTGTGAACCTGAATGTAATCGGAACTGATGGTTTACCAGCTGTAAAGAATTTACGCACGTTGCTTACTGAATGGTTAGCGTTTCGTACTGAGACCGTGCGGAGACGTTTGCAGCATCGTCTCGGCAAAGTCGTTGCTCGCCTTCACGTCCTTGATGGGTATCTGATCGCGTTTCTGAACATCGATGAAGTGATCAGGATAGTTCGAACAAAGGACAAACCTAAAAACGAATTAATCCAGCGTTTCCGGATTTCCGAGGTCCAGGCTGAAGCGATTCTCGACTTGCGGCTGAGGCATCTAGCTAAACTCGAAGAAAAGCGTATCCGAACTGAGCAATCGGAGCTTGGAATTGAACGTAAAACATTGGATCAGACGCTCAAATCAAAGCGGCGGATGCGGACGTTGCTAAAAAGCGAAATTGAAGCTGATGCGGAGCGATACGGTGATTCTCGAAATTGCCCTATCCTGACACGAGCGGCGGCACAAGCTTTATCGGAAAGCGACTTGATACCGGCCAATCCGATCACAATTATCCTTTCCGCGAAGGGTTGGGTTCGGGCAGGGAAGGGGCACGAACTCGACCCTCGAGAACTCAGTTTCAGAGGGGAAGACGCATTCCAGGCGGCTGCGCGCGGGAAGAGCAACCAGCTCGCGATCTTTTTTGATTCGACCGGTCGTGCGTACGCTGTTCCGGCCCACACTTTGCCTTCGGCCCGTGGACTTGGTGAGCCTTTGGCAAGAAGACTCACTCCTCCGGAAGGTGCTGGCTTTGCGGGGGTGGTTATGGCGGGGGCAGACCCTTTCGTCCTGCTATCGTCGAGTTTTGGTTACGGTTTTGTCGCGGATGTCGAATCTCTAATAACCAAGAACCGCGCTGGAAAGGCGGTTTTGGCGCTTCCTGCAGGCAGTCACATCCTGCCAACCGTCCGGGTGGCTGAACCCGACGAAGATTGGGTGGCCTGTGCGTCGACTGCCGGACACCTTTTAATATTCCCCGTAGCGGAATTGCCCACACTCGGGCGAGGGAAGGGTCAAAAGATATTGCAAATACCGTCTGCAAAACTGAAATCGGGCGCTGAGGCCATGAAGGCGATCACGGTACTTGGCCCGGATGACGAGTTGCGGATCTATTCCGGTAACAGGCACATTACTCTTAAGGAAGCGGATCAGGAGCATTACATCGGGGATCGTGCCCGCCGAGGCATGAAGCTTCCTCGTGGCTTTCAGCGGGTAGACCGCATGGAGCCAGCAGGTACATAGCTCAAAAGCATTTTCTCGCCTGGTCTAGAACCAATTGTCTGAAAACCCGGCTCCACCATACGATATAGACGATTCCTTGGTGTTACGCAGCGCGAGTTTTGCAGGGGCACCCGGAATTTCTCGAACGAACTTGGGGAGTAGGTAGCCGGGTAAGCGGGCTATAAGCGCTTGTTCTAGGCTAGAAGCTTTTTCTTCGTTGACCTCGAAATGTGCCGTCCCAGAGACACGATCCAGTAGATTAATGTAGTAGGGCATAACTCCCGCCGAAAATAGCTCGTTCGACAGTGTGGAGAGGACGTCGGCATTGTCGTTAATACCACGCAGGAGTACCGATTGGTTCAATAAAGTAACGCCAGCGGCACGAGAACGTCGCAGAGCATCCTTCGTATTTCCATCTAACTCATGCGGATGGTTGACGTGTACGACTATGACGGTGGAACGGTCAGAAGAGGCAAGAATGTCCAATAAAGCGTTATTAATCCGGTCGGGAAGGACGATCGGTAATCGGGTATGGATACGAATACGTTTGATGTGTGGAATGGCGTTCAATTCACCGAAGATAGCGGCTAATTGTTCATCGTCAATAATCAGTGGATCACCGCCGCTTAATATGATTTCGGTGAGGCTTGTATCTTCGGCGATTAAGCGGATTGCTTGCTTCAGACGCTTCCCTCCAATTATTTCTGAATAAGGGAAAGCCCTACGGAAACAATATCTACAGTTAATGGCGCAGGCGGCTGTCACCATCAATAAGCCGCGCCCGTGGTATTTTTGTATCAAGCTAGAATTCCCAAGTAGAGAGTGTTCTCCTACCGGATCATCCACATAGCCGTCTCGAATCATGGTTTCGTTTGTGATGGGTAGCACCTGTCGAAGCAGTGGATCATGTGGGTCACCAGGTCTCATGCGTTGTGCATAGGCGCGGGTCACCAGAAATGGAAACAATTCGGTCGCCGTGTGCGATAGGTTTACGGTGTCAGCGTCGATCGAGAGCGCATTTAATAATTGTTTCGCGTCACGATATGCGTCTCGAAGTTGCGATTTCCAATCGCTTGGCTGCTCCGTGGTACAGCTTCGAGTTATCATGTTCATCGCCAGTTATGGATAGATAGGGGCTATGGCGTTCTACAACACCAATCAATTCAAGCCAGGGCTCAAGATCTTATTCGATCGTGAGCCTTACAGCATATTGGAAAATGAGTTCGTTAAACCTGGAAAGGGTCAGGCATTCAGTCGGATCAAAGTACGAAATCTGAAATCGGGACGGGTGATTGAAAAAACACTTAAATCCGGTGAAAGTGTTGAGGCGGCTGATGTGATCGAAACGGAACTTCAATATCTATATTCCGACGGGAGTGAATGGTATTTCATGGATCCCGAGAGCTTCGATCAGACTGCGGCTTCCCGTGCCGCCATGGGTGAGTCCGCTAAATGGTTGAATGGAGAAGAAATTTGCGCAGTTACGTTGTGGGATGGTGTGCCAATTCTTGTTACCGCACCGACTTTCGTTGTGCTCAAGATTGCGGAAACCGATCCAGGGCTACGCGGGGACACTGCGTCGGGTGGGACAAAACCGGCAACGCTTGAAACTGGCGCCGTAGTCAAAGTGCCGTTATTTATCGAAGAAGGCGAATCTTTGCGGATCGACACCCGGACGGGTGAGTACGTATCTCGCGCAAAATCGAATTAGTCAAGTATCTGTCAGGCGAAAGGGGTCTATATGGTCCTAGATTGGCACCCAACTGCGAGTATTGCGGTCTTACGTAAGCGCGCCGATCTCACGGGACGGATTCGCGAATACTTTCGCAGATGCGGTGTGATGGAGGTGATGACGCCGGTAGTGTCTCGCAACGGTACGACGGAACCCGGATTGAGAAACCGGGTACTAGAAAACCGTCCGGGCCATCCAAGACAGTTTTTAAGAACCTCTCCTGAAGCTGCAATGAAGCGGTTGCTTGCAGCAGGAAGCGGTGACATATATCAATTGGGGCCCGTGTTTCGGGACGACGAAATAAGCCGATTACATCTACCAGAATTCACGTTGTTGGAATGGTATCGGATCGGTCTTGATCACCATCAGCTGATGGACGAAGTCGATACTATATTGAATGTGGTTGGTCTTGACCGGTCGATTGAGCGCGTTTCGTACGCTGCACTGTGGGAAGAAGTCCTTGGGGTAAATCCGCACATGATCTCAACCGCTCGTCTCAGGCAAATTGGACGGATGACAAATTTTGGATTAACGGAGTCGAACACAGAAGATCGCGCCGCCCTTTTTGACCGTATTTACGTGCATTATCTGGAACACGCATTAGCGGGCAGAGGCGCCGTATTTGTTTACGATTTCCCTATCGAACTTCGGGGGTATGCACGCCGTTCCCCGAGCTGTGACTCGACGGCTGAACGCTTTGAGCTCATCATCGACGGTGTTGAGATTGCCAATGGGTATCATGAAATCGGTGACTCGGAAGAGCAGCAGGCTTGCTTTGAGGAGGAGAATGCATTGCGGGCCAAGCGGGGCCTACCGGTTATCGTGCCAGACACTAAGTGGCTCGATGCGTTAACTCACGGGTTTCCCTCCTGCTCAGGCGTGGCCATAGGCCTAGAGCGCCTTATCATGGTGATGGATAATATAGAGGACATCGGGGGTGCAGTTAGTTTCGCATTCGATCTTTTCTGAGATATTGGCTACCCGACACGGCCATTGCAACGAACAAGTTGAAGTAGTGATTGTTCTTCTGTTTCCGGGGGCGGTAATGGTCCCCGTCCCGAGCAACGATGGATCTCTTAGTTCGATAAAACGTGGTCGTTTATACAGATTAATAACGGGGACAAAAAGGGCTATTAATCCAGTCAGTGACATAACAGACAGGGTATTTGGCGCGGAATACTATATCGATGTCAATTGAGTCTGTTGCCGCCAAGTCGCTCGCGGCCACAGGGCCGTTTGCAGAACTCATCGATGGTTTTTCACCGCGCGTCGAACAACAGGAAATGGCAGCGTTGATCGAAGAGGTTATCGACAATCGCGACGTACTGGTATGCGAAGCAGGAACTGGCACTGGTAAAACGTTCGCCTACCTGGTTCCCGCCCTGCAATCGGGACTAAAAACAATTATTTCGACGGCCACAAAAACGCTTCAAGATCAATTGTATTACCAGGACCTTCCCATAGTGCGCGAGGCGCTCGGGGTCTCCATCGAGAGTGGTCTACTTAAGGGTCGCCAGAATTATTTGTGTTTGTTAAGGCTCGAACGGGCACAAGAGAATCTAGGACTGAATACGCAACACCATGTGTTGCTCGACAGGCTCACTAGGTGGTCAAGCTCCACCGTCAGCGGTGATTTGGAAGAAGTCCATGAATTTGAAGAAGATATGGAGTTACGGTACGCGGTCACCTCCACCACTGATAATTGTCTAGGACAAGAGTGTCCGTTTTTTGAGTCATGTTTCGTTGTGCGTGCGCGGCGTATTGCGGCCGGGGCCGATATCGTGATCGTCAATCATCATTTGTTGTTTGCTGATATGGTTTTACGCGAAACAGGTTTTGCCGAACTTCTACCTAGCGCTGAAGTTATAATTCTCGACGAAGCGCACAAAATTCCTGATATCGCGTCGGTGTTCTTCAGTCGATCGGTTTCTGGACAACAGATCAGCAATCTTTGCCGCGATGTTTTATCCGCTATTCCGGTTGAAGCGCCTGATACACCCGCTTTGAAGGAAGCTGTAACGGCGCTCGAAATGGCCCGAGAAGCGTTTCGGCGTGAGTGCGGGGACGAACCGCGTCGATCAGAGTGGGACACTCTCCAAGACAGTTCAAATTTTGTTGATCATCTCCGGTCGCTCGGGCTTACCCTCGTTGCGCTGAACGACTGTTTAGATTTGTCGTCGGAACGTGGACCATCGCTTTCGAATTGCCATGAGCGTGCTCAGAATTTATCTAACCATTTTCAAGTGTTTGAATACGAAACGGAACGCGAACATGTGCGCTGGTTAGAATCCACGCCCCGAGGATTTGTGCTACACGATACTCCCATATCGGTGGCCGGCGAATTTTCTCAACGAGTACAAGAAACGGGTGCTTCTTGGATACTGACATCGGCGACACTTGCCGTGGAAGGGCATTTCGAGCATTTCACGGATACGCTTGGTATAAAGAACGCGCGAGAGTGCTTGTGGCAGAGCCCGTTTAACTATCGCAGCCAGTCTTTATTCTACGTCCCCTCATTGGAATGTGAACCGCGATCTCCCGAATTTGAACACGAGCTGGTACAAGCCGTATTACCGATTTTGGAATCTAGTCGAGGTCGTGCTTTTTTTCTCTTTACAAGCTATCGCGCGCTTCATATCTGTGCGGATCTTTTACGGGATCTCACGCCATTTCCGTTGCTTGTGCAGGGTGAATCTCCCCGCAGCACTCTACTCAGCGATTTCAAGTCGCTCGATAACGCTGTTTTACTGGGAACTGCTACATTTTGGGAAGGGGTAGATGTGCGTGGAGAGCAGCTGAGCTGCGTTATCATCGACAAATTACCTTTCGGCGTGCCAAACGACCCAGTCACAAAAGCTCGTATGGCGGCAATAAGTGAGGAGGGGGGCAACCCCTTTACGCAGTTGCAATTACCTGCCGCCATAACAGCCCTGAATCAAGGTGCAGGTCGCCTCATACGGGACGTGACCGATCGCGGCGTATTGGTGTTAGGGGACGTGCGTATTCTACGGCGAAGTTACGGCC
>Ga0310345_10003427_pt1 | contig 15078 bp, 10 predicted proteins | sample HC15DNA20500_MG_FD_204667 | JGI IMG/M metagenome (GOLD analysis project Ga0310345, IMG submission 204667) | Marine microbial communities from station ALOHA, North Pacific Subtropical Gyre - HC15-DNA-20-500_MG | ecosystem: Environmental > Aquatic > Marine > Oceanic | place: Pacific Ocean: North... | reverse complement strand
GCATGAATATCAGTGATGGCTCCTCCGATTTCCTCATCCTTCCCGAGGTGACCGCCGCGGCGATCGATGACAGCGGCCTGGCTCTGAACGGGCCAGCTGTCATTCGCGCCCGGACCCTGGCCAATGGAGCCTGGAGCCCCCTGGAGGAACTTCATTTCTACCTGGATACACCGCTTCGAATCACGGAGCTCATGTACCATCCGGCGCCGCCGCCGGAGGGCAGCGCCTGGAGCGAAGGCGATTTGGAATTTATCGAGCTCGTCAACACGGGCTCTTCAGCGCTCGAGCTCGCCGGGATGAGCATCGCCGGAGGCGTCCGCTTTGATTTTTCCGGTGGCGCGGTGGATCGTCTCGCTCCCGGAGAGGTGCTGGTGCTGGTGCGCAACCTGCAGGCCTTTGCCACCCGCTATGATGTCGCCCGCATCCTGGTCGCCGGTGAATACGATGGCCGGCTGGCCAACGACACCGAGTCTTTGCGGCTGGTGGGGTCGCTTGGGGAGCGCGTCCTCGATTTTGAATACACTGATGCCTGGCATCCCGAGACTGATGGAGAGGGCCGCTCACTGGTGATCTCCAATGCCCTCGGCAACCGCGGCTCCTGGAATGATCCTGAGAGCTGGATACCCAGCCCCGGGCCGCTGGGCTCGCCGGGTGTTTACGCCTTCGACCTGCCGCCCGGCGCGCAGGTCTCCGGGGATGCGAATCAGGATGGTCGGGTGGACATCTCCGATGCGGTGACGCTCCTGAGGTATCTCTTTGCCGGGATCCCGGCTGTCCTGCCTTGCGATGAAGGCTCTGTCCGCGACGACGGGAATGTCGCGCTGCTTGACCACAACGGCGACGCTGGGATCGACCTGGCGGACGCGGTCGCACTCCTGGTCTACATGTTCCAGCAGGGGGCCGAGCCGGCCGGTGGGGTCAACTGCCGGTCGATACCGGGCTGTCCGGACGCCTGCGTCCAGTAGCTTTCCCCGGGGCCTCTCCAGCCTCAGTCCGGCAGGTGCCAGTCGACCGGGTCAGCCGAGGAGCATTCCGCGGCGATTTTTTTCGCCGCCTCGGTTTCCAGCGATGCCAGCGCGTTTTCGATCCACTCCCGGGCAGCGTGATGGCCGCGGTCCTCGTATTCACGGGCCTGGATGAGGCACTCCAGGCTGTCGGCGTCCTTGGCGATCCGGGCCTCGGGAGAGTCTTTCGCCGCGCCTTCGGAGTAGAGCGCCCGGATTTTATCTCCGAGCCCGGCCGGCAGACGCTGGAGTTGGTCCTCGATCACCTTTTCTTCCGCCCCGGACCAGTCGACATAGGTCTTCCCCACCCGGTGTTGGTCATTGACCCTGGTTTCACCGGTGTCATGAAAGAGCGCGATCGCCGCCGCTTTCTCAGGATTCGCGCCTTCCAATTCTGCCAGCACATAGGCGATGGCTGCGGTGCGGAAGCTGTGCTCAGCGACGCTCTCGGGCTGGTCGACTCCGGCGACCCACCATCCTGAGCGCCTGACGCGTTTGAGCTGTCCGAGCTCGAAGAGGTAGCGGGCTATTCCTTTTTCCACGGGCTGCGCTCCTGTTATTTCTTTTCAGGCTTCTTCGCACGGGTTTTTTTTCTCGGTACCCGTGGCTTCCAATGCGGTGAGGGGGTATGGGATTCCTCGAAGGCCGCCAGGACTTTCTTGACCAGCCCGGGGTTTGCCGCGGCGAGGTTGTTGCGCTCACCGATGTCGGCGGTGACATCGTAGAGCTCCACGGGCTGGTTGACATTGCGCCGCACCCCCTTGTAGTTGCCCATGCGGACGGCCTGAGAGTAGCCGCGTTCGTAGAATTCCCAATAGAGGTAGGGGTGCCGCTTTTGTTCTTTGCCGAGCAGGGCCGGGACGAAGGAGATGCCATCGGTGCCGGCGGGAGTCTCGGCGCCGGCGAGCTCGGCGGCCGTGAGAAGGAAATCCTGGAAGCAGCCGATGTAATTGGAGGTGGAGCCGGCCTTGACCTTGCCCGGCCACCTGACGATCAGGGGCACCCGGATGCCGCCGTCATAGAGGTCGCGTTTCTGGCCCCGGAGCTTACCGCTGGATTTGAAGAAGCCGGATTTGCCGCCTCCCTCGCTGTGGGGCCCGTTGTCGGAGGTGAACATGAAGACGGTGTTTTCGGCGATACCGTGTTTTTCGAGGCGGTCGAGGAGCCGCCCGACATCCCGATCGAGCAGGGAGATCATCGCCGCGTGGGCTCTCTGGGGCTCGGGCCAGTCCTTGTTGGTGTAGATTCCCAGGCTAGGAACCTCCATTCCCTTATTGCGTGCTTCGTTGTTGGCGTGCGGGATGGTGAATGGCAGGTAGAGGAAGAAGCGCCGGTCCTTGTTGCGGTCAATAAAAGAGAGGGCCTCCGTTGCCATGAGGTCATGGGAGTAGGTCACCTTGCTGGTCGCGACTCCCGAGCCTTCAGGCCCGGCGGCCTTCACGACATTGCCCTCGATCTCGATCTTTTCCTCGTTCCTGAAGAGGAACTCAGGGTAGTAATTGTGAGCATGGCGCTGGTTGAGGTAGCCGAACCAGTAGTCGAAACCCTGGCGGTTGGGAATGCCGGTGGAGCCTGGTTCACCGAGGCCCCACTTGCCTATGATCCCGGTGGTGTAGCTCTCCTTCTTTAGGACCTCGGCGACGGTCAGGTCCTCGGGGCGCAGGGGTAGCCGGGCGTTGCCCCGCACGAATGCGTGGCCGGTGTGATAGCCGGTCATCAGCACGCAGCGCGAGGGCGCGCAGACCGTGGACCCGGCGTAGAAGTCGGTGAAGCGCATTCCCTCCGAGGCCAGCCGATCGATCCTGGGGGTCTTGATCTCTTTCTGCCCGTAGCAGCCGAGATCGCCGTAGCCGAGGTCATCGGCCATGATGAAGATGATGTTGGGCTTCCCAGCGATGGCCGGTGCGGCAGCGTGGGCTTTCGGCAGGGCCGTAAGCAGGGTTCCCAGCAGCCCGAAGGCCGCGATGGGCACGAATAGAAATCGACACATGGAGCTTTTCCTCGTGAACATCGGTTACTTCCCGGAATCCCCAGCCTTGCTCGTGGCGCTCAACCGGGCGTAGGGCTGGATCTTCATTCGCACAGCCCACTCAGTCCAGAGCTTTTCGAGCACCTTCGCTTTTTCAGGCTGCGAATGAATCCGGTTGTTGGTTTCGCAGCGATCCTCGGCGATGTTGTAGAGTTCCCAGGCTGCCTTATTGTAGCGCGTGTTGCCCCTCACCAGCTTCCAGTCGCCCTGTCGAATGGCGCTGGAGCCGAAGTGATCGAAGTAGAGGGTTCGCCCGGGCAGCGATTCTCCTCCGTCAAACACGGCCTTCATGCTGGCTCCTGCCACCGGCGTGATCTTCTGTCCATTGAACTTTTCGGGGTATTCAACTCCGGTTACCGAGCAGATTGTCGGCATGATGTCGATCAGGTGGACCGGGGACCTCACCCAGCGATTCGGTTTCCTGATGCCCTTCGGCCAGTGGGCGATCAGCTGGTTGCAATTGCCTCCTTCGTGGTTGAAGTGCTTGTACATTCGAAGCGGCGTGTTGCTCAGGCAGGACCAGGCGCTGCCGACGGAATGGTGCGTTCCCGGGCCGCCTACGTTCTTCAGCTTTTCGCCCTGGTGCAGGGTGGTCTTGCCGCGGCGGCTGCGCCCGTCGAAGCCGAAGGGCCCCCATTCATAGCAGGCGCCGTTGTCGCTGGTAAAGAGGATTAGCGTATTGTCGAGATCACCGCTCTTTTCCAGGTGGCCGAGGATTCGGCCGATGCCGCGGTCAACGTGCTCGAGCATGGCCGCGAAGGTGGCCATGCGGTAGCTCAGGTCTTCCCGGCGTTTGGCGGGCAGCGAATTCCAGGGTGGATTCCGCTTGCCGGGATAGCCGTTGGCAATGTCGGCGCGATCCACGGGTACGGCGGATCTTTCCGTAAATTTCCAGCTCGTGGTCAGCAGGCCCGACTTCTCCTGGCGCTCGTATCTCTCCTTGCGAAGTACGTCCCAGCCGCGGCGGTAGATCCCCACGTAGGTATCGCGTGTGGCCGCGGGGGCCTGCAGCGGGAAGTGGGGGGAGGAGTGGGCGAGGTAGAGGAAGAAGGGCTTCTTCCGCTTCTGTCCCTGCCGGATGAATTCCAGTGCGTAGTCTGAAAAGGCGTCGGTGGCGTAGAACGTTCCCGGCTTGTATTCGATTTCCGCTTTCCTGTCTGCCGGCAATCTCGCGTAATTCTTTACGTTCCACTGGTCTGTGGAGTGACCGCGGATATAGCCGTAGAATTCATCGAAACCGCGAATGACGGGGTTTTCCTGGTGGCCGACGTGCCATTTGCCCACGCAGTAGGTGCCGTAATCGGCGTTCCTGAGGACCTCGGCGAGGGTAACGCATTTTTTATTGAGCCTGCCGAGATAGGCCGGGCCCTTCGTCGCGGACCTGTCCGGACCGGTGAAATTGGCGATCCCGGCCTGGTGCGAGTACAGGCCGGTCAGCAGGGACGCTCGCGAAGGGCAGCAGCGGGCCGAATTGTAGGTCTGGGTGAAGCGCAGGCCGCCGCTGGCGAGCCGATCGATGTTTGGAGTCCTGACTTCGCCGCCGAAGGCGCCCGTGTCCGAGTAGCCCATGTCATCTACGAGAACCACGATGATATTCGGCCTGGTTTGGGCCCGGATGCCCAGCCATGGCAGCAGGAGAAGTCCGAAGGTCGAGATTGAGATCCGCGCGTTCATGTTTCGTCCTCGGCAGCCGATTTTCCAGCCTGTGCCACCTGGCAGGCCGGACATTGTAGCATCCGGGGACAAGGAGGTCTGGCTAGTCCCGCAGGATGTAATGAAGCTGGTTCGCTCGCGGGGGCCTCAGCGTTCGTGGATGGGCAGGAATCGGTAGGGGAGCTGGAGGACGATGAGAGCCATGGCGGTGCGCACCGCGACGCTTCGTTCCATCAGCCCCGCCTTCCAGGAGCCGTCCTGCCGCTGGTACTTCAGCAGCTGCTTATTGACCCAGCCGAAGTAATCTTTCCATGATTGTCCGCCGACCTGGAACATCGCCTGGGCGCAATAGTAGTGGGCGTAGTGAGGAAAATTGTTGAGCTTGCGGTAGTTCTTCTCGAGATAGACGATTCCCTTGCGGATCTTGACGCTGGAGTAGTCGCCGAGGCTGTAGAGGATACAGACGCCGGCGGACGAGCGCGGAAACTCGCTGAAATCCTTTCCCGAGCCTCTGCCAATCCTGTACGCGAAGCCTCCATTGTTGAGCTGCGCCCTCTGGATATACCTCTTGGCGTTGTCGACGACCCCGGCATCGACGGAGATTCCGAGGTTGCGGGCGGCCCTGAGAGCCATCGTCTGGCAGACGGTAATCGAGGTGTCGCCGTTTGTGCTCTTATTCGTCAGGGCGCCGGTGCCGGCCGGCAGGTAGTCCCAGCCGCCCTCTTTGCCCTGGGCGCGTTCGATGAGCTTGATTGCGCGTCCGAGGGCCGTTCGGATCCGCGTATCCGGGCTGGCGCTCATGCCGTAGAGCTGGGCGAGGTAGAGGGTGGCAAAGCCATGCCCGTACATCCGGCTGTCGCCGTCATCTATGTACCCGTTCTTTTTCTGGTACTCGAGGAGGGTTGCTGTGTTCAGCTTCAAGGCCGCGACGTAATCTCTCGGGCCGGTCTTGTCCGTATACCCTCCGGCGAGCAGGGCCATTCCCATCAGGGCATTGGCCGCCACGGGGTAGTCTTCGGACTTGAAGGATTTCGTCTTCTTTTGCAGCCGCACCATCTGGCTGAGGCCCCGGCGCACGGCCAGGCGAAGCTCCGGGGTGATCTCGGCCCGGATGGCGCGCCGGTCGCGCGCGGACACCTCCGGCTGGGACTGGGAGACAGCCGGAGCCGTCGCGCCCAGGAAGATCATTCCCGGGAGGATACAGCGGATCGCTTTTTGCCGAATCGCTCTGGTCATGCCGCGCCTTCCGGATAACCGGGATGTTGCCGGGGAGAGGGCAGTAAGCCCTCTTTCTTCATCATAACAGACCGTGGCGGATGGGCACTCCGGCGGTTCGTTTTTTTTGCTGTTGAAATACCCTCTGCGGTGGCCGCAATATCTCAGCGGAGTCCCTACTGTGAATGATCAAAAAAGCAGAATCGAGCTGTGGCAGCGGCTCCTGGAGCCATCTTCGCTTGAATTGCTCGAGGAGACGGCTGGGGGCGACCCCCGCGAGGTTTCCTGGATCCAGGGGTTGCGCGAGCGCTGGGGGGGGGAGCTTGCGGCGGCCGCTCTCGAGCTGGCCGGGGCTCGTCGCCGCGCAGTGAAGAAATTCCCTGATTTCCCGGGTCTGGTGGCCGACATCGCCGGGGTAGAGCAGGCGACTGGGGCTCTCACTGCGCATCACAAGGCGGAGAGATTCGCTCGTCTGGCCCCGGCTCGCATCCATGATCTCTGTTGCGGTATCGGCGGGGATGCGCTCGCCCTGGCGTCTGTCTCCCCCACGCGGGCTGTTGATATCGATCCTCTGCGGGCCTGGATGTGCGGGGAAAACCTGCGGCTGGCGGGGCTCGATGCCAGCTGCCGCTGTGAGGATGTCGAGACCCTGGCGCTGGAGGGAGAGGTGGTGCATCTCGACCCATCACGAAGAGAGACCGACAGGCAGGGTCGGGGTCGGGGACGGAGGGCCTGGAATTACAGCGATTACAGGCCCGGCCCGGGGTTCATCGCTGAGCTTCTCGAGCGGAACCCGGATTTCGCCGTCAAGCTCGGGCCCGGAATCGATGTCGGAGAGCTGCCCTCCCTCGACCGGATGGAGGTCGAGTTTATCCAGGAGTCCGGACGGCTGGTCCAGGCTGTGCTCTGGGGTGGCCGGCTGGTGGAAAACCCGGGGAGGCATACGGCGAGCCTGCTTCCGGAGGGCGCGCAGGTAAGCGGCCTGCCCGGGCCGCCTCCGTGTGAGTCGGTCCAGCCACTGGATAATTGGATCGTCGTTCCGGCAGCCGCGCTCGAGCGGGCGGGCCTGGCAGGGAGCCTGTGTGAAGAACACGGCCTGCGGGAGATGGCGGCCGGGCTTGGGTTCCTGACGGGGCTCTCCGCCGTGCCGGCGCCGTGGTTCACGAGCTACGAGGTGCTGGAGTCGATGCCCTGGCGTCCGCGCAAGGTGGCGGCCTGGCTGGCGAGGCGGGACGCGGGCCTGGTTGAGGTAAAGACCAGGGGAGGGGCGGTGAATCCCGAGGAGGCGAGAAAAAAGTTGCGGGGAAAAGGCGGGAGACCTTTCATCGTATTTGTTTTGCGCCTGGGCAGGAAGCTCATCGCGGCTGTCTGTAACCCGCCTGCGCGGCGGTGAGGGCCCGCAGGGTTTCTTTGCGCGGTGGTGGGAAGTCGTGTCCGTTTATTGTAATTTGTGTTGGGAGGCGGGCTGCCGTCGATCGCCAAGAAGGTGCTCTCGAGTCAAGGGGGTGAAGTGAAGCTGCTGGTAACTTTGAAGCGTACGCCGCAGAGAGATGCTCGCATCAGGATTTCCGAGGCCGGGGATTCGTTGGATCTCGACAATGTCCAGTTCGAGGTCAATCCATTCGATGAGCTGGCGGTGGAGGAGGCCTTGCGGATCAGGGAGGCCGGCGCTGAGGTGGAGGTCGTGGTCGTTACCGTTGGAGGCGAGGAGTGCCAGCAGCAGCTCATCAGCGCCCTGGCGATGGGCGCCGACCGCGCGGTGAGGGTCGAGCCCTCCGGGCAGTCGCTCGACAGCCTTCGAGTGGCAGGGGCGCTTGTCGCTGTCGCCCGGCGGGAGGAGCCGGACCTGGTGCTCGCGGGGAAGCTGGCCGTTGATGACGAATGTGGACAGGTGCCGGCGATGATGGCCGGCCTGCTGGGCTGGCCGCAGGCCAACCAGGCCTCCAGTGTCGAGCTGTCCGAGGATGCGTCTTCGCTCCGGGTGGTCTGTGAGGTAGACGCTGGGCTGGAGACGGTAACCCTGGCCCTTCCCGCGGTGGTGATGGCGGATCTTCGGCTCAACGAGCCGCGCTACGCCTCCCTGCCCGGCATCATGAAGGCGAAGAAGAAGCCCGTCGAGGTCCTGGCGCTGGATGAGCTCGGAGATGCGGGCTCGACCCGGAGCCGGGTCACTGGTTTTCGTGCCCTGGAGGAGAAGTCGCCCGGGGTCCGGATCGACACGGCAGAGGAGCTCGTTCGTGCTCTCGAGGAGAGGAAGCTTGTTTGATGTTCTCATTTTTCCCGAGACGTTCGCGTCCGGGGTAACAGGCAGACCATGACAGATACATTAGTCGTTATCCAGGCTGCTGCGGCCGAGCTCAGCAAATCCGATCTCTCGGCGGCCGGTTTCGGCTCGCAGGCGGCCTCGGCGGCGGGCGGCGTCTTCGACATTCTCCTGCTGGGTCCCATGGCCTCGTCCCTGTCTTCGACGGCGGCAGGGCTCGGGGCGCGTACGGTTTTCACCATGAGCTCCGGAGAGCTGGAGGCTTATACCGCGGAGGCCTATGCATCCGCGGTAGAAGCATTCCTCGAGGGGCGTTCCTGGCGCCTGGTCGCCGCGGCGACCAGCTCCTCAACGAAGGAATACTTCCCACGCCTGGCGGCGCTCCTTGACGTTCCCATGGCCAGTGACGTGTTGAAGATCGAGAGCTCAGATTCACAGAGGGTGGTCTTTACGCGCGCGGTTTTTGTCGGCAACTTGCTGGCTACCGTCGAACTGGAGGCTCCGCGGGCCCTGGTGACCTGCAGGGCCAGCGAGTTCGAGCCTCCCGCGGCGGCCGCCGAGCCCTCCACGATCCAGGCGGTCGAGGCCCCCTCCGGACTGGCCCATCCGGGCAAGAGCTTTGTCGGGATCGAGGCGGCCAGCTCGGACCGTCCGGACCTGAAGGAGGCCGACATCATCGTCTCCGTCGGGCGCGGGACGCGAGGGCCCGGAGAGGGCATTCCCCTCTGCGAGAAGCTGGCCGACACCCTCGGAGCCGCTCTCGGAGCTACCCGCGCGGTTGTCGACGCGGGCTGGATGGCCAACGAGTTCCAGATTGGCCAGACCGGGAAGATCGTCGCGCCCGAGGTCTATATCGCCATCGGTCTCTCGGGATCGATCCAGCACCTGGCCGGGATGAGGAACTCAAAGACGATCGTGGCGATCAATATGGATCCCGAGGCGCCGATCTTCGATGTCGCGGATTTCGGCCTGGTCGCGGACCTCTTCGATGCCGTTCCCGAGTTGACGGCCGTATTAGAGAAACGGGGAGGCTGAATTGAGCCCGGTGGTCGCAGAAGTCGTCACGCGCGAAATCCTCTGGAACGTCCCGCCCTGGGCCCGTGGGCTTATGTACCTGCTCTTCTTCGCTGCCTCGATGGTCTGCGTCCTCGGGATCGCCCGGAGGGTAAGGGCCTGGCGCAGGGGGCGGGAGTCCGGCACCGCCGTCTCCGTGGGGAAAGCCTGCGGCCGGCTCTGGCTGGATGCGATTCTCCAGGCTAGGATCTGGCGCTCGGGCGCCGCGGGGCTGGCTCACGCGCTCATTTTCTGGGGGTTCGTGGTGCTCTTCATCGGCACCTGCATCGTGGCCCTGGAGGACTACGGCTGCTGGATCCTGGGGCGCGATCATCTTTTCTTTACCGGGAATTTCTACCTGGCGGTCTCCTGCGCCCTGGAGGTCTTCGGGGTTTTCTTTCTTCTAGGGCTCACCCTGGCGCTTGCTCGCAGGAAGCGCCCCGGCCGCTTCCGTCCGCTGAACCGGCGAGTCGATCTCGCCCTGCTGTGGTTGTTCCTGGTGATCGGCCTGGGTGGATTTCTTACCGAGGCCCTGCGGATCGCGGCGGCCGGCGGCGGCATGGAGAGCCATCCGTTCGAGCGCTGGAGCTTTGTCGGCTGGAGCCTCGCGCTGGGCCTCGATGGGCTCGACCCGGGCCTCCTCGCCGCTGTTCATCTTGTCTCCTGGGTCATTCACATGGTTCTCTCGATGGCCTTTATCGCATTGGTCCCCTATTGCAAGCTGCGCCATATCTTCTTCGCGCCGGTAAATATTGCCCTGCGTGAGGACCGCAAGGCCGGCAGATATGGCGGGGTTTCGATGGAGGAGGTAGAGGAGACCGGCCGCTACGGGGTAGGGAAGGCGTCTGACTTCACTCGTCGCCAGCTCATGAGCTTCGATGCGTGTACCGAGTGCGCCCGCTGCCAGGAGGCCTGCCCGGCGACCGCCACCGGCAAAGCGCTCTCTCCCATGAAGGTGGTGCTGGATGTCGCCGGGGCCTCTGGCTCCGATGAGGGACTGCACGGTGAAGAGATCAGCCCGGAGGTTCTCTGGGCCTGCACGAGCTGCGGGGCCTGTGTGGAGGAGTGCCCGGTTCATATTGATCAGCTCAGGGCGATCGTCGACCTGCGGCGTCACCTCGTGGCGGAGGGAGAGATCCGGGGCAGCGCCCAGGCCGCGCTCAGGTCGGTCGCCGCCGCAGGCAACCCCTGGGGCATGCCGCGTGAAGACCGCGCCGACTGGTCGGAAGGCCTCGACGTGCCGACCCTCGAGGAGGAGCCCTCGCCCGAGGTGCTCTTCTGGGTCGGCTGCGCCGGCAGCTACGATCGGCGCAGCCGGAAGGTCACGGTGGCCATGGTCAACATCCTGCGGGCGGCGGGGGTGCGCTTCGCCATCCTCGGCAAGGGCGAATGCTGCACGGGAGATCCCGCCCGGAGAATGGGGGATGAGTTTACCTACACCGAGCTTGCCGGGGCGAATATCGAGACCCTGTCGGCGGCGAGCTTCGAACGCATCCTGACCACCTGCCCCCATTGCTTCAACACGATTCGCAACGAGTACCCGGAGCTTGGCGGAGATTACGAGGTTGTCCATCACGCCGAGTATATCGAGGAGCTTCTTTCCTCCGGACGCCTGGAGCTTGCCGACGGCGAAGCCGTGAAGGGGTCTTTTCATGACCCCTGCTATCTCGCACGCCAGAATGACGTGGTGGAGGCGCCCCGGGCGGTCTTGCGCTCGGCCGGCCTCGATGTGGTGGAGCCGGCCCAGTCGGGAAAAAGCGGCTTCTGTTGCGGAGCCGGTGGCGGGCGGATGTGGATGGAGGAGGATACGGGGGAGCGGATCAACTCCGAACGCTGGGATCAAATGCGGGAGACGGATCCAGAGACGGTGGCCGTGGGCTGCCCCTTCTGCATGACGATGATGACGGATGCCCGCGATGCGGTTGAGAGCCCTGTCGAGGTAAAGGACATTGCCGAGCTGGTTGCCGAGCGACTCCCCGGCTCCCGGGCCTAGGCCGCCCGCCGCTCAGGAGAGGATCCGCTCGCGTTTGCTGTCGTAGAGCGCCCCGGTGTGGCGCGTGGCCGCGATGGGCTCTCCCATCACCTCGATCTCGAAGTCGGTTTCTCCGGCGATTCCCGCGGGAACGTATCCGTAGGCGATCGACCGGCCGATGGTGTAGCCATAGCCGCCGCTGGTCAATACGCCGAGCACCTCTCCTCCCCGGGAGATGGTCTCGCCCCCGTTCAGGGGCCTGTATTCTTCGAGGGTAAAGCAGCAGAGCTTTCGGGAGGCTTCCCGCTCTTTTGCTTCCAGGAGGGCCTCGCGGCCGATGAAGTCCCCCTTGTCGAGCGCGACGCAGAAGCCGAGCCCCGCCTCCCAGGGCGTGTAATCAGCGGTCAGGTCCGTGCTCCAGTAGCGGTAGCCCTTCTCCAGTCGGCAGGATTCGATCGCCCGGTACCCCGCGTTCTGAACGCCGAGAGTTTTTCCGGACTTGGCCAGCAGGTCGTAGACCTCGGCGGCTCCGTCCATCGGCATGTGCAACTCCCAGCCGAGCTCGCCGACGTAGGTCACCCGGAGGGCCAGTATTGTCGTATTCCCGATCCGCACCGGGCGGCAGTGGGCGAAGGGGAAGGACTCGTTGTCGAATGGATCATCGCAGACGCTTTCGAGCAATTCTCGCGAGCGCGGGCCGCAGACGTTGATGACGGCCCGGGTGTCGGTGATGTCGGCGAGCTCGATGGATCCGTTGCTGCCGAGCTGTTCGCGGATCCAGGACATGTCGTGGCCCCCGAACGCTGTGCCGGTGACGATGTAGAAGCGCTCGTCTTCGACTCTCGCGATGGTGAGGTCGCACTCGATTCCGCCGCGCTCGTTGCACAATTGCGTATAGGTCAGCCCGCCGGGGGCCTTGTCGAGGTTCGCCGCTGCGAGCCGCTGGAGGAACTCGAAGCTGCCCGGGCCCGACACCTCGAGTTTGCTGAAGGGGGTCTGGTCGATCAGGGCTACGGCTTCGCGGATGGCCCGGTGCTCGGCGCCGACGGGCTCGAACCACGCCGGCTTGCCGAAGGTGGGAGTCTCGCGGGGCTCGCTGCCCGGTGGCGCGAACCAATTGGCCCGCTCCCAGCCGAATTTCGAGCCGAAGACGGCTCCCTGGTCTGCGAGGCGCGTGTAGAGCGGGCTCATGCGAAGCTTCCGGCCGGATTCGTGTTCATCTTCCGGCCAGGCGATGGAGTAATGTTTTCCGTAGAGTTCCAGGGTGCGATCCCGGACGTAGCCGAGCTCACGATGGTGTTCTCCGAAGCGGCGGATGTCGACGCTCCAGAGGTCGAGGCTGGGTCGGCCCTCGAGGATCCATTCAGCGAGCATCCGTCCCGCGCCGCCGCCGGCGGCGATACCGTGGGCGTTGAAGCCCGCGCCGACGAAGAAGTTGTCGAGCTCCGGCGCGCGCCCCATGATGAAGTTTCCATCGGGGGTAAAGGATTCCGGCCCGTTGATCAGCTCGCGGACGCCGGCCGTCTCCAGCAGCGGGGTGCGCTCGATCGCCAGCCGGGAGATCTGCTCGAAGTGTTCGAAATCAGGTTCCAGCAGCTGCTGGCCGAAGTCTCCGGGAATCCCCTCGACCGACCATGGTATCGGGTCATGCTCGTAGCCTCCCATGGCCAGGGCCCCGGCCTCTTCCTTGTAATAGACGAGCTTGTCCGGATCTCGCATGGTCGGCAGGTCTGCCGGGATATCCGGGATCTTGTCGGTGACGAGGTATTGATGCATGACCGGGATCAGCGGCACGTTGACCCCGGCGAGAGCTCCCAGTTGGCGCGACCACATCCCGGCCGCCAGGAGAACGGTTTCAACCTCGATGTCTCCCTGGTCGGTCTGTACCCCGACGACCCGTCGATCTTTTACCAGGAAGTCTTTTACCCGGATCCCGCGCTCGATGGTGACGCCGCCATCCCGGGCGCCTTTGGCCAATGCCCTGGTTACGCTGGTGGGGTCGGCATAGCCATCGGTGGGCAGGAAGGCGCCGCCGACGATGTCCTTCGGGCTCATGACAGGGAAGAGCTCGAGAGCTTCCTGCGGGCTCAGCAGCTCCATCTCGAGGCCGAAGCTCCTGGCTGTCGTGGCGCCCTTGCGGAGCTCCTGCATGCGCTCCTCGCTGCACGCCAGTCGCAGTCCGCCGACCTGCTTCCAGCCGGTAGCCTGGCCGGTCTCGGCCTCCAGGCTCTCGTACAAGTCCACCGAGTGCTTGAGCATCCGGGTTACGTTGCGTGATGAGCGCAGTTGGCCGACCAGTCCAGCGGCGTGCCAGGTGGAGCCGCTGGTGAGCTCGCCTTTCTCGACCAGGAGCACGTCCCGGCAGCCGGATTTTGCCAGGTGGTAGGCCGCGCTGCAGCCGACGATGCCGCCGCCGATGACCAGGACCTGCGCCCTGTCTTGCATGGAAACTGTCTCCAGTAGTCTGGGGATGAGTCGTCTCTTCAGAAACAAGAGGATACGGAAAAAAACCGGCCTGGCAAAGTCCGGATCCGCCGGGGTGGCCGGTGGCATGGAGGGCTCGAATGAAAACGATCTCTCCCAGCGCTCCCGCCTGCTGTGGTAGGCTATCGCTCCCGTCGATCTCAACGGGATGGTCTGGCTCTCCAAGTAAATTCCCAGGAGTGATTAATCGATGAGAAACAAGGCGCGCTCTCCAACGGCCGGCAGCTTGTGCCTGCTTATTTTCTTTCTTTGCTTTCAGCCCGCGGCCAGGGCTCTCGGCGCCGAGTACCTGTGGCCTGAAGGCGCCCCGGGAGCGGTCGGCAAGGAGAGCGCCGACAAGCCGACCCTTACCGTTCATCTCGCCAGGGGCCGAGGCGCCACCGGCTGTGGTGTGATCGTATGCCCGGGCGGCGGCTATTTCATGCTCGCCGACAATCACGAGGGCAAGCAGATTGCCGCCTGGCTGAATTCCTTCGGCGTGAGCGCCTTCATCCTGCGTTATCGACACGCGCCGCGATATCATCATCCGGCGCCGTTAAAGGATGCGCAGAGGGCCATCCGCCTGGTGCGCAGCAGGGCGAAGAAATGGAGGGTCGACCCGGAGCGTGTCGGTATCATCGGATTTTCAGCCGGCGGGCACCTCGCCTCGAGTACGGGGACCCATTTTGACAAGGGCAATCCCGAGGCCAAGGATCCGGTTGACCGGGAGAGCTGCCGGCCTGATTTCATGATCCTCGGCTACCCGGTGATTTCCTTCACCGAGCCTTTCACCCATGTCGGCTCCCGTAATAATTTCATCGGAGGCAACACGGCTCTCGCGGAGCTCTTCTCCAACGAGAAGCAGGTCACAGCCCAGACACCGCCGACCTTCCTATTGCATACCAGCGAGGACCGGGTCGTTCCTCCGCAGAACAGCGTCGTTTTCTACATGGCCCTGCTGAAGGCGGGGGTTCCCGCTGAGCTGCATATCTACGAGAAGGGTCCCCACGGAGTCGGCCTGGCAAAGAAGCGGCCGGGTATTTCCGCCTGGCCGGCAAGCTGCCAGGCCTGGCTTGGGGGGCGCGGTTTTCTCAAGAAGAAACGGTAGGGGCCGGGAGGCCCTGTTGGCTGAAAAGTTATTGGAGAATCATGAGATGAACTCGAAAGTTGGAATGAGTCGTACGCGCTGTTGCCCCGGTTCGCTATGGGCCTCGGCGCTCTTCCTGTTTTTCATGGGCGCTCCGCTGGCGGCGGAGGAGCTCTGGACACCGAAGCACCTGGCGAAGTTGCGCTCGATTGTTTCGGCGAAGGTCTCGCCGGATGGAAAGAGCCTGGCATACCTGCTGGCGATTCCGCGAAAGCTCATGGCCGAGGACAGCGGCGGATCCTGGACCGAGCTTCATCTCCTGAAGGATGGGCAGCGCAC
>Ga0310345_10003426_pt1 | contig 15078 bp, 10 predicted proteins | sample HC15DNA20500_MG_FD_204667 | JGI IMG/M metagenome (GOLD analysis project Ga0310345, IMG submission 204667) | Marine microbial communities from station ALOHA, North Pacific Subtropical Gyre - HC15-DNA-20-500_MG | ecosystem: Environmental > Aquatic > Marine > Oceanic | place: Pacific Ocean: North... | reverse complement strand
GAGTTCAGGGAAACCGGGGTGACGATCACCTGCCTGATGCCGGGGCCGGTCGACACGCCGATCTACGACAAGGGGCTGGAGGGCACGCTGCTGCACGACATGCCCAAACGGGACGCGGCCATGGTGGCGTGCAAGGGCTGGGATGCGATGATGGCGGGCGAGGTGGACGTGGTGCCCGGCCCGGAGAGCAAGCTCGTCAGCCTGTTCTCGGGCGTGACCCCCAAGGCGATCACGACCCGGCTGCACGAGCTGGGTGCGAAGCGCCGGGAGTGATGGGCCAGATGGCGCGACCGCGAGCCGTCAATCCTCGGCCCTGAGCAGGAAGAAATACGGGGGCGCCATGCGCGTCTGCATCAGGCCGAGGACGCGGGTCGCGTCGATCCGGCGGAAATGGTCGGTGATCGGCTGGCGGTCGTAGATCATCGCCGCGCTGGTGCAGCCGCGAAACCGGATCGGGGCGAGATGCGCCGCCGGGCCATGCGCGCGCAGCGCCGGGCGCAGCAGAACGAAGCCCGCGCGGCTCAGGCGGCTCTGCGCGAGCCGGGGCCAGCGCAGCGCCGTCTTCATCGGCAGGCGCGCGGGGTCAAGCCTCACCCCGGGCTCGAAGATCAGCGGATCGACGCGGTCCTCGCTTTCGAAGCGCTTACCGCGCCAGCCGAGGCGTTCGAGCAGGCCGTCGAGCGGGTGGCCGGTCGGCAGTCCCGCGCCCCGCCAGCTGCCGATGAGGTCGCCCGTGTCGATGCAGGGCAGCCCGTCGAAACGGATGAGCGCGGCCTCGGTCGAAAGACCGCTTCGCAGCCACCGCCGGACCCAGTTCGGCTCTCCATTCGCGACGGTTGCGGGCGGGTCGTCGGCGCCGGTCGCCGCATCGGGATCGGCCGCGGCGGCGAGTTCGGCGGCGAGCAGCCCCGCGTCTTCGCTGTAGCGGGCCGAGTGGTGAAAGCCGGACACCCGGCGGGCCCCGGCGGCGCGGGCCAGCTCTCCGGCACTACGGGCGGTCAGATGCGCCGTGGCCGTGGCGAGGTCGCGGTCGGCTTCGAGAAACGCGGCTTCGATGAAGAGCTGGTCGGCGTCGCGGGCCAGCGCCACGATCCGGTCGCGGTTCGCGGCGGTGTCGGCGGCGTCGGTGACATAGGCCACCCGTTGCCCGGCCCCGACCTGCAGGACGCTGCCGCGCAGATCGCCGAGCCGCATGGCCCCGTGGCCGGGGATCTCGATGCTCCGCTCATCGGGCGCACCCGAGCGGATGGCGGTCTTGGCCGCGTCGATCCACGGGCCCACCGGCAGGCCGCGCGCGTCGAGCGCGCTGCGCCAGACATTGACCCGCAGCCGCTCCTGCAGGGCGAAGCCGAGCGAGGGCACCTTGTGGTCGAGCGCCGTGGCCTCGACGGTGAAATCGGTTTCGGCAAGGACGAGGCCGGGATCGAGGGCGGGCGGCGCGAGGTCGCGGCGGCGAAACGCCTCGCGTGCGCGGAATTCCGCCGCGGCCGAGATGTGGCTGCCGTCGAACTCCTGCACCGTGAGGCGGAAATCGACGGAGCTTTCGTCGAGCAGGTTCCAGGAAAAGGCGCCCAAGCGGTTCCCGGTCTGCCGCAGGAACCCTTCGGGGCCGATGATGGTGAGCGGCCGCGGCCGATGCAGGCGCAGCCGCAACAGGCGGTCGAAGCCCGCGACATGATCCATATGGGCATGCGAGACGAAGGCGTGGCTGACGCGCAGCAGCTCGCGCGGCGTGAGCGGCGCGAGATCGCCGAGGTCGAACAGCAGGGCGCGGCGGCCGAAGCGGAAATCGAGATAGAGGCCGGGATCGCCCTCGGGCGGGTTCACGAGACGAGGCTGAACGAGCTGGGTCATCGCATCACCGCCTTCAGGGAGGCTTCAATTTCCGCGGTTCGATACCGCGCCGTCAAGGCGGCGCGCGCTTCCGCTCTTGATCTCTCGGCCCTAAGACAGAAGGATGCCGATCCATATCGGGCGGCCGGTCGTTGCCGGTTCACGAGCCGGATTGCATGTGCCCCGTGTCACGGGCGTTGGGTTCTTTCCTGGAGGGGAACGAGATCGCATGGCGTCCGCTACCGACACGTCGAACGGCCATGGGCAACGCGGTGGATTGCTGCGCATGAGGTCGAGCCTGTTTCCCGGCGGCGCGAAACTTGTCCTTTTTTACATCACCTACATGCTCTCGGTCGGCTTCGGCCGCTGGATGGTGGTCATCCCGGACATGCCGATCACCCTCTGGCCGCCCAACGGCGTCGTTCTCGCGATGCTCTTGACGCAGCCGCGACGGAGCTGGGGCTGGTGGATCGGGATCGGCGCCCTCGGTGAGCTGACCGGCAACGCGCTCTGGTATCACAACCCGCTGATCTGGGCGCTGGGATATATCATGGCGAACGCGGCGGCGGTCGTCACGGCCGCGCTCTTGCTCGCGCCGGACCTGAAGGCGCCGATCCGCCGCTTTGCCACGCTGCGCCAGGTGCTGGCCTTCCTTGCCATCGGCGTGCTGGCGGCACCGGTCGTCAGCGCGACACTGGGCAGCGCGGTCGAGGCCGCCGCGGGGACCAACCCGTTCACCACGACCTGGCCGGCCTGGTGGCTCGGCGACGCGACCGGCATCCTGATCGCGACCCCGTTGGTCATCTCGGCCGCCAATGCCTGGCGCGAAAAGGCGTGGCCGAGCGCGAGGCAGGCCGCCGAGGCCGTCGCCATCGGGGTCGTCCTGTCGGGGCTGAGCCTGTGGGTGCTGTCGAACGGCGCCGAATTCGCCTTTCTCCTGCCGGTCCCGATCCTCTGGGCGGCGCTGCGGTTCGAGTTTCGCGGCGTCGCGCTCGCCGTGCTGCTGCTGACGCTGGCCATCGGCATGTATGCGCAGAACTTCCAGAACGCGCCGCTCTCGGCCGCGGGCATCGCCATGCTGCATGCCAAGCTGCAGGCGCTTATTCTCGTGGCCGCCTCGACCGGGCTCATCGTGGCGGCGATCATCCGGCAGCAGCGGCAGGCGCTGCGCGAGCTGGCCCGCGTCAATGACGAGCTCGAAGCCCGCGTGGTCGAGCGGACCCGCGCCATCGAGGCGGCCGAGCGCCGCTTCAAGGCGACGTTCCAGAACGCGGGTGTCGGCATCAGCATCGTCGGCGGGGACGGGACGCTGGTGCGGGTCAATGACAGCCTGGCGCGGATGCTCGGCCACGAGGTCGGGGAGATGGAGGGGCACCCGCTCGACGAGTTCACCCACCCGGCCGATCGGGCCATGGGCGAGGCGGCCCGGGGCCAGCTCGCGGCCGGAAAGGCCGAGGAATACGAGATGGAGAAGCGGTATGTCCACAAGGACGGCCAGCCCGTCTGGGGCCACACCACGGTCAGCTGCGTGCGCGATGCCGAGGGTCGGATCGATTACCTGATCAAGGTCATCCAGGACATCACCGAGCGCAAGCGTTCCGAGGCGCTGCGGCACATGCTCATGCGCGAGGTGAACCACCGCAGCAAGAACCTGCTCTCGATCGTGCAGGTGATCGCGCGGCAGACCGCGTCGCGCTCGCCTCGGGAATTCGTCGAGACCTTCCGCGAGCGCCTGCAGGCGCTCGCCGCGAACCAGGATCTCCTCGTGAACAACGAGTGGCGACGCGTCAGCCTCGCCGATCTGGTGCAGGGGCAGGTGGGTCATTTCGGCGCGCTCGGGCAGCGCGTCGTGCTGTCCGGCCCCCCCGTCACGGTGCCCCCCGCCGTGGCGCAGGCGCTCGGGATGGCCCTGCACGAGCTGGCCACGAATGCCGCCAAATACGGAAGCCTGAGCAACGAGGCGGGCCGCGTCGAGATCTCGTGGGACATCGAAGGGGACGGCTTCCGCATGGGCTGGCGGGAAATCGGCGGGCCACCGGTGGTCCCGCCCGAAAGGGTGGGCTTCGGCACCACCGTGCTCGACCAGCTGACCGCATCCTCGATGTCGGGAGAGGTCAGCATCGACTACGACCGCGAAGGGCTCGTCTGGCAATTGCGCTGCCCGCTCTCGGCGGTGCAGGACGGTCCCTGCGACGAGGCCTGCGACTGAGGGTCCTTCCGGTCGCCGGGGTCTCGGGCAAGCCATGGCACGGGGGGCGGTGCGCATGAACGCCTCTCGCGCCTGCTCAGGGTGGAGAGGGTGGCCCGTGTCTCCGGGCGGCTCCTTCTGGGGCTGGCGCGGTATCCCCCTATTTCCGGGGCGAGCCCCGCTTGGGCGGCCCGGGGCAATCAGGCCCATGGGGGAGGCGGGCGCGCGTGAGCCCCAGAGCGTGACCATGAGTTGATCGAGACCGCCCTCCTGGCCTGGGCGGACGCCTGACGGCCGCTGTTTCCGGCCTCGGCCAGTGACCCACTGGCCCTGTCGGGCGAGCGCGGTCGGCGACAAGCGCCTTGACCGGTGCGGCGGAACCGATAGCGTTCGTATCCGGCGACCTCCGTGCTCTGGATTGCCACGTGGCAAGCATACCGAGTTCGTCTCATGCGCTGTGAGGGAGGCAGTTCACATGAAGACAACGATCATTCTCACCTTGCTGGCCATGGCCGCTGGAGGTGCCGCTTTCGCGCTCGACACCGAGACCGACACCGGCACCGAGATCGAAGCCGAAGCCGAAGCCGAAGCCGAAGCCGAAGCCGAAGCCGAAGCCGAAGCCGAAGCCGATATCGAGATCGAGATCGAGGCCGATGTCGTGGCGGGCGAGGAGGCCTATCAGGGCGTCTGCCGGAACTGCCATGGACCCAAGGCGCAGGGGGTTGCGAGCTATCCCATGCTTTCCGACAAGGAGGTGGAATACCTCGTCGAGCGTCTCGAGCGTTATCGCGAGGGGGAAAAGATCGGTCCGAACTCGATGCTGATGATCCCGCACGCGACCGAACTGTCGGATCAGGACATCCTCGACATCTCGCACTACATCGTGGCGGAGTTCGGGGAAGCGCAGCCGGAATAGAAACCGGCCGTCCGGACCCGGGGCGATCCCATCGTGCGGGGCCGTCCATCCTGACCGCAAGTCTCGTAACTGCCGAAAGAAGTTGCCGTTCGGGGCGAGGGCTCCTAGGCTCTGACGCGCCGGCTTGACGTTGCGTCAGGAGGAGTTCGTCGCGTCGTGGTCGGTTCAGCAAGCTCTTGGGAGGAGACTATGCTTTATCCAACGCACGGAACTCTGTCGGCTGCCCTGCTGCCGATCGCCGCCGCCGCCATGATGGTCCCGATCCCGGCCCTTGGCCAGTCGGGCATGAACACCACCAGCCTGCAACACGAGATGGTGCTCGACGGGCTCGAGAACCCTTGGGACATGGCGCTGCTCGATGACGGCACGATGTTCTTCACCGAGAAATGCAAGGGCCTGTCGGTGCGGATGCCCGACGGCACCGTCAACCCGCTGCTCGGCATGACCGGCAGCGAGGGCTATCCGGAAACCGCGGACGACCTGTTCTGCGAGGGCCAGGCCGGCATGCAGGGTGTCGCCGTCGATCCGGACTTCGCGAACAACCGGCGCATCTATGTCTATTCGACCTCGAACATGTCGGAGCCGCATACGAACCGGCTGATGCGTCTCGCGGTGAACGAGGATTTCACCGGCGTGTCGGAGCGGACCGACATCGTCGAGGACGTGCCCTACAAGATGGAGGCCTCGGATCACCCGTTCGGCGGGCCGGGCGCGCATAATGGCGGCCGGGTGCGCTTCGGTCCCGACGGCGCGCTCTGGCTGACCACCGGCGACAACCACAACGAAGAGGTCCCGCAAAGCCCGACGATGATGGGGTCGAAGGTGCTGCGCATCGACACGGATGGCAACGCGCATCCCGAGAACAGCCCGCCCGAGGGCTTCGATCCGCGTACCTACACCTACGGCCACCGCAACGTGCAGGGCATCGCCTTCCACCCCGGGACCGGCGCGGCGATCACCGCCGAGCATGGGCCGTGGCATTCCGACGAGATCACGGTGCTGACGAATGGCGGCAATGCCGGCTGGGACCCGCGTCCGAACATGGCCGGTCGCGGCGACTGCCCGGACGATTATTGCGGCTACATGCCGAACCAGAACGAGGGGATGAACCGCTACGAGCGGGCGGCCTTCATGCCGATGACCGATTTCGAGACCTATCCCGACGCGATGCCGCCGGTCTGGACCAACAATGGCTGGTCGCAGGGTACCTCCTCCGCCGTCTTCCTCGAGGGCGAGCAGTGGGGCGACTGGAACGGCGCCATGGTGGTCGGCGTCATGGGGATCGGCTTCGGCGGCACGCCGATCGGCCAGCGGATCGACGTGGTCGAGTTCAACGAGGATGGCACCGAGGTCGTGGACGTCACCGAGATGACGCTGCCGATGGAGGCGGGCCGCTTTCGCTCGGTCGTGCTCGGCCCGGATGGCAGCCTCTATACCGCGGTGGACGAGGGCATGATCCACAAGCTCACGCCGGGCAGCTGATCGCGGCGCATCGCGCCGTCTTCGGGCGGCGCGGGGCCTGCGGCAAGCGTCCCGTCGCGCCATTCATGCGTCAGCGGGCGACGATCATCGCGTCGGGTATCTCGAAGCGTTGATCGTCGACGCGGATGAAATGCATGCCGCCCTCCAGCCGCCACGCCGTGTCCGTTCCGACGCCCGACATCGTGGCGTCGCCGCGCAGGAACATCCCGTGCCCGAAATGGAGCCTGCGCCGGAAACCGTTCGGGAATGTCGCCACAACCGTGGCATCTCCGCCGCCGCTTCGCGCCACATCGGCCATGCAGCTGGCCATGGGCAGATGCCGGTCCTGCGCGCAGGCGATCTCTCCCGATACGTCGAAATCGCCCCGCCGCGCGCGCCGGGGCGTGTCGTCGATGCCGCGGGCGACGATTCCGTCGGGACCTGCCACGGGGGCGAGATGCTCGGCGGGAACAAAGCCGCGCGGGCCGCCGGCGATGCTCTGGACCTCGCACCATGTCCCTGCCTCGACCCGCAGGCAGCCATGGCTGGTCAGGATGTCGCCGCTTTCAAGGGTGGCCAAGGGAGGCGCTTCCGAACCGGGGTCATTCCGGAGAGCCACCGGAGTGCCCGCCGAAACGCGCCAGCGCCGCAGGCCGCCATTCTCAGGAGAAGCCAAGGCGCCGTCTGCCACGATTTCACCGTCCGGCGGCAAGGCGACCTGCGCGTTGCCGTGCGTAAGCATGACGAGCAGGAACAGGGCTGCCAGCGCGCCAACTGCACGATGGCAGGAACCGGTGCGGGAACGTGCCGACAGCTCGTCGGTCCATCCACACGATGCGGCCGGATAGCGGGACATGCGACCCCCTCGCGCCAACGGCAACATGCTCGCACATTCCTCGCGCCGTGACAGGTGGTCATGTTCCCGACCCGGTCGAAATTGCCATCTGGCAATTGCGGTCTCAGGTCGGAGCACGGATTGCGGGGACGTATCGCGTGCCCGTTCGGACACCGAGAGGAGCTGTTGGAGGGGTAGGGTCGAGCGCCGCCGCCCCGCCAAGGCTTGCCGCCAAAGCCCCCGCAGGAGGTCGAATTTCGACTGGTGTGGGCGCAGACGGGCCGGTGTCTCGCCTGACAGGCCAGCCCCCTGCTGGCACTTGATCAGCAGTGAGGAAGGTTCGGACTGCCCGGCCACCTCGTGAATTTTCAGGTGAGTTCTACGCGCCTCCATCCGCTCACGCCGGATATCGCGGCATGTCGCCGTATCGCGCGCAAGGGCCGCAAGCCCGCATCGTATCGGTGAATTCGTGGTGGCGGTCGGGGACGTCGTGCCGTCCCCGGCCGCGCTTGGTTCAGCCGAGCACCGTCCGGCGGCGTTCGAAGTAGTCGTTGGTCACCCGCACCACGACCGGCGACAGCAGCAGCAGCGAGACGAGGTTCGGGAACGCCATGAAGGCGTTGAGCGTGTCGGCCACCAGCCAGACGAAGTCGAGCTGCGTCACCGCGCCGATCAGGACGAAGCCGGTCCAGAGCATCCGGTAGGGGATCTGCACCTTGGTCCCGGCGAGATACTCCCAGCACTTCTCACCGAAATAGGCCCAGCCCAGGATCGTCGTGAAGGCGAAGACGGCGAGGGCGATCGCGAGGAAGTACTGGCCGAAACCCGGCAGCGCCGCGTCGAAGGCCAGAGAGGTCAGCGCGGCACCGGAATCGCCGCTGTTCCACAGGCCGGTCACGATGATGATCAGGCCGGTCATGGTGCAGACGACCAGCGTGTCGATGAAGGTGCCCATCATGCCGATCAGGCCGGCCTGCGCCGCGTCCTTCGACTGCCCCGCCGCCTGCGCGATGCCGGCGGTGCCGAGGCCCGCCTCGTTGGAGAAGATGCCGCGCGCCACGCCGTAGCGCATCGCCAGCATGATCGTCGCGCCGGCAAAGCCGCCCGAGGCCGCGACCGGGTTGAAGGCGTGGTCGATGATCAGCGCGAAGGCCGCGGGAACATCGCTCGCGTGGATCACCAGAACGATCGCCGCGACCGCCATGTAGGCGATGCACATGGTCGGCACGAGCTTCTGCGCCACCGCGCCGATCCGCCGGATGCCGCCCAGCAGCACGAGACCGGTCAGCAGGGCCAGGATCACGCCCGACACCCAGGCCGGGACGCCGAAGCTTTCGGTCATCACCTGCGAGATGCTGTTGGACTGGACCATGTTGCCGATGCCGAAGCCCGCGAGCCCGCCGAACAGCGCGAAGGCCGCGCCGAGCCAGCGCCAGCGCGGGCCGAGCCCGTTCTTGATCGCGAACATCGGGCCGCCGACATGCTCGCCCTTGTCGTCGACCTCGCGGAAATGCACCGAGAGCAGCACCTCGGCGTATTTGGTGGCCATGCCGACCAGCGCCGTCATCCACATCCAGAACAGGGCGCCCGGCCCGCCAAGCGCGATGGCGGTGGCGACGCCGGCGATGTTGCCGGTGCCCACCGTGGCGGCAAGCGCGGTCATCAACGCGGCATAGGGGCTGATCTCGCCCTCGGCATCCGCGTCGGGCTTGCGGCCGGCCCAGACCATGCGGAAGCCGGTCGGCACCCGCCGGATCGGCATCAGCTTCAGGCGGATTTGCAAGAAGAGACCGGTGCCGAGGATCAGCACCAGCATCGGCGGTCCCCAGACGAACCCGTTCACGGCGGACAGAAACGCCGTCAGCATTTCCATGTCGTATTCCTCCCAGAATGATCGCGGCGTCGCCGCCGCCTTGTCCTCCTTACCGGCCTCTCCCAAGACCGGCATTCCGACGAGCGCGCCACGCGCACCCGACCAGCTGGCCCATTAAGGCGGCGAAAAGCCGGGGTCCAGCGGTCGGTCTGGTGGCTCGGAGCGCCGGGTTCGGGGGCTCCGCGTGCCTGTGACGGCCGCTGGCAATCTTGATGTGTGGCGAAATGCGGCGGCGCCCGTGCCGCTGCGCGGTCGCGCATGCGCGCGCAATTTTCGGAAAGCTCCGCGACCCGAAAGTTTTTTGGCAATTCTTGGCTCAGATCGACATGGAGCGACCTGTGCGCCCTGTCGGGGTGCGAAACGGCGTGCCCCTGAACGAGCAGGGCGGAGCGTAAGCCTGCGCTCGGTCCAGCTTGGCCAAGGGGGCCGGTTGCGGCGGCGTACCCCGGGGGTATGGCCATCCTCAAGTCGCGCAGTCTCCGAAGGATTCGATCACCGGGGATCCTGTCGCGCCCCGGCCGGAGCCTTGGACGGGCGGCCCGCCTGGGGCTCGGTCCCTCAGACGAGGGCCTCGACGAGCCGTTCATGGCGGCGCATCTCGTCGATCAGCGCCCCGAGGGTGGTGAGGCCGCGCCCCTCGCAGATGGCGAGCAGGCGGACCAGCACCTCGGCCGTCGCGCGCGCATCGCCGAGCGCGGTGTGGCGCTCGGCCTCGGGCAGCGCGACGCCGAGCCTGTCGACGAGCGCGTCGAGCGTATGCGTCTCGTGGCCGCCATAGACGACGGCCGAGATCAGCACCGTGTCGAGGATGGGCGGCGCGGGCGCGGCGCCGGCGCGACGCAGCATGGCCATGTCGAAAGGCGCGTTGTGCGCCACCGGGATCGAGCCTTGGGCAAAGCGGCGGAAGGCCTGGGCCGCTTGGCCCGGGTCGGGCGCGCCCGCGACCGTCTCGGTGGTGATGCGATGGACCCGGGCGGCGGCGGCGGGGATCGGCCGGCCGGGATCGACCAGCGTCTCGAACGTCTCGCCCGGGACGATCCGACCGCCCAGGACGCGCACGGCGCCGATCTGCACGATCGCGTCCGAGGCCGGGTCGAGGCCGGTCGTCTCGGTGTCGAAGACCGCGAAGCTCAGATCGCGCAGCGGGGTGTCGCGGGCGGCGGCGGCCCGGCCCGCCAGCAGGGCGAAGTCGTATGTGAGGGGGCGCTCGGCCTCGGGGTCCAGCGGCTCGAGCATGAGCATGTAGCCCGCCTCCTCGCCCATCAGCCGGATATGGCCGGTGCAGACGCGGCCCGACAGCGTCTCGGCCACGAGGGGGGCGCGACGGGTGCCCCGGCGGTGCAGTTCGTCGAGCGCGGCTTCGATCGGGCCGGGGCGGAGATACTCGAAAATCGAGGCGTTGAGGCGCACCGGCCCCTCCTGTCCGAGGAGATCGGCGGACTGCCCGTCATAGAGGACGAGCTTGTGGCCGGGGCCGATGATGCTGACGGCGACCGGCATGCCGGTGAGCACGGCGGCGAGACGGTCCTTCTCGGCGGCGAGCTCGGCGGTGCGCTCGGCCAGCGCCTCGGCGGCGTCGAGGGTGGAGCGGCCGAGCTTGTCGGCGACGGCGGCGGCGGCGGGGACGAGGTCGTCGAGCCAGCGGGCGCTTTCGAGGTCGAGCGACATCTCGGCGCCGCCATGGGCATGGGCCCGCAGCCGGGCGGCGAGCGCGATGACCGGCTTGGCCACGTTCTCGTCGAACAGCAGCCAGATCCCGGCGGTGATCGCGACGAGGCCGAACCCGGCCACCACCCCGGCGGTGACGAATGGCGCGATCTCGGTCGGCGCGGCCTGCCGGTAGCCGAGGGCGAGGCCCGCGACGATCGCGGCGAGCCCCCCCGCGGCGACCAGCGCGAAGAAGAACGCGACGCGCTGGCGCAGGCCCCGCCGCTTCATCTCAGGTTCCGGCGCAGGCGGCGGCGAGCAGCGGGTCGCCGGGCGAGGCTTGCATCCAGTCGGCGCCCTCGATGCGGCCGTCGGCGGCGATGCCGGCCCCCTCGACCAGCGCGGCGCGGCGGCCCTGCGTGCAGTCGAAGGCGACCGGCAGCTGCCGCAGCGGCGCCCACCTGCCGAAGAAGTAGATATTGGCGATGCGTTCGCCGGGGCGGTCCGGATTGGTTTGAAGGCTCGTGCAGTCGATGGCGACGAAGCGGTCGGTGTAGGGCACCAGATAGGTCCAGGGGCGGTAGAGCGCGCGCTCCTCGACCGTGTCCGCGACGACGAGACCCTCGGGAAGCGCGGCGGCGGTGCGATCGTACCAGCTGTATTCGAGGCTGATCGTGGCGCCGATCATCGCCAGCCCCGCCACGGCGGGCATCAGCCAGCGCGGCAGCCGCCCGCCGGTCGCGCGGTTCGCGGCGTAGACGACGAGGGCGCCCGTGACGCCCGCGAAGATCACGCCGAGAAGTTCCAGAAACATCGCATTCCTCCCTTGTCCGCGCCCGGTGGCGCGGGGCTATCCCAATAGACGCCGTCCCTGCATCATCGCGGCCTGCATCGTCTTCACGACCACGAAGGCATCGCGCAGGTGGGAGCGTTCGAAATCCGAAAGCTCCCTCGGCTGCATGAAGTTGTCCGGCGCCTCGTTGCGCCGGATCTGGCGCGTCTGATGCTCGATCCGGGTCTGGGCGATCACGTCGTAGGCGTTGAGCAGATCGCGCGCGCCATGAAGGCTGATGACTCCGGCCTCGCCCGCCGCCTCGATCCGGGCGCGGGTGTTCGCGGGCAGCAGCCGGCCTTCGAGGGCGTACATCCGGGCCAGGTCCACGACCGGCACGACGCCGTTCAGCTTGAGGTCGATATGGTTGCGGTGCTCCCCCGAGCGCAGCGTCGCGAAGCCACGCAGCAGGCCCAGCGGCGGCACGTGGCCGAGGGCGTTCGAGGCCATGTGGGCGGTGAAGATCGAGTTTCCGCTCGCCGCGCGCAGCGTGTCATGGTGGAGCGGCGCGAAGAGCCCCTCTTCGCCCGCGATCACCCGCAGATCGAACATGACCGAGGCGAGCATCTGCGCCTCTTTCGATGGCCGGGCGATCCAGTCGCGGAAATAGCCCGCCCAGACCGAGGCGCGCTGCCGCCAGCGCGGATTGGTCGCCATCATGTCGCCGGGGCAGAAGAAATAGCCGGCGGCGTCGAGCCCGTCCGAGACGAAGCGGGCGAGGCCGGCGAACCATGCCATGTCCTCCTCCGTCGCCGCGTCGGAGATGATCAGCGCGTTGTCCTGATCCGAGATGCCGGTCTGCTCCTGCCGCCCCTGGCTGCCGCAGGCGACCCAGGCGAAGGGGACGGGCGCCGCGCCATGCGCCTTCTCGTAGAGGCGGATCAGGCGCCGCGTCGCGCCGTCGGCCATGTCGGTGACGAGCCGGGTGACGACCTCGTGGCGGTTGCCGGCGGCGGTGAGCTGGACCAGCAGTTCGGGGATCCGGGCGGTGACGCGGGCCAGTTCTTCCGGCGAGCCGGCGCGGGCCATGTCGCCCACGAGGCCGGCGGAGGTCGAGGCGAGGAACCGGGTGAGGTCGGTCTGGGTGACCATGCCCACCAGCCGCCCGTCATCGACGATCGGCAGGTGGCCGAGATGGCGCTCCATCATCCGGTGCAGCACGTCGGAGCCGATGGCCGCCGAGGGCAGGGTGATCGGCGCCTCGGTCATCACCCGCGCCACCGGGGTGTCGGGCGGCAGTGGCGCGGCCATCGCCTTGTTCACCATGTCGCGCAGCGTGAGGATGCCGCGCAGGCGGCCATCCTCGGTCACGCAGAGGGAGGAAATGCGGTGATCGCGCATCAGTCGGGCGGCATCGAGCAGGCTCGCGCCGGGGCCGCAGGTCACCGGATCGGTCGCCATGAGATCGGCGACGCGGGTGGAGGTGAGTTCCTCGGCGCGGGTGCGGGGGCGATCGCCGAGCGGGTTGGTGCGGTCGAAGAAGCGGCGCACGAGGTCGTGCTCGCGCATCAATTCGGCGAAGAGGTCGGGGGACAGCAGCAGCAGCTCGCTGACGGTATCGGCGCGGGCGGTGACCAGCGCGGTGCCGCCGCGCTGCAGCGCGCGTTCGCCGAAGCTGTTGCCGGGGCCGAGACGCGAGACGACGGCGCCGCGCGCATCGGTCGTGGTGACGGCGCCGGCGCGGATCACGAACAGGCCGGGCTGCGGCGCGCCGACCTGCGTGAGGATCTCGCCCTCGGCGGCCTCGATCGGTCGGGCGGCGGCGGCGATCCGGTGACGCGTCGCGTCGGGCAGCCGGTCCCAAGGTGGCTGGCGCGCGAAGAAATCGTCGAGGGGCTGGGACATCGGAAGCTCCGATCGGTGTCGTCCCGCGCCATGGTGGGCGCGGGACGCTGGGGCCGCAAGGGGCGGCGGATGGCGCCGCCTCTCGCCGAGGCTCAGTGGGCGGTGGCCGCCCCGGCGCCGCGCGGAATGCGGACGCTTTCGACGAGCTCCTGGATCTCCTGCGGCGGTTCCTGCGTCGCCCGGCTGACCAGAATTGCCGTGGCGAAGTTCAGCACCGCGCCGACCGCGCCGAAGGAGGTCGACTTCACGGTGAACAGGAGCGGGTCCGCATCGTCGAAGGAGTTGGTGCCCGGCACGAAGAACCAGCCCTTGTGCAGGAAGATGTAGACCACCGTCACACCCAGGCCCACCAGCATCCCCGCCACGGCGCCGGTGTTGTTCACCCGCTTGGAGAAGATGCCCATCATCAGCGCCGGGAAGATCGACGCGGCGGCGAGGCCGAAGGCGAGCGCCACGGTCTGCGCGGCGAAGCCCGGCGGGTTGATCCCGAGATAGGTCGCCACGGCGATGGCGGCGGCCATCGCGACCCGCGCCGACAGAAGCTCGCCCTTCTCGGAGATGTTGGGCGCGATGCGGCCCTTCACCAGATCGTGGCTCACCGCCGAGGAGATGGCGAGCAGCAGGCCGGCGGCGGTCGAGAGCGCGGCGGCGAGACCGCCGGCGGCGACGAGGCCGATCACCCAGCCCGGCAGGTTGGCGATCTCGGGGTTGGCGAGAACGAGGATGTCGTTGTTGAAGTTGACGAGCTCGTTGCCTTCCCAGCCGGCAGCGGCGGCGCGTTCCTGCATCTCGGGCGCGGCGTCGTTGTAGTACTGGATCCTTCCGTCGCCGTTCTTGTCTTCCCAGCCCAGAAGGCCGGTCTGCTGCCAGGTCGCCATCCAGTCGTAGGCCGGGTCGCTCTCGATTGTCTCGACCGAGACCGCCTCGGCGTCGGTGCCCTGCGGCCAGAACTGCTGGGTGATGTTGAGCCGCGCCATCGCGCCGACGGCGGGGGCCGTCAGGTAGAGCAGCGCGATGAACACCAGCGTCCAGCCCGCCGACCAGCGCGCGTCGGACACCTTGGGCACGGTGAAGAAGCGCATGATCACATGCGGCAGGCCGGCGGTGCCGATCATCAGGCTGAGCGTGAAGAGCAGCATGTTGAAGGTGTCGCCGTGATGCTCGGTATAGGCCTTGAAGCCGAGATCGGTGACGATCTGGTCGAGGGTCTGCAGCAGCGGCTCGCCGGAGCCGGTTTCGGCGAAGAGGCCGAGCGCCGGGATCGGGTTGCCGGTGAGCTGCAGCGAGATGAAGACCGCCGGGATCGTGTAGGCGGCGATCAGCACGCAGTACTGCGCGACCTGGGTGTAGGTGACGCCCTTCATGCCGCCGAACACCGCATAGGCGAAGACGACGACGGCGCCGATCAGCAGGCCGGTGGTGTTGTCGACCTCGAGGAAGCGGCCGAAGGCCACGCCGACGCCGGTCATCTGGCCGATCACGTAGGTGAGCGAGGCCACCAGCAGGCTGATCACCGCCACGAGCCGCGCGGTCGGGCTGTAGAACCGGTCACCGATGAATTCGGGCACGGTGAACTTGCCGAACTTGCGCAGATAGGGCGCGAGCAGCAGCGCCAGCAGCACGTAGCCGCCGGTCCAGCCCATCAGGT
>Ga0310345_10003425_pt1 | contig 15078 bp, 13 predicted proteins | sample HC15DNA20500_MG_FD_204667 | JGI IMG/M metagenome (GOLD analysis project Ga0310345, IMG submission 204667) | Marine microbial communities from station ALOHA, North Pacific Subtropical Gyre - HC15-DNA-20-500_MG | ecosystem: Environmental > Aquatic > Marine > Oceanic | place: Pacific Ocean: North... | reverse complement strand
GATTTTTCTCCGCCCTCTTATTGTGTGGACGAAACATAGACTCAGTTTCACGAACTTGTCACGAAAAATTTTCGCCTGTGTGCGATTGTTACGTTTTGTGATCGACATGCGCCTTATCCATTCCCAAGGCGAATGCTTCGGCCCGGTGAAGCTCGGGTTTTCAATTCGTTACGAAATCGCTAATAAGCGCAGGCTCTGTTTTATCGGGCCCATGATTCCGCGCCCGCTTCTCATGTAACGGATAATTTCGATGCGTCTGTCCCGCTTCTTCATGCCGATCCTCAAAGAGAACCCGCGCGAGGCGGAAATCGTCTCGCATCGGCTGATGCTGCGCTCGGGCATGATCCGCCAGCAGGGGGCGGGCAGCTTCTCCTGGCTGCCGCTCGGCAAGCGCGTTCTCGACAAGGTCAACCAGATCATCCGCGAGGAGCAGAACCGCGCAGGCGCGCAGGAGATACTGATGCCGACCATCCAGTCGGCCGATCTGTGGCGCGAAAGCGGGCGCTATGACGATTACGGCAAGGAGATGCTGCGCATCACCGACCGTCACGAGCGCGAGCTTCTCTATGGCCCGACCAATGAGGAGATGGTGACGGATATTTTCCGTTCCTATGTGAAGTCCTACAAGGACCTGCCGCTCAATCTCTACCACATCCAGTGGAAGTTCCGCGACGAGGTGCGCCCGCGCTTCGGCGTCATGCGCTCGCGCGAATTCCTGATGAAGGACGCCTATTCCTTTGATCTGGATTATGATGGCGCAAAAGCGGCCTATAACCGCATGTTTGTTGCCTATCTCCGCACTTTTGCCCGAATGGGGCTGAATTCCATTCCGATGCGCGCGGATACAGGCCCGATTGGCGGCGACCTCAGCCACGAATTCATCATTCTTGCCTCCACGGGCGAGAGCGAAGTCTTCTGCGACCGCGCCTTCCTCCAGATGGAGGTGCCAGACGAGAATGTGAACTTCTCCGATGACGCGGAAATCGCCGGTATCGTGGAGAAATGGACCACGCCTTATGCGGCAACCGACGAGATGCACGAAGAGAGCGAATGGACGAAGGTGGCAGGCGAAGACCAGCTTTCCGCGCGCGGCATCGAAGTCGGCCACATCTTCCATTTCGGCACCAAATACTCTGAGCCGATGGGGGCAAGCGTCACTGGCCCTGATGGTCAGGAACATCTCGTCTCCATGGGCTCCTACGGCATCGGCCCGTCGCGTCTGCTGGCAGCGATCATCGAGGCAAGCCACGACGAGAATGGCATCATCTGGCCGGAAGCGGTTGCCCCCTTTCAGGTCGCGCTGATCAATATGAAGGTGGGGGACGAAGCCTGTGACGATGCCTGCGAGAAGCTCTACGACGAGCTCACCAAAGCCGGTGTCGAGGTACTTTATGACGATACCGACCAGCGCGCCGGTTCCAAATTCGCCACTGCCGACCTGATCGGTCTGCCCTGGCAGGTCGTCGTGGGCCCGCGCGGTGTGAAATCCGGCGAAGCCGAGATCAAGAACCGCAAGACAGGCGAGCGCGAAGCCCTGCCACTCGCAGATGTCGCAAAAAGGCTTGGCGCTTAAATGGCCGTGACCGCCAAACCCGGAGAAGGGGGCGGACCCTTCTCGTATTTCGAGCGGCTGGTTGCCTGGCGCTATCTGCGTTCGCGCCGCAAGGAGACGGCGGTCTCTGTCATCGCATCCATCTCCTTCGTGGGCATCATGCTTGGCGTGGCAACGCTCATTGTCGTCATGGCGGTGATGAACGGTTTTCGCGCTGAACTGATGAGCAGGATCCTCGGCATCAACGGCCACGTGATCCTTCAGCCAACCGATCTGCCTCTGGAAGACTATGACACCCTCTCTGAGCGGCTTATGGAGCTTGACGGCGTGCGTCTGGCTATACCGTTGGTCGAGGCGCAGGTTCTTGCCTCCGGCACGCGCGGTGCATCCACAGGCGCGCTCGTGCGCGGCATACGCACCGAGGATTTCACCAAGCTGGAACTGGTATCAGAAAACATCCGCCACGGATCGCTCGTCGATTTCGCGGCAGGCGAGGGCGTGGCCGTCGGCACGCGCATGGCGCAGCGCCTGGGTCTTGCGCTGGGTGACACGATCACCCTTGTCGCGCCGGAAGGCGACGTGACCCCCTTTGGCACCACGCCCCGTGTGAAGGGCTATCCGGTAACGGCCATATTCGAAGTCGGCATGTCGGAATATGATGCCTCCATCGTATTCATGCCTTTGGAAGAAGCGCAGCTCTTCAACAATATGGAAGGGCGCGTGGAGCTTGTGGAAGTCTTCATCGACGATCCGGACAATGTGGATGCCGCGCGAGAGGCGATTGCCTCCGTGCTTACCCAGCCGCTCCTCATTTCAGACTGGCGTCAACGCAACCAGACTTTCTTCTCCGCCCTGGAGGTGGAGCGCAATGTCATGTTCATGATCCTGACCATGATCATTCTGGTGGCAGCCATGAACATCATCTCCGGAATGATCATGCTGGTGAAGGACAAGGGGCACGATATCGCGATCCTGCGCACCATGGGCGCGACCAGTGGTGCGGTCATGCGCATCTTTGTCATGGCAGGTGCAGCCATTGGCGTGGCGGGAACGCTTGCAGGCTTCGTGCTCGGCACGCTTCTGTGCCTCAACGTCGAATCGATCCGCCAGTTCTTCTCCTGGCTTTCCGGCTCCACGATCTTCGATCCGGAAGTCTATTTCCTCTCCACATTGCCAGCCGACATGGATTCGGGCGAGACGGCATCGGTCGTCATCATCGCGCTTCTCCTGTCTTTCCTGGCGACCATTTTCCCCGCATGGCGCGCCTCGCGCCTCGATCCCGTTGAAGCATTGAGATACGAGTAATGGCGACAGCCGTTCTGGAACTGAAGGCGATTGATCGCCAGTTCACCCAGGGTGCAAAGGTTCTGCGCATTCTGGAAGGTGCAGATTTTACGCTCAATTCCGGCGAGACGGTCGCACTTGTTGCGCCATCAGGCACGGGCAAGTCGACGCTCTTGCATATTGCAGGCTTGCTGGAACATGCAGATGCGGGCGATGTGATCGTCAACGGTCAACCCTGCACGGCGCTCTCCGACGAAAAGCGCACGGCCATTCGCCGCCGTGAGATTGGCTTTGTCTATCAGTTTCATCATCTCCTGCCGGAATTCACCGCGCTGGAAAATGTGATGATGCCGCAGCTCATCGCCGGTCTTTCGCCCAAAGAGGCGCAGGCGAGGGCGGTTCAGCTGCTCGACTACATGAAGATCGGCAAACGCGCGGATCACCGTCCGGCAGAGCTGTCCGGTGGTGAACAGCAGCGCGTTGCCATTGCGCGCGCCGTGGCCAACGCGCCCCTGGTGCTGCTTGCCGACGAGCCGACCGGCAATCTTGATCCCGCCACGGCGGGCTATGTCTTCGAGGCACTGGAAGCGCTGGTGCGCCAGTCGGGCCTTGCGGCAATGATTGCCACGCATAACGAGGAACTCGCACGCCGCATGGATCGCTGCGTGACCTTGCGTGATGGCAAGATTGTCGAGATCGACGTGAAAAGCGGCCACTGACACGCTCGCCACCGAGTGCAAGCTGACGCTAGTCGCAGAGGCTGCCTCTGCGGCTGCCATGCGGTAGTGCTTGCAGCGCGCTGACAGGAACGCTGATCGAGAGACCTCGCGAAGCTCACCCTCCTAAGGCTCCCATTGGGCTGTGCAGTGTCACGCGCCGGAGCAAAGTCTCCTGTATATGACGCTATGTCCTTGGCATCAGAGTTCGCGGCTTCGATGCCGCAAAACCTCCCCAAGCCTCCAGCGCAAATGACTGCGCTCCGGCGAAAGCGAAAAGCTCGCACAGCTGACGATCCAGCACCTGTCGAAGCGCTACCACGCAGCGCAGTGTAACCCTTTGTTCACCTTGAACCGCCCGCTCCGGTTGACGGGAACAATAGAAGAACATATAAGGATCATACAAGGATCAAATACATCTTATGCACAGGAGACACCCATGACCGACCTCATTCAGGATGTTGTTTCGCTGGTGGCTGTAAGCTCTTTCATTGTTGTCGCCGCGACTTGGATCGGCGCGCTCTAAGGAACATATTGCGCAATGAACCGCATAGCTTTCGGCAGGCGGAACGCTGTCCACTCGTATGGATTGGTTCGTTCGTCGAATCGACCAATGGACGAATGGGTTCGGTAGTGACGCAGGGAGTTGCTGTCCGGCTCAGATCAGGTGCCGGTCGCGCGCGCAGTTCAAGCCGATCTGGCAGATCAGCGTGCCGGACCGAAAATGTCCTCGAATGACTGGCGCAATGCCAGATCGTAATCTTCCATGGTGACCGGCAGCCCCAGATCAACGAGGCTCGTCACACCGTAGCCGGTAATGCCGCAAGGCACGATGCCGCCGAAATGGCTGAGATCGGGCTCCACATTCACGGCAATGCCGTGGAAGCTTACCCAGCGGCGCAGGCGAATGCCGATGGCCGCAATCTTGTCCTCCATCATGCTGCCATCGGGAAGAGGGGGCTTGTCGGGGCGTTCAACCCAGACGCCGATGCGGTCGCAGCGCCGCTCGGCCCGAATGTTGAAGCTGGCAAGGCTGTGGATGATCCACTCTTCCAGCGCCTTCACGAAGGCCCGTACATCCTCGCGCCGGCGCTTCAGGTCCAACATCACATAGGCAACCCGCTGCCCCGGGCCGTGATAGGTGAACTCGCCGCCCCGGCCTGCCTTGTAGACGGGAAAGCGATCGGCCTGCACCAGGCCGTCCGGCTTCGCGCTGGTGCCGGCGGTGTAAAGCGGTGGATGCTCGACGAGCCAGACCAGTTCCTCCGCTTCGCCTGCGCGGATCGCTTCGGCTCTCTGTTCCATGAATGTCAGCGCCGATTCGTAGTCGGTGAGCCCGGGTTCAACGCGCCACTCAACCGGCGCATTTGCGCCTTGAGGATGAAAGGTGATCCGATCCTCGGCAAGCTCGCTCATGGGGGGATTCTCCGATACTGGCTGCAGGCGCCGACATGCGTCGCGCCTCACTTGGCTGTCTCCTACTTAAGCGTTTCAACCGGTGTGTTCCAGTCCTGCAGGGGCAGGGCGAGCAGGCCGTACGACAAGGGATATCCCCAGCCGCTTCTTTTTCGAAAAATCATTCAATCTCAGGCTTGTGCGCCCTGAGCCTATTTGCTACATGCCCCTCCGTGGCCGGCAGGGCTGGCCACTTCGTTACGTGCGGTCGTGGCGGAATTGGTAGACGCGCAGCGTTGAGGTCGCTGTGGGGCAACCCGTGGAAGTTCGAGTCTTCTCGACCGCACCAACACCCTCTCCGAAGATCGGAATTTTCGTCGGTGCGATGATGCGGCCGTTGGTGGTCTCGTCGTCTACTCGGCAGGCTTCATGCTGGCGGGCATGGATGCGCTTTCACTTCTGAACATGACTGCAGCGAATATCAGGACGCTCGCCAGGAGCAGCAGTGAGCCGAAAGCCGTTACGGGCTCAAGCGCACCATAACCCAGATAAAGCATGTAAAGCGCAGGCGTCAGGAGCACGAGGCCGACAAGCCATGTCCAGAAATGGATCTGTGCCAGGCGCAGCTCTGCCTTTGCAGGGTTGAGCGCGTAATAGGCGCCGAACAGCGCGCTCGTCACCCAGCCCACCAGATTGGTATGCGCATGCGGCCCGATGACATTGTGATTGCCCGAGATTGCCATCTGCAATCCCATCACGATGCCCAGAATCAGGAAAATGATTGCGAGTTTGAAGAAGCGGTCGGCAAGTACAGGCATTTGTCGTTCCCCCAATTTTAATTGACGTGCCATGGGGTCAGTCTGCCTGCAAACCGCGCAAAAGAGAATAACCTTAGGGAAGTAAACCGTGTCGTCTATGCCTTCCCCGCTGGACGAGCGTCACGGCAATGAAGATCAGGCACAGAAATCCCGTGACCGCGGGAAAGAGCAGGGTCGTGGCGCTGAAATGTTCCAGTGCTGCCATCGCAAGCACATTGCGCGCAGTGGTGAATGCATAGAAGCCCATATTCTCCGCGAAGGGGTCATGAATGGATTTGCGGAAGGTCGGCAGGAAACCGATCACGTCGATCGTGGTCAGGATGACAACCGCCCATAGGGGATCGGCGGTCAAAGCCCAGGCAGGCAGGGCGCTGAGCCCGCTTATGAGAAAGAACCAGTCAGAGCGGGTGATCGTCACGCTGTGTCGGCGCGAATAAGCAAGCGCTGCGACATAGAGTGTCACGATCCCGGCGAGGCCGATGGGCCACGCACCGGCACCGCCCCCGTCAACCAGCTGTGCCAGGAAGACGACAAATGTGGTGGAACCCCATAAGAGCCATGAGAAAACATGCGGGCGCGTGCGTCCGTCATGGATCGAGCGGATATAGGGCAGAAACGCTGCGAAGGTCAGCACCATGGCGCCGGCGCTCAATATCTCTCTCCACCACATCATGGCTGATCCTCCTTTGCGTGTATCGGGCCACAGCCATAACTTGTGTAGCAAGTACGGGTTGTGCGCCTGCGGTACGCATACGGGTTGCTGTCGGGCTTTCTAATGGGCTAGAGGGCGCTAAGCTTGTAGGGTGAGAAGCTGCAGGTGCAGCGCAACCAACTCTCCAGTGGAGTGTGCCTTTGAACGAGAATCAGCCGGAAATGGAAGAAGCCCCAGTCGTCGAGGAAACCGGCATCTATGATGCCGACGGTGTCATCTTTTCCGATTTTCTGGCGCATATCGGCGCGGCCATCGCTGACCGTGCAACGCTTACGCTCAAACAGGATGTAAGCTCGCTCCACCAATCCGAAATCGGCGATCTTCTGGAAGCGCTCCTGCCCGAACAGCGCCGTGCGCTAGTGGAGCTGATGGGCGATGACTTCGATTTCACCGCGCTGACCGAGGTTGATGAGGCCATCCGCCTCGACATTGTCGAGAACCTGCCTAATGCGCAGATCGCCCAGGCGGTCCAGCAGCTTGATTCCGATGATGCTGTCTACATCCTGGAAGACCTCGAGACTGAGGATCAGGACGAGATCCTGGCTCAGCTTCCTTTCACCGAACGCATCCGTCTGCGCCGCTCGCTTGGATATCCCGAAGAGACGGCCGGTCGGCGCATGCAGACCGAATTCGTGGCCGTCCCCCCGTTCTGGACTGTCGGTCAGACCATCGACTATATGCGCGATGACCAGAACCTGCCGGACAATTTCTCCCAGGTTTTCGTGATCGATCCGGGCTTCAGGCTGGTCGGCGCCGTCGATCTCGATCGCATCCTGCGTTCGAAACGCAACGTGCGCATCGAGGATGTGATGCGCGAGACGCGCCACGCAATACCGGCAACAATGGATCAGGAAGAAGCCGCACAGATCTTCGAGCAATACGATCTTCTGTCGGCGGCCGTCGTGGATGAGAATGAGCGCCTGGTCGGCGTTCTCACCATTGATGACGTTGTCGACGTGATCCAGCAGGAAGCGGAAGAAGACCTTCTGCGCATGGGCGGTGTGGGTGATGAGGAACTGTCCGATACGGTGATGACCGCTGCGCGTTCACGCGTTCCCTGGCTGCTCGTCAATCTGATAACGGCCTTTCTTGCCGCCTCCGTAATCGGTCTCTTCGATGCAACCATTCAGCAGATCGTGGCGCTGGCCGTCCTGATGCCCATCGTTGCGGGCATGGGGGGCAATGCCGGGTCGCAGACCATGACCGTTACCGTGCGCGCGCTCGCGACCCGCGATCTCGATATCTACAATGCCGGCCGCATCATTCGCCGTGAAATGGGCGTGGGGCTCCTTAATGGAGCGATCTTCGCCACCCTGATCGGACTTGTGGCAGGGCTCTGGTTCCAAGACCCGAATATTGGGGGCATTATCGCCGCCGCCATGGTGATCAACATGTTCGTTGCAGCGCTTGGCGGTATCCTCATTCCGCTTCTGCTCGATAAGGTGGGGGCCGATCCCGCGGTCGCCTCCTCGGTATTCGTTACCGCCGTTACAGATGTGGTCGGCTTTTTTGCATTTCTCGGACTTGCAACCTGGTGGTTCGGATTTCTGTGAGGCCCTTGATCCGCAGAGATGGGTGCGGGGTGCGCTCCAGGGCAAAAACCTGCGAAAAGAGCAGAACATTCGTGCAGAACCGGCCGCTTGGAGTGGCTCAGAATTGACTTTTACGTAAATCAGGTGGCACTGTCTCCTGCAAAGAGGGCAGGAAAGGCAGGGCATGCGCGAATATTACACGATTACCGAACTGACACGGGAATTCGGTATCTCCACGCGTACTCTGCGCTTTTACGAGGACGAAGGGCTGATACACCCTGTACGCCGTGGTCGCACCAGGCTTTACCGTCCCTCCGACCGCCATCTCATCCGCCAAATCCTGCGGGGGCGGCGTATTGGTTTCTCCATCAACGAGATCCGCGAGATTATACAGGTATACAAAAGCCCGCCGGGCGAGGTGGCTCAGCTCAACCTGATGATTACGCGCATCGAGGAGAAGCGCGAGACCCTGCGTCAGAAGCGCCGCGACCTTGAGGATACGCTCTCCGAGCTTGATCAGGCGGAAGAGGCGGTGGTGGAGCGGTTGGCCGAACTGGGTGTCAAAACCTGACCGGATTTGCCGTTGCACGTAACAGGGGATAAACCCGTGTGAGGCAACAACCGGGGTTAACCCATCATTAGGCAGGCTATACTAAGGTTTACCTAGGGGAAGCGAGGCGTGGCTGGTTTTTTTGCCGGCTGCGTGTTTGTCGCAGATTGCGAATGGCACGGCCATGCGCATTGTGGGGGTAGTGCTGAATATGCTGCAGGCAGCAAGCGCACGCGAAGGTAAACCTGATTTGGCATCCATGATCGTGGCGCGCATGCGCCAGATGGGGGTGACGGGGCTGCCTCGAAATTACGAGATATTCTATGCGGTAGAAACCGCCACCAATGCGGATCTCTGTCAGGAGTTCTCGCAATTGGGCGAACGACCCACCCAGCAGGCTCTTGATGAGCTGTCCCAGAAATATTTCACATCCAACAATCGCGACCAGATCGTGCAGACCGCCCAGGATCAGGTCAGCGCGAACACTTCGGAAATCCTCGCCTTGATGGAGCGCGAGCAGACCTCCATCGAAAAGTTCTGCACCATTCTCGACAAGACGGCTGGCGGATTGGATGGCCCGAGTGCGCTATCGCGTGACGTGTTGCAGAAGGTCGTGGGCATCATGGCTGCGGCAACCCACTCCACCCTCGAACAGGGCCGTACGATCTCAAAAGCCATGCAGGAAAAGACTGCAGAGCTTGAGGCCATGAAGACCAAGCTGGCGCGCTACAAGCGGCTGGCGGAGACGGATCCGCTCACGCGGGTCTGGAACAGACGCGCCTTCGACCGCCGCATGGCGGAAATCTACAATGACGGGCGCGAAGTCATGTTCAACGCGCTGATCCTTGCCGATATCGATGGCTTCAAGGCCTTCAACGATCGCCACGGTCATCCGGTGGGTGACAAGGTTCTGCAGATGGTCGCTCACCTTATCTCGCAGAAAGTCGGCCAGAATGGCTTTGTCGCACGAACCGGCGGCGAGGAATTTGCAATCGTCGTTGATGGCAAGAGCGAGAACGGCGTCTTCGAGCTTGCCGAATTCGCGCGAACGGCCATCGCGCAGGCTGAGTTTGCCGTAGGGCCAACCGCGCAGCAATTCGGTCCGATCTCAATTTCGCTTGGCGTGTGCATGGCGGCAGAAGCCAGCGATGCGGAGGATCTCTACGCCAAGGCGGATCGAGCGCTTTACGCCTCGAAAAGTGCAGGCCGCAACCGCACTAGCCTCTTCTCCAAGCTGCCCAAGGGTGGCTTTGCGAAAAATTGGCTGCTCTACAAGGGCGATTGAAGCGTCTTCTTTGCCCTGTTCCCGCGCTGCATTCAGTTTTTTGCCCCAATTATGATAGAAAGCGCCTGAAACAGGGCCGTGTTGCCCCGAATCGCAGGAGAGGAAGACCCCATATGCTTAAGAAAGCCGTTGCCGTAGCCCTGATCGCGGGTTTTTCCGCAGGCTGCGTGACCTCCACGGATCCCTATACGGGCCAGCAGAAGATCTCAAACACGGCAGGCGGTGCGGCGCTCGGCGCGCTGGCAGGCGCCGGTGTGGGCCTTCTGGCCGGTGGCGATGACCGCCGCAATGCGCTGATCGGCGCCGGTATCGGCGCTCTCGCCGGTGGTTCCGTTGGCGCCTATATGGACCGCCAGGAAGCACAGCTGCGCAGTCAGCTTCAGGGCACCGGTGTAAGTGTTACCCGCCAGGGCAACAATATCATCCTGAACATGCCGTCAAACATCACCTTCGCCACCGATGAAGCCAACATTCAGCCGGCATTCTACCCGACGCTGAATTCGGTCGCGTTGGTGCTGAAGCAGTATAATCAGACGCTTGTCGACGTGGTTGGCCATACCGATTCCACCGGTGACGATGGTTACAACATGGACCTGTCGCGCCGCCGTGCATCTTCTGTCGCCAACTATCTGATGGCCCAGGGTGCCGCCTCGCAGCGCTTCGAGGTCATCGGTATGGGCGAGACGCAGCCGATCGCGTCGAATGCCACGCCGGAAGGCCGCGCGCAGAACCGCCGCGTCGAGATCCAGCTGGTTCCGGTCACGCAGTAATTGCGTTTCTGAATCCCGAAATGAAAAGGCCTGGCATTGCCAGGCCTTTTTGCATTCACACGCCAGATGCTGAGGCTTAGAAGCCCGCGGCGATCCTTGCTGCCAGGCGGGCATTGTTCTCCACCAGGGCGATATTGGTTGCCAGGCTGCGGCCGCCGGTAATCTCAAGCAATCGACCGAGCAGGTAAGGCGTCACCTCCTTGCCCGAAATCTTCAGGCGTTCGGCATCTTCCTGCGCCTGCGCGATGAAGTCCGCCATCACGTCCGCAGGAATTTCGTCCTTCTCCGGCACCGGGTTGGCCACCAGTATGCCGCCGCCCAGTTCCAGTTCCTGCCGCACCGCGTGGAAGCGCGCTATGGCCTTCGGCTCGTCAAGACGCAAGGGCGCGGGCAGGGGCGATCGACGCGACCAGAATGCAGGCACGACATCGCTCTGATAGCAAACCACCGGGACGCCATTGGTCTCCAGCACTTCAAGCGTCTTCGCGCCGTCAAGAATGGCCTTCGGCCCGGCAGAAACCACGATGACGGGTGTGCGCGCAAGTTCCGGAAGGTCGGCGGAAATGTCGAAGCTCGTCTCGGCACCCTTGTGGACACCGCCAATGCCGCCTGTCGCGAAGACCTTTATTCCCGCCCAGGCCGCCGCAATCATCGTGGCAGCAACCGTGGTGCCGCCATCGCGGCCTTCGGCCATTGCGAAGGCAAGATCGGCGCGCGAAAGCTTCATCGCGTCTTTTGTCTGCGCCAGCGCCTTGCGCTCATCTTCCGATAGCCCGATCTTCAGCCGTCCGTTCATGACGGCGATGGTTGCCGGTATGGCACCTTCCTCACGGATGATGGCTTCGACACGACCGGCCATGGCGTCATTTTCCGGCCAGGGCATGCCGTGGGTGATGATCGTGCTCTCAAGGGCCACGACCGGACGTCCGGCCTTGACGGCTTCGGCGACTTCCGGATGAATATCCATCGAGGCCTTGGCATTTGCCATCTCAGTACTCCTTCACATCTGAAACTGTCTGCGCCTGACCGACTTCGGCCAGCATCTGCGCGAATTGCTCTGTGTTGAATGGCGCCACGGCCTTGTCGCTCTGGATCGTGAGCGCGGAGGCTGCCAGTCCCTCCAGCAATGCATTCTCCAAGGGTTCACCGCGCATCATGGCTGCGACGGTGGCACCGGCCAATGCATCTCCCGCACCGGTCACATCGACAATTTTATCCACTGGCGGAGGCGTGAGCGTGAATATTCTGCCGGACTGGAAGGCATGAAGCCTACGTCCGCCGTCGCTGATGACGCCGCCCTCAAGCCCGACCCTCATCAGGCCCGCGCAAAGCGCTTCACCCGTCGGGTCGCTCTCCTGTGGAATATCCAAAAGCGCCTTCGCCTCCCGCCGGTTCATGAACAATACGGAAAGCCGCGAGAGGACGGTCCGCAACCGCACGACCTTGGCGGGTGATATGGCGATGGCAAAAACCGGTTGATCCGCGCAATGCCGCATCAGCGTGGCCAGTGCAGCTTCCGGCAGATTGGCGTCGCAGAAGATCGCATCGCTGGACGCAATCGCCTCGCGCAGCTTGGCGCGGCGCAGATTGCGCTCAAGGCACGCCTCATAGATCGCCATGTCGGCAAGCGCGACGATGACGTCGCCATTGCCGTCGAGAATTGCAGTGTAGCTTGCCGTCTGTCGATCAAGATGCGTCGCGGACAGATCGTCAAAATCCGCTTCTTCGATGGCCCGTGCCACGGCCTCACCGCCGCTGTCACCCCCGCGCACCGAAAAGAAGCGGACCGATGAGCCGCGCCGGGAAAGGGTCGAGCAGGCATTGAAAATCCCGCCGCCCACTTCCTCCCGTATCACGCCCGGATTGGAAGCTTCGGCCACATAGGGACCGATCACCCGTCCGCGCCGGTCGATATGCGCGCCACCCGTGGCAAAAATGATGGGAGCATTCAAGGAACACAGGCCTCCAGGCCGGCTCGATTCGAGGTCGCTGGAGGGCCTACTATGAAGGGGCCGACAAATCCATAGGGGACAAGTTCAAATGATTCCGACCTCTCTGTGGGAGCTGCATTCTGAGTACAGGAGCAGAACAAATTTGGATAACTCAATTAAAACAGATATTTACTATCTCTTGCAAAATTAGAACAAAAGAGGTACGAATAGCCAACTGAACCGATCGGCCGCAAAGGCCTCCATTGACGGGCAAGAGGTGTTGTATCATGGCTCAGAATTCATTGCGGCTTGTAGAGGACAATTCGGTGGACAAATCCAAGGCATTGGACGCGGCCCTGTCGCAGATCGAGCGTTCCTTCGGCAAGGGCTCGATCATGCGTCTGGGAAGCAAGGACCAGGTGGTCGAGATCGAGACGGTTCCAACCGGCTCTCTTGGCCTCGATATTGCGCTGGGCGTCGGCGGTCTGCCGCGTGGCCGCATCATTGAGGTTTACGGGCCTGAAAGCTCGGGCAAGACGACCCTTGCTCTCCACACGGTGGCCGAAGCCCAGAAGAAGGGCGGTATTTGCGGCTTCATCGATGCCGAACATGCTCTCGACCCGGTCTATGCCCGCAAGCTTGGCGTGGATTTGGAAAATCTCCTGATTTCGCAGCCCGATACCGGTGAGCAGGCGCTTGAGATCTGCGATACGCTGGTGCGCTCCGGCGCGCTGGATGTGATCGTGGTCGATTCCGTGGCTGCTTTGACGCCGCGCGCGGAAATCGAGGGCGAGATGGGCGACTCTCTGCCGGGCATGCAGGCCCGCCTGATGAGCCAGGCGCTGCGCAAGCTGACCGCTTCGATCTCGCGCTCGAAGACCATGGTGATCTTCATCAACCAGATCCGCATGAAGATCGGCGTCATGTTTGGCTCGCCGGAGACCACCACCGGCGGCAATGCACTGAAATTCTATGCCTCCGTGCGTCTCGACATCCGTCGCATCGGCTCCGTCAAGGATCGCGACGAGGTGGTCGGCAACCAGACCCGCGTGAAGGTGGTCAAGAACAAGCTCGCACCGCCCTTCAAGCAGATCGAATTCGACATCATGTATGGCGAAGGCGTTTCCAAGCTTGGCGAGCTGATCGATCTGGGCGTGAAGGCCGGCATCGTCGAGAAATCGGGCGCCTGGTTCAGCTACAATTCCCAGCGTCTGGGGCAGGGGCGTGAGAACGCCAAGAACTTCCTCAGGGAAAATCCTGCCGTGGCCGAGGAGGTTGAGCTTGCCCTGCGTCAGAATGCAGGCCTGATCGCCGAGAAATTCCTCGACGACGCGCGCAAGGATGAAGGTCTGGACGACGCAGCCGAGGGCTGATCCTGAGCCTCCCACCAACCTGTTCATGAATGAAGGCATCGCTGCACCACCAGCGGTGCCTTCTTTTTGTCTGGAACAGTGGTCTCCACCGCGGATTTCTGGACAGTGCATTGCGCAGCCGCTAAAAGGCGGCTTCCAGTTCAGCCGTATTCCGGCCAGGTCTCTCGCAAAGGCAAATTCATGAGTGGCGTCAACGACATCCGGTCGACTTTTCTAGACTATTTCGCGAAGAACGGGCACGAGATCGTCCCCTCCGGACCGCTTGTCCCGCGCAACGACCCGACCCTCATGTTCACCAATGCGGGCATGGTGCCATTCAAGAACGTGTTCACGGGTCTGGAGACGCGTCCCTATTCTACGGCCGTTTCCGCGCAGAAATGCGTCCGCGCCGGTGGCAAGCACAACGACCTCGACAATGTCGGCTACACCGCGCGCCATCACACCTTCTTCGAGATGATGGGCAATTTCTCCTTCGGCGACTATTTCAAGGAACGCGCGATCGAGCTTGCCTGGAACCTGGTTACGAAGGAATTCGGGTTGGATGCCAAGCGCCTGCTGGTCACCGTTTATCACACCGATGACGAGGCAGCCTCCTTCTGGAAGAAGATTGCGGGCCTGTCCGACGACCGGATCATCCGCATCCCGACCAGCGACAATTTCTGGGCCATGGGCGATACCGGCCCTTGCGGTCCGTGTTCGGAAATCTTCTACGACCACGGCGAAGGCATTCCTGGCGGCCCCCCCGGAAGCCCCGATGAAGATGGCGACCGCTTCATCGAGATCTGGAATCTCGTCTTCATGCAGTTCGAGCAGATCACGCCGGATGAACGTGTGAACCTGCCGCGTCCGTCTATCGACACGGGCATGGGTATCGAGCGTGTTGCAGCCGTGCTGCAGGGCGTGCATGACAATTACGAAATCGATCTCTTCAAGGCGCTGATCCGCGCCTCGGTAGAGGCAACCGGTGTTGAGGCGGCCGGCAAGAGCCATTCCAGCCACAAGGTTATCGCCGACCATCTGCGCGCATCTTCCTTCCTCATTGCCGATGGTGTGCTGCCGTCCAATGAAGGCCGCGGCTATGTGCTGCGCCGCATCATGCGTCGCGCCATGCGCCACGCGCAGCTTCTGGGTGCCGACGAGCCCCTGATGTGGAAGCTCGT
>Ga0310345_10003424_pt1 | contig 15084 bp, 15 predicted proteins | sample HC15DNA20500_MG_FD_204667 | JGI IMG/M metagenome (GOLD analysis project Ga0310345, IMG submission 204667) | Marine microbial communities from station ALOHA, North Pacific Subtropical Gyre - HC15-DNA-20-500_MG | ecosystem: Environmental > Aquatic > Marine > Oceanic | place: Pacific Ocean: North... | reverse complement strand
CACACTCGGCCACGCGCTACGCTACGCCGAGGGCTCCGCGCGTGGCCTCTTACACCAAGTGATGGGACACTATCCCCCCTGACCAGCCGGGTCAGATGCGAATGCTTTTGACAGGCCTGGAAGGCCCTTCTATCGAGACCGTATGATCTGCTGTCATCAGACCCTGAGCTATTACCGCCGTTCCTGACGGCGGCTCGATGATGCGTGACGATCAGAGAAGCCGCCGCCTATGGGCGGCTCGATCGGTTCAGAGGCGTCCATGCCAGTTCCCAGAAGGAAGCTCCGATGACCCTCGAAGACCTCTGCCACCGCTACCTCGACGCCCTGAACACCGGCGATTTGGAAAGCGTCCGCGCCCTGTTTGTGCCCGGCGCCGAGATCGTCTCGCCGCTCTACGGCGTCCGGCCCGCGCACGACTTCTATGCCGAGCTCTTCGCAGATACGGCGCGATCGGAGACGACGCTCCTCAACGTCTTCGACAGCTCCGCCGATGGCCGATCCGTCGCGCTGCATTTTCGCTATGTGTGGACCCTCGCCAGCGGCAAGGTCGTCGAGTTCGAATGCGTCGACGTCTTCGAACTGGCCGAGGACCGGCAGCGCTTTACGAAGATGACCATCATCTACGACACCGCGCCTCTGAGGTCCGATTTCGAAGCATCGCGGAAGCAAACTTGAGCTCTGGCCAATGAAGCGGTCGTTCGCGCCTTGCGCGGCGAATGACCGCTATCTGCCCTTCCCTTGAGAGGTCCTCGCAGGCGCGGCGAAAATCGTGCAGATGCAGCGAACGGCGGCAAGGTCCGCACAACTGACATTCAAGACCCGGACGTTCTCGCAGATTTCTGCGAAGGGGTCCGCATGGTGGCAATGTGCTAAAGCCGGGACTTCACCGTTTGGGTGCAACACATCCGGTAAAGGGCTTGTCGAAGGCCCCCGCCCCCGTCAGAGCCTTCCCGACAGGTGCAGTTCGAGATCCGACAGCCGGTCCTGGCCCCAGAACCGCTCGTCGGTGTCGGTGATGTAAAAGGGCGAGCCGAAAACGCCGCGTCGCACCGCCTCTTCGAGGTTCTGCGCGTATTCATCCGCCGCGAGCATCAGGTTGCTCTCGGCCAGATCCGGGTCGAAGCCCGCCTCCTCGAGCGCCGCGCGGATCACGTCCTCCTGCGCGATGTCCTTTTCCTCGGCCCAGCAGGAGCGCGTGATCGCATGCACCAGCCGCCCCATATCGCCGCCGCCAGCCCGCTGCGCGTTGATGATCGCATAGGACGAGGGCGCGGCATTGGTCGGCCAGTTGGCGGGCCGCATCACCAGGGGCAGTCCTGCCTTCTTGGCCTGACGCCGCATCTCCTGCTTGCGGTATTCGAGCCGGCTCGGATGCCGGTCCTTCGGCAGCTGGCCGCCCGAGCGCGGAAACAGCGCCATCACGTCCATCGGCTTGTAGGAGATTTCGGCCCCATGCTTGGCGGCGATTTCCTCGAGCCGGGTTCCCGCGATGTAGACGTAAGGCGACAGCGTCGCGAAAAAGTAGTCGATCCTAGCCATCGAGCCCCTCCCCGGGCGTTACCGCCCATCGGGCAGGTTTGCGCCATGCTAGGGCTGTGCTAGGCGGTGTCAATCTGTCCGCCGCCCCGCTGCGGGGCTGCCCAAGCCTGCCAAGGATGCCGCTTGATGCCCACCCTGAACGAGCCGAAGCTGATCGCCGGTAATGCCAACAAACCCCTCGCCCAGGCGGTCGCACGCCGCATGTCGATGCACCGGGGCATGAATGTCGGTCTCGTCGACGCAAGGATCGAGCGGTTCAACGACCAGGAGATCTTCGTCGAGGTCTATGAGAACGTCCGCGGCGAGGACATGTTCATCATCCAGCCGACCTCGAACCCGGCCAACGACAACCTGATGGAGTTGCTGATCATGGCCGATGCGCTGCGGCGCTCCTCGGCGGCGCGGATCACCGCCGTGATTCCCTATTTCGGCTATGCCCGTCAGGACCGCCGCGCCAAGGCGCGCACGCCGATTTCGGCCAAGCTCGTCGCCAACCTGATCGCCGAGGCCGGGATCGAGCGGGTGCTGACCATGGACCTGCACGCGGCCCAGATCCAGGGCTTCTTCGACATCCCCGTCGACAACCTCTACGCCGCGCCGATCTTCGCGCTCGACGTCGCGCATCACTTCAAGGGCCGGCGCGACGAGGTCATGGTGGTCTCGCCCGATGTCGGCGGCGTCGCCCGCGCCCGCGAGCTGGCCAAGCGCATCGGCGCGCCGCTGGCGATCGTCGACAAGCGCCGCGAGAAGGCCGGCGAAGTGGCCGAGATGACCGTGATCGGCGACGTTTCGGGCAAGGCCTGCATCATCGTCGACGACATCTGCGACACCGCCGGCACGCTGTGCAAGGCGGCCGAGACGCTGATGGAGGCCGGCGCCACCGAGGTGCACAGCTACATCACCCATGGCGTGCTGTCGGGCCCGGCGGTAAGCCGGATCGAGAAATCGGTAATGAAATCGCTGGTGATCACCGACTCGATCGAGCCGACCGAGGCGGTGCGCAGCGCCCCGAACATCCGCATCGTGCCGACCGCGCCGATGTTCGCCCAGGCGATCCTCAACATCTGGAACGGCACCAGCGTCTCGTCGCTGTTCGAGCACGAGACCCTGACGCCGATCTACGAAGGCATGTACGCGGCGGACTGAGTGCCGCTTGGCGGGGCTCTCAGCCGAGGAGCCCCGTCAACACTTGCGACAGCGCCGCGGTCAGCGGCTCCGGCTGCATCAGCCAGAGCAGCGCCTTGCCCGTCTCGCCCATCGCTTCGAAACGCGACAGCAGTTCCTCGAACGCAACGGCATCGAAGCGGGCGAGCAGGAAGCTCTTGGCGCCGAGAGCGGTCACCAAGGGCAGAAGCAATACGATCAGGAAAGCGAGGGCCGTGCTGGGGCGGCGCCGCGGCATGGCGACGATGAGACCGTCATCGAGAACGTAATGCTCGACGCCCTTCGACAGGCGGCGATTGCAAAACTCGATCCGGTTGAGACGGGATTCGAAGCTCGGCGAAACACGATACATGGCAAGCAGTCCTGGCGAGGTGCCCCCACCCCACCTTGTCAGGACTATTGCCAGATCATGGCAAGATTATGGCAGCCGCGCCACTTTCCGGCGGGAATGCGGCGCGGCGCCACCGCGGCGACATGGTTCGGCTCAGCCGCGCTTCATGTCGAGCGTGGTCCATTCGCCGTGGCTCGCGCGTCCGGCGCGAGCGAAGCCGTTCTCGACATAGACCGTCTCGACCGCATCGGCCTGCTCGTTGAGGATGCCGGACAGGATCACCCGGCCGCCGGGGGCCACCTTCTGCGCCATCTCGGGGGCGAGTGCCACCAGCGGCCCTTTGAGGATGTTGGCGAAGACCAGATCGAAAGGCGCCGCCGCCTCGAGCGCCTCGTGTTCGAACCCCGCCGCCTCCAGGCATTCCACCTGCCCCGCCATGCCGTTCGCCGCGAGGTTGGCCTCGGCCACCTCGACCGCCACCGCGTCGATATCCGAAGCCATCACCCGCGCCTCGGGCCAGACCCGCGCCGCCGCCATGGCGAGCACCGCGGTGCCGCAGCCGATATCGGCGACGCGCGCCGGCGTCGCGCCCTCGGTGGCCAGCGCGTCGAGCGCCTTGAGGCAGCCCAGCGTGGTGCCGTGATGCCCGGTGCCGAAGGCCATCGCCGCCTCGATCAAGAGCGGGATTGCGCCCTCGGGCACCCGGTCGGCGTCGTGGCTGCCATAGACGAAGAAGCGGCCCGCCTCGACCGGCGCGAGGTCGCGGCGCACCTTGGCGACCCAATCCTGATCGGGCACCTCTGACACCAGAAACGGCTTCGCGCCATGGCTCGCCGCCAGCAGGTCGAGCGCCACCCCGTCGGGGGCCTCCTCGAAATAGGCGGTGACCTCGAACAGGCCCGAGCCATCCTCGATCTCGAACACGCCGGTGCCGTAGGGCGTGGGCTCGAACTCTTCGAGTGCCTCCGACAGCACCTGGCCACGGCGCTGGTCGTCGAGCTGGGTGATCGCGGTGAAGACGGGCATCGGCTGTACTCCGGGGCAAGGGGCTCGGGCGCGGCATAGGCGCAAGCCATGGCCCTGGTCAATCGCCGCCCCTCTGACCCCGCCCCATCCACGGCCTGACCCGAGGTTTGTCGTGCTTTCTGCCGCGCCACCTCGACAGCGCCGCATTTCGGCCTTACCGCAGTTAGAGAGCAGGGGAACCCAAAAGCCATGCAGCACCTTGAGGCGCTATTCGACCGCGCGCTCGACGCGGTGGTCGGGATGGATCACGCGGGCCGCGTCATCGCCTGGAACGGGTCGGCCGAGGCCATGTTCGGCCGTAGCCGCCCCGAGGCCATGGGCGCGATGATGGACGATCTCATCGTCCCGCAGCAATACCGCGCCGCCCATGCGAAAGGCCTCGCACATTACCTCGCCACCGGCGAGGGACCGGTGCTGGAACAACGGGTGCGGATCACCGCGCTCGACCGCACAGGCGCCGAATTCCCCGTCGAGCTGTCGATCCTTCCGGTCGCCGAGGCGGATGCGCCGCCGGTGTTCTATGCCTTCATCCGCAGCCTCGCCGCCGAAGAGGCGCATCGCCACGAGCAGGAGGCCCGCGCCCAAGAGGCCGAGATCCTGCTGCGGGTCGCCCAGAAGCTTCTGGAAGAAATCTCCTTCGAGGAGTTCACCCAGTACTGCCTGCAGGAGGTCTGCGAGATCGCCGGGCTCGAAGCCGGGCATCTCTTCGTCGCGCGCGGCGCGGGCGCGGCGCGCCACCTCGCACCCTCGGGCATCTGGCATCTGCGCGATACGCGCTACGCCCCGATCTGCGAGGCCACCGAAGCCCAGCGCTTCACACCCGGCATCGGGCTGCCCGGCCGCGCCTGGGCCGAGGGGCGGTTGGTGGTGGAGCCACATTTGCCGGATGACGCGAATTTCCTGCGCCGCGACGTGTTCGAGCAGGTCGGCCTGACGCGTGGCATCGCCCTGCCGATCCTGCATAGCGGCGAGATCCACGCCGTGCTCGAATTCTACGGCACCGCGCAATCCCGGCTCGATCCGGCCTTCCTGCGAATGCTGCAGACGGTGGGCAGCCATCTCGGCCTCGCGATCCGCCGCAAGGAAGGCGCCGAGCGCCGCGAGACGTTGCGCCGCGAACTGATCCACCGGGTCGGCAACAGCCTGACCGTCCTCTCGGCGATCTATCGCAGCTGCGCCCGTCAAGCCGCCAGCATCGAAGAGTTGAGCGAGGCGTTTCTCGGCCGCGTCGCCGCCGTGGGCCAGGCCAACCGCATGGCGATCGAGGAGGCCGAAACCGGTGCCGATCTGGCTGCGTTGATCCGAGAATCGATCGGTCTTCTGCCCGAGAACGGCGCGCGTGACATCGAGGTGCCGGACCTGATCGTGGACAGCGAAAGTGTGATGCCGCTGTCGCTGGTGTTCCACGAACTGGCCACCAACGCGCTGAAATACGGCGGCTTCGGCGAAGGCAGCCGGCTCGCGATCCGGGCCATGATCTGCCCAGAGACCGACGAGCTGGTGATCGACTGGTGGGAGAGCCGGGCCGCGCCGCTCGACTCGCTCCCCGAGAACGACCGCTCCGGATTCGGCAGCCAGCTGATCAGGCTGATGGTCGAGAGACGGCTGGGCGGGGGGTTTTCACGAGAGGTCGGGGCCGAGGGCTGCCGGATCGTGCTGCGCCTGCCGCGCGCGCGGATCGAGCGGCAGGCCAGCTAAGGCGGGGGCGCGGCCCCCGCCCGACGGTTCAGACCCCGACGCCGATCGGGCAGGTCACGCCGGTGCCGCCGATCCCGCAATAGCCGTTCGGATTCTTGTCGAGATATTGCTGGTGGTAGTCCTCGGCCATGTAGAAGGCCGGAGCATCGACGATCTCGGTCGTGATGGCGCCGTAGCCCGCCCCGGTCAGCCGCGGCGAAAACGCCTCGCGCGAGGCCTCGGCCGCACGGAACTGAAGCTCGTTGAAGGTATAGATGCCCGAGCGGTACTGGGTGCCCCGGTCGTTACCCTGCCGCATTCCCTGGGTCGGGTCGTGGTTCTCCCAGAACACGCGCAGCAGTTCCTCGTAGCTGGTCTGGGCGGGATCGTAGATCACCCGCACCACCTCGTTGTGGCCGGTGCGTCCGGTGCAGACCTCCTCGTAGGTCGGGTTCGGCGTGTAGCCGCCCGCATAGCCCACCATGGTCGAATGCACGCCCGGCAGCTTCCAGAAGATCCGCTCGACGCCCCAGAAACAGCCCATGCCGAACATCGCGACCTCCATCCCCTCGGGGGCCTCGGGGTCGAGCGGCGTGCCCAGCACGGAATGGGTGGTGGCGGTGGGGATCGGCTGCGGACGGCCCGGCAGCGCGTTCTCGGGGGTGACCATCTCGGTCTTGGTCGAACTCAGGCCGAACATCGCGTTCTCCTCGTCTGGTGGCTTGCCCGGCATATAGGCATGCTTCGCCCCGAGTTCTACTCGGCCGCTAAGGGAAGCGCGCGCCCCGCGAACACGGTCTCGTGGCCGGGCGCGGGATGGCGCGGGATCATCAGCGCCAGCGCAAAGGACAGCCCGGCCATCGCGGCGGCCAGCACGAAGACCGCGTCGGGCGCGACCAGCCACAGGTAGCCCAGGCTCGCGGGCAGGAAGACGGCGGCAATGTGGTTGATGGTGAAGGCCACGGCGGCGGTGGGGGCGATGTCGCCCGGATCGGCGATCTTCTGGAAATAGGTCTTGAGCGCCAGCGCCAGCGCGAAGAACACGTTGTCGATCACGTAGAGCGCGGCGGCGACCGCGACGCCCCAGCCGAACCAGTAGAGCCCGCCATAGGCGAGGAACACGAGCGTCAGACCGGCATATTCGACCATCAGCCCGCGCTTTTCGCCCCAGCGCGCGACGGCGCGGCCGATCAGCGGCGCGCCGAAGATGTTGGTCAGCAGCGTGATCAGGAACAGCGCCGTCACCTCGTGCACGTCGTAGCCGAACTTCTCGACCATCATGAAGCCCGCGAAGACGACGAAGATCTGCCGCCGCGCGCCCGACATGAACTGCAGCGCGTAATAGAGCCAGTAGCGGCGGCGCAGCACGAAGCTCTTGTTTTGCGGGTGCGGCTCGCGGAACGCCGGAAAGGCGAACCAGCAATAGAGCGCCACGGCGGCGGTGAAGCCGCCCGAGACCATGTAGACGAAATCATAGGTCAGCCCGAGGCTTTCCCATGTCAGCACGATCGCCAGATAGGCCACCAGCGTCGCCCCTGCCCCGGCCGAGACGATCCAGCCCAGCATCTGCGGCGCCCGCTTCTTGGGCAGCCATTGCAGCTGCAGCGATTGGTTCACCGTCTCGAAGTAATGAAAGCCGATCGAGGACAGCATGGTGATCGTCAGGATGCCGCCCATCGAGGGGAACTGGGCGGTGAGCGCGGTGGCCACCCCGAGGAGCCCCAGCGAAACCAGCGCCAGGCTCTGCTCGCGCACGAAGAGCAGGATCGCGATGACCCCGATGGCAAAGAAGCCCGGTACCTCGCGCACCGTGTGCAGCCAGCCGATGTCGGAGCCGTCGAAGCCCGCCGCCTCGATGACGAAGTTGTTGAGGAGTGCCGACCATGTGGCGAAGGCCACCGGCATGGCCATCGCCATCAGGAACAGGAGCGTCACCGGCCTGCGCCACAGCGGCAGGGTCCGGGCCTCGGCAAGCGGCATCGGAATGCGTGTCATGCGCAAGCATTAGGGGCTGCCGCTCCGCTTGGCGAGACGTTCCGTCAACCGCGGGGCGAGAATCTGTAGTCGACCTCGGAAAAGCGCGCGGTTGGAAAGCCGTAGGCGAAGCGCAGCCCCTCCGGGCCCGCCACCACGCCGTGCTCGGCCTCGGGCGGGATGAAGACGGCGATTCCCGGCCCGATCGGATGCGCCGCACCGTCGATGGTCACGATGCCCGCCCCTTCGAGCCCGAAATAGAACTCCGCCGGGCCGTGGCGGTGCGGCTCCAGCGTGCCCAAGGGGCCGAACTCGGCGAGGCCCAGCGTCATCCCGGAGGACGGCGTGCGGTCGGCCGAGACCAGCGTGCGCCAGCGCACCGTGCCGAACGCCGGGTCGGTGCCGCCCTCGAGCGCCACGCTCGCCGCCTCGACCGAAAAGCCGCGCGCCACCGGCGCGCCCTCCCATTCCGCAATCCCGGGCAGTTCCATGGCGCATCTCCCACCGGCTCCTGTGGCGAGGCTGCGCCGAATCGGGATCGGTGCGCCGGTCCAAGCGCGACATGGCGGCGTCGCTTCCGATCGATCTGGGGCGAGTGGGCCAAATGCAGCCTAGCGGTCGTGCATCCCCTTGCCCGCGAAGATGCGCGGCGCGTGCTTGGCGATCCGGGCGAAGCGGGTCTCGGGCTTCTTGGCGCCCGCGACATGGATCGCGTAGCCGCGCTGCCGCCCCGGCGTCAGCGCCTCGAATGCGGCCGAGAGATCCGGATCGGCGGCGAGCGCCTCCTCGAACTCGGCGCATAGCTCGACATCGTCCTGCGCGAAGGCCACCCGCCGCCTGGCCCGGTCGATCTCAACCGCGCGGGCGATCAACGCGCGCAGCGCCGGCTCATTGGTGCGGATCTCGTCGAGCCCGCGGAACACCACGTAGCGCGCCGAGCGCGAATTGGGCCCCGGCGGCACCAGCAGCCCCTCCGGATCCTCGACCAGCACGCCCTTGAAGAAGGACAGCACGCAGCGATCGGCCAGCCCGGCAACCATGGCCGTGTTGCCGCCCGCGCAGCAGTAGCAGGGCTGACGCCACTTCCAGACCTCCTCGATGCCCTCGGCCTCGAGGAGCAGCCCGCGCAGCGCCGACAGCTCGGCCTGCCAGCGCCCCTCGCGGGCAAAGAACTCTTCGATGCGCGGATCGCTCATGGCCCAACCCTCCCTTGTCGGCCCTCCCCGCCCGCAGCTTCGCGGGCCGCACCGCGCGGGGCAAGAGCCTAGAGAAAGCTCTGCGGATCGATATCGATGGCGAGCCGCGCATTGGCGGGGACCCGCACCTGCGCCGCCCATTCCGCCAGCGCCGACTGCAACGGCGCGGTCTTCTCGGCCTTGACCAGAAGCCGGACCCGGTGGCGTCCCCGCACTCGGGCGATCGGCGCAGGCGCAGGCCCGAAAAGCTGGGCGCCGATCCGGCGCAGAGGCGCGTCGAGCCGCGCCAGTCGGTTGCCGAGATCGAAGGCCTGCTGCATGTCTGGCGATGAGATGACGATGCCCGCCATGCGCCCATATGGCGGCACGCCCGCCGCCCGCCGCGCGGCGGCCTCGGCGGCCCAGAATCCCTCCTCGTCGCCCGAGAGAATCGCGCGGATCACCGGGTGCTCGGGCTGGAAGCTCTGCAAGAGCGCGGTGCCCCGCGCCTCGGCGCGCCCGGCCCGGCCCGCGACCTGCCGCATCAGCTGGAAGGTCCGCTCGGCGGCGCGCAGATCCGAGCCCTGCAGCCCGAGATCGCTGTCGATCACCCCCACCAGCGTCAGCTTGGGAAAGTTGTGACCCTTGGCGACCAGCTGGGTGCCCACGACGATGTCCGCCGCGCCCTCGGCAATTTCGAGGATCCGGGCCTTGAGCGCCCGGGCCGAGCCGAACAGGTCCGACGACAGCACCGTCACCCGTGCGTCGGGAAACAGCGCCTGCGCCTCCTCGGTGATCCGTTCCACCCCCGGCCCCACGGCGGCGAGCTTGCCCGCCACCTCGCAGTTCGGGCAGGTCTCGGGCATCGGTGCAGTTTCGCCGCATTGGTGGCACATCAGCCGCTTGAGGAACCGGTGCTCGACCATCCGCGCGTCGCAATGCTTGCAGCCGATCTGGTGGCCGCAGGCGCGGCACAGCGTCAGCGGCGCATAGCCCCGGCGGTTGAGGAACAGGAGCGACTGCTCCCCACGCTCCAGCCGCTGCATCACCGCGCCCTTGAGAGCGGGCGAGATCCAGCTGCCCGAGGGCACCTCCTCGGTGCGCATGTCGATGGCGCGCATCTCGGGCATCACGGCGGGGCCATAGCGGCTTTCGAGATCGAGGCGGGCATACTTGCCCTGCTGCACGTTGACCCAGCTCTCGAGGCTCGGCGTGGCCGAGGCCAGCACCACCTGCGCACGCTCCAGCGAGGCGCGCAGCACCGCCATGTCGCGCGCGTTGTAAAGCACCCCGTCCTCCTGCTTGTAGGAGGTGTCGTGCTCCTCGTCGACGACGATGAGGCCGAGATCGTGGAACGGCAGGAACAGCGCCGAGCGCGCGCCCACCACCAGCTGCGCGCCGTTCTCGGCCACCATCTTCCAGCAACGTCGCCGCTCGGTCGTGGTGACGCCGGAATGCCATTCGGCGGGCTTCGCGCCGAACCGCGCCTCGACCCGGGTCAGGAACTCGGCCGTCAGCGCGATTTCCGGCAACAGCACCAGCGCCTGCCGCCCGGCCTTGAGGCAGGCGGCGACCGCCTCGAGATAGACCTCGGTCTTGCCCGAACCGGTGACCCCCTTGAGCAACGTCGTGCCGTAGCGCCCGGCCGCGATCCCCTCGCGCAGCCGCGCCGCCGCCAGCTCCTGATCGGTCGTGAGCGCCTTGCCCGCCATGTCCGGATCGAGCGGCGGATAGGGCACATCGCGCGGCGCCTCCTCCTCGGCCACGGCACCGGAGGCCACCAGTCCCTTGACCACCGAGGAGCCGACGCCCGCCAGATCGGCCAGCTCGCCCAGCATGAAGCCAAGCCCGTCATGTTCTTCGAGCAGATCGAGCACGCGGGCGCGCGCCGGCGTCATCCGCGCGGGCTGACCATGGCCGCGACGGTAGATCTTGCGCATCCCCGGCGGGTCGGTGAGGCCCGGCGCGCGGGTGGCGAGCCGCAGCATCGCCGGCATCGGGGTAAGCGTGTAATCCGCGACCCGGCCCAGGAACTCGCGCATCGGCGCGCGCATCGGCGGCAGGTCGAGCACCCGGATCGCGGCTTTGACCTTGGCGGGATCGTAATCCCCCGCGCCCTGCCCCCAGACCACGCCGGTGACCTTGCGCGGCCCGAACGGCACCTCGACATGGTCGCCCGCCGCGCAGCCGCCGCGGGGCGCGCGGTAATCGAGCACCCGGTCGAGCGGCTGCGTCGTCAGCACGCCGATCAGCGCGCCTTCCTCGAAACGGGGGGATGTCATGGGCCGGTCGGAATCCTCGGGCGGGAAGGAGCCGCCAACATGCGCCGCGCGCCCGGCCGCTTCAAGGGAGCGGCATGTCGCGGGGTTTCGCGCGCGGCGCGTGCTTCCCATATGGGAAAGGCGCTGTTCCACCGCTGCGTCACTTGCTAGACCGGGGCCGAAGCCGCCCCGCGCGGGGGCGTGCGACACCAAGGGAGCGCGCGTGGGCGCGCACCATCTGACAGGGAGAGACCCCATGAAGTTCTTCGTCGATACCGCCGAGATCGACCAGATCCGCGAACTCAACGACCTGGGCATGATCGACGGCGTCACCACCAACCCGTCGCTGATCATGAAGTCGGGCCGCGACATCAAGGAAGTGACCAAGGAGATCTGCTCGATCGTCGACGGCCCGGTCTCGGCCGAGACCGTGGCGCTTGACGCCGAGGGCATGATCGCCGAGGGCCGCGAGCTGGCCAAGATCGCCGACAACATCGCGATCAAGGTGCCGCTGACCTGGGACGGTCTCAAGGCCTGCAAGACGCTCACCGACGAGGGCCGGATGGTCAATGTCACGCTGTGCTTCTCGGCCAACCAGGCGCTTCTGGCGGCCAAGGCCGGCGCGACCTTCATCTCGCCCTTCATCGGCCGGCTCGACGATCTCAACCTCGACGGCATGGAGCTGATCGCCGACATCCGGCAGATCTACGACAATTACGGCTTCGAGACGCAGATCCTCGCCGCCTCGATCCGCAACGCCAACCACATGTCCGAGGCCGCCAAGATCGGCGCCGACGTCGCCACCGCGCCGGCCGCCGTGATCAAGGCCATGGCTAACCACGTGCTGACCGACAAGGGCCTCGACGCCTTCCTCAAGGACTGGGCCTCGACCGGCCAGAAGATCGTGTGATCGCCTTGGCGGGGCGCTGTGCCTTCCGGGCCGCGCCCCGCCGCATTCTTGCCACACCGGGGCGCATCGCCCCGCAGCCACTGTTATGTTCGGGCCGTTGCGACAGCCCGGATGCGCCCAGATGACAGACGACACACCCCCCGATGACGGGCTGCGCGAGCGCATCCTCGCCGATCCGGCCCGCCTGCTCGACGATCCCGAGATCATGCGCGCCCTCGTCGCCGCCGACGCCGAGGCCAAGGGATCGAACGTGGTCGATCTGCGCGGCCTCGCCATGCAGCGCCTGCAGGCGCGGCTCGACCGGCTCGAGGACACGCACCGCTCGGTGATCGCCGCAGCCTACGAGAATCTCGCCGGTACCAATCAGATCCACCGCGCCGTGCTGCGGATGATGGACGCGACCCGCTTCGAGACCTTTTTGCAGGATCTCTCCGGCGAGGTGGCCGACATGCTGCGGGTCGACGTGGTGCGCCTCGTTCTGGAGACCGCGAGTCCCGAGGACGACCCGGCCATCGCGCGGCTCTCAGACGTGCTGTCGGTGGCCGAACCGGGCTTCGTCGCCGATTACGTCACCCAGGGCCGCAACGTGCCGCTGCGCCAGGTATCGCTGCGGCCGGTCGAGCCGATCGAGGCCGGGCCCTACGGCGCCCGCGCGCCCGAGATTCTCTCCGAAGCCTGTCTCAAGCTCGATTTCGGCCCCGGCCGCCTGCCCGGCATGCTGCTTCTGGGCGCCACCGACGCGAACCGTTTCGCGCCGGCGCAGGCGACGGATCTGATGGGCTTCTTCGCCGGCGTGTTCGAACGGCAGATGCGGCGCTGGCTGTCATGATCTCGCCCGCCCTCACCGATGCGATGGGCCGGTGGCTTGACCATGAGCGGGCCCTGAACGCCGCCGCGCAGAACACGCTCACCGCCTATCAGGGCGACGTGCTGGGCTTTCTCGCCTTCATGCAGACCCACCATGCCGAGGCGCAGGGCCTCGGGCCCATCGCCCGGGTCACGGTGTCGGACATGCGCGCCTGGATGGCGCATGAACGCGCGCGTGGCCTTTCGGCGCGCAGCCTCGCCCGCGCGCTTTCGGCGGTGAAGAGCTTCTATCGCTGGCTCTCCGCACGCGAGGGGTTCGAGCCCACGGCCGTGCTCTCGACCCGAGCGCCGCGCATGAAGGCGCGGCTGCCGCGCCCGCTCGACGAGGAGGCGGCGGCCCGCGTACTTGAGGCGGTGGAGCTGCAATCGCGCGAGCCATGGGTCGCGGCGCGCGACACGGCGGTGGTGACGCTGCTGTGGGGATGCGGCCTGCGTATTTCCGAGGCGCTGTCGCTTACCGGTGCGCAGGTGCCGCTGCCCGAGACGCTGCGCATCACCGGCAAGGGCGGCAAGGAGCGGCTGGTGCCGGTGCTGCCGGTCGCGCGAAAGGCCGTCTCGGACTATGTGAAGCTCTGCCCGCACCCGATGGACGCCGCCCTGCCGCTGTTTCGAGGCGTGCGCGGCGGCGCGTTGGGCCCGCGCCCGATCCAGAAGGCGATGGAGATGGCACGCGCCCAGCTCGGCCTGCCCTCCACCGCGACGCCGCATGCGATGCGTCACAGCTTCGCCACGCATCTGCTGAGCGCGGGCGGCGATCTTCGCGCGATTCAGGAACTTCTGGGCCACGCCTCGCTTTCGACGACGCAGACCTACACGGCGGTCGACGCGGCCCGGCTGATGGAGATCTATGATCGCGCCCATCCTCGCGCCTGAGCCGCGTTGCGCCCGCCGCCGCTTTCGGCCAAGAGGGACGGCATGACTGACGCACGCAAGGCCCTCGGGGTCCATCTCTTCACCGCCACAGGCGCGGTCTTCGCCATGCTCGCCATGCTGGAGGCGGTGCAGGACGACTGGAGCATGATGTTCCTATGGCTCGTGGTGGCCTTCGCGGTGGACGGGGTCGACGGGCCACTGGCGCGCAAATACGACGTGAAGCGCAACGCGCCGATCTTCGACGGCGTGCTGCTCGATCTGATCATCGACTATCTCACCTATGTCTTCGTCCCGGCCTTCGCGCTGTTCGAATCCGATCTGCTGCCGGGCTGGACCGGCTGGCTGGCGATCATCGTCATCACCTTCGCCTCGGCGCTCTACTTCGCCGACAGCCGCATGAAGACCAAGGACAACTCGTTCCAGGGCTTTCCGGGCTGCTGGAACATGCTGGTGCTCGTGCTCTTCGCCCTCTCGCCCAATTTCTGGATCATCCTCGCGTTGGTGGTGGTGCTCGCGGTGACGATGTTCCTGCCGGTGAAGTTCATCCACCCGGTGCGCACCAAGCGCTGGCGCGCGGTGTCGCTGCCGATGGCGCTGGCCTGGACCTTCTTCGCGGGCTGGGCCGCATGGGTCGATTTCGACCCGGCGAGCTGGGCGCATTGGGGCCTTGTCGTGACCTCGGTCTACCTGCTCGGCGCCGGCGCTGCGCAGCAGCTGGTGCATGGCAAGGACGGCTGAGCACCGGCCCGCCTAGAGCCGGGTCAGCACCACCCCGGTGACGATCAGCCCCGCCGAGATCGCCTTGCCCCGGTCCATGCGGTCGCCGAAAGCGGCCCAGCCGATCAGCACCGCGAAGAGGATCGAGGTTTCGCGCAGCGCGCTCACCAGCGCGATCGGCGCCAGCGTCATCGCCCAGACCGCGATCGCATAGGCCCCGTAGGAGGCCAGCGCCGCCAATGTCCCCTGCCCCCAGACCCGCGCCGATACGCGCAGGAGCCCACGGCCGCGCATCGCGAAGGCGACGGGCGGAAACAGCAGCGCCTGCGCCACGAAGAGCCATCCGACATAAGTCACCGGATCGCCCGACACCCGCGCCCCCAGACCGTCGACCAGCGTGTAGCCGGCGGTCCCGGCCGCGGCCCCCAGCGCATAGGGGATGAGCCGCCGGCTCTCGCCCGAACTCAGCGCGCCGCGCGCCATGCCCAGAATGCCAAGGCCGAGCACCAGCACCCCCACCACCGACATCGGCTCGATCGCGTCGGACAGGAACAGCGCGCTGGCCACCAG
>Ga0310345_10003423_pt1 | contig 15084 bp, 12 predicted proteins | sample HC15DNA20500_MG_FD_204667 | JGI IMG/M metagenome (GOLD analysis project Ga0310345, IMG submission 204667) | Marine microbial communities from station ALOHA, North Pacific Subtropical Gyre - HC15-DNA-20-500_MG | ecosystem: Environmental > Aquatic > Marine > Oceanic | place: Pacific Ocean: North... | reverse complement strand
CAAGCCGCGCGGAGCGCGGTCGCTGCGCGATCCTTGACCCCGGGGGCCGAGTCGCTCTGATCGGCATCCGCGATGGACGGCTCCGGAGAACAGGCGCTCCCACAGGGCGATCGGCGTGGCGCCAGGGGGGGGCGCCAGGGGCGCGCGGAAGGTCAGGTAAACCAGCCGTGGGCGACGGCGGCGGAGGCGGTGACCACCACGGCGGCGAGCAGGCCGGCCACGAGGTCGTCGGCCATCACCCCCAGCGCGCCGGGCAGACGCTCGGCCGTCGAGACCGGCGGGGGCTTGAGGATGTCGAACAGGCGGAACATCACGAAGGCCCCGACCCAGCCCGGCCAGGGGAACACATGCGCCGGCGCGCCGGCCAGGAACAGGCCCAGCGACAGCGGCGCCAGCGCCAGCATCTGGCCCGCGAGCTCGTCCGCGATCACCTCGCCCGGGTCCTCGTCGTCGCCCCGCGCAGCGAGATAGCGGTCGATCGAGGTGTAGCCCAGCGCGATCGCCACGATCAGCCCGAAGGCGAACAGCGGGAAGCCCCCCGCCCAGTGCAGCGCGAAGGAGACCGGCAGCGCCGCCAGCGAGCCGACCGTGCCGGGCGCGACGGGAACGGCCTCGCCCAGGCCGAACAGCGTCGCGAAACGGGCGGTGATCATGCGCGCGGCTCCTTCGTTGCGTCTCATCCGACCGGGCGGGGCAGGGCGAGCGTCGCCACGGCCTGCGCCGCGATGCCCTCGCCCCGTCCGGGAAATCCGAGGCGCTCGGTCGTGGTCGCCTTGACCGAGATCCGCTCCTTCGGAACTTCCATGATCTCCGCCAGCCGCGCCCGCATTGGGTCGGAATGGGGGCCGATCTTGGGCGCCTCGCAAATCAGCGTGATGTCGGCGTTGACGAGCCGGCCCCCGCGGGCCGCCACCCGCTCCATCGCCCTGGCCAGAAAGATCTCCGAGGCGGCGCCCTTCCACTGCGGGTCGGAGGGCGGGAACCATTGGCCGATGTCGCCCTCGGCCAGCGCCCCGAAGATCGCGTCGGTCAGCGCATGCATGCCCACGTCGGCGTCGGAATGGCCCGATAGGGTGCGGTCGAAGGGGATCTCGATCCCGCAGAGCCAGAGGCTCGTCCCCGGCGCGAAGGCGTGGACGTCGAAGCCGGTCCCCACCCGGGTCTCGGGCGCCCGGGCCAGCAGCCAGGTCTCGGCCCGGGCGAAATCCGCGGGCGTGGTGAGCTTCAGGTTGGCCTCGTCGCCCTCGACCATCTCGACCTCCAGTCCTGCGGCCTGCGCCACCGCCACGTCGTCCGTCATCTCCCGCCCCGCCGCCGCGCGGTGGGCGGCGAGGATCGCGTCGAGCGCGAAGCCCTGCGGGGTCTGGGCGCGCAGGAGGCCCGCGCGCTCCACGCCCTCGCCCGCCATGCCGCCCAGCGCGCCGCGGCGCAGGGTGTCGACCACGGGCAGGGACGGGCAGGCGCCCGCCGCGCCGCGGGCGAGCGCGGCCAGCACCCGGCCGGCCAGCGCCGCGTCGGCGAAGGGGCGGGCGGCGTCGTGGATCAGCACGAGCCCCTCCGCCCCCTGCGCCGCGATCGCCTCGAGGCCGCGGCGCACGCTCTCCTGGCGCGTGGCGCCGCCGGGGACGGGGGCGGGCAGGGGCAGGCAGCGCACGGCGGCGGCATGGGCCTCGGCGTCGTCGGGGTGGATGACCACATGGATGCGCTCCGGCGCGACCCCGGGCCAGCCGGCGACGGCGGCGAGGGTCCGGCGCAGCACGCTCGCGCCGCCGAGGGGGCGGTACTGCTTGGGCCCGCCCGGGCCCGCGCGCGTGCCGCGGCCGGCGGCGACCACCAGCGCATGCACCGGGCCCTGGGCCGCGGGCGCGGCGGCGGGCGTCGAGGTCGGGTCGGGCGCGGCGGGGTCTGACACGGGGCTGGGGCGCTTCCTGCGGCGGGGACGGTGGGCGCCGGGACGCCCCGCCGGCCGCGCCCCCGCTGTGCAAGATCGCCCCGGGCGCAGGAAATGCGCAGGGACGCCGGCGATGGGTGGCACGCGGCCTTGCGTCCCGCAAGGGGCGGCGATATCCCTTGCCCGGGCTGCATAAGGAATGGGCAGGTGTCCCTCGCGATAGGCAATCTGGCGTTGCGGAATCCGGTACTGCTCGCGCCGATGGCAGGAATCACCGACTTGCCCTTCCGAAGGCAGGTCGCGAGGTTCGGCCAGGGCGCGGACGGGGCCGGCGCGAACGCGCCCGGGCTGATGGTCTCGGAGATGATCGCCTCCCGCGAGGCGGCGCAAGGCGACGCGCGCGCGCGGGCCAAGGCGGAGATCGACGGCGCGCTGGGCGCGACCTCGGTGCAGCTCGCCGCCCGAGACCCGCAGTGGATCGCCGAGGCCGCCCGCTACGCCGAAGGGCAGGGCGCCCCGGTCATCGACATCAACATGGGCTGCCCCGCGCGCAAGGTCACCGGCGGCCAGTCCGGCTCGGCCCTGATGCGCGAGCCCGACCACGCCCTGCGCCTGATCGAGGCGACGGTGGCCGCGGTCGACGTGCCGGTGACGGTGAAGATGCGGCTCGGCTGGGACCACGACGGGCTCAACGCCCCCGCGATCGCCGCGCGGGCCGAGGCGGCGGGCGTGGCCATGATCGTCGTGCACGGGCGCACCCGCTGCCAGTTCTACGAGGGGCATGCCGACTGGGCCGCGGTGCGCGCGACGGTCGAGGCGGTGTCGATCCCCGTGGTGGTCAACGGCGACGTCGTGGACGGGGAGAGCGCGGCCGAGGCGCTGCGCCTCTCGGGCGCCGCCGGGGTGATGGTGGGCCGCGCCGCGCGCGGCCGGCCGTGGCTGCCCGCGCAGATCGCCGCGCATCTGGCCGGGCGCCCGATCCCGCAGACCCCGCCGCTGGCCGAGCAGGCCGGCAGCCTCGCCGATCACTACCGCGACATGCTCGCCTTCTACGGCCGCGACGTCGGGCTGCGCTCAGCGCGCAAGCATCTCGACTGGCGGCTGTCGGGCCTGGCCGGCGGCGCCGCGCTGCGCGACGCGCTGGTGCGCGAGAGCGACCCCGAGCGGGTGCTCGAGCGGCTGGCGCGCCTGCCGGAGCTGCTCGGCCCCGCGCCCGACCCCGCCGCCGCCCGTCACGCCGCCTGACCCGGTTCCGAGATGACAGAGATCCCCGCCCAGACCTGCCCCGCCATCTGGAACGCCGTGCCCTTCGCGGCCCTGGTGCTCGACCCCGAGGACCGGGTGCAGGACGCCAATTCCGCGGCCGAGGTGTTCTTCGGCCTCTCCACCCGCTCCCTGACCGGGCGCAGCCTGGAGAGCATGTTCGGCCCCGCCTCCCGCGTCGCCGACCTGGTCGAGCAGGTGCGCCACGGCTCGGTCTCCCTCGCCGAGCACCAGATGGAGCTCTCGGCCACCGACCGCGCGCCGCGGGTGGTGGACCTCTACGTCTCCCTCGTCTCGGACGACGAGGGGCAGGTGCTGGTGATGATCCAGCCCCAGTCGATCGCCGAGAAGATGGACCGCAGCCTCTCCCACCGCGCCGCCGCGCGCTCGGTCACCGGGATGGCGGCGATGCTGGCCCATGAGATCAAGAACCCGCTCGCCGGCATCTCCGGCGCCGCGCAGCTGCTGGCGATGCAGCTCGGCGACGAGGAGACGGAGCTCACCGACCTGATCCGGGAGGAGGCCGAGCGCATCGCATCGCTTCTGAACAAGGTCGAGCTCTTCGGCGACAGCCGCCCCGCCCCGCGCGAGCCGGTGAACATCCACGACGTGCTCGACCGCGCCAAGCGCGCGGCCGCCGCGGGCTTCGCGCGCCACGTGCGCTTCGTCGAGGAATACGACCCCTCGCTGCCCCCCACCGCCGGCGATGCGGACCTGCTGATGCAGGTGTTCCAGAACCTGCTGAAGAACGCCGCCGAGGCGACGCCGCAGGTGGGCGGCATGATCACCATCCGCACCTCCTTCCGCCCCGGCATCCGCATGGCGGTCGCGGGCGGCGGGACCGAGTCGCTGCCCCTGCAGGTGACGATCTCGGACAACGGCTCGGGCGTGCCCGACCAGCTCAAGCGCGACATCTTCGAGCCCTTCGTGACCTCGAAGGCCACCGGCTCGGGGCTGGGGCTCGCGATGGTCTCCAAGCTCGTCGCCGATCATGGCGGCGTCGTCGAATGCGAGTCCGATCCCGGCTGGACCACCTTCCGCGTCCTGCTGCCGGTGTGGACCGACCCCTCGCAGAAGAAGAAGAAGCCCGCGCCGCGGCGCCGGAAGGAGAAGACGGCATGACCGGCCGCATCAACGGCACCATCCTCGTCGCCGACGACGACCGCGCGATCCGCACCGTCCTGAGCCAGGCCCTGTCGCGGGCCGGGGCGCGGGTGCGCTCCACCGGCTCCGCCTCGACGCTCTGGCGCTGGGTCGAGGACGGCGAGGGCGACCTGATCGTCACCGACGTGATGATGCCCGACGGCGACGCGCTCGACCTGCTGCCGGCGATCCGCAAGAAGCGGCCGGAGCTGCCGGTGATCGTGATGTCGGCGCAGAACACCATGCTGACCGCGATCCGCGCGGCCGAGGTCGGGGCCTACGAGTACCTGCCCAAACCCTTCGACCTGCGCCAGGTGCTGGAGCATGTCGACCGCGCGCTCGAGGGCGCGCGCAAGCCCAGCCCCACCGCCTCGGAGGGGCCGCGGGACGAGGGCCTGCCGATCATCGGCCGATCCCCTGCGATGCAGGAGGTCTACCGGATCATGGCCCGCCTGATGAACACCGACCTGACGGTGATGATCAACGGCGAGAGCGGCACGGGCAAGGAACTGGTGGCCCGCGCGCTCCACAGCTTCGGCTGGCGCAAGCAGGGCCCGTTCGTGGCGGTGAACATGGCCGCCATTCCGCGCGACCTGATCGAGGCCGAGCTCTTCGGCCACGAGAAGGGCGCCTTCACCGGCGCGACCGAGCGCTCGGCCGGCAAGTTCGAGGCGGCGGCCAACGGCACCCTCTTCCTCGACGAGATCGGGGACATGCCGCTCGACGCCCAGACCCGGCTCTTGCGGGTCCTGCAGGACGGCCAGTTCACCCGCATCGGCGGGCGCACGCCGATCAAGGCCGACGTGCGGGTGATCGCGGCCACCCACCAGGACCTGCGCACCCTGATCAACGAGGGCAGCTTCCGCGAGGACCTGTTCTATCGCCTCAACGTGGTCCCGATCCGCCTGCCGCCGCTGCGCGACCGGACCGAGGACATCCCCGACCTCGCCCGCGCCTTCCTGCGCAAGGCCGAGTCGGAGGGCCTGCCACGCAAGGCCATCGCCAACGACGCGGTGGAGGCGCTGAAGGCCCAGACCTGGCCCGGCAACGTGCGCGAGCTGGAGAACCTGATGAAACGCCTCGCGGCGCTCTGCGCCGACGAGATCATCACGCTGGCCGACGTGGAGCGGGAGCTGGCCGCCCGCCCCTCGGCCGCGGCGCCGGAGATGGAGCGGGGCGCCTCGCTCGGCGCCTCGGTCGAATCCCACCTGCGGGCCTACTTCCAGCTCCACGGCGACGCGCTGCCGCCGCCGGGCCTCTACGACCGGATCCTGCGCGAGGTGGAGCTGCCGCTGATCGCGCTGACGCTCTCGGCCACGCGGGGCAACCAGCTGCGCGCCGCGGACCTGCTGGGCATCAACCGCAACACGCTGCGCAAGAAGATCCGGGAGCTTGACATTCCTGTCACGCGCGGCAAGACATTGATGTAAGTTTGCAACAGTGACCGGCGGCGGGCGTCACGTCCCGCCGCCCGCGCGCTTCCGGGACGGCGGGGGTCCGGGCGGCGACGCGCAGGCGCCGGCGGGGTCCGCAGCCCCTGCCGCGGCGTCGTCGCAACCCGGGGAGGCCCAGTGACCCAGCGCACGATCCGCGCCGCCAGATCCGCCGCCGAGGCGATGGCGTCGCTCCCCTCGCTGGCGCTGCGCGGCGAGCTCTCGCGGCGCACCCGCGCCCGCTTCACCGTGGCGATCGTGGCGCTCGGCCCCCTGCTGGCGGTGGTCACCGGCGTCGCCCTCTCGGGCGGCGAGCGGGGGCCGGTGCGCCAGGAGGTGCTGCGGGGCGTGTTCCTCGCCGATCTCGTCTACATCCTGGTGATCGCGGGGCTGGTGGCCTGGCGGGTGGCGGCGCTGATCTCGGCGCGGCGCGCCCGCTCCGCCGGCTCGCGCCTGCACCTGCGCCTGACCGGCGTCTTCGCGGCGATGGCCCTGGCCCCCACGATCCTGGTCGCCGTCTTCGCCACCCTGACCGTCAGCTTCGGCATCGAGGGCTGGTTCTCCAACCAGATCGGCTCGGTGGTGCGCAACTCCCTCTCCGTCGCCGAGAGCTACGAGGAGGAGCACCGCCTGCGCATCCGCGCCGAGGCGCTGGCGATGGCCAACGACCTGGCGGGCGAGGCGACGCGGATGGTCAACGACGCGCAGCTCGGCGACATGCTGCGCGCCCAGGCCTACCTGCGCGAGATCCCCGAGGCCTACGTCTTCGACGGCTCGATGGAGCTGCGCGCGCGGGGCGAATTCTCCTACCTCTTCAACTTCACCCCGCCGACGCCCGAGCAGATGGCCCGCGCCCGCGAGGGGCAGGTGGTGGTGATCTCGGACGAGGACGAATCCGAGGTCCGCGCCCTGGTCGCGCTGAAGGGCTTCGTCGACTACTACCTCTATGTCGGGCGCAACGTGGACGGCGCCGTCCTGCGCCTGCTGGACGAGACCCAGGACACCGTGCGCCTCTACGAACAGCTCGAGGGGCAGCGCAATTCGATCCTGCTGGAGTTCGCGATCCTCTACGTCGGCTTCGCGCTGGTGGTGACGCTGGCGGCGATCTGGGCCGGGCTCTATTTCGCCGAACGCCTCGCGCGCCCCATCGGCCGGCTCGCCGGCGCGGCCGAGCGGGTGGGCGCGGGCGACCTCGACGTGCGCGTGCGCGAGGAGCGGGGCGACGACGAGATCGCCGTCCTCGCCCGCATCTTCAACCGCATGACCGAGCAGGTGAAGGCCCAGCGCGACGCCCTGGTCGCCGTGAACCAGGAGACGGAGCGCCGCCGCCGCTTCTCCTCGACCGTGCTCGCGGGCGTCACCGCGGGGGTGGCGCGGCTCGATTCCGAGGGCCGCGTGGAGCTCCTGAACGAGGCCGGCGCGCGGATGCTGGGCGTGACCCCCTCCGAGGCCGCCGGCCGTCCGCTCGCCGAGGTGGCGCCGATGTTCTCGACCCTGCTCGGCCAGTCGCGCGAGCGGCGCGGCGGCCAGACGACCGAGCGCATCCACGCCCGCGTCGACGGGGCGGAGCGCGACTTCCTCGCCCGCGTCAGCCGCATCGCCCCCGACGGCGACGCCGAGATCTTCGTGCTCACCTTCGACGACCTGACCGAGCTGGTGACCGCCCAGCGCATGGCCGCCTGGGGCGACATCGCGCGCCGCATCGCCCACGAGATCAAGAACCCGCTGACCCCGATCCAGCTCTCGGCCGAGCGGCTGAAGCGCAAGTTCGCCGACGGCCTGACCGGGCGCGACCGCGAGCGCTTCGACAGCTACGCCGACATGATCGTCCGCCAGGCCGGCGACATCCGGCGCATGGTCGACGAATTCTCCCGCTTCGCGCGGATGCCCGCGCCGGAGCTCGCCCCCGACGACCTCGCCGCGATCTGCTCGGAGGCGGTGCTGCTGCAGTCCGAGGCCGACGGCCCCGTCGCCTTCGAGATCGAGGGCGCCGACACGCCCCTGCCGCTGCGCTGCGACCGCACCATGCTGAGCCAGGCCCTGACCAACCTGCTCAAGAACGCCGGCGAGGCGGTGGAGGCGCGGCTCGCGACCCGTCCCGAGCCCCCGGGCCGGGTGCGCCTCGAACTCAGGCGCGACGCCGAGAGCGCCGAGATCCGGGTGATCGACAACGGCGTCGGCCTGCCCGAGACCGGCCGCGCCCGCCTGCTCGAGCCCTATGTGACGACCCGCGAGAAGGGCACCGGCCTCGGCCTCGCAATCGTCAAGAAGATCGCCGAGGAACACGGCGGGGCCTTCGCCCTGGAGGACGCGCCCCTCGACCCGGGCGCGCCCGCCGACCGTCCCCGCGGCGCGATGGCCGTGATCCGCCTGCCGCTCGCCGGCAAGGGCGGGGGCGCGAAACAACAGACGCCGGCGAAGCCCGGCGCATCCGAGACCGAGGCAGGAGGCCCGAAAGATGGCTGACATTCTGGTGGTGGACGACGAGGCGGACATCCGCGACCTCGTCGCCGACATCCTCGAGGACGAAGGCCACGCCACCCGCACCGCATCCGACGCGGACGGCGCCTTCAAAGCGGTCGAGGCGGCGCGCCCCGACCTGATCATCCTCGACATCTGGCTGCAGGGCAGCCGCATGGACGGGATCGAGATCCTCAAGACCGTGCGCCGCAACCAGCCCGACATCCCGGTTGTGATCATCTCCGGCCACGGCAACATCGAGATCGCGGTGGCGGCCGTGAAGCAGGGCGCCTACGACTTCATCGAGAAGCCCTTCACCACCGACCAGCTGATGCTGGTCTCGACCCGCGCGCTCGAGGCCTCGCGCCTGCGCCGGGAGATCGCCTCGTTGCAGGAGGCCGACCGGGCGCAGGCGGAGATCATCGGCGCCTCGCACGCGATCGCGGCGCTGCGCCAGAAGCTCGACCGGGTGGCGCGGACGGCCTCGCGGGTGCTGCTCTCGGGCCCGCCGGGCTCGGGCAAGGAGGTGGCGGCGCGCTACATCCACACCCATTCCGACCGCGCCCGCGCCCCCTTCGTGGTGCTCAACGCCGCCAACATCGAGCCCGCGAAGATGGAGGAGACCCTCTTCGGCCGCGAGCGCGAGGACGGCGCCGTGGTTCCCGGCCTTTTCGAAAAGGCCTCCGGCGGCACGCTCTTCCTCGACGAGGTGGCGGAGATGCCGGCCGGCGCCCAGTCGAAAATCCTGCGCGTGCTGGTCGACCAGCGCTTCGCGCGCGTCGGCGGCTCCGACATGGTGCAGACCGACGTGCGGGTGATCTCGGCGACCACCCGCGACCTGCAGTCCCTGATCCAGGCCGGGCGCTTCCGCGAGGACCTGTTCCACCGTCTCTCGGTGGTGCCGCTGGAGACGCCCTCGCTCGCCGCGCTGCGCGAGGACATCCCGGTGCTGGCGAACCACTTCCTCGCCCGGCTGGCGAAGACCGAGGGGCTGCCGCTGCGCCGGCTGTCGCCCGACGCGGCGGCCCTGCTGCAGACGCAGAACTGGCCCGGCAACGTGCGCCAGCTGCGCAACGTGATGGAGCAGGTGCTGATCCTGGGCGCCGGCACGGGCGAGATCTCGCCCGAGGAGCTGCCCCTGACCGCCGGCGACCCGGCCGACGGCGGCGCGATCCTCTCGCCCGCCATGGCGACCCTGCCGCTGCGCGAGGCGCGCGAGCTCTTCGAGCGCGACTACCTGATCGCCCAGATCAACCGCTTCGGCGGCAACATCTCGCGCACCGCCGCCTTCGTGGGCATGGAGCGCTCGGCGCTGCACCGCAAGCTCAAGAGCCTGGGCGTCGCCACCGTCACCCGCGGCGGCGCCCGCGTCGCCATCGCCGGCGAAGGCGAGGGCGACGAGGAGGAGTTCGAGGACTGATCCCCGGCGCTTGACGCGGCTGCATCCCTGTTCCAGGGTCGTTCAGCCTCGTGAACGCACCGCTCGCGGGCCTTGGGGAGGGGGACACGCCGCCATGATTTCGCTTCGCACCTTCGTCGCCGGCGCCGCCGTGGCGGCCCTCGCCGGACTGGGCGCGGGACGCGCCGACGCGCTGACCGCGCTCGAAGGCTTCTCCGGGGGAACCCCCTACCCCGCCTATCACAGCGGCACGCTGGGCGACATGGTGGGCTGGCGGTTCTCGATCGCCTCGCCGATCTCGCTCACGGCGCTGGGGGTCTGGAACGACGGCGATCTGATCGCGCCGCACATGGTCGGCGTCTGGGGGGAGGGCACGCTGCTCGCCTCGCAGGAGGTCGACGCGGCCGAGGGCGTGCTGTCGGGCGACTTCTATTTCGAGTCGATCGCGCCGGTCTCCCTGTCGGCGGGGACCTACACGATCGCCGCCCTCTACGCGTCGGCGGACGGCGACTCGTACATCTCCGGCGCCGCCTCGGTTTCCTTCGCGCCCGAGATCGCCTGGCTCGCCTCGCTCTATCCCTCGACCGTCAGCGCGGGCTTCGCCGAGCCGACCATTGTCACCACCTCCCTGGGGCGCTTCGGCCCCAACTTCCAGTTCGACGCGGCCGCCGTGCCGCTGCCGGGCGCGGCGGCGCTGCTGGCGGGCGGGATGGCGGCGTTCGGCGCCCTGGGCGCCGCCCGCCGCCGCCGCCGCGGCTGAGCTCAGGCTGCCGCCGGCATCCGGGCCAGGAACGGCTCGGGCAGGGCTGCGCGCACGCCCTCCAGCGCATTCACCCGGGCGAACCAGGCGTCGATGGCCGGGGCCGCGGGGCGGGCGCCGATGAACTCCAGGTTCTGCAGGCAGGTGACGAGGGCGAGGTCGGCGATCGTCGGCCCCTCGCCCACCAGCCAGTCGCGGCCCTGCAGCGCGTCCTCGAGGATCGGGGCGAGCTCCGCGAGCAGGCGCTTTCCCTCCTCGATCAGGGGCGCGGTCTCCTGCGGATCGGCGACCACGGTGTTGAAGAACACCAGGCTGGTGGGCCGGGCGAAGCGGGTCTGCGTCCAGTCGAGCCACTGGTCGACCTTCGCCCGCAGCGCCGGCGCCGCGGGATACCACGCCTCCAGCCCCCGCGTCCGGCAGATGTGGCGCAGGATCGCCATGGATTCGGCGAGCACGAGCTCCCCGTCCTCCAGCACCGGGATCTGGCCGTTGGGGTTCAGGGCCAGGAACTCCGGCCGGCGGTGCGCGCCGGCGGTCAGGTCGACGACCCGCTCCTCCCAGGCGAGGCCGGCGCAGTTGAGCAGGGCCGCGACGCGGCGGGAATTCTGCGAAAGCGGATGCAGATGCAGGATCATCTTCAGGCTCCATGCCAGGACCGGGCGGCGCGACGCCGCCCTTCGGCCCCGTCATGGCGCCCCCGTGCTGACAGCGGTCCGTCAGCAGCGTTCGGCTCAGACGATCCGCGCCGACAGGCGCTCCGCCGCCGCCGCGCGGCGGGCCTTCAGCTCGCGGGGCAGGGCGATCTCCTCCACGGTGGCGGGCAGGACCTCGACCTCCTCGAAGGCGAAGGCCTCGCCGCCGTGGGCGGTCAGCGCGGGCTTCATGTCGGGATGCAGGGGCGAGCCCTGACGCATTGAAAAGGCGAAACGATTGCGCGCGGCGTCGAGGTCGCGGCCGGCGCCGACCCAGGCCTCGCCCGTCGCCTCGCAGCGCACCAGCCAGACGCCCGCGCGGCGCGTCCCGTCCTTCCACGCGGCCATCGCCGCCTTGCGGTCCGCCTTGCGCATGACCGGTCTCCTTGTTTTTACCCGGGTGTAATTGACATGGCCGCGGCCGCGGGGCAATGGGTCTCGACCGCCGCAGCCGACCGGAAGACCCGCCATGAGCGACGCCGCCCCCCACGCCGCCTTCGCCGGACCGCGCCTGCTGGCGCTGGGATCCCTGGCGGAGGTCGCGGCCGCCCTGCACCGGGCGCAGGCGCAGGGCTTGCCGGCGCTGGCCTTCGATCCGCAGGGGCGCCAGATCGACCTCGACCTGCGCGGGACCGAGGCGGAGGCACGGGCCCGCCACGCGGCGCCGGGGCAGGGCGGCGCGCGCCGGGGGCGCGGCCGCCCGAAGCTGGGGGTGGTGGCGCGCGAGGTCACGCTGCTGCCCCGGCACTGGGACTGGCTGCGCGGGCGCGGCGGCGCCTCGGCCGCGCTGCGTCGGCTGGTGGAGGCCGCCCGCCGCGCCGAGGCCCCGGCCGAGGCCCGCGACGCGGCCTTCCGCTTCATGTCCGCCGCCGCCGGCGACCTGCCGGGCTTCGAGGAGGCCGCCCGCGCCCTCTACGCCGGCGACGCCGAGGGCTTCGCCGCGCGCCTCTCGGCCTGGCCCGAGGACCTCGCGGCCCACGCCCGGCGGCTGGCGGGACCGGCCTTCGCCGAGGCGACGACGCGCGCGGAGACGCCCGCGGCCCCGGCGCCCGCCTCGGCGGCGGAGAGCGGGCCGCTCCTCCTCAACCTGTTGAGATTCCGAGAGATCGCCGACTACGCCAGGGCCCCGGAGCTGGCGCCGGCGCGGCCGATCTCGGGCGCGGAGGCCTATGACCTCTACCTCGCCGCCACCCTGCCGCTGCTGCGCGAGAGCGGCGGCGAGCTGGCGTTGAGCGCGCGCGCCAACCCCACGCTGATCGGCCCCCTTGGCGAGCGCTGGGACCGCGTGCTGCTGCTCCGCCAGGGGAGCCTGGAGCGGTTCCGCGACCACGACGGCGACGCGCGCATCGCCGCGGCGCTGGGGCACCGCAACGCCGCCCTCGCCGACAGCCGCCTGATCCCGCTGAGCGAGGACCCCGCGCCCTGAGCCGGCGGCGCCGCCCCGTGCCGCGGGGCAGGGCGTTTGACACCGCGCAGGCGCCGTCGCATCCTCCGCCCCGGCGTGCAGGCGACGGCCTGCGGGGACGGAGATCCCATGAAGATCATCATCTGCGGCGCGGGCCAGGTCGGCTCGCAGATCGCCCGCCACCTCAGCCGCGAGGCCAACGACGTCACCATCGTCGACCAGGACGCGGGGCTCGTGCGGCGTGTCACCGACTCCTTCGACGTCAATGGAATCGTTGGGTTCGCCTCCCATCCCGACGTGCTGGAGCGCGCCGGGGCGGAGGATGCGGACATGCTGATCGCGGCCACCTTCGCCGACGAGGTGAACATGGTCGCCTGCCAGGTCGCGCACTCGGTCTTCTCGGTGCCCCAGAAGATCGCGCGGATCCGGGCGCAGTCCTACCTGCAGAACCGCTGGGCGGACCTGTTCCGGCGCGATCACATGCCCATCGACGTGGTGATCTCGCCGGAGCTCGAGGTCGCCCGCGTCGCCATGCGCCGCCTGCAGAACCCCGAGGCCTTCGACATCGAGAATTTTCTCGACGGCAAGGTGCGCCTCGTCGGAACCCGGCTGCTGCCGGACTGCCCGGTGCTGAACACGCCGCTGCGCCAGCTCTCGGAGCTGTTCTCGACGCTGAAGGCCATCGTCGTGGCCTACCGGCGCGAGGGGCAGCTGCATGTGGCCTCGCCGCAGGACTCGCTGCTGGAGGGGGACGACGTCTATTTCGTCGCCGCGGCCGAGGACGTGACCCGCACCCTGTCGCTGTTCGGGCGCGAGAGCCGCAAGGTCTCGCGCGTGGTGATCGTGGGCGCCGGCAACGTCGGCCTGCAAGTCGCTAGAATGCTTGAGAAACACTCCGAGCGGCCCCGCGTGAAGATGATCGACCGCGACCGCCAGCGCGCCGAGCGCGCGGCCGAGGAGCTGGAGCGGACCATCGTGCTGCTGGGCGACGGGCTCGACCCCGTGCTGCTCGAGGAGGCGAACGTCCGCGACGCCGACGCGATCCTGTCGCTGACCTACGACGACAAGACCAACCTGCTGGCGGCCGCGCGCGGCAAGAAGGCGGGCTGCCGGACGGCCATCGCGCTGTCGAACGATCCCTCCTATGCCGAGCTCTCGGACAGCCTGGGCGTCGATGCGCTGCTGGTGCCGCGCTCGACCACCGTCTCCTCGATCCTGCGCCATGTGCGCCGGGGCCGGGTGCGCGCGGTCTATGCGGTGGGCGACGCCGAGGCGGAGGTGATCGAGGCGCAGGTGCTCGCGACCTCTCCGATCGCCGGCAAGCCGTTGCGGTCGGCGGGCTTTCCCGAATCCGCCATCGTCGGCGCGGTGCTGACCCGCGAGGGCGTGAAGATGCCCACCGGGGACCTGGTGATCCAGGAGCACGACCGCGTGGTGGTCTTCGCGCGCCGCGACGTGGTGCGGGAGGTGGAGCAGCTGTTCCGCGTCTCGGTCGACTTCTTCTGAGCCGCGGCCGCCCGCCATGCGCCTGAGGGGCTTCCCGGTCTTCCTGATCTTCGACTTCGCGCTGGGGGCGATGATGCTGCTGCCGGCGCTGGCGGCGGGGCTGGAGCGGGACTGGCGCTCGGCGCGGCTGTTCTTCTATGCGGCGCTCTTCGTGATGCTGGCGGCCTCGGCGCTGGGGGCGGCGGCCTGGCGGCGGGGGCTGTCGGGGGCCAATGCGCGGGCGGAGCTGATGACCCTGCTGGGCGTCTTCGCCGCGGGCCCGGTCTTCGCCGCCGCGCCCTTCGCGCTGATCCTGCCGGAGCTGGGCTGGACCGGCGCCTATTTCGAGGCCGCCTCCTCGCTGACCACCACAGGGGCCACGCTGATCACGCCGTTCTCGGCGCCGCCCTCGATCCACCTGTGGCGGGCGATGCTGGGCTGGGTCGGGGGGCTGGTCACGCTGGTCGGGGCCATCGCCATCCTCGCCCCGCGGGAGCTCCTGGACCTGCCCGGCGCCTCCTCGGCGGGCGAGGCGCGGATGCGGGTCGGGCGGATCCTGGCGCTGGGGCCGGGCGGGCGGCGGGCGGTGCGGGCGCTGTGGGCGGTGGGGCCGGCCTATGCCGCGCTGACCGCCATCGCCGCCGCGGCGCTGGCCACCGCGGGCACGCCGAGCTTCGTGGCGCTGTGCCATGCCATGGGCATCGTCTCGACCTCGGGGATCTCGCCGCTGGCCGGGGGGCTCGCGGCCGAGGGCAACCGGATGGCGGAGGTCGTGGCGGTCCTGTTCCTGATCCTGTCGATGTCGCGCCTGACCTTCGGGCGGCGCGGCCCCACCGCCGGCCCCGGCGCCGCGCGCACCTGGCTGGAGGCGCGCAAGGACCCCGAGATCCAGCTCTTCGTCATCGCGGTGGTGATCGCCACCGCCTGGCTCTTCGCCCATGGCATCTGGGTGGGCGCGGGGCCGAGCCAGATCTTCGACAGCCCGTTCCATGCCGGCCGTGCGCTGTGGGGGGGCTTCGCGACCTCGGTGGGGATGATCTCGACCTCGGGCTACGTCTCGGCCGACTGGCCGGACGTGGTGACCTGGGCGCAGGTGGAGGCGCCCTCGCTGATGCTGATGGGGCTGGCGACGCTGGGGGGCGGGGTCGCGACC
>Ga0310345_10003422_pt1 | contig 15086 bp, 14 predicted proteins | sample HC15DNA20500_MG_FD_204667 | JGI IMG/M metagenome (GOLD analysis project Ga0310345, IMG submission 204667) | Marine microbial communities from station ALOHA, North Pacific Subtropical Gyre - HC15-DNA-20-500_MG | ecosystem: Environmental > Aquatic > Marine > Oceanic | place: Pacific Ocean: North... | reverse complement strand
CGTTCCCGCGGAAATTTGCATCACGGCGTGCAATTGTCCGCAACAACTGGAATAATTTCAGCAAAAACATACGACCGCACCGATTTACCAGAGGGGTTTGAGGTTGATAATCCGGACAACGAAATCATTGGAACTGCATTAACTGAGCGAAGAAACAATCCGGCCCGAGAAGTTGTTGTTGTTTCGAACGATATTAACATGAGAGTTAAGTGCGACGCAATTGGCCTAGCCTGTGAAGGGTATGATTTAGCTCAGGTGGTAAAAGATGTCGTACAAATCTATAGCGGCTTTAGTACAGAAGTTGTATCGGAGGCGCTGGTTGATGACTTTTACTCGGGGAAACAAACATATCTCTCTAGGGTTGGTCGCGACAATATTTTTCCCAACCAATACATCTTGCTACAATCAGAAGCAAACTCTAAAAAAACCGCGTTGGCAAAATATAGGAATGATGCAACTCCATTAAAGAAAATAATTAGTTCTCAGAACTTTAGTAAACAGGGGGTTTGGGGCGTCAAACCTAGAAACAAAGAGCAGACGTATGCTATGGATCTCTTATTGGATCCGTCTGTTTCCATTGTCACGCTAATCGGCCGAGCCGGTTCTGGTAAAACTTTGTTGAGCCTTGCATGCGGATTGTCACAGGTGTTAGAAAACACAGAAGGTACCGGCGCGCCCTATCGAAATTTAATTGTATCGCGCCCTATCCAGCCGCTTGGAAAGGATATTGGATACTTGCCCGGCTCACTAGAGGAAAAAATGCTCCCATGGATAGCGCCAATTCAAGATAACTTGCGATTTTTGATGGGCAACGATAGAAATGCTCTTCGGATGTATATTGATGATGGGACGATTGAAATTGAAGCCTTAACGTATATACGCGGCCGATCAATTTCTAATGCGTTTATTATAATTGATGAAGCTCAGAATCTAACAATGCACGAACTTAAAACGATTATCACGCGAGTAGGGGACAATACAAAGATTGTTTTGTGTGGAGACATAGAGCAAATAGACAATGTGTATATTGATGCAACCTCAAATGGTCTAACTTACGCAGTTGAGAAATTTAAGCCATACGATCTTTCTGGGCACGTTACCTTGTCTAAAGGAGAGCGCTCACCAGTCGCGACACTGGCGGCTGAAGTACTATAAAAATAAAAAATTAAATATTACTTGACACGTGTGTTAAAATGCATTATTATATAAAGGAGAAATTATATGAGCGATAACGACGTTGAAAATCCAGACCTACTTAAAGCAGTTGAAAAAGATACGCCTTTAAAAAGCTGGCTGGTGGAATATGTGGGAAACAAATTAAACCCAAAAGATGAAGAGGTTAATGTCGAAATGATTGTTAAAGTTGTCGCGGAAGACTTTCCAGAGTTTCTTTTAGTAATTGCTGAAGAGAATTTTATTCGCGGATATCGACAGGCACTAGCTGATGTTGAAGAGGGCGAAAAAATCTATAAACAACAAAATGCGTAAATATATACAAGAAGCTTCATTGCGCGCGCAAAAAAATAGCAAAGAGCAGCTCTTGTTTTCAACGCCAGTTTACGTGTTACACCCTCTGCCTGACCATGTTGACCTTCAAGTGGTCCTTCGAAAGTTAGAGGCTTTATTGCCGCGGCACTTCTGCGCTGGCGTCGAGGCAATTTATGTTGGTCACTTAAAAGAGTTTGATGAGCGAGAAGTTAATGCAATGTACAAAGATAGCGCCATATATGTCACCAACAGGCAAGAGAGCGGAAAAGACATGATCGATGATATCGTGCACGAGCTAGCTCATGCGGTTGAAAGCACGGCTATGGTTGAAATATACGATGATGATAAAATTGAACAAGAGTTTTTAGTTAAGCGTGACGCGCTATATAGAATATTAAAAGAAGAAGGCTTTGTGCCCTCCGCGGAGCAGTTCAGAAATCCGGAATATTCAGAAGAATTAGATTCTTATTTTCATGTCTACGTGGGGTACCCGAAGCTAACAACGTTGTCGATGGGCCTTTTTATTTCTCCATATGGCGCGACATCTCTACGAGAATATTTTGCAAACGCTTTCGAGGAATATTTCTTGGGTGATCAATCATATGTAAAAAAAATAAGTACGCAAGTATATAATAAGTTAGAAAAAATTAAAGAAAAAGGAGAATATTATAATGTTTAAACCAACTTGTAAAGTTAATGCCGACAAGACAGAGGTTCGTGTAACCGTTGTCTTGGAGCCTGCGCGCCTGAAAACGGATCGGGAGAGATATAATACGAAATATGTACGTTCATGGTTAATCGGGGAGGGATATAAAGTTGCAACCGCAATTCAACGCGGCGTGGCTTCAAACTTTGAAGACGAGCAAAAAAGAACTGCGACTTGGGTTTTTGGTCTAACAGGTCCAAAAAAGAAATCGTCAGGCGCCCCTAAGTCGAAGCCCGTACAAGAATCAACAACCACAAGTCAAAAAAGTGCTAGCGCTGATAAGCAAAGCACCTCGCGACAGTCGAAGAAAGTATCCAAAAAGTAGGTAGATTATGTCTCATGTATCTTTTTCTGAGTTAAAGAATTGGGAACGTTGTGCTTTTTATCACAAGCTAACGTATATCGATAAGTTGAAGTTGTTTAAGGGGAACGAATATACGGCCTTCGGCACAGCGCTGCATGCTGTATGCGAAGGTCTTCTCTTGGACCGGCTAACAAACGAGACGGCGCCGGACTCGTTCCTCCGGGCATTTAAGGAGGAAATTGACCTCTTACCAGAAGATCTAGATCTCCGCGGGAAGCTCATTAATGAAATGAAGGATCAAGGCGTTGCTTTGTCGACTCAAGTCATGTCAGGGGTTGAAGATTACTTCGGCGAAGAATATGAGATTGTTTCAACAGAAGAGCAACTTCTAGAACCAATCCGTGATTTCGCTGGTGCTGAGTATAACTTTAAGGGCTTTATTGATGCCGTTTTCAAAACCCCAGATGGAAAATATCACATTGTAGATTGGAAAACTTGCACGTGGGGATGGGATGCCCGTCGAAAAAGTGATAGAATGACAACATACCAGTTAACATTTTATAAATATTATTTCGCACTTAAGCACGATATTGACCCGAAAAACATTGAAACACACTTTGCGCTACTTAAGCGGACTGCAAAGAAAAATGGTGTAGAATTTTTTAGAGTAACAAGCGGCGATAAAAAAACACAAAATGCTATTAAACTTTTGACGACGGCCCTTTATAATATTACTAGAAAAAACTACATGAAGAACAAGTTAGCTTGTTCAAATTGTGAATTCCACAGGACAGTGCACTGTCCATAAAGAGGTTATTTTGACAGAAAAGAAGATTAAAATATTTACAATAAGTGACCATCCGTTTTCACCGTCTGGCGTCGGCCTTCAAACCAAGTATATGATTGAGGCGATGCTTAAGACTGGAAAGTTTTCGTTTATTAGTTTTGGCGGCGCCATAAAACACGACGATTACAGACCAATGAGAACCAATGACTGGGGTGACGATTGGACAATTGTTCCAGTTGATGCGTATGGCACCCAAGAGATGATCCGCTCTGTTTTGCAGACAGAGAAGCCCGACATTGTTTGGTTTATGACAGACCCTCGATTTTATGGCTGGCTATGGGATATTGAGCACGAAGTCCGCGCATGTGCCCCGATGGTCTATTATCACGTGTGGGATAATTTCCCTCCACCGGTGTTTAATAAAAACTATTATGATTCAACAGATAAGGTTGTAACGATATCAAAGGTAACACAGAAAATTCTTGAAACCGTTTCACCAGAAGTAGACAGTGAATATTTACCACATGCAATTGATACAGACATTTTTAAGAAACTTCCCGATGAGGAGAGCGAGAGTTTTAAAAAGGAAATCTTTGGAGACAGGCTCGATGGCAAGACGGTCTTCTTCTGGAACAACCGAAATGCGCGCCGCAAGCAAAGTGGCAGTTTAATTTTCTGGTTTAAAGATTTTTTGGACCTTGTTGGCCATGATAAAGCTTCGCTCATTATGCATACAGAGCCTAGAGACCCCAACGGCCAAGACCTTGGGGCGATTGTGAATCACTTGGGCCTCAATGAAAATCAAATTCTATTCTCTCAACAAAAAGTGCCTTTAGAGATAATGGCTAAAATTTACAATTTTGTTGACTGCACAATTAACATTGCAGACGCTGAAGGTTTCGGCCTTGCCACTTTTGAATCATTGGCATGTGAGACTCCAATCATCGCTACAATGACTGGTGGGCTTCAAGAGCAGGTGACAGATGGAAAAGAGTGGTTTGGTATTGGTATTGAGCCAGCGTCCAAGGCCATCATTGGTTCCCAACCAATTCCTTGGATTTATGAAGATCGTGTTGCACAAAAAGATGTTGTCGACGCACTAGTTAAGATCCACAATATGACCAAAGAGGAATGCGCCACCATGGGCGCCAAGGGTCGAAAGCACGTAGAAAAGAATTATAATTTCAACGACTATGCTAAGAGATGGGAAGAAATATTCCTAAATATCTATAATGAATATGGTTCCTGGGAAGATCGAAAAAATTACAAGTCTTGGTACTTGAAAGAGGTAGCATGAGAAAAAAAATATTAGTTGTAGGCCCGGCGCTGAGTCGAAGTGGGTATGGCGAACAGTGTCGATTTGCTTTACGTTCACTTAAGGCTCACGAAGAGCGTTTTGATATATATCTTCAAAATATCAACTGGGGTCAAACCGGCTGGGTTATTAGTTTTTCAGAAGAGCGAAAATGGCTAGATAAATTACTTTTAAAAACCGCACAGCACCGAGCGCAGGGCGGACAGTTTGATATTTCTTTGCAAGTCACAATTCCTAACGAGTGGCAAAAATTGGCACCGGTTAACGTTGGATATACTGCCGGTATTGAATCTGATCGAATCGCGCCGGTTTGGATTGAGAAGTCGCAATTGATGGACAGATTGATTGTAATTTCTAATCATGCTAAGTATGGTTTTGATAATACAGCATATGAGGCGACAAATAATCAAACTGGGCAAGAGTTTGTACTTAAAAATAGCGTACCGGTAGAGGTTGTTAGTTACCCTGTGCGACATTATGAACCAGTAGATATTGAACTTGGTCTTGAAGCAGATTTTAATTTTCTTACGGTTAGCCAATGGGGCCCCCGCAAAAACTTAGGCAACACCATCCAAGGTTTCGTTGAGGAATTTATTGATCAAAAGGTCGGATTAATTGCTAAGACTAGTCTTCGTAATAATTCGCTAACTGACCGCCGCGCTTCAGAAGAAAGAATTTCTCGTTTACTAGAAGCGTACCCACAGCGCCAGTGCAAAGTTTATTTATTGCATGGCGACATGACGCCTAATGAGATGACGTCTCTATATCGGCATCCAAAGATTAAGGCGCTGATTTCTCTTTCTCATGCCGAGGGCTTTGGTTTATCAACGTTTGAAGCGGCGTATAATGGTCTTCCGGTGATCGCGCCTAACTGGAGTGGTCATATGGACTTTATGTGCATGCCTGTTAAATCTAAGAAGAAGGGCAAAGTGAAAGAAAAGATTAAATCAATGTTTGCGACAGTTGACTATACTATCGCCCCAGTTCAAAAAGAGGCAATATGGGACGGCGTAATCCAAGCCGACTCACAGTGGTCTTATCCAAAGCAAGGAAGTTACAAAATGAGGCTTCGCGAGATGGTTAAAGATCACGGTCGCTATAAAAAACAAGCACTAGCTCTTCAAGCTCATGTTTTAAAAGAATTCTCTGCGGAAGCTCAGTACGAGTCGTTTGCAAACAATGTATATGCAGAAGAAGAACATGATCTAGAAGGCTGGTTGGAAGATTTCGATGCAGAGGTACATGCCTAATGGGTTTCGTTTTTTCGGCCGACTTTTTCGCCAACGAGATTAATGGTGGCGCCGAACTTAATGATCAAGAGGTTATTAGTTGCCTTCGTGAATCAGGCCGAGATATCACAGCTGTGCACTCCGAAGAGCTAACTCCAGCCTACATTGAAGAAAACAAGAACAGTAAATTTATTGTATCGAATTTTATCAAACTTTCTGAAGAAAGCAAGGCGTGTCTGGCAGACTGCAAATATGCTATTTATGAACATGATCACAAATACCTCAAAGCTCGCAACCCAGGCCAGTGGAAAGATTTCGTGGCACCAAAGGAAGAGGTTGTTAATTCTGATTTTTACAAGAAGGCAACAGCTGTTTTTTGCCAATCTAGCTTTCACTCCGATATAATAAAAAAAAATTTAAATTTAAACAATGTAGTTAGCCTAGGCGGAAACTTGTGGCCTGACCCGGTGCTGGATCTTTTGGAAAATTTATCGGAAAGAGACAAACACAAGCGCTGCTCGATTATGGAATCCGCCATTCCTTCAAAGAACACTGGGGCCGCTATAAAATATTGTAAGGCGAAAAGCCTAGAATACCAATTGGTTAAGAGTATGAACTATGTTGAATTTTTAACAGAACTCGCAACAAATGATACTCTTGTATTTTTCCCTTCGACGCCAGAAACATTATCTCGAATTGTAGTAGAGGCAAGAATGGCTGGAATGAGAGTTATTACAAATTCTCTTATTGGCGCCACGCACGAAGATTGGTTTAATCTGAAAGGCAAACCGCTAATTGATAGGATGAGAGCAAAGCGGGCAGAAATTACTAATAAGGTGATTGGAGAGTTTGAATGAAACCGCGCGTCACGATTATAGTCCCATGCTTTAATGCCGAGCTGTGGATAGAAAAATGTGTATCATCCGCTCTATCTCAGACTTATGAAAATATCGAAGTTATTGTTATTGACAACGAGAGTACGGACAATAGCTTAAGTGTCATAGAGCGTTTAGCAGTAGAAAACACAAGGCTTATAATCGGCACCGCGCCAAATATTTATAAATATTCGTGGGAAGAACCCGTTCAGGAGGCTTTAAAATTATCTTCTGGGGATTATATAACAATTCTTGGCGCGGATGATTATATTAACCCCGAATACGTTGAAAATTTCATGAAATACGTCCTTGTTGATCCGACTAGAGTTTTATGCATGCAAAGTCCGATTCGGGGCATTGATGATCACACGGGCAATATTATGCAAGATGCTGGCCACACATACAAAAGCCTTTCGGAGTTCAAAAATAGATTATTTGATCACTGCCCAGTGAATACACCCACTGTTGTTTATAGTCGAAAATTATATGAAAAGGGCTTGTTGAGGTGGAACGCGTACGCCTACCTCGGCGCCGCCGATTATGATTTGTATTTTCGACTAGCGAACAACGACGTATTTATTTATCCTATTTCACAGTGGCTTGGATACCACTATCGGTGGCACAAAGAACAGGCTACGTGGGGCATGCACCAAGAGCCGACGCAATATGATCATATGATCCGGGAACATTGGGCCCGAGAATGGTCGCCAGCGCTTAAGAACAATGTACCTGAATGAGGCTTGTTGATTATATAGCTGACAGAATTTATGAGTTAGGCGTTGAACATGTATTTACTGTTACTGGCGGCGGAGCAATGTATTTAAATGATTGTGTAGCTAGCCATTCCCACCTTAAAGCAGTGTGCAATCATCACGAACAAGCTAGCGCCATGGCGGCAGTTGGCTATGGAAAATATAGCGGCTTGCTTGGCGTTGCCATGGTGACAACTGGGTGTGGCAGCACTAACGCGCTTACAGGCGTACTCGACGCTTGGCAAGATAATGTGCCGACCCTTTTTCTTTCAGGGCAAGTTAACAAGGCTCAAACATCACGCAATGCGGGCATGTCCTTAAGGCAGTTTGGTGTACAAGAGGCTGATATTATAGACGTTGTGAGGCCGATGACAAAATATACAGTTATGGTCAACGACCCTGAGATGATTGCCTACCATATGGACAGGGCAATACACGAGGCATATGCCGGTCGACCGGGCCCTGTCTGGTTGGATATCCCTTTAGATATACAAGGAGCCAATATTGAGCCGGAGAAATTGAAAAGATATTTACCGCCAGAGGGATCGGCAAAGCGCGCCACCGAGATTAGCGATCTTAAGATTGTTGAAAAGTGTTTCTACGAGGCAAAGCGACCAATTATCTTGGCCGGAAATGGAATACGGCTTTCGGGAGCCCACAAGATATTCCAAAAGTTTATTGAAAAACACAATATACCAGTTGTTAGCACTTTCTTGGGTGTTGATTTATTGCCATCTGCGCATCCTTTAAATATTGGTCGGATTGGTGTTAAAGGATCTCGCGCCGGAAACTTTGCTATGCAAAATGCAGATTTAATTTTAGCTATAGGCACTCGTCTGGGCGTGCCAGTTACGGGATATCGTTATGAACTGTTTGCGCGAGAGGCAAAATTGCTTGTAGTTGATATTGACCCAGTTGAACATCAAAAAGAGACAGTTAAAATTGATCACTTTATACACTCTGATGCGGCAAGGTTTCTTCAAAGCGCGGAATTAAGTAAGGCTCCGCGACGCTGGTCACAAACTTGTCTAAGGTGGAAAAACCTTTGGCCAGTTTTTTTAAAGGAACATGAAAATGATGCCGATGGTATTAGTTTATATGCGTTCATGAAATATTTGGCTCAATGCGCACGGCCCGACGAGGTTGTGGTATCTGACGCAGGCTCTGCTTATTATGTCCCCGCGCAAGTTTTGCAAATAGAACAAGATCAAAGACACATTACTTCCGGAGCGCAAGCGGACATGGGCTTCACAATACCGGCCAGCATAGGCGTTAGCATCGCAAAAGGTGGCGCCGAAGTTATTGGGATTACAGGCGATGGCTCATTCCAAACAAACATTCAGGAACTTCAAACAATTGTTCACGAACAACTGCCAATTAAAACTTTTGTTTGGAATAATCACGGGTACCTTTCAATACGGACAACACAAAGAAAGTTTTTCAATGACAGGTTTATTGGGACAGATAAGGCTTCCGGAGTTTCTTTTCCAGACTTAAAGAAGATTGCTAATGCCTATGGTATTAAATATTTTAAGGTATCGAAAATTAATTCTCTTAAAAAAACCATCAAAAAGGTGTTAAAATATGATGGACCGGCAATATGTGAAGTAATGTGTAAAAAATGGGACATGGTGTCACCTACAATAAGTTCTAAAAAACTCTCTGATGGAAGGATTATTTCAAAGCCGCTCGAAGATATGTACCCATTCTTAGGCAGAGAAGAGTTTCACGAGAATATGATTGTGGCACCACTTAAGGACGAATAAGGAGAGAAAATGTCTGCCAATGATAAAAATAAAGTAACCATTCTTAAACTAAGAAGGCAAAAGAAGGAAGGCGCCAAGACAGTTATGACAACGGCTTATGACTACCCGCAGGCAATAATTGCAGACGGCGCTGGTGTAGACGCTATTTTAGTGGGTGATTCTTTAGGGATGACAACGCTAGGATACAAAACAACTATTCCTGTGACTATGGATGATATGATACGACACTGTGAGGCTGTCGCAAAGGGTGCAAAAAACGCATTCCTTATTGGCGACATGCCCTATATGTCTTATCAGGTGTCCAATGAAGAAGCCATTCGAAACGCTGGAAGGTTTGTTTGCGCCGGTATGGACTGCGTTAAGGTAGAAGGCGCTATGGTGGAAAGAATTAAAGCGATTGTTGATTCTGGGATTATGGTGATGAGCCACCTGGGGCTGACACCACACACCCGGGCCAAGCTTGGCGGCTACCGCGTACAGGGCAAGACGGCAAAACAGGCAGAGATAATTCTTGAACAAGCCATGGCCCTACAAGATGCTGGCTGCAACTTTTTACTTTTAGAGGGCATGCCCCGAGAATCTGCAGCAATGATATCTGAAAATTTGTCCATACCAGTTTATGGTATTGGCGCCGGAGATAAAGTCGACGGCCAGTTGGTTATCTTCCATGATTTAATGGGCTTGTTTTGGGAGTTTAAATCTAAGTTTGTAAAGAGATATTGTGAAGCCGGACAAATTATGCAATCTGCTTTAAAAAAATATGCAGACGAAGTAAGAACGGGCCAGTTTCCTGCTGAAGAAAATTTTTATGCCATCAAAGAGAGCGAGTTAGAAAAGCTACTTGGTGGGGGAAATTGGAAACACGAGAGAGTTGTTTATGAGACAGATCAGGGCTTTCCAACGAATCACTGCGCAACGCCGAATACGGTAATGCGGAAAGAGGAACCTTTTCCAGATGAACCACCCCTATTTGATGGCCACAAATAATGAACCTCTTAGTTACGGGGTGTAACGGATTTTTAGGAAGAGAGTTCGCTGAATATTTCAATGGTGGAAAATACAACCTTTTTTTAACTAGTCGGAATAATTTGGACATTTGTGACATACACGCCGTAAGAGCCTTCTTTGAAAGGAGTAAAATTGATGTAGTTTTGCATTGTGCCGCAAGAGGCGGGAAACGTAATTCTGTCGACACAGAACAGGACTTCATTGACAACATATACATGTTTGATAATTTAAAACGCCAGAAGCGCCGCTTTAAATTATTGATTAATTTTGCTTCTGGTGCTGAATTCAATCGTGCGCTGGGAGTCGATTGCCTAGCTGAAAGCCAGCTTTCATATAGGTTTCCAATTGATTACTACGGCATGTCAAAAAGAATTGTTGCCAAGAATGTTTCTGGCGCCGACAATATGGTGAATTTAAGGCTGTTTGGTTGTTTTGGCCCAAAAGAGGACGCATCTAGGCTTGTAAAGACTGCTATCGCTCGATGCTTAAAAAACGAGCAAACGGCTATAGAAGAAAACAAAGAAATGGATTTCTTTTATGTTGGTGATTTGTGTAAAGTGGTTGAGTTATATATACAAAATTTTGGAGTAAAAACATTGCCAATGGACGTTAATATGTGTTATAGTGGAAAAAAGCAAACACTTAAAGATGTTGCAGAGCTTGTCTATGCACAAAAAAACATGCCCGGGCAAGTGATCGTTAAGGGTGATAAAATGGGAAAACCATATACCGGATCCGGAAAAATATTGCAGAAGTTGGCGCTGGCGAATGGCATTGAATTCGATGGCTTGTCTGTCGGAGTAGCGAAAACGTTTTTGAGGCTAACATGAGTCAGGGGCTTTTAGGGCAAATTCTAGAATTGGTTGAAGAGTACATAGCTAAAGAAAAAACCAAGGCGGACACGTTTATACCCGGGAAAAGCTGGGTTTCTTATTCGGGCCCGGTTTTCTCCAGTGCAGAGTATGTTGCTGCTATCGATGCAATATTGGATGGCTGGTTGATTCTAGGGGAAAAGGGCCGACAGTTTGAAACTTCTTTTGCCACACACTTGGGAAAAAAAGATGGAATATTAACAAATTCGGGCAGTTCTGCCAATCTTTTAATGTTGGCTGCGCTCACTTCATCCGACAATTATATTAAAAAGCGATTCCCTTTAAAGAAGGGCGACAAGTTTATTACGCCTGTTGTGTGTTTTCCAACAACTCTCAATCCGCTAATTCAACATGGATTTGAGCCCGTCTTCGTTGATGTTACTTTGCCCAGCTTAAATTTAGACTTAGATCAAGTGGAGGAAGTTTTACAGAACGATACCAAGAAAGAGATTAAGGGAATTATTTTTGCTCACGTTCTTGGCAACCCGCCCGATATGGATAGGGTGATGCATCTGGTGCAAAAATATAATTTAATTTTTTTAGAAGATTGTTGTGATGCACTGGGATCAACATATAAAGGACAGAAGCTGGGTTCCTTCGGTGCAATGTCGACATGTTCTTTCTACCCTGCACACCACATTACACTGGGAGAAGGCGGCTTTGTTGCAGCTGATTCTGCTAAATTAAGACAAATTCTTGCAAGTTTCCGCGATTGGGGCCGCGCCTGTTATTGTAATAGCCAAAAGCCCGGCAACGTTGTCTGTGGCACTGCGTGCGGCAACCGGTTTCAAGGTTGGCTACCCGGCGCCCCTGAAATTAAATATGATCATCGATATGTGTTTGATGAGATTGGTTACAATCTCAAGCCTTTAGAGCTGCAAGCTGCAATTGGTTTGCAGCAAATAAAAAAGATAGACATGTTTCATGAGGCCAGAAAAAAGAACTTCGCCAGTTTAACAAAAATATTCAGCCCATATGAGCAATATTTTCATTTGCCTCGGGCAACACCCGGGTCCGACCCGGATTGGTTCGCTTACTTGCTTACGGTTAAAGAAAATAAAAAATTTAAAAAGCACGAGCTTATTTCACACTTAGAAAAGGCGTTGATTCAAACGCGCTCGTATTTTTCTGGCAATATTTTATACCATCCCGGCTATCAAGAGTTGGCAAAAAAATACAGCGACTTAAAAACAAAGTTCCCAATCGCTCACAAGATTACAGAAAATTCTTTTTTCTTGGGTACTTATGCTGGGATAACAGAAGAAAAGATAAATTACATCGAGAAAGTTGTGCAGGAGTTTTTTGAATGAAAATTGTTTACATCACGGGTTGCTTGGGTTTTATTGGATCCTATGTTACTAGGAAATGCTTAGAAAAAGGCTGGATGGTTTATGGCGTTGATAAATGCACATACGCTGCAAACTTAGAATATTTGCCAGAGTTTGAATCATATGAAAATTTCAGATTTGAAAAAAGGGACATTAAAAATCTAAAGCATTTATATGATTGTGATTACGTGATTAACATAGCCGCTGAGTCTCACGTTGGAAATAGTATTATTAATAGCGATGAGTTTATTAGCAGCAATGTTATTGGCACAAAAAATCTTTTAGACCTTATCCGGTTTAAACCAGAGAATGTTGGTTGCCGCCCTATCTTTTTTCACTTTAGTACTGACGAAGTTTATGGCGACATTGTTTCTGGCACGCACTCAGAAACTGATATTCTTAAGCCGAGCAATCCATACTCAGCAGCTAAGGCAGCTGCCGATATGCTTGTTTTAGCATGGGCCCGCACGTACAATTTAAGTTATCTTATTCTGCGCCCAACTAATAACTATGGCATTGGCCAATATCCTGAAAAGCTTATTCCGCTGTCTGTCAAGAACTTGAATAGAGAAAAGAAGATACGGCTACACAACCAAGGCGCCCCAATACGAAATTGGCTACATGCAGACGACACAGCAGAGGCTGTTATAAAAATTATAGAATCCGGGCAAGTTGATGAAATTTATAATGTTGCTGGCGGCTTTGAGCAAAACAACCTAACAACTGTTGAAAAGATTATTAAAGAGTATGGTGTCCCCGGGAGTAGTTTAAACTTTATTGATTTTTTGTACGAAAGAAAAGGGCAAGATGCGCGCTACGCGTTGGATGACAGCAAGCTTCGTGCTCTGGGTTGGGAGCCAAAAAAGATCTTCGACCAAGAACTTCCAGCAATTGTTAAGCACTATAAAAAGAACTTTAAGTGGTAAAGCAAAAGAGGGTATGTCATGAGAATAACATTAGAAGACATCATTGATAAACACAAAGGCATGCCCTGTGTTGTATCCGGCCATGGCCCAAGCGTCAACCGCCACAAGTCCACAATTCAAAAACTACAAGCCGAAAAGAAGCTTTTGAGACTCTCGGTAAACAATTGGTTTAATTATTACGAAACTCCGCCAGATTATTGGATTTTATCGAACGGCGAGTTTACTTTAAAATCTGGGCTCATGAATGACTGGTGGTGGCAAATGCGAGAATATCCAAAAGGTGCATATAACCAGTATAAGGTGCCTATATTTTTTGCTGATAACGCAGATCTGACTGATTATGATCTAATCGACCAGCTGGCTGATTTTGATTATTTGCCTTATGATACTCGCCACTTTAAAGGGCATACGTGCACCAAGATACTTAATAATTTTCGTAAGTTTTTTGAAAGCAGAAAAAGTTTAGATTTTTCCTTTTATGGAAACAATCCTTTTATGTGGCAACCTGCCGATAAAAAAGCCTTCGAACAGGTCAAATGTGATCCTGTATTTATGAGCTATCCATGCGCGGCATGGTCAAAAACAAAGAAGTGCTGCCACCGGATTGATTCTTCGCGGGTAACTTTGCAAGAAAAATTACAACAATATACTGATTATGAGAAACATTACGGCACTGGTTGCACCGTCGCTGTGTTTGCTCTGTCATTTGCAATTTTAATGGGGTGTAACCCCATTTATCTTGTTGGCGTCGATCTAGACTATGGCGCGGGCTATGCACAAAACGATCAAAAAGCAGAAAGATTTATCCCACCCGGCGCGTATGGACACTGGAAAGTGCTGAGCAAACACTTGGCTAGCGATTTTCAAATCATAAACGCTAGCGCCAAGAAGAAGGGCGTGGAGATTATCAATCTCAACAAGGACGCGTGGTATGACTCTTTCACCAAGGGCTCCCTACGAATCAAAAAATAAAAAATTATAGATATTGATTCATATTTCTGCTTAAGCATGATACAATATCAATTGAGCGCAAAGGCTAAATCCTTTCGACTTCACTAAGGAAAAAGAAAATGAGTAAGACTTTTATTATTGCCGAGATAGGCATCAATCACAACGGCGATTTAGAAATTGCTAAAAAACTAATTGACGCAGCCGTTGAAGCTGGCTGTGACATGGTTAAGTTTCAAAAGCGAACGGTCGAGGAGGTATATTCAGCCGCCGATTTGGACAGGTTGCGTGAAAGCCCATGGGGTACAACGAACCGCGAACAGAAGAATGGCCTCGAATTTACTAAAAAAGATTATGACGACATTGATAATTACTGTCGCTCCAAGGGAATTCATTGGACCGCCAGCGCGTGGGACGTTGAGAGTCAATTGTTCCTTCGCAGCTACAACTTAACATATAATAAGGTTGCGTCTGCAATGCTTACAAATCGTGATCTACTAGAAACGATTGCAGAAGAGGGTCGCTATACTTTTATTTCGACCGGCATGAGCACGATAGAACAAATAGGAAAGGCTATAGAAGTATTCAGAGGCGCTCATTGTCCTTTTGAATTAATGCACTGCAATAGCACATATCCAATGAAAACGAAGGATGCAAATTTAAATACAATAGCAACGTTGCGAGAAGCTTTTAATTGTGATGTGGGCTATAGTGGCCACGAAGTAGGCATTATCGTAACTTGTGTTGCAGTTTCCTTGGGAGCAACTAGTGTTGAGCGCCAC
>Ga0310345_10003418_pt1 | contig 15108 bp, 9 predicted proteins | sample HC15DNA20500_MG_FD_204667 | JGI IMG/M metagenome (GOLD analysis project Ga0310345, IMG submission 204667) | Marine microbial communities from station ALOHA, North Pacific Subtropical Gyre - HC15-DNA-20-500_MG | ecosystem: Environmental > Aquatic > Marine > Oceanic | place: Pacific Ocean: North... | reverse complement strand
AACTCACACCGTAGGCCTCTTATTTGGACCCTCCTTTCCGCACGACCCACGTCGTCATGCAGCGCTGATCTTGTACGACGGTGGTTTTAAGGGGATCAAGCAGCTGGCCGCCGAGTGAGCGGGTTGTTTCCACGAGTAGCTGCTCATCTACGAGATATCTCTCGGTCCCATCTGGAAGACGGTATCGTCGTCCGTTGAGGTGATACATACGTCTTTCCATTCCAATAGAAGAGGCCAGCCTGACCACAAAGACGCCGCCGTTACGTAAGGTTCGCCATGAGCCTCGCAACATGGCATCGAATTGTGCATCGTCACGTGCGAAGTGAAGGACGGCGCTGCTGATAACAATGTCCGCAAATGCGTCGGGAAACGACAAGGCTTCAAGTGTTTCGTTACGGAAGTTCTCTGGAGGTAGTTGTGGTGCATGTTTGGCAGCTAATTGCCGCATTGCAGCAATTGCATCTGGATCTTGATCCGCACCGAACACTTCAAAACCGGCTTGAAGGAAATAGACAGCATTACGGCCAAAACCACAACCAGAGTCGAAGATTGTGTCGCCTGGTACTATGCGGCCACGGAGCAGTTGATCGAATAGATAGATGTCGATCTGTCCGAACCGCTCCGTTAAATCGTTCATATGGTGCAGCGATAATTACGGAACAGGATGGCGGGCGATCCGATCCCCACGCATGCTACCGATCCAGATCTCGTCTCCTAGCTGGAGGGCCGCGGTTGCGGTGTAGAAAAATTCGTTGGCTGGAAAATTTACGATTTCTTCGACGACCATGGTGTCCGGTTCAATTCTTGCGACATGCGACGACATGTCACTACACATGGTAGTGAGACACTCCAAGATCCTGGCCAGACTCGATGCACTGTGACCTGCGGAGAAGAGCGATCCATCTGCCTGCCATCGGATGTTATCGGGATAAAAACCCAGGTCGACAATTTCTTTTTCGACGGTGGCTTGACCTCGGGATAGTCGCATGACTTGGCTTCCTGCCCAGAGGTTGACGTAGAGCCAGCTTCCATCTCGAGATGCCTCGATGCCGTTCGGTCCGGCTGATTCACTTCCGGGGACCATCGCCCATTCGTCTGTTGGGTTCCATTCCCAAACCGCTCCCGTGATTTCACCCCCAGTTATTCCCTCACCCGGGCTGGCGGCATCAGGGAGAAAAGGAACAGTCGTAACGAAGCCACCATTGGGAAGCGGACTGACTGAGTTCAGACTCAGCGATTCTGGTGCAATGACGCACCCAATCCATGCGAATCCTGGCACTGGTGACGTTGACACGGCACCTTGGTAGCGGGTGTCAATCTCAAAAATTTCAATCGATTCGCGAAAGCCGTGGTGGACGACATACAGCAAATACAGTCCATCTTCGATTTGCTGCAGGTTGAGGCCGTGAGCGCTGAACTCTTCACCTTCATTGGGATCAATTGGTCCAGGGCATGATGGGTATGCTTCGGTGTCGTGGCGTATACGGGGGTTCGCAACAGGGAAGACCTGGCTTCTTGTCTGGTCGCGTGTACTAACATAATGGATACCGCCACCAATGTAGCCGGAGACCACTGCGAAATCGGTGTTCGGGATAGCAACGATGTCTTCTGGGCTGGTGACGCCACAGATAAACTCGATGTTGTCCGTTGATTCACAATCGGTGTTGGGTACGGGTAGATCGCCACCTGATCCCCCGCACGCTCCGAGTGTAACGACGGCTAACACAAGTCCAAATTTCATAGCCCCTCGGTTCATGGATCCCCCTACGCTGCGCACCATGCGCGAGTTTGCGTGTAAATGTATCACGCACGCGTGATTACATGGCATGACACTGGAGCGAAAGCGATGCCGATGAGAAGGAAACTCATTACCTACAAGTGTGCCCATTTCCGGCGACGACAGGATGTTCTTTATCCCAGCAGCCTGTGGGCGTATGCTGTGAGCTTGAATTATGGAGCAGAATCACAAGGAGCCGAGGATTCGATGAAAGTTCTGATGCTGTTTGGTCCTTTTTTTTTACTTGTCTTGTTGGGGGTAACCTCCCCCGTTGCAGCAGAGTGTGATGCTCGTGGAGGCGTGCAGTTTGTCTGCGATCAGTCCGGACCGGAAGACCTCGTTGCGGTTCCTGGGTCACCCTGGGTCGTGGCATCGAGCTATCCAGAAGGGAACGGCGGTATTCGGCTGATCGACACACGCGATCTGGCAACAACTATCTTGCTGCCGGTGGAGTCACCGCTGGAGCAACATGACCGTGCCGTCTATGGAGCGTGCCCCGGTCCTGTCGTTTCTGTGGAGAGAGAGAACTTCAGCACGCACGGTCTCTACATTGCACCGGGAAACAACTCTGTACACACCCTGTATGCCACCCATCATGGCACGCGAGAATCAGTCGAGGTATTTGAACTTGCTGTGGGCGGGGAACAGCCTACGCTGATCTGGGTCGGTTGTGCGGTTGCACCGGATGAGCTAAACCTAAATTCGGTAGTTGCGCTACCTGACGGCGGCTTTGCGGCTACTAGTTTCCGGCCGCGTGGTGCGCCAATCGAGCCTTTAATGGATGGACAGATCTCGGGAGCGATTTGGGAATGGCATACTCAAATTGGGTGGCAGATGGTAACTGGAAGTGAGACGTCTGGGCCAAACGGGATCGAGATTTCTCCTGATGGCGAATGGTTCTATGTAGGTGCGTGGGGCACGCAATCGGTCGTACGCTTGTCCCGGGGGCGAACACCAGTTCAGCGAGATGAAGTCCCAGCTGAGTTTCGCGTCGACAACTTGCGCATCACTCCTGATGGCTCAATTCTGGCGACTGGCCAGGGCAGTAAGGGTAATCCGATGACGACTTCAAATGTTGCCAAAGTTGATGTGAATACGTGGCAGCTAGAAGAGATAATCCGTCACAAGAACGATGACACGTTCGGGACTGGAACCGTTGCCCTGCAGGTCGGTGACGAGATTTGGGTCGGCTCGCTTCAGGGCGATCGGATCGCACGATTCACCTTGAACTAAATCCAGCCAAGTGAAACAACAATGAACCGAACACAGACTGCAACAGTTCGACGGCTCCTCGTTTCTGTCTCTGTGGCGATAGTTGTTAGTGCGTTAGCTATCAGTGCCGAACAGACTCCAGAGACCGGGATGTATTCGGAAAGTCAAGCGGCAGACGGTCGGGTCATTTATGAGCGCGTCTGTGCCACATGTCATCAAGTTAATCTACAGGGTAGTTTCGAGGCGCCGCAGCTGGCTGGCGAGAGTTTCTTGCGTTTTTGGGGCGACTTACGATCCCGGGATCTATTCGATCGGATCCGAACCTCGATGCCACCCGATGGACCTGGTACTTTGGAAGATCAGTCCTACGTAAATATTGTGGCGTATCTCTTACAAGCCAACGGTGCTGTTCCCGGAAATGTGGCACTGAGTGCGACCGCTGACTTTGAGATAGGGACGGTTGTAACTGCGCAAGTTCGTGGTGTGAGACAGATTTCAGCCGCCATAGATTCATCTTCCACTGAAGCGTCGGGACTAACCGTAGCTGGAGTGGTCGAGAATTTCCGTCCGGTCACCGACGAGATGCTACGGGCTCCTGACCCCGGTGATTGGTTGATGATTCGTCGGAATTACGAAGCTTGGAGCCACAGCCCTCTTGGTGAGATTACGCGAGAAAACGTCGGTGAACTGGAGCTTGCCTGGGTTTGGGCGATGAATGAAGGTGGGTGGAATGCGCCCTCTCCCATTGTCCACGACGGGGTGATGTATTTGGTAGGGATAGGACCGGTTGTGCAGGCACTCGACGCGAGCACCGGCGATCTGATTTGGGAGAATGAGATCAACGTGTCTACTCCTGGGTACTCGGGCATGAGCCGTAACCTTGCTATTTATGAGAACCGGCTGTTTCTTGCTACACCAGATGCCCGGCTGGTGGCACTCGACGCTCGCACCGGGGAGCAAGTGTGGGACGCTACCATTGCTGACCAGGGGAACGGGTTCACCAACACAAGTGGCCCAATCGTGGTGCGCGGGACGGTTGTGCAAGGGTTAAGTGGCTGTGACCGGTTTACCCGTGATGGGTGTTTCATCAGTGGGTACGACGCTATGACGGGACGACAGCTTTGGCGTTTCAATACGGTCGCCCGATCGGATGAACCCGGTGGCAATACATGGGCAAATGTTCCAGATTATCTCCGTGCCGGTGGCGACACCTGGATCACTGGAAGCTACGATCCCGGTCTCAACCTCGTGTATTTCGGCGTGGCGCAGGCAAAGCCATGGTCGGCGGTTAGTCGGGGAATGACGGTGCACGACAAGGGGCTGTACACCAACTCAACTGTTGCGATCAGACCTGACGATGGGACGTTGGACTGGCATTTTCAACACGTGCCTGGCGAGAGTCTGGACCTCGATGAGGTATATGAGCGTGTCTTGGTTGACGTGGGTTCCCGGAGGACCGTTTTTAGTGCCGGTAAGCATGGGATCTTGTGGAAGCTTGACAGGGAAAGTGGTGAATTCCTTGGGCATAAGGAAACGGTCTATCAGAATGTTTTCGACCATATAGATGCTCAGACGGGGGCCGTTACCTATCGGCAGGACATCATTGACGCGAAGTTTGAGGAACTGGTGCCGGCCTGTCCGAGCACGGCGGGCGGTAAGAATTGGCATCCGATGAGCTATCACCCCCAATCTGGGTTGCTCATTCTGCCGTTAGCACAGACCTGTATGGAGATGGCGGTGCGCGAGGTTGCACTGGAATTAGGTTCAGGTGGTGTTGGCGTAAGTTCTCGGCCATTCCACGAGATGCCTGGCACCAACGGCCGGCTCGGTAAGCTTGCAGCTTTCGATGTTGAGACGATGGAGGAGGTCTGGAGCGTCGAGCAGCGGGCGACGTTCTTGACTGGTGTGTTATCGACAGGTGGTGGGCTTGCCTTTGTAGGCGATCTCAACCGTTGGTTCAGGGCTTTTGACGTTGAGACAGGTGAGGAGCTTTGGGGCGCCCGGCTTGGTACGTCAGTTCAAGGTTTTCCGATCGCGTTTCGTGCGGGTGGTACGCAGCACATTGCGGTTTCCACTGGCCTCGGTGGTGGTAGTCCGAGACTCGCACCAACCGCATTAGCGCAGGATGTGCATTATCCGGCGAGTGGAAACGCACTCTACGTATTTAGGTTGACTGATCAAGAGCCTTAGAACGTTGCGATGGCGTTAAATGGACTTGCGGTTCCACCTGGTACCTGTGTGATATGCCACGAGACCATAAACTCCCAGCGGTGACGTGCGGCCGCCTCACGGGCAACGTCTTCAAGGTACCCGTTGTCGACCAGTGGTAGTCCGAGAAATACGATCGATAGGTGATGAACAGGGCGATTAACGCCTTCAACTCCAGACGGCTGCACGTCGTTCACAGCATCACTGACAAGTAATCCGATGTCTCGTTCACGTAGCCAAGGCACGACGGAGGCATGCAGCCCAACTCCACCGCGGTTATAGGCCCAGGGACCGTCCTTCGCGCGTTTCGCCCAACGTCCGCCTCGAATCAGTAACGCGTCTCCGCTGTCGATCTTGACGCCGGCATATTCCTCCCACTCAATCAGGTCTGAGACATAAATGGGGGTTCCTGGTTCGAGCCATTCCACCCCCTTCAGTAAGGGCATGTCGACAAGAATACCGCGGGTAACGTAGCCGGATCCCATACGTTCAACCGCAAGGTCCTTACATCCATCGTGATCAAGGGCCTGTGGATATCCATTGAAGATCACCCGTTTCCCGTTTCGATCGGCCGCATAATGACACAGCGCATCGATGTGTGAAAGAAGACCGTCATGAAGCCCGAAGCTAACGGCGTCCATTGCTGCGCTCACAGCTCCTGTTGTTGGATCGACCATCGTCATCCAGTGTTTAGTCGGGACCCATCGTTGGCTGTCCATCGCCACTTCTTCACTGACAAAGCGTGCAAGCGGGACCGTGACCCCGTCTCGAACGAGACGCGCTGCTTCACGTGTCTTTTCGCGTGTAATCAGATTCAACGTTCCGCGCTGGTCGTCGGAACCCCAGCGTCCCCAGTTTGAGAGTTCGTTTTCCCATGTCTTGATTTGTGCGAAGTCGACTGCCACAGAGGGGTCTTGTGTCGAAGTGTGTACATCGAACACTGGGTCCTGGGCGACGGAGTGAGTCGATAGACCAAGGAAGATTACCAAGACGAGCGTACGAATTTTGATGGTCACCTGTGTTTTTCAGTGCGTTCTTGAGCACGAGCTCCGGTCAGAATGTTGACCATCCCATAGTTCCCTTCGTGACACGCGTACGCAAAGATCGGACTCTCATTTTTCACCATGGGAATTTGTGCGGTCCATGGTCTCGTCCACATCGTCTGATCCTCGACGGTAAATTCATAGCTGAGCGTCTCTGGACCAATGCGCGTAAACCGCTCGATGAGGTGCATATTGGCACTCGATCCTTCGAAGTGGGTCTCTCGACGGAAGTTGGTTGTTTCGACGACTAGCGTTTCACCGTCCCAATGGCCACGGGAGTCACCGACCCACTGACGCACCTTTTGAGATAGGTGCGGTTGGCCATCCATAGGAATAATGCGAGCGTTGTGGATCATTTCGTTGAACACCACGATGGTGTTAGGTGTTTGCAGCAGCTGTACATTGTTGTTGTAGGCGCTGGGCATCATGGGAGGCCCGGAGTTGAAACCCATGATGCATCGTTCGGCTAAGGGGCGGTCTTCAGGACCTGCCGCAAGTGTTCCAGAGAACGCATCGCCATATCCGCCAGGTTTACTGCGTCCTGGAACCCATGGGATGATCCCATCCGGAGGATCAACGACGAGCGATGTGCGTCGATCAGACGTTAAGTCTGTTCCAAAGTCCATCCAGAACTGGTTGTAGCCGTGTTCAATGTCGGTGTCTAGACCGAATGACCCGTCAGGATTTGACCGGTCATCCCAGTTGGTGGAGGACAAGCTTTGTACGAATACGGCTGCTTCTTCAGCCGTGAGAAACTCCTTGCCCTCAAGTTCAGTGGGCCTTTCCATTGGTGTCAAAGAGCGAAAGTCCCAGACCCCCTGTAGATCTGGATCGCCCCACGTCGTTCGCAATGGCATCCAAGTATCGCTGCCTGCAGCTGGTGATTGGGCAGTTGCAGACACGGCCGAGAGCAGCACGATCACCGCGGATGAAATTACGATGGTTCGACAGCTCATAGGAGCCTCCTTACGGGTTAGAAAGTCGGTATTTCAAACACCCACAACGCGGCGCCACGGTCAGGCGGATTTTGAATTTCAGGTGCCAGAACAGAATAGGCACCGGTCAGATAGCCGCCGGCACCGACGATTACCGCAACGTATTCTTGTCCATTGGCAGCAAAGCTAATCGGTGGGGCATTCGGGACGTCGCTCAAACGTGTGATCCAGAGGCGGTCGCCGGTCGCAGCATCATAAGCGCTGAACCGCCGGTCTAATGAGCCGGCAAATATCAATCCACCCGCGGTGACTAGGGCGCCTGTGGTTTGTGGCGCACGCTGGCGGGCGATCCAAACAGTTTCGTGAGTTTCGAGATTGATCGCTTCTACACGTCCGTAGCTGCCGTCGCTCTCCGGTCGAGGACGAACCGTCCAGCGTACCCCGGTCGAGAGGCTGCCGCGCTCGCCTTCTGCTACCGGTACCATGTCCATGCACGCTTCAACGATCGGGACATACACGATTTTTGTCTCGGGGTTGTACGCTGTTGGAGCCCAACTTCGACCACCGCCGACGTGTGGGCAGACCATTTTTGTTTCGCCATCGCCTGGAATAAGTTGTGGATCAACAGTTTTCTCACCAGTCGTGGGATTGATAGCGGTGATTCCGTTTTGCAAACCGAGGTCGATAGACGAGACGTACTTTCCAGTCTCTGTTTCCACGATGTCAAAGATCGCTTGTTTTCCGGCGGTCACGACTACGCTGGTTGGGACCCCGTTGACGGGAAGTTCCATGATCTGCCGTTCGAATGCCCAATCGAGATCCCATTGGCCATTGGCCTGATGCTGGAAGTGCCACGCAAGCTCGCCGGTATCTGGATTCAATGCCAGTGTCGTGTCTAAGTAGAGAGCGTCGTTCGTAATGCCTTCCTGCTGTATTGGGTCTCGTAGCGGGCCAGTGTCGTAAGTGTTGCCTGGGCCAAAGAATGCGAGGTTGTTAACCGGATCGTAACTTCCTGGAATCCACACCGATCCACCATTGCGATCTTTTTGAACGAGTCCGTTCCAGCTGTTGCCACCTGGCATGCCTGGTGGGGGAATTGTGTTAAATCGCCACTGTTCCTCTCCGGTTTCCGTGTCCAAGGCCACGATGTAGTTCCCACCACCCCGCCGACCCGTCGTGCCGACCATCACCTTTCCCTTGGCCACGAGCGTACCACCAGTTAGACGCTGCCTAGAGTTGCTATCTGGGTCAGAGACTACAGCTTGGTCCCACACGACCGTACCTGTTTTGATGTCGAGCGCAACGATGTGCATGTCGGACGTTGGCACATACAGACGTTCACCGTAGATTGACATTCCACGCTTGAGGCTAGGCGCAATGTCGCGGGGTAAACGATGCGCATAGTGCCACAATAGATCTCCTGTGGCTGCGTCGAGCGCATAGACCTTGTCACCGTACCCATGAACGAACAACGCTCCGTCATGCACGATTGGCGTCGACTCGTTCGGTCCCGCTGGCAGGGACCATGACCAAGCCACTCTTAGCTCATTGACGTTAGTGGTATTGATTTTTTTGAGAGGACTGTAGCCTGATGCATCGTATGAACGGCGCCACAAAAGCCAGTCACCAGGGTCTGCGTCCTTAAGCATCGCGTCCGTGACGGGTCGAATGCTGTCTAAGGGATTCCGTCTAGCTGGTATCGGTGGCAACGTGACACCAGCTGAGAGTCCCCCGCCCTGCGATCGCCAACCGGGTGAGAGTCCTGCTAGCATGTCTGGATTGATAGGCAGGGCCTCCGAACTCGGTTCGATACCGTTCTCTTGGAGCATAAAAGCTAGTAACTGCACATAAGCTTCGTCGCTCAGTGCGCCCGGACGATCTTCCGGCATGGTGCTACTTGTTTCGGTGAACAGTACTTCCAATGACCGGACCTGCCACTTGGCTTGAAAGTCGACGCCTCGGAGTGGCGGAGCGAACGGGCCATCATCAAGATTCTCACCGTGACACGTCGCACACTGCTGTCTGTAGATCTCCAACCCCGCGTCAGCCTGTTCCACGGTGTAGGTGGCCGGTGTCCGCTGTGGTTGCTGTGCATGCATCGGAGGCGCGGCCGATGTCCCAAGCCACACGGTGAATCCGATTAGAGTTCCAAGTCTGAGTTGCCACCGCTGCGTCGATTGACGAATGCTTTTCATAGAAGCCTCATTTTGGAAATTTTGCTGCTACCTATTTTGTAGACAACTCCACGGGGTTCCCGTTTCGGGAGCCTTTTTCTCGGTGGTCCGTTCTCTGGCCCACGCGTGCATTTTTCATATCATCTAGGGCATCCGGACAAACCGAATTGTCGATCGACTGCCATAATCCCGTAGTGCATGTTCTCGCGGATAAGGCTTGTCAGTCCGCGGCACATCGGCTTTTTCGCGAGACACCGTCGGCTAGTAAGACGATCCGCACCGATGATAGTCAACATTGTATGGCACGCCATTGTTGTTCGGCACAGGGAGTACGGCGATTATATGACCATTTTCACGTGTAAGATGCATTCAGGAGGTTCCAGATGGTTCATCAAGCTCTCCGCCTGTTTGTAGCGGTGAGTGTCATCCTCGGGGCTCTTTGCCTGAGGCCGATACTTATCAGTGGTCAGACCGCATCTGGCACTGTAGGCGGGCAGCCAGATATTCAGGGTACGTGGGTAAATTTTGACCGAACGCCGCTTGAAGTGCCGACTGATGCGGACCCCGCACGGCTTAAGGCGCTGACGAAGTGGTTTCCGGGACTTGAGGTCACTCCAGAGGGGCTGAGGGGTCTTACGGGTCCGAATCCTGGAGGTCTCGCTAAGGTTCTCGGAGATGGTGATGGGGAAGGACATTCGTCGAAGCGGAGTTCGCTCCGTCGTTCAATGGTTATTGATCCGCCCACGGGGCGTGTACCTGTAAGACCTGAGGCGGAGCAACAGAAAAACTATAACCTGATACACCTGACCGATTCGTATGAGCTTCACACGCCTTGGGAGCGGTGTATTACACGTGGTGTTCCGGGTGGAATGATGCCCGCGGGTTACAACAACGCTTATCGCATACTGCAGACGCCTGACTATGTCGTAATCCTTTACGAGATGATTCACGAACCGCGGATCATCCCAATCGACAGTGGCGCGCATGTAGATGAGTCCATTCATTTATGGAACGGGGACTCGCGGGGAAGTTGGAAAGGCAATACCTTGGTAGTCGAGGTGACGAACTACCGAGCAGAGCAGGTCGGAACGATTGCCACCGGGATTTCCACGACTGCGACTCTAAAAGGAGTGCCGCAGAGCACAGGAATGCGAGTTGTTGAGCGCTTCACCTTGGTCGAGCCCGGACGTCTGAGTTACGAGGTGACGATTGAGGACCCTGAGGTATATACGAGCCCGTGGACCGTTTCGATGCCTTTACACAAAGACGACGAATACGACATGTACGAGTATGCATGCCACGAGGGCAACTACGGATTGCCCAATAGCCTCAGTGGAGCACGTGCAGTGGAACAAGTCGGCACGCGGGACTAGTAATGATGCTAGAAGTCAATGAGAACCCTAGCTTAGATAGTTGTCCGATCAGAAAATTAGGAATTTGATGATTGCCGCGGATTTATATTTTGAGATGGTGTATAAGAGAGCAGCATATTTCTGATTGACCTTATGAACGGCGTTGACTCGGCAAGACGGGTTTGTTCTCGTTTTTAGAATCTGAGGAGTGTACGAACGTGCATATCAATAGGTTGTCCTTATTCATGGTTTCTTTCTTGCTGCTGCCTGCGAGCGCGTGGGCGCAGAACGTGGGTCTCTCCGGCCGGGTCACAGACCAGACTGGTGGCGTGCTGCCCGGTGTTACCGTTGAGGCACGGAGCCCCGCCTTAATCGAACAAGTTCGGAGCACCGTCACCGATGGTCAGGGACTGTTCACGATTACCAACCTTCGGCCCGGTGATTACTCGGTCACGTTCCAGCTTCCGGGGTTTTCCACATTCGTTCGCGACGGGCTCGCGTTGAGCGGGGCAGTGATCGCCACGGTCAATGCAGAGCTTGCGGTGGGTAGCGTGGAAGAGACGATCATGGTGACGGGGGATTCCCCGCAGGTGGATATCCGAAACGTCGTCCAAGAAACCTCCATGGACCACGAAGAGCGAGCCGCGTTGCCGACCGGGAGAAACCTGGTCCAGATGTCGGAGCTCATCCCGGGCGTCACCATGCAGGTCAGCGGTAGCAACCATGATGTCGGGGGAAGCGAACTCAATCGCGGCGCTAGCATGATCCATGGTAGCCGTGCGACCGATTACACGATGCAGTTCGACGGGTCCGTCATGACGATCGCCGGTGCCGGGACGCAAGGTCTCCGCAACATCGATCCGTTGGAGGTCGCGGAATACCAGTTCGAGACGGGTAGTATCTCGGCGGAAACGGCGTCCGGTGGCGTCCGGGCGAACATGATTCCCCGGGAGGGCGGCAATACATTTTCGGGGTCGTTCTTCACGACCTTCGCAAACCAGGATCTGCAAAGTGACAACACGACGCAGGAGCTCATCGACCTCGGTCTTCCCGAGGCGAACAAGCTCACCCAGCTTCGGGATCTGAACGCGGCGATCGGCGGGCCGATCATAACCGACAAGTTGTGGTTCTTTTCGTCCGTGCGCTTCGAGGGCGCCGAAAAGGAAGTGGCCGGGAACTTTCACATGCTCGACCCTCTGGGCAGGGTCTGGAATCCGCGGCTTGGTGCGGCAGGAAACGCCGACTTGAGCGCCCCAGGAGTCGACGACCTGAACCATCAGATGTGGAGCACACGCGTCACGTGGCAGGCGAACGACACCCATAAGTTCGCGCTCTACATGTCGAACCATTCCTGGCAGCAAAACGGGCTCCTCCTGTTCGGGTTCAACTCGTGGGAAGCTGCGAATAATTCGGATGTCCCGTGGGGGAGGCTGTTCCAGGGCAAGTGGACGGCCCCGGTCACGGATCGTCTGCTATTCGAGGCGCAGTTCGGCGACAGCTACAACGATTCAAAGCTGAACGCGACCAGAGACGGGCTCCAGGGCAACCCCGACATCATGGGTCTGATCGAGGCCACTACCGGGTCGCTCTTCCGCGCCAATACCATTCTTGGCTACGGGACCATCCTCAATTCCCAGCCGCAGGCGCGGTTCAGCGTGTCCTACGTTACTGGCTCGCATGCCTTGAAGGTCGGCGTCGACTACGCTTGGGGGTGGCAGAGCTGGGTTGATCGGTCGTGGAACGGGCAGCAACGCTCTATCACGTACTTCGGTAACCCCATCTTGCTGGATGTGCAGAACGGGCCGTGGACCGAGCGGCACAACTTTAAGAAGCTTGGACTGTACGCGCAGGACCAATGGACGATAGACCGCTTAACTGTCAACGCGGGTGTCCGCTTTGACAGCCACAATTCATCCGTCCCGGGTGATCAGAACATCAGCGGACCGAGTCGATGGGCCGCGGCCCAGAGCTGGATCCAGGTCGATGATGTGCCGAACTGGAAGGACATCTCGCCCAGATTTGGTGTGGCGTATGACCTGTTCGGCACTGGCCAAACCGCGTTGAAGGCATCGGTCAACCGGTATGTGGTCAACGAAGGCGTTGGGTTTGCCTCGTCGGTCAATCCACTCCTCTTCAATCTCACGGCACGGCGGTCGTGGCGCGATGCGAACGGCGATCTTATTCCCCAGGACGAAGAATTGGGGCCGCTCAGTAATCAGAACTTCGCTACGGCGAACACAAACGTGAGCGCTGCAGACGGCGTCCGCGAGGGCTGGGGCGTCCGCGAGTACAACTGGGAATACTCGGCTGGTGTCCAGCACGAGATAAGCTCGGGGCTGTCCGTCGACGTGGCCTATGTCAATAGGCAATACCGAAACTTTACGGTGAACGACAACACCCTGATCGGCCCGGGCGACTTCGATGAGTACTGTGTGACGGCGCCGACCGACAGCCGTCTGGGGAGCGTCAGCGGCACGGCGGTTTGCGGGCTTTATGACATCAACCCCGCGGCGTACGGGCTAAACGAGACCGGGATCATGCGTGACACGAATTTCGGGACCATCACGGAGAGTTGGCAGGGCGTCGACGTAACGATGGATTACCGCGTGTCGAACTTCACCTTGGGGGGCGGGCTGAGTAGTGGCACCCACGGGAACATGCGCAATGGGTGTTTCACCGTCGATTCTCCACAAGGCTCATGGTCGGCGGATACCAACAACCCGGGGCCAGGTCTCTATCAGTGTGACATCAAGCCGCCGTGGCAGAACTTCTGGAAGTTCCGAACCTCGGTGAACCTGCCGTGGGGGATCGACGCCGCCGCGACCTACCAGGCCATCCCAGGACCAGAAATCAACGCCTACTACACGGTGCGCAACGCGGATGTCGGCTCGACCGTCCAGTTCGTGGACCCAACGCGCACGTCGTTTAGCGGCGGATCGGCCGAGTTCAATCTGCTCACGCCAGGTACCAATTACAACGATAAGCTCCATCAGGTGGATCTCAGGGTCTCGAGAGCGTTCGATATTGGCGGCGGCGCTCGTCTCTGGGTGGCGCTCGATATTGCCAACCTGTTGAACGCCAGCACTATCCTGGAGCACAACAATACCTTTGGGCCGGTTTGGCTCGGTCCGGAGGAGATATTACTTGGGCGCATCTTCAAGCCGGCCCTACGAATGGATTGGTAGCGTGCACGCGTGATCAGGAGCCGCCGAGTTACCATCAATAGTTATGGATAAGAGTTGAATTGGCCCAGCGCCGGGCGAGGGAGCACGTCATGAGCATTAGAAAGAACATGGGCTGGCGAGGTGTCCGGAGAGGGTTCGGATCGGTTCTGGTCGGCGCGTTCGTCGTTTCGCTGACGCCAGGGTGGGCGATGGGGCAATCGGGGGAAGTGACGTTCACCAAGGACATCGCGCCAATCCTCCAACGGTCTTGCCAGAGTTGTCACCGACCGGGTCCGGGTGGCGGTGCCCCGATGTCGTTGCTGACGTACAACGACGTGCGTCCGTGGGCTCGGGCCATCAAGGCGCGAACCTCGGAGCGGACAATGCCGCCTTGGTTTATCGATAGGAACGTCGGTGTCCAGGAGTTCAAGGCCGACCCGTCGTTGAGCGACGAGGAGATCGCGATGATCGGTGCTTGGGTCGACAGCGGGGCACCGCGTGGTAATCCAGCCGACCTGCCCCCGCTGCGTCAATTCCCAGACGGCAAGGAGTGGACGATCGGGACACCCGACCTGGTCGTGTCGTCCCCTGAGGAGGTTATTCAGGCAGTGGCGGCCGATTGGCACGGGTACTGGGAATCGTCACCGACCGGAATGACGGAGGATCGGTTTGTCAAGGCGGTCGAGGTTCACGAGGTTCGCGTTTCGGGGAGCAGGGTCAAGTCCGAGGGTTTGGGCGGATACTCAGTGATCCACCATGCCGGGATTGTGGCCGGGACGCCGGGAGAGGGAATCGCGACCGGTCCGGTTAATCCGACCCAAGGTGGGTTCGGTATGACCCACGAAGCCGGGCAGAACGCCACGCAGTATGTCGATGGCTTGGGAGTAAAGCTCCCGGCGGATTCGTTCCTCCACTGGCGGGTGCATACCCACCCGTTCGGTGAAGAGGTGGTGGCTCGACTGGATGTTGGCTTCAAGTTTCACCCCAAGGGCTATGAGCCAGAGTACACCGCTCCGGGACCTGGAATCTTCTTGACGTTTAACGACCTCGACATTCCCGGCGGCGAGAAGAACCTGCGGTTCGACGCGATGGCGGTTACGCGCAATCCGTCGAAGCTGGTGACGTTCGAGCCGCACATGCACGCGGGGGGTACACGGATGTGTTTGAACGCCCAGTATCCGAACGGGATCCGTGAGACGCTCACCTGCGCCGGCTACGACCACAACTGGGTCAAGGTCTACAA
>Ga0310345_10003415_pt1 | contig 15114 bp, 12 predicted proteins | sample HC15DNA20500_MG_FD_204667 | JGI IMG/M metagenome (GOLD analysis project Ga0310345, IMG submission 204667) | Marine microbial communities from station ALOHA, North Pacific Subtropical Gyre - HC15-DNA-20-500_MG | ecosystem: Environmental > Aquatic > Marine > Oceanic | place: Pacific Ocean: North... | reverse complement strand
CACCCACCTCGCGCGCGGGCTGTCCCTCGCTGACGCGGTGGCGCAGGCTCGTCAGTTTGTCCGCGCTGCCTTGCTAGCTGCGCCCGGCCTTGGCGCTGGGTATGGGCCGATGGGGCACTATGCTGTGGTGCGGACCGCCGAACAATCCGGCTGATCAAGCGCTAGATAGACACTGTCGCACCATTGCTCTCCTACAAGCCAGGTCCGCGCCTGCCGGTGGGTCTCGCGAAAGCCCAGCCGCGCCAGCAATCGCAGCGATGCAGCGTTGCGCGGGTCGACGTCGGCCTGAATGCGCGGCAGCCTGTGCACCTCAAACGCCCGCGAAATGACCGCCCGCAGTGCCTCGGTCGCAAGGCCGCGCCCCCAGAATGCGGGATCGAGCAGATAGCCGATGTCCGGAAATCGATAGAGCCCCGCCTTCCCGATCAGGCGACCTTTGAACTCTATCACGAAGTCCTCGCCCTCGCCGGACGGGATAGAGATCATGGCATCCAGGAAGTCGGCAGTCTCGGCCAGAGTGCTGTGCGGCGGCGTCGACCAGTAGGCCATCGCCTGTCTCTGGCGCATGATCGCATGCAGCGCATCAAGGTCATCGGCCCGCGCGGGCCTCAGCAGCAGCCGCTCGGTCCTGAGAACGGCCATGACCGCTCAGTTCTGATCCAGCCCGTAGAACGCGGTGATGTGGCCCCAGGCTTCCTCCGCCGTCTCGACGATATGGAACAGGTCAAGGTCGCCCGGGCTGATCACGCCTTCCTCGGCGAGCGCCTGGAAGTTGACCACCCGGCTCCAGAATTCGCCGCCGAACAGCAGGATCGGGATCGGCTGCATCTTGCCCGTCTGGATCAGCGTCAAGAGCTCGAACAGTTCATCGAACGTGCCAAAGCCGCCCGGAAACGCCGCAACCGCCCGCGCGCGCAGCAGGAAATGCATCTTGCGCAGCGCGAAATAGTGGAACTGGAACGAGAGGTGCGGTGTCACATAGGCATTGGGCGTGTGCTCGTGCCGCAGCGTGATGTTGAGCCCGATCGATTCCGCGCCGACATCCGCCGCGCCGCGATTGGCCGCTTCCATGATCGATGGCCCGCCGCCCGAACAGATCACGAAGTGGCGCTTGCCATTCTCCACCACCGCGCTGCGGCTGGCGATCTGCGCGAGGGCGCGCGCCTCGTCGTAGTAGCGCGACTTGGCGATCAGGCGCTCGGCCACGGCCTGCTTCTCCGGCGTTGTCGCCGCAGCGCGAACCTTGTCCGCTTCTTCCGGTGAAGGAATTCGCGCGGAGCCATACATCACCAGCGTCGAACCGATCCCGGCCTCATCCAGCAGCATTTCAGGCTTCAGCAATTCCAGCTGGAAACGGATCGGGCGCAGTTCCTCGCGCAGCAGGAAATCGGTGTCGCGGAAGGCGAGCCGATAGGCCGGGTCCTGCTGCTGCGGGGTGACGCATTCGTGCGATTCGACGAATTCGGCTTCCTGCTCGGCCTTGTAGAATTTGCGGCGGGTGAGCTCGTGGGCGATTTCTTCTTCGGTCATGCGGTCGATGTCGCAACCGCAGGCCCAATGCGCAATGGGAGATGCTTCGGCTTTAACGTTTCGTATCGACAAGAATGGGCCGAACCGGGCCTATTAAGGGCATTGTGCGAGTGCGAAAGGCCTCGTTTAGGCCCGATATCATGGTCCGAAATGCGTTGCTTCAGGAAAAATCCACCACATCTGGCAACCCGGTCCTAACAAGAAGTTTCAACGGACGGGGGAACAATACGAATGGGTCCATAACCAGAAAGACCCTTCGATGTCCCGTTTAGCTCACCTGATCCACCTCCTTGCCACCGCCGCCCTGTTGTCTGCAGGCACGGCCCGCGCCGAAGCGCGCCGTACCGCGCAGAGCCTGCCCGCGCAGGTCCGCTCGAACCTGCCCGCACCCGCGAAGCTCGCGCGTGGCCCGGAGCGGGATGACAAGGCACGGCGGGCCGGTGATCGTGGCCGCTCCGATGATCGCAGGTATGGCTTCGATCGCGGCGAATACGAGCGGGCGAAAGACCGCGAAGGGCACAAGTTTGGCCGCCACGGCCGCGAAGACAGCCCGGGCGGCTGAAACGCCGCAACCGGGACTGACGGTCCCTCCCCCGAGGGATGGCCGATCTGCTCCGAACGCAGGTCGGCCATTTCGTTATGGCATCCATCGCAGCTCTGTGGACGCCCGGCTTCACAGCAGAATTTTTTTGCGGCACCCCGGAAGGAAATCGCGTGGTCCTGACTCTAGGCCAGTAACGGAAAGAAACTCCACGAACTTATGGAGGATGGGACGGGACCGGATTTGCGAGCCACGCTCGAACGCCGCCGCGCGCTTGCGCAGTGGGTGGCGCGCGAGATCATGCCGCACGAGCCGCGCATCCGCGCCTGGTTCGTGAAGCGGCGGATCGCGCACGACGTGATCGATGAGCTGGTCCAGGACGCATATTGCCGCGTGGTCATGCTCGAGACGGTCGATCACATCGAGTGCGCCCACGCCTACTTCTTCTCGATCTGTCGCAACCTCCTCGCGCGGAGGCTCAAACGGCAACAGATCGCCCCCTTCGACGCGATCAGCGAGATCGAGAGCTACCGTGATACTGGCACGCCCACACCCGAAGAGCAGGTCGCCACACGCTTGGCCTCCGAACGCGTGCGCGCCCTCCTCGCAGACCTGCCCGAACGCTGCCGGCGCATTGTCGAGCTGCGCAAGATCGAGGGCTGGTCGCAGCGCGAGATCGCGGACCATCTCGGCATCACCGAGAAGGCGGTCGAAAAGCAGGTCTGGGTCGGCGTACGCGCCATCCGCAGCGGCTGGGATGCGATCGACCGCGAACCCGAAGCAGCCGGCGACAATCGGCGGGTGGTCTAGCCATGGCAACGGACGAGACACCCATGTCTGACCGCGATCAGGCCGCCGATTGGGTCGCCCGGATGGATTCGGGCAATTGGAGCGAGGCCGACGAGGCTGCGCTGCAGACCTGGCTTGCCGCCGATCCGCGCCGCCAGGGGCTGCTGCTGCAGACACAGGCCGCGTGGATGCTTCCCGATTCGGTGCGTGAACCGGACGTCGTCGAAACACCCGAACCCGCAAATGACACGCGCGGCAAGTGGATGCGGCGCGGGGTGCTCGGCGGCATGGTCGCAGCCAGCGTCGCCGCCTTCGTCACCGTGCGCACCGGCTTCTCGCGCGATGCCGAATTCGTCACGCGGGTAGGCGAAATCCGCCGCGTCCCGCTCGATGACGGCTCGATCATGACGATCAATTCGGGTTCCGAACTCAAGGTCAGCCTGTCCCCCCGCGCCCGCGAGATCCAGCTCTTGCAAGGCGAGGCATGGTTCGATGTCGCCAAGGATGCCGAGCGGCCCTTCATCGTCGCGTCGGGGCCGGTCCGCGCCAAGGCGGTGGGCACGGCCTTCTCGGTACGCAAGCGCGATGAGGGCGTCGAAGTGCTGGTCACCGAAGGCGTTGTCGAAACATGGTCCGATCAGGATGCCAGCCGCCGCCTTACCGTGGTCGCTGGCGAACGCGCGCTGATCAAGGAATGGGCGCTGGTCCACTACCGCGAGGGCGACAACACCCCGGTCGACCGCGCCCTCGCCTGGCGCAACGGCATGATCGACCTCAACGGCACGACGCTGCGCGAGGCTGCGGAAGAGTTCAACCGCTACAACCAGCGCCAGATCGTGATTTCCGATCCCGGCATCGCGGGCGAACAGTTCGACGGATTGTTCAAGCTCGATGATCCCATGGGCTTTGCCCAGACCTTGAAAGTCACGCTGCCGGTGGCGATCGACACCAGCGATCCCAGCACGATCCGCATTTCACGCTCAACTGAAGCGGACTCACAGAAATAAATCGAAAAAGTGCGGAAGGAAATCCAACACCCACGTCTCTAGGGAAATGCAGGCCAAAAAAGCCTGAAACGAGATGATATCCTTTTGGGAGGGATTAGTGATGACGACCACTTTACGTGGCATGCTATTTGCGTCCGTCAGCGTTGTTTGCGTAGCGTCGATACCCGCTGTGGCGCAGGCCAACGCTGAACTGCGGCAATTCTCCATTCCTGCCCAGTCTGCAGAATCCGCGATCGGGCTTCTGGGCCATCAGGCCAATGTCCAGATCATCGCCTCGCGCAAGCTGACCCATGCCGTGCGCACCAATGAAGTGCGCGGCCGCCTGACCGTCGGCGAAGCGCTCGACCGCTTGTTTGCCGGCACCGGACTCGCCGTCCGCCAGACCGGCCCATCGACGTTTGCCGTGATCGGTCGTCCCGGCACCGCGCGCCAGCCGGCCAGCACCGCGCCGGTCGCGCTCGCCGCCCAATCCGCCGAGCCTGCTCCTGCGGGGCCTGCCAGAGCCTCAGATCCGGAGCCCGATACCCAGCCGATGGTCGTCGTCGGCCTGCGCAGCAGCCTCGACAATGCGCGCAACATCAAGCGCGCATCGGCCGGGATTGTCGATGCGATCTCCACCAAGGACATCGGCAAGCTGCCCGACGCGAACCTCGCCGAATCGCTCCAGCGCGTGACCGGCGTCTCGATCGACCGCTCGGGCGGTGAAGGGGCGTTCATCACTGTCCGCGGCTTCGGCCCCGAATTCAACACTGTCCTCATCAACGGCCGCCAGATCGCCACGCCGACCGATCCCAGCCAGGCCTCTGGCCGCGCCTTCTCGTTCGACACGCTGGCTTCCGAACTCGTTTCGGGCGTCGAGGTCTACAAGTCTGCGACCGCCATCTACCAGTCGGGCGGCGTCGGCTCGACGGTGAACATCAAGATCGCCCGCCCGTTCGACTACAAGGACCGCAAGATCGCGGCCTCGTTCGACGTCAACTACGACCAGAACTCGCAGCGGTTCGCGCCTGATGGCACGTTCCTGTTTGCCGATACCTTCGCCGACGGGAAGTTCGGCGTGCTGCTTTCGGGCACCTACCAGCACCGCTATACCCTGCTCAAGCAGGCTCAGACCGATGGCTGGCTGGTCAACCCCGCGGTTCCTGCAGCCGAGGTCAACGGCGGTCGCGGTACGGTCAGCAGCAGCAATCCGGCCGGCAACCTGTTCGTGCCGCAGAACTTCGATACCAAGGTGACGCGTGAAGACCGCGAGCGCATCGGCGGCACGATCGTGCTGCAGTACCGCCCTTCGGATGATGTGACGATCACCGCCGACGGACTCTATTCCAAGTTCACCAACAAGACCGACGCGCGGTCCTATGGTCACTGGTTCACCGCCTCAAACCTTACCGACGTGACCACCGACGCCAACGGCACGGTGACCGACATCACGCAGGCATCGGGCATCGCGACCGACTTCCATGACAAGAAGTTCGACAAGCGCACCACCACTTCCGAATTCGGCCTCAACGCCGAATGGAAGATCTCGCCCAACTTCACCGCATCGGTCGACGGCACCTATTCGCTGGCAAGAGAGTATCCCAATGGCGGACGGCAGGCTTACCTTTCGCTGCTCGGCTATCTGACCGGCTCCTCGCGCTACCAGTCCGACGGGTCGATCCTGCCTTACCAGACCGAGACCTTGCCCACGTTCGCCAACCCGGCGAGCCCATGCGGCAGCGCGGTGACTGATTCCGGCAGGCCCGCCGACCCCAATGTCGTCGGCGCCGGGCAGCCGCTGTGCCAGCACGTGATGCTGCTGCGCGGCTATGGTATCCGTGACCGGGTCGCCCAGGGCCGCCTCGATCTCGCCTACAAGGGCGATTCCGATGTGGGCCTCGTCAATGCCAAGGCGGGGTTCTACTATTCGAACGACGAGAAGCGCACGTCGCTGTTCTCGAACGACGGCGGCACCGGTTGCACCACCTGCGGCTACAACCTGCCCTCGCCGCCCGGGGTCAGGATCAGCACCTACAATGCGGGCAGTGGCTTCCTGTCCGGCATCAGCGGCTCCCAGCGCCTGCCGACCCAGTGGCAGACCTTCGATGGTGACTCGCTGTTCGACGCAATCACCCAGCAGCAGCGCGCCACGAACCCCAACTTCACCTTCGCTCCGCCGCTGGTGAACGATACGATCGTGACCGAACGCGTGCTCGGTGCCTATCTCGAAACCGAGTTCAAGGGCGAAGTGGCCGGCAGCCCGATCTCCCTCGTCGGCGGCGTCCGCTTCGAGGACACGCAGACCAACGTGAACGGCCTCGCCACCGCCTATACCGCGCTGGTCCGGCTCGCGAACGACCAGACGCAGTACGGCTCGGCCTCGTCGGGCACGACGCGCACGGTCGGCAAGACGCACTATCTCGACATCCTGCCCAACGTGGCGATCAAATGGCAGGTGACCGACAAGTTCACCGTGCGCTTCGCCGCCTCGCAGACCATCACCCGGCCCACGCTCGAGCAGCTTTCGCCGGTCACCACGCTCGTCACGCTGCGCCCGGGCAACTTCGCGGCGAGCAGGGGCAATCCGGACCTCAAGCCGTTCAAGTCGAACAACCTCGATATCTCCCTGGAATACTACTACGCGCCGGGCAGCTATGTGTCGGTCGGCGCCTACCTCAAGAACGTCAACAACTTCATCGTGCTCAACCAGACCACGGGCACGGTGGCCGATGCCAATGGGGGCGCGCTGATCGATCCGGGCACGGGGCTGCCGGCGCAGTTCACCGTCACCGCGCCGGTCAACGGTCAGGACGCGACGGTGCGCGGCATCGAAGCCGCGTGGCAGTATTCGATCGGCGATACCGGCTTCGGCTTCCAGGTGAACGGCACGCTTGTGGGTTCCAACCGCAAGCTCGATCCGCGCAATCTTGCCAACAAGTTCGCGCTGACCGGCCTGTCCAACTCGGCCAACGCGGTGCTGTTCTACGACAAGAACGGGATCGAAGCGCGCATCGCCTACAACTGGCGCGACAACTTCCTGCAGTACCTCGCCCCGCCGCCGCTCAACGGTGCGGGCCAGGCAGTCACGCAAGTGCGGCCCTACTCGCAGGTCGATGCGAGCGTGAACTACCACATCACCCCGCAGTTCTCGGTCTTCGGGGAAGTGGCCAACCTCACCAACTCGCGCACCCTCAAATATGCTTATTATCCCAACCAGTTCCTCTATGCGGAGGATACCGGACGGCGCTTCAAGCTGGGCGCGCGGGTGAACTTCTAAGCCTGCATAAGACCAAGTCCGGGGCGTGCATTGCGGTGCACGCCCCGTTTTGCGTAGAACCTGACCAGCACGAGTCAGGCCGGGACGGGAACAGGAAAGGCGCATGGCCGAAAACGGCGCAATTCGTTCGGTTTGCATTGTCGGCGGCGGCTCGGCCGGATGGCTGACCGCGGGGCTGATCGCGGCCCGCCACGGCGCGGATCTCAAGGTCACGCTCGTCGAAAGCGTGCGGCGCGGCATCATCGGCGTCGGCGAGGGTACCTGGCCCACCATGCGCAACACGCTGCGCAAGATCGGCCTGTCCGAAACCGATTTCATGCGCGCCACCCACGCCTCGTTCAAGCAGGGCGCCAAGTTCGCCCGCTGGCGCACCGGGGCGGCGGACGATTTCTACTACCACCCGCTCGTCCTGCCCGAAGGCTTCCCCGATCTCGATCTCGCGCCCTACTGGAACGCCGATCCGCAGCAGAGCTTCTCCGATACCGTCTGCTTCCAAGAGGCGCTGTGCGAGGCCTCGCTGGCGCCCAAGCTGATGACGTCGCCCGACTATGTCGGTGTCGCCAACTACGCCTATCACCTCGATGCGGTGCGCCTCGGCGAGCTGCTGGCCGAGCACTGCAGGGGCAAGCTCGGCGTGCACCACATCGATGATGACATCATCGATGTCCGCCTCACCGAAAAGGGTGATGTCTCCGCCGTCGTCGGCGAACGCCACGGCGCGATTGAAGCCGACCTCTTCGTCGATTGCACCGGCTTTGCCTCGCGCCTCCTTGGCGAAGCGCTTGGCGTCCCCTTCATCGACCGCTCCGACGTGCTGTTCGTCGACCGCGCGCTGGCCGTGCAGCTGCCGGTCGAGGAAGACAGCCCCATCGCCTCGCACACCATCTCCACCGCGCAGCGCCACGGCTGGATCTGGGACATCGGCCTGCCCACCCGTCGCGGCATCGGCTATGTCTGGTCGAGCCGCCACGCCGGCAACGAGCGCGTCGAGGAGGAACTCGCGGCCTATGTCGGCCCCGATTTCGCCAAACTCTCCCCACGCGAGATCACCATCCGCTCGGGCCACCGCGCGCAGTTCTGGAAGAACAACGTCGTCGCGGTCGGCCTCGCCGCCGGCTTCCTCGAACCGCTCGAAGCCTCCGCGCTGGTGCTGATAGAGCTTTCCGCAGACTATATCGCGACCAGCATGCCCGCCAGCCGCAGCGCGATGGATTTCGTCGCCCGCCGCTTCAACACCATGACGCGCTACCGCTGGGACCGCATCATCGAGTTCCTCAAGCTCCACTATGTCCTCTCCGAACGCGAGGACAGTGCCTTCTGGCGCGACAACCGCGATCCAGCGACCATCCCGCAGGACCTGCAGGACCAGCTCGAACTCTGGCGCGACAGCCCGCCCGGTGAGCATGATTTTGCCAGCGCGCACGAGATGTTCCCTGCCGCAAGCTATCAGTACGTGCTCTACGGCATGGGTTTCCGCACCCGTCCGCGCCCCGGACGCCTCGGCGATGCCGAGGCCGCGCAGGATGCCTTCGACCGCACCGCGGCCCTGAAGCGCAAGCTCACCGCCACGATGCCCAGCAACCGCGCGCTGCTCACCCGGCTCGCGCAATACCGCTTCCCACCGCTGTGAAGGCCGCCATGACCATCGTTCCCTTGAACCGCGCCGCTCATTCCGGGCTGCGCATCGATCCCGCCCGCGCGGCGGAAGCTGCCGCCGCCGTCCACCTCGTCCCGCTGGTGGCGAGCGAGATCCGCCAGGTCGCCGGGCAGTTCCCCGTTTTCCTCGCCAAGGATGCCGAGACCGGCCAGTTCTACCCCGCCGCGCTGATGGGGCTGGAGCCGCAGGAAAACCTCTTCTGGAACGGCGCCGCGCTCGAAGCCGATGTCCTCCCGCTCAACCTGCTGCGCCTGCCCTTCTTCGTCGTCGGCGAAGACGCGGAAGCCGCGATCGCCATCGACGAGGCCAGCCCCGCGATCGGCCCGCAAGGCACCTGCGCCATCGTCGATGCCGAGGGCGCGGAGACCGACTACTTCCGCTCGGTCCAGACCATCCTCGGCCGCCTGCTGCAGGGCCGCGAGGAAACCCGCCGCCTCGTTGACATGATGCTGGAGACCAAGGTCGTGCGTGAGATCAAGCTCGACCTTGCCTTCCATGATGGCAGCACAAGCCTGCTCACCGGGCTCTACGGCATCGACGAAGTCGCGCTCGGCCGCGCGCGCGAGAAGATCGCCGCATTTGATGACCTGATGATCCTCGCCGCCATGGCGCTCTCGCTCGACAAGGTCGCCGCGCTCGTCCGGCGCAAGAACGCCCGGATCGAGGCGCAATCGGCGTGGTTCACCCCGGGCAGCTGATCGCTTGCAGGCGCACCCCGTCACCCATCTCGGCCGCGAGGCGGTGCCGCTGTGGATTGCGGACGAAGCCTATCCCGATCCCGCTGCCCTGATCGCTGCCGCACAGACCACCGAACTCGCCCCCGTCGAAGGCGATCTCTATCCCGGCGTCCGCGCGCCTGCCCCGAAAGAATGGGCCGAATGGCTGGCGGATGCCCTCAAGGTCTGGCCGGAGTTTGCCATCACCGAAGTTCTCCGCGCCGATTTCGCCATTGCCTGCCACGATCCCGCCCGGCTGACCCCGGTCCAGCGCATCCCCCACTTCGACACGACCGACCCCGCCGTCCACGCCGTGCTGCACTACCTGTGCGACGCGCCGCACCAGGGCACCAGCTTCCACCGCCACCGCGCCACCGGTTTCGAGCGCATCACCCCGGCGCGCGCCCCGCTCTGGCGACAGGCGCTGGTGGCCGACGGGCAGCGCCACGGCCTGCCCCCTGCGCGTTACCACGAAGCGGACACGCCCACCTTCGAGCGCATCGGCCGTGCCGCGCTGCGCTTCAACCGGCTCGTGGTCTATCCGGCAAACTGCCTGCACTGCGGCGATATCGCCGCCTCGTGGCCCGGCCGCGACCGCCTGACGATCACGGCCTTGATCCGCCTCGGTCCGCCGCAGTCCGGCGCATAAGCCAGAACGCCCTTTCGCTCCCGCTTATCGCTTCGCAGAAGCAGGCGAGAACCGCACCAGTTGCACGGCGTAGGGTTCGAGTACCGGATCGACGAGGTTGGCCGCGCCTGCCGCAGGGCTGGCCATCGCGACTGAAACTCCGCGTGGAGTCCGGCCAGGCCACCCGTCAATCTTGAGCAACTGACGCTGGCCGCTCATGTTGAGCAGCACCAGCATGCCCTCGCCCGAACGGGCGACGCGGGCATAGGCGACGACATCGGGATTGCCGCTGTCCAGCGGCAGATAGCGGCCGCCGCGCAGGGCCGGGTCGGTCCGGCGCAATTGCAGCAGGCGTCTGTACCATGCGAGCATCGAGCCCTTGTCCGCCTGCTGTCGCGCCACGTTCACCTCTCCCGCAGCGGGATGCACCGGCAGCCACGGTGCACCCGTACTGAATCCGGCACCGGGCGCGCCAGTCCACTGCATCGGAGAACGCGCGGGATCGCGGTTGTCCGCCACCTTGCGCTTGGGTCCGAGCGGGAAGTCCTTGAGCGAGCTCGCCGGCAGATCGGCCATGCCGATCTCTTCGCCATAATAGAGCAGCGCAGCCCCGCGCAGCGTCAGCGTCATCGCCGCCGTCAACCGCGCGATCCGGTCGTTGTTCACTCCATCGCCGAAGCTGCTCCACTGCCGCGCGTGATCGTGGCTGGAAAAGAAGAACACCGAAGGCAGCCCGTCGAGCTTGGTCTCGGCGTCGTCGATCACCTGCTTGAACACTTTGGCGTCGAGCTTGGTGAGATCACCGTAGAGGAAGTTCATCGGCAGATTTACTTCGTCGGCCTTTGCGCCATAGACCTTGCGCAAATCGGCGATCGAGGCCGTGACGGATTCGCCCAGCAGGATCGCCTGCCCCGGCGCCGCATCGACCACCTTGCGCATCTCGCGCAGCGCCGCATTGCCCTGCGGCAAGGCCGAGTTGTACGGCTTGAGTTTGATCGGCGCGCCGCTGTTCACATCGGGATCGTTCGGCCAGTTCGGGTCCTCGAACAGATAGGGCGTGGCATCGAGACGGAACCCGCTCGCGCCGTGGCGCAGCCAGAATCGCATCACACCATGCATCGCCGCGCGCACTTCGGGGTTCGCCCAGTTGAGGTCCGGCTGCTGCGGCAGGAACATATGGTAATAATACTGGCCCGAGGCCTTGTCGTACTCCCAGGTCGAGCCGCCGAAGATCGATTGCCAGTTGGTCGGCGGGCCGCCGTCCGGAGCCGGGTCCTTCCAGACATACCAGTCGCGCTTCGGGTTGCTGCGCGAGGAGCGCGATTGCCTGAACCACGGATGCTGATCGGAAGAGTGATTGACCACGAGATCCACCAGCACGCGAATGCCGCGCTTCCTCGCCTCGCGGGTCAGCACATCCCAATCGCGCATCGTGCCGTATTCGCGGGCGACGCCTGTGTAGTCAGCGACGTCGTAGCCGAAATCCTTGTTCGGCGAGGGGAAGAACGGCGTCACCCAGATCGCGTCGACGCCGAGCTGCTTGATGTAGTCGAGGCGCTTGGTGATGCCGGCGAGATCGCCGATCCCGTCGCCATTGGTATCCTGAAAGCTACGCGGATAGATCTCGTAGATCACCGCGTTCTTCCACCACGGCTCGGCAGCAACGGGGGCCTTGGCAAGAGCTGCTCCGCTCGCAAGCAGAGCGAGCAGGCTGCCCAGAATGGCCTTGGTCCCTTTGCTGCGCACCCTGTTCATCGTCGCTCCTGTGATCATGCCGTTTGGCCGTGCCGCAGGGCATCGGCGTGGCTGGGAAAGTTCATCGCGCACCCGGCAAGGAAGCCGCCGATATTGCGGTCGCGGTAAAAGTCGACATCATCCCGCTGCTCCGCACCGAGCGGCGGGAACGCGCCATAGCCCGCCAGCAGGCAGTGCCACGAAAGGCTCTGGAAATGGCTGAGGCCGTCCATCTGCGCGAGAGTCCCGGCGAGGTCGCCGCGCCGGAACCACACGTCCAGAATGTGCAGCAGCGGGTCCGAAAGGTGCTCGTTCGCGCGGTTGGCGCGCCAGTAGTCGCTGTCGTCCCGCGTGTTCAGCTTGTAGTGCGCCACGATGTAGTCGCGTACGCGTTCGACCCGCCCGGTGATCACCGCATTGAAGGCAGCGCGGTGGCGGGCGGTGAAATCGCCGCGCTCCAGATGGTCGATGAACAGGTCGACCGTGTTCAGCACAAGATGCAGCGCAGTCGCCTCGAGCGGTTCGACGAACCCCTGCGCGAGCCCCACGGCGAGGCAATTGTGATCCCAGTGCCGGGCAAGCTGGCCGGGCGTGAAGGTCAGGTGCCGGGCCTCGGGGCCGCCCTCTGCCAACCCGAGATGGGCGCGCAGTTCAGCCTCGGCCTGCTCGGGGGAAAGGTGATCGCGGCTGTAGACGTAGCCGTTGCCGTAGCGCGTCGTCAGCGGGATCGACCAGGCCCAACCGCCGGACAATGCAGTCGAGACTGTCTCGACGGGGATCGCCGCGCCTTGCGGCGTCGGCAGCACAACCGCCGCATCGTTGAACAGATTTGCCTTGAAGCTTTCAAACGGAACGCCAAGCGCGCTGCGCATCAGCAGCGCCGAAAAGCCGCTGCAATCGACGAACCAGTCGCCTTCAATGCGCTCGTCGCGGTCCGTGACAAGCGCCGTGATATCCCCGCTCTCCGCCTGCTCGCAGCGCACCACGCGGCGCGGCAGATGCGTCACGCCGAGCGAAACGGCATGATCGCGCAGGAACAGGCCCAGTTTCGCTGAATCGAAGTGGTAGCCGTATTCCATGCGGAACGGAAAATGCGCCGGCGCTAGCGGCGCCTTGCCCTCGGCCGCCAGGACTCCGCCGAGCAGGAACGCGTCGGGCCGGGTCGGCACGTCATAGCCCAGCCGCCGGTTGCGGCAGTTGTTGACGAAGGCGTCCTCGGTATGGACGTCGATCTGCGTCGAGAAGGGGTGGCTGTAGTCCGCCATGCCCGATGCCGGGCTCCAGCCGGCGAAGCGGATACTCGCCTTGTAGGTCGCGTCGCACGCGGGCATCCATTCCGCGTCGCTGATCCCCAGCATTTCGAAGAAGCGCTTGAGCGACGGGGTCGAGCCCTCGCCGACGCCGATCGTGGGGATGTCCGGCGCCTCGACCAGCGTGATGGCCGCGCCGAGTGGGGCCCAGCGGCGCGCCATCAGGCAGGCCGTCATCCAGCCCGCAGTGCCGCCTCCGGCGATCACGATGCGCACCTGAGTTGCGGGGGACGGGTTCACTGCGCGCCTTCCACCAAGCGCTGAAGATAGGCGTCATGGCTGGGCAGCTGCGTCAGCGGCCGCGCCTTGAGCGCCGCCAATTGCGCTAGCTGCTCGGCAAGCTCGGTATCGCCCGGACCATCGGCCAAGCTGTGATGGTCTTCCGGCAGGATGCCTTGCCCCATCAGCACCTGCACCCACGAGGGTTCCATGAAGATATCGTACTGGTCCTGCACCAGCGTACCGTTCGCCCGGAACAGGTCGATCTTGCGCGCCAGCCGCTCGGGCACTTCGAGCTGCCGCATCGTGCGCCAGAACGGCGAATCCCGCCGCGCATTGACGTGGTAGTGGAGGATGATGAAATCGCGGATCAGCTCGATCTCGATCTGCGACTGGCGGTTGTATTCGTTCGCCAGTTCGGACGTGATGCCCTGGTGCGGAAACAGGTGCAGCAGCCGGGTGATGGCGGACTGGATCAAGTAGATGCTGGTCGATTCCAGCGGCTCCAGGAACCCGCTCGACAGGCCCACCGCGACGACATTGCGGTTCCACTGCCGCCGCGCGCGGCCGGTGCGGAAGGGAATGATCCTCGGCTCGCCCAGCGCCGGACTGTCCAGATTGCCGAGCAGGATGCTGGCTGCCTCGTCGTCGCTGTAGTGCCGGCTTGAATAGACCAGCCCGTTGCCGTTGCGGTGCTGCAGCGGGATACGCCATTGCCAGCCGGCGCTGTGCGCGATGGCGCGGGTGAAGGGCAGCGTCTGTTCGAAGCGCTCCGAAGGCACGGCCATGGCGCGGTCGCAGGGAAGCCAGTGGCCCCAGTCTTCGTAACCGGTCCCCAGCTGCTGCTGGATCAATACGCCCCGGCTGCCCGAGCAGTCGATGAAGAGATCGCCCTCCACCTGCCGTCCGTCCTGCAGCACGAGCGCAATGATGTCGCCGACACCCGCCGCGCGGACCACTGCGCCGACAACGCCTTCGGTCCGCACCACGCCGCGCCTTTCCGAATAGCGGCGCAGGAACTGGCCGTAGAGCGCGGAATCGAAATGGTAGGCATAGGGCATGTCCCAGACGGGATCATTGCCCCGCGTCGGCGCGAACTTGCCCGCCTCGGCGCTCAGGTAGTTGAGATCGTAGTCCCAGTAGCTCCCGCCAAGACCCATCTTGCGGGCGCGGTTCCAGAAGTGGTGGAACGAGGCAAACGCGGTGTTCCGCCCTGCCGTGCCGAAGGTGTGGTAATAGCTCTCGCCGATCGCGCCCCAGTTCTCGAAGCGGATGGCCAGCTTGATCGTGGCCTTCGTTTCGCGGAGGAAATCGGCTTCCTCGATGCCGAGCACCGAGTTGACCAGCTGGATCGGGGGAATCGTCGCCTCGCCCACCCCGATGATGCCGATATCGTCGGATTCGACGAGTTCGACCGCGACCTGCCCGCCCAGCACCTTGGACAGGAGTGCAGCGGTCATCCAGCCGGCCGTGCCACCACCGAGAATCACGACCTTGCGGACCAGTTGGTTCATGCTCTTTCTTTCTCCACCGAACGTGCTGCCCCGAAGTCCCCTGCCGACCTTGCGATCGCCAGGGGACTCATGGGGAGACGGACGTGTCTTAGAAGAAGGAGTAGGTTGCGTTGAACATAAAGTTTCGTCCGAAGGTTTCGGCGCGGGTGGTGAGGCCGCTGGCGGTGTCGGTGTAGATGTCTTTCTGGTTGGTGAGGTTGGTACCCTGGATCG
>Ga0310345_10003411_pt1 | contig 15135 bp, 15 predicted proteins | sample HC15DNA20500_MG_FD_204667 | JGI IMG/M metagenome (GOLD analysis project Ga0310345, IMG submission 204667) | Marine microbial communities from station ALOHA, North Pacific Subtropical Gyre - HC15-DNA-20-500_MG | ecosystem: Environmental > Aquatic > Marine > Oceanic | place: Pacific Ocean: North... | reverse complement strand
GTAGGAAATTTACACGAATTATTGAAAGGAAATTTATCTGTCTTCGACCATGGCTAGGTCTTGCTCGTTGGCTATCCAACCCAGTATGCCATTTTGTGTTTGAACATAATGATAAGAGTTGAAGTTCCCGAGTACTGATATCCCGGATCCAGGTCCGATCAGTTCTATCATCGGAGCAGTTGGATTGGGAGCTGACATTAATCGGACTGGATACTCAATTTGAGTCACCCTTAGTGGAATCGACGCATTTTCTGTCAGTCGGGAAGCCACGAACCCCACCTGATTATCGGGGAGAAGCACTCTCTGCCAGGATCCTGTTGTCGCTAGAATCAGGAAGGAAGTGTTCTTTTTCATTTCACGGAGAATTTGAGATCTTTGGTTGGGAGAGGTGCGTAACCGGATGCCAGAATTTGTTGTTCTGGACATAAACCCAAGGACTTGAGTCTCGTTCGCTGGCAAAGATGACAGTGCAGGCGGGCTATAGAGGAAATAGTATGGATCTACGGGACCTTCTCCACGGCGGTACACGCCAAAATGTAAGTGTGGGGGAGTGGTTCGGGCGTTGCCTGTATTGCCTACAAATCCGAGTAAGGTGCCAGGTTCAACTTTTGCTCCAGATGCCACAACTTGACTATCAAGATGAGCATAATAGATGGAATTTGGACCTTGGTCCCTTACCCATACGACCTTGCCACCGATGGGCGTATTTTCCACCCTGGACACATACCCTGGAGTCGCTGATATGACGGGTGTTCCCCTGGGAGCAAAGATGTCCACACCGTGATGTTGACGTCGTCCCCCGTCACGCTCCACACCGAAGCTACTCAGAATAGCACGAGTATTTCTGTCTTTTACGGGGAAGGCCATCGATCCCTCTGCTGTCAGTTGAATTCTATAACGACTATTTCTGAGTAATTCTGGCTGAATTCTTACCACATATACTGCTGTGCGAGGAGAAACGTACTCTATGGGTTGTAAGGTTGACTCGGTCGAAATCACTGGGAAAGGGCTTGTATCCGGATTGGTTTGTAGGCGGTAGATATCGACAAACATACGAAGCGGAAGCTCTGTTTCTGTGACTAGCGATACAGACAGTTGTTGGCCACGTCTTAGAGAGATTTTGTATCCTCTAGCTTGCGGGGATGCGTCAGAGAAGAATCCTTCTTCCTGGAAAGGTGTTTCTACTTCTGGTGCCTGCATTAGCGCTGACTCGCTAGCTTCTAGCCATTCCAACGCTAATGCAGTTTCATTTAAGCCCGCAGAGATCAACGATTCTTGATACATTTCGTGTGGAGTCAGATCTCTGAATTCATTCTGAATCTGATCTATTGTTTCACAGCCCAAGAAGAATGCACAAACAGTCCCTGTAACTATCAAGGACTTTGTTGCTTCATGTACCAGGTGAGATTTTATTGGAGTTTCTGTTATCATTATTAAGTTAAAACTGTTTAGTTTAAAAAATCCCGCTCACTCAAAATACGTTTTGTCGGCCATTTTCCATAGGCTTGCCGTAAAAATAGGACTTTTGTAATGAAGTGCTGTAACCTTCAAATACTTTTAACGTTTGGTAAAAACATTGATTAGAATAGCAGAGATCGAGAATGGTAGCATTGCAGATGAGCTCCATCTGGAGATTGGTACTCGCATCCTTCGAATCAATGGTCAAAGAGTCAGAGACGGGATTGATCTCACATTTTTGTTGGCAGACAATCTCCTCGAGCTAGAAACGATTGCACTTGATGGGAGCTGCACTGTCCATGAAATAGAACGTGAACCTGGAGAGACTTTAGGGGTCGTGCCCGCACCCGACAAGATTCGAGAGTGTGGCAACAAATGCGTTTTTTGTTTTATTGATGGAAATCCGAAGAATGTAAGAGATACCCTGTGGATAAGGGATGATGATTTTCGACTCTCATTTACCTACGGAACCTACGTTACGTTGACCAACTTGGGAGATAAGGGTCTCCAAAGATTGGCAGATCAAAAAATCAGTCCCCTTTATGTGAGTGTGCATGCGACCGATCCGGACCTGAGAACCCGCCTTCTCGTCAACAATCGGGCAGGTTTAATTATGGAACAGCTGGAATTTCTTCTGGATAATGGGCTGAATGTCCATACTCAAATTGTTCTGTGTCCAGAATGGAACGACCGTGAACACCTTGATCATACGATGAGAGACCTCTATAGCTTGGGTGCGGGCATTCTTTCTCTTTCTGTGGTACCTGTTGGCCTGACAAAATACAATACTGGAGTTGTAAGGCCACTGTCGATTACTGAAGCCGAATTGGCAATTGAACAAATTGAAATACAACGCAAGATAGCCTTAGAAGATCGTGGCTACGGTTGGGTATATGCGGCGGATGAGTTGTTCATGAGAGGTAGAAAAGATTTTCCCGCTGATAACTACTACGATGATGGAGCTCTGACAGAGAATGGAGTGGGAGCAGTAAATCAATTCGTCAGAGATTTCGAGACTGGTATCGAGGAACTCCCTGAATTACCCAATCGAAAAATTAGAGTAATAACGGGAACATCAATGCAAGGGTTATTCTTCGAACGCAAACAAATGTTGCAGGAAAGAACAGGAGCAGACATTGAAATAGTAGGAGTGGTGAACAAATTTTTCGGTGACACTGTGACTGTGGCAGGGTTACTTGCTGGACAAGATATCAAGGAACAGGTCGGAGAGACTCGAGAAGATGAGATTATTCTGTTACCAGCAGATGCGTTAAATGCTGATGACCTACTGATAGATAGTGTGACTCTAAATGATATGAATGAATATCTTGCACCTGCTACCGTCAGAACAGGCTACGAATTGACTGAGTGCCTGAAGGATCTCGACCAGTAAAACTATGGCCTCTAAATTTCCAGTAGTGGCAGTGGTAGGGAGGCCAAACGTAGGCAAATCCACTTTTTTCAATAGAGTGATTGGCAAACGAATAGCAATTGTTGATGACCAACCGGGTGTGACTAGAGATCGAAATTTCTTCAAAACTGACTGGGCCGGCCGTGATTTCTTTCTTGTAGATACGGGTGGAGTGATCGAGGGCAGTGACGATCATTTGGACAAAGCTATCCGGAAACAAGTGCTGGCCGCATTAGATGAGGCAGACCTCATTCTTTTTTTAGTCGATGGGCAAACTGGAGTCCATCCACTCGACGAACGTTTGGGGGAGACCCTGAGGAAGGAACGCCGTCCCGTCCTTCTAGTTGTCAATAAGATGGACGGTTTTCCCGAAGATTCAAGTCATTTGGATTTTTGGAGATTAGGTCTCGGTGAACCCATTCCGGTCAGTGCTATATCGGGAAAAGGATCAGGAGATTTACTAGATAAAGTAGTTACTGGGCTACCTTCGATGTCCGATGAAATTGCGTCTAGTGAGGGGTTACGAATAGCTGTCATAGGCAAACCTAATGTCGGCAAATCAAGTTTTATTAATTGCCTCTTTGGAGAAGAAAGGGTTTTGGTTGATGACAAAGCCGGAACGACTAGAGACCCAATAGATACAGTTTTCCGTTATAAAGGAGATGATTTGGTTTTTGTCGACACTGCTGGCTTGCGTCGCCAATCCCGAGTAAAAGAGTCACTCGAATACTATTCAGCTTTGAGAACCGAAAGAGTGGTTAGAGAGGTCGATGTTTGTCTAGTACTTATGGATGCTACAGAACCGGTTCATGTTCAAGATGTAAAGATAGCGGAAAAAGCTTGGACTGCTGGGGCTGGAATAGTGCTAGTTGTTAATAAGTGGGATTTAGTGGAAAAAGATCAAAATACATCCAGTAAATTCGAAACGGATCTTCGGAACAGGGCCCCTTTCTTACAATGGGCTCCAATCATCTTTACCTCAGCTCTATCAGGTCAAAGGGTGCGTAAATGTTTAGAGTCTGTTTTAGAGGTTGAACGTGCAAGGTGTCGTAGAATTCCGACTTCAGAAGTAAATAGCGTCATGAAAAAAATCGTAGGACGTCAACCTCCTCCACATAGTCGTGGACGTGCTGTAAATCTGAAGTATGCAACGCAAATATCTGTTACTCCTCCCACATTCTTGATTTTTTCCAACCTCCCAAAAGCTATTCCAGATCACTATATTCGATACATACATAATAGTTTTAGAAATCAATGGGGTTTTATTGGGAGCCCAATTCGGATTCGTCTTAAGACTGGAGATGGAGAGTGACTGGAAGTCCTGTTGAATCCTTGGTGCTATCCTATTTTTTTGGCTCTATCCCAAGCAGTTATATCTTAGGGAAAATATTTTTTAGTATTGATCTAAGGACGGTGGGAAGTGGAAATTTAGGGACTACAAATGCTCTAAGAAATTTTGGCAAAAGAGTTGCAGCAGCAGTTCTAGTGATAGATATCGCTAAAGGTTGGATTCCAGTATGGTATTTTTCTGGACTTCGGGAAGACCAAGCTAGCTTGGTCTGGGTACTAGCTTGTGGATTTGCTGCTATATTGGGCCATGTATACTCCTGTTGGGTGAATTTTAAAGGAGGTAAAGGAGTTGCCACGAGTTGTGGTGTATTCCTTGCAGTCACTCCACTGGCAGCAGTGTCGGCCTTGATTGTTTGGTTTTTGATATTTTTCTTTAAGAAAACCGCCTCGTTGGCCTCTTTGATTTCCAGCGTCCTTTTCCCCATTGTTGTTTATTTAGATCCAAGTACAGAAGATCCTATTTTGCTTTGGTTTTCCATAGTTTTGTCTGTTCTGATTATTTGGACACATAGAACTAATCTGGTAAGGATCGCGAAAGGGACAGAAAGACCTGCACTATAGCAATGGAGCAACAAGTGAAAATAGAATGGAAGTAGCAGTTCTCGGATCAGGTAGCTGGGGAACCGCCCTCGCTGCGTTGCTGGCCAAGGAGGGCCATTCTGTAAAGATGTGGTCCTTTGAAGACCAAGTGATTCAGGATGTCATGTTCCAAGGAGAGAATACAAAATATCTCCCCGGCGTTCAGCTACCGAAGTCTTTGATTGTGACTGATTCTATCTCTCAGGCTGTTTTTGGATCTGAAGTGATAGTGTCGGTTAGCCCGTCGCAGTTCGTCGAAGGTGTAATCCAATTAGCGACTGAGTTTATTGATCCGAGTTCGCTGATTTGCAGTGCTTCTAAAGGAATAGAAACACCTTCCTTACGACGGATGGACGAGATATTCCAATCAAACTTGAGCCATGACCAGTTTGAAGGATTCAGCGTGCTCTCTGGGCCGAGCTTTGCAAAAGAAGTAGCAAGTGAAGTGCCGACTGCTGTGGTGGTGGCAAGCGAGAGCATGACCGCCGCGAGAACTATTCAAGGTCTATTTCAAACCCCTTACTTCAGGGTGTACACTGGCAGTGATGTCATCGGAGTCGAGTTGGGTGGAGCATTGAAGAACGTAATTGCTTTGGCTGCTGGTGTTGGGGCGGGATTGGGTTACGGGTTCAATACTCTGGCCGCTTTGATGACAAGGGGTTTAGCAGAAATGAAACGTTTGGGGATAGCTATGGGTGCAGAAGCTTCGACATTCTCAGGGCTCGCTGGGATGGGAGATCTGGTTTTAACCTGTACAGGGGATTTGAGTCGGAATAGAACTGTGGGTTTCAGGCTTGGTTCTGGTGAGACAATCGAGCAAATACTCGCAGAGATGTCTTCGGTTGCTGAAGGTGTTAAGACCACAGAGTCAGTCTACGAGCTTTCCAAGGCATACCAGGTTGAGATGCCGATAACGAAAGAAGTCTATACCATGCTGAAGCTTGGAGGAAGCCCAGAACAAGCTCTTTTGAATCTAATGGGGAGAGAACCAACTAGTGAAGAATAGACAGGCCTCAGGTAGCATGGATCAACCGGTTGCTCGGAAAATATATTATTCAATGGGAGAAATTTGTAAGCTCGCCCAACTGGAGTCTCATGTCCTTAGATATTGGGAATCCCAATTCAAAGAACTGAAGCCAAAAAAAAATAGAGCTGGAAACCGTGTCTTTCGGCATAAGGATGTAGATTTGATTTTTCTGATAAAACACCTTCTGTACGAAAGAAGATTTACCATTGAAGGAGCTTGCCGAGAGATTAAACGGTTGAATAATGATTCTGATCAAGCAAGTGGTAAACTAGAAAGTAGAGGTGATCGTTATCTCCTTGAATTAAAGAAGGAACTCATTGAATTGCGAGGAATTTTGGACAAAACCCATCGGGATAATGACAGTTAATATGCGAATTTTGTGCACCAATGACGACGGATATAATTCTAACGGCATCCAAGCTTTAATCGGAATTGCACAGAGATTGGGACAGGCTGTAGCAGTGGCACCAGAGGATCAACAGAGTACTATGAGCAATGCTTTGACTCTTTATAGTCCGATTCGTTGTACTTCTTTTGGAAAAAATTTCGTTGTTGATGGCACCCCTGCGGATTGTGTGATTATGGCAACCAATGAATTGCTCGAAGGACCTATTGATTTGTGTCTGTCAGGTATAAATCATGGAGCCAACATGGGTGAAGATGTTTTGTATTCAGGGACTGTAGCAGGAGCCATGGAAGCAGCTTTATCGGGTATACCTGCTATGTCCATTTCTTATGCAGGCTCTACTTATGATAACCTGGATGAATGGGGTGATCTCCTTGTTGAATTGATAAATAATATGCTCAAAGAGGGTCTGCTACGAAAAAACGCTCTGTTCAATGTAAACCTTCCAGCTGAAACATCTGCTCAAGCCAAGGGAGTACGAATGACTTCGCTAGGTAGCAGGAGGTACAGAAATAGTATAACCAGATGTGCTGATATCAGCGGCGAAAAATACTATCAAATAGGTGGTGGAAATTTAAAGTGGGAAGGGCCACCAAGTTCAGATTATAGGGCTATTCGGAACGGATATGTTTCAATCACTCCAGTTAATCTAGACTTGACGGACTATAGCGTTCTTGAAGGGATTAAGGGATGGAAAGTAAAGTCATAGAGGATCCTGTCTTTGTCGGAAACCGTAAAAGACTCATAAAAGAAATAAGCAACCGAGGCATAAAAGATCTAGAAATCTTAGGACTATTCGACAGGGTTCCCCGGCATCTATTTATACCAGAAGGGAGTAGGGCTAGATCCTATGAGGACAAACCTCTACCAATAGGTTTTGGTCAAACTGCTTCCCAGCCGTCTTTGCAGGCCCTCTATATCTCCATACTGCAACCTAAGATCGATGAAACTATTTTAGAGATAGGAACAGGCTGCGGCTTCATGACGGCACTTCTTTCATACAGGGCAGACAGGGTGTATTCCATCGAACGCATAAGAGATCTTTCGAAAAAAGCTAGGAGAGAGTTGGACGACCTAGAGATCAATAATGTTGCTCTTATGGTTGGAGACGGAACCATCGGTTGGCGGAAATATGCACCCTTTGACGTTATTATAGTTTCAGCAGCCGCACCAGCCGTTCCTCCAGCACTCGTCAGTCAGTTGGGTGAAAATGGTCGTATGCTCATTCCGGTTGGGGATCGTGTAAAGCAAGAACTAGTTTTAGTGACCAAGGTGAACGGAAAAACATCCCAAGAGACGGTGCACCCCCATTGCTCTTTTGTTCCCCTTGTAGGAGAGTTTGGATGGAACTGTACAAGCGGGTATCCAGAGGGGGGAAATTGAAGGAGAACCATCAAGAGAATAGACTAAATTGGACGAGAAGATTGTACGAATGGGTGATGGGTTGGAGTGAAACTCGCTATGGAACTCCAGCTCTAGCAATCTTCAGTTTTTCAGAATCTTCTTTTTTCCCGATACCGCCAGATCCTCTGTTGTTGTGCCTATGTATGGGAGAAAAAGCACGCCCGATGCGGCTAGCGGCAGTTTGCACTTTTGCTTCGGTGTCTGGAGGGATTTTAGGATACTTAATTGGAGCTGCTTTTTGGGAAATCAGTGGCAATTTTTTCTTCAACTATGTTCCAGGATTTACCTTGGAAAAATTTTCAGAGGTAGGAGTTCTTTATAAATCCTGGGGATTCTTTGCAATTTTTGCGGCCAGCTTCACCCCCATGCCCTATAAAGTGTTTACGATTTCAGCTGGTGTCTTCGGAATTAATTTTCTTTTATTCTTCTTGGCGAGTCTTTTGGGGAGAGGCCTGCGTTTCTTTATATTGGCCGGTATGATTTCTTTTTTCGGTCCGTCTATGAAAGACTTAATTGATCGGTATTTCAACTGGTTGGTTTGGCTATTGATGGTTCTGTTGATAGCTGGATTCTGGACCGTAACTAGGTTTCCTTGATAGATTGACAATGGAATAGGTTCTTGCATATGCTATTCCTATGAAAGAAAATCAGATTACTCAGAACTTCATGTTCTTAGCCCTTGTTTTTGCAACCGTCAGTCCTTCCGTGGTACCCTCTTTGTTGGAAAGCGTTGACTACAGCACCGTTTCTGTTCTAGAAGTAGAACATGATCCAAATCTCTGTGGGTCTGGGCACGACCATTCTATCTGCCTACAGCATTCCACTGGAAAGGCTCTGGTGTCAGAAGCAGTATATCGCCTCAGTTATTCTGGTTTTGAGAATATAGACCTAGATTTAGTAACATCTCGGCCGACCTTCTCTCTCTCTCTTATAGGCCATAACGATCGTGCGCCTCCTATCGCTTAATTACAAAAGTTCATCGTAGAATTTCCAATCGGTGATTCGATCAGATTGAATTCTCATTAGTCATTAATCTGAAGATTATTCTTAAACGTCAAATGAATAGTAGGCTATGATTAAATATTATATTGGAATGGTCTTGGCTGGTCAGCTCGCATTGGGCCCGATCGTCGCCCGGGCACAGACAGGCACTATAACAGGGATCGTACGCGTTTCCGGAACCGTTGTTATAGATGCTGAGGTAAGATTGCGCGAACTAGGATTGCGGACCAAGGTGGATGGTACGGGACGATTCCTGTTGGAGGGAGTGAGTCAAGGAGAGTACATACTTGAGGGCGAAAGCCCTCGTTGGGGTAGGGGTGCACAAAGTGTTACGGTTAGATCTGAAGAGACAACTGAGTTGTTTCTCGAATTAGAGGCTGTTTTCCATTTGGGTGAATTGTTAGTGACCACAGCGCCTGGTGCGGTGAGACAAGACAGAGCTTATCAGGCTACTACAGTTGTGACTTCTAGAGACTTGCTGAAACTGGGAGCTATGTCGCTGGGTGAAACTCTTTCCAAGCAACCGGGTCTGTCATCCACTTACTTTGGTCCTGGATCTAGCCGCCCCATCATAAGAGGGTTGAGTGGTGATAGGGTAAGAATATTACAAAATGGCTTGAGTTTAGGAGATGCGTCAGGGACTAGTCCAGATCATGCAGTGTCGGTCGAATCGAGAATGGCAGAACAGATAGAAGTGATCAGAGGACCAGCCACACTACTATACGGAAGTTCAGCAGTCGGAGGAGTAGTGAATGTTATGGACGCCTCAATAGCACGAGATCTTCCTCCTGAGAAAATGAGTGGGTTTTTTGAAGGCCTCAATGGAACAGTGGCGAATGAGCGGACTGGTAGTTTAGGATTAACCTCGAAAATAGGGAACGTAGTCTTTTCTGGTTCGGGTGTATTGAGAAGATCAGGAGACTTTAATATTCCGGGATTTGCTACTCGAGATATCAAACTTAGAGATGAGCATGAAGTTCCTGGTATATTAGCGAATTCTTCAGTCAAGGGAAGCAGTGGAAACCTAGGGATTAGCTTAGTAGGGTTGAGAGGATATGCTGGAATGAGTGTATCCGATCAGTGGTCGAACTATGGCGTGCCCGGGCACGGTCATCATGAGGAAAACCATGCAGAAGATGATCACGGAGAATCCGAAGGAGTGAGGATAGATCTGGATAGATCCCGAATCGGCTTCGAAGGGGGATTGAGATTCCAGGATAGCAAGTTGCAAAATTTAACGCTAAGTGTGGCAAAAAATGATTACCTACACGAAGAATTGGTAAAAGAAGTAGCAGCTACGACCTTTTTAAACAAATCCTCGGAGGGACGTCTTGAAAGTGAATATTTCTTGGGAGGAAAGGTCAGGGGATCCTTGGGAGCAAGTTTCTCATCTAGGGATTTTACAGTAACGGGCGAGGAAATGTTTGTGCCAGCGACAGATACAAGATCCAGGGCCTTGTTCGGCTATGAAAACATTAGTTTGACTGAAAATTTAGGACTACAGGTTGGCTCACGTATAGAGCAGCAGAATGTCGAGACCAGACTGACTGCGTCTAATGCTAAAACCTTCCAAACTTTTTCTAGTTCATTAAGTTTCAATTGGTTGGCTTTACAAAATATTTCTTTTTCGTTTTCGGGATCTCGATCCTCTAAAATTCCCACGGCTGAAGAGCTATTTTCAAATGGTCCTCATTTTGCTACTGGATCTTTTGAACTGGGTGATCCCAATCTCAGAATTGAAAAATCAACTAGTGTTGATCTGACTATAAATGTTAATTCCGAGCGTTTCCATGCAAGTACTTCACTATATGACACAGATTTTTCGGATTATATCTATTTAGCATATGATACTTATGATCGTGATCATGATTTACCCAGATATCAATATTCCCAAGGCAATGCACACTTTCATGGATTTGAGATGGAAGCGGAATTTGATGTTTATCAGGGAGATATGGTTTTGGGCACCCCCAATCTGTCATTGGGTATCATGACTGACGCGGTGATCGGCAAGCTTCTTGATCATGATATTGAAGATGTTTTATATGTTCCGAGATTACCCCCCTATCGAATCGGAGGAAGCATATCTTATAGCCGTGGTCTATTTTCAAGTGATCTGGCTCTGCGGTACTCCGGAAGGCAAGGTAAGGTTTCTCCAATGGAGGGGATAACAGACGCCTTTACGATGGTGGATGCTTCCGTAACATACAGATTATTTTCAGGTGCAATTTTCCATGACATCAGTCTTATGGTCAATAATGTGACTGACTCTGAAGCAAGGCTGCACACTTCTTTTCAGAAAGATTTGGTTCCTCTTCCTGGTAGAGAGGTGAAACTTGTTTATCGAATGAATTTCTGAGGCAAGGTACTACGGAAGGGCTTCTTGGTTGGCAGTAAGAATAGTTTAAGATGCCGGGATAGACCATCCATAGTGGACATCAAGAAAAGTTCGTAAAACCTGTACCAGGACATTCGCGTACAACAGACGGCTACTGGGCATATCTCTGAGGCCAGTGAAGTGGTGTTCAAATTGGATCCCATCTATTAGGCCGCCATCCCTTGACCCATGACGTCTCGTGCTATAGCCGCCACTGAAGAATTTTTCATCTCCTACAGGAGCTGGATCTGGGTCGCTGGGTACGGCCCGAATCCCTAGCTGTTCCAGGAGTCCTCCGATGCTTTGTGGACCTCTAATTAAGTCTGTAAAATCTATGCCGGATACGCTTGCCAATCTCTTTACACTACTCTTATTGATCATGTATGTTAGATCTAGGTTGATTGTTTGTAAGTCGGTCTTCGACAACAGGTAGCCTAGTTCAATGCGAGGCACACTGTGTCCATGTCCGTGCATATCCATGTACAGTCCAAATCCAAATTCCTTACTTATAGTATCTTTAGCTACATCAATAAATCCATGATATTCAGACCAAGTATTTTTAGCAAAAAGGTTACCTTGGGCCGCTTCAGTAACATCTCGGTTAGCGTCTAATTTAGGCCTTGCCAGTTTCAGAATAATTATATGTGGAGCTCTGCCGGTAGCTTGAAGAAAAGCATTTCTTACAGTTCTGGTCAGTGGATCAGTGTTGGTGTCACTCCCAGTAGATGAACAGGACCCGATCGACCCATAAGTTCTATCTACAATTTCATCTGGGCATATATTGCCACCGTGTGGGGCACTCAGTATCAGAGGAAGGTCACCCGGGATGTATTCCACATATCCGTTACGTCCCTGATAGGTTTCTCCGGAAGTGTATGTGTCCAATGGAGGGGCATCCCACACTTCCACCAGGGCAGTGGCCTCTTGGTTCCCAGCTTTCGCAATTATGGGGGTGGTTCCTGTTTTGAGGCTAGTGACCACTCCGTTCCCATCAATACTTACGATCGTTGGATTAAGGACACTCCACTCTATTCCGACAGTCAGTGGCTGATTTGATGAGTCAACAGGTGTGGCGGAGAAGCTGATTGTATTCCCGATCCCAACAATAAGATTGGTCAATGGGCTGATGCGGACATCGTAGACAGAAGAGGAAGGTGAAGTTCCGAGATCTGGATCTTTCCCACAGCTACTAAGCATTAAAACTGTTAGAATCCAACAGAGATTAATTTTGTGACTTGTCATAGTCTCACTCATTTATGGCTTAAGGGTTGCTTTGAGCAAACCCAGTATGTGATTATTTATTAGTAGGTTTGTCTCCGTAGCTCAGGTGGATAGAGCGACTGCCTCCTAAGCAGTAGGTCACAGGTTCGAGTCCTGTCGGGGACATTAGAGTAAAGCTATGTACTGTAAGGGGTTCAGACATACTTCCTTATTCCAACCTGTTTTGCCCAGTTGATAATGTGTCCAAAATGTGGCCACTATAAGCCTCAATATGGGGTAAAAAATTAATTTCAATAGATTTGGAAAATATCCCCCCTCACTGGCGGAGCAAGGGGGCAGGGTTCTAAATAATTGGACATTCACCAGTGTAGCTGGAAGCCACCCCCAGTGAGGTACACCCCCCTTGTGTGAGTGCCACGCCACCAGAATATATAGACAATATTTTGCCCATTAGATGAGGAGAATCATAATCCCAGAAAAATGCTGCAAAACTTTCGGTCACTAAAGAGGAGGTAAAGATGCGTAATCTGCGAAGTGTCATTTTCGGATTTGGTTGTGTTCTTGGTGGTGCGTTCCTAGTGGACTACTTCGGTGCCGAAGCAGGTGCCCAACAACAGACAGTTACGGAAGCCCAATCGTGGGAGCTTACCGTGGGGAGGTACAACACCAACAACGCCAGTGATGCGAATGACGCCCGCTTCTACGTTGTTCGCCACAACACTCTGACAGGTGAAACGCAATACATCGGGTGCGAGGATCGCGATGGATGCACACAGTTGAGTGTGGAGATCCAAGACTAGGTAAGACCGCATTTCACATCACCACAGAGGAAACAGACAATGAAGTTACTCTTCGGAGCATATAACCAGTATTTTGCACATTCGATTAGTGCCGTATACTGAATAGAAACCTGAAGGAGTAGCTATGAAAGCAATCACTTTATCTCTTATCTGTTTGTATTTTTTCATTCCGATCAAAGCTTCGGCACAAGACTGTTTTGGTGAAACATGCCTACGAGGTGTCTCCACTGTGGGTTTTTTAGCCACGTTTGAACAGCTTACTCCTATCACTGGAGAGCAAACAAACGCACAGTTTACCTTCAGGGCGGAAAATGCATTAGAGTTGGGCCTCCTAAGGAATGGTTTCAACACCGTGCCAATGGACGAAGCAGATGTAGCAGTAATATGCCAGATCTATGCAGGAGAATATGAGGTCACAACAGCTTGGAGCTATAGGGTAGGCTTAATAGCTGTCGTCACTAGGTTGGATACAGGAGAAGAAACTCTGGGAGTGATATGGGATGTAATGGGCCTAGCCAGCGGACAGATGTCTGGAGATGAATTTGGGTCTGCATGTGCTGCTGAGTTTGAACTAGCATGGCAATCTGCGAATAGTCGCTGAATAGACACCTGAAGGAGGAGCTAGAAATTCATAGCTTTGTATGGAAGCTGAACCAAGAAGATCTTGTGTTCGAGACAGATGATTACAGCAATAGATTAAAACTGTGGTAACCGAACTGGAGAAGCCTATGACCTCGCCCGATGATCGTCCGAACTCCTCAAGCTTGTCGGTCACACGACGAGTGTTTCTCGGGGCAGGAGCCGCAGCCGGAGTTACTGGTGCCTTAGGTACTTCTGGATGCACAGATAATGGAGTGTCCGAGTCCCGACTTAACGGCTCAGCCTTAGGTGGCCGACCCAACACTGTGGCGGATCTAGAGGACAACATTTATACGCGACTGCTGGGGGTTCGCCCTCATATTGGTGCGCACGAACACATAACAACGATGGGTGGCTCACGGATGCCACCGGAGGTTTTGGAAGCAATCGTCGAAGCCAATGAGTATTTCGTCGATATGAACGAGCTAACCGAGGCCGCGGGTGCACGCGTGGCGGAGGTGATGGGTGCGGAAGCAGCGATCGTTACATCGGGAGGCTTTGCCTCTTTGTTGTTGGGGTCTGCGGCTTGCTTGACTGGTACCGACATGGATCGGATGCGAGCCTTGCCCAACGTCACGTGGGCACGCCGCAACTGTTTGATTCAAACACCCCATCGGTTCAGCTATGACCATGCCTATCGCGCGGCTGGGATGACCAACGTGTATGTAGACTCTCGGGAGGAATTTATCAGCCGAATCGATGCGTCGGTCGCGATGCTCCCGGCACTGTCCGCGATTGAGCGAGGAAGCCCAATTGCTCCACCGAAGTCTGTGGAGCGTTCATCTCCTACACCTGATACGGTGATTCTTCCTGAAGAAATGATCGACATCGGTAAGCAGCACGATGTGCCGGTCATGATTGATATGGCCTCTGATCTCCCGCCTTGGGAGAACCTAAGGCGTTTCATAGATCTTGGTGCAGACCTCGTTGTGGTTAGTGGTGGTAAGGGGATCCTGGCCCCTCAGTCCACTGGAATCCTGGCAGGCCGGGCCGACCTTATTGAGGCAGCTCGCATGCAAAATGCACCCAACGACTACATCGGGCGTGGTATGAAAATTGGGAAAGAGGAGATCATCGCTCTTGTGGTTGGGCTCGAGCGAGCAGTGCGTATAGACCAGACAGCTGAAGTCGAAGATTGGAATGCCCGAGCCCGGTGGCTTGCTGAAGAACTAGCTGTTATTCCAGGGGTGGTCGCACGTTACGCGATGAACAATGGTGGCTACGCAGATGTCGACCTTGAATGGGATCAGTCCGTGATTCCAGTTGAGCCCCGTGAATTCAAGCGGATTCTGCGTGAGGGTACACCGAGTATCGTCTACGACGGCATGACCGTACGCACCCGCCAACTCCGTCCGGGCGAAGAGCTGCTGGTCGCTAATCGACTCAAAGAACTCCTTACGGAACTGAGTTTATAGGTTGTCTGGGACAGTATACCTGTGAACTACAGGCTCCTAAGCAGTA
>Ga0310345_10003409_pt1 | contig 15142 bp, 7 predicted proteins | sample HC15DNA20500_MG_FD_204667 | JGI IMG/M metagenome (GOLD analysis project Ga0310345, IMG submission 204667) | Marine microbial communities from station ALOHA, North Pacific Subtropical Gyre - HC15-DNA-20-500_MG | ecosystem: Environmental > Aquatic > Marine > Oceanic | place: Pacific Ocean: North... | reverse complement strand
TCGTCATTTGAATATAAAACTGCCTTAATTGAGAAGAGGTGAACCCACCAGACAATACCGGTTCATTCAATAAATCATAACCGGCGATCCATTCTTCATCCGCATAATAATCAGCTATATACCACCATACTGCTGTCGCCCAATCACGGTTAAATTGGTGGGTCCATAAACCGGCTATATTCCCATCGCTGTCAGAAAAATCATTCGTATTCTGCGCTCCAGGGGCACAATGCATGTCTAGGATGAGATATACACCATACTCTGCACACCATTCTAGCAATTGATCAATAAGATTAAATCCATCTAGTACATATTCACCGGGTGTCGGTGAAAAAAACTTATAGTGAAAAGGTACCCGCAATGTGTTAAAACCATTCATGGCAATAAAAGCAATATCTGTTTCTGTAATATAATTTTCATAGTATGCATGATAGAATGCAGCAGTATTCTCCGCTCCAACAAGATCTATAATGTTACTTTCAATATTGCTGGGAGAGCCAAAAAATCCGTGGATATTCCACATATAACCCTCTTGTACAAGCCAGCCACCCAATCCAAACCCGCGCAGTAAAACAGGATTTCCATTTTCATCAACTATTGATCTTCCATTAGTATGTAGAAAACCTGAGCTATATATATAACCTGATAAGAATATAAGAGGGAGAATTAATCGCAGTCTGTACATCTACCGAAACAGACCGGCGATAGAATTGTATCCGCTACCGCCACTATAAATTGACGATTATTATATTCATCAACACTGCATGCATTAGGCGCTTCTTCCCAGCCGCCAGACCATGTTTCCGGAAAATAACCATTACGGAATTTATAGGTGTGAACTGAACTTTTTGGTAATGACAATGTAACAGACCAGATTTTATCGCCTTCAGGATCTTCCATTTCGACACCGCCGGGAAAGCCTGACCCAATGGTCCCTCCAGAAATATAAACACCAGTCCCGTGAGCGAGTTGCTCTTCCATATTAACCTGGAAGGTGACATTAGCAGAACTTGAGTGCTCAATTGATTCATAAACGCGGACGTAATCAACCAGCATGCTCATAGGAAAACTGCTATTATCCACACCCTGTGCACCGCCCCAATCACCACCAACGGCAAGATTCAATATTAGGTAAGCGCTTTGATCGAAAGGCCATTTATCAACATCACCTTTACTGTCATTATATACAAAGTGAAGTGTTTGATTGTCCACCATGAAATACATATAGTTGGCGGTCCATTCTAGAGTATAGACGTGGAACGAGTCCGTAACGGTAGGTACATTAATATGCGCAGTTTTCTGCGTTCCTAAAATATGGTTGTGAACAGTTGTATGAATTGAAGCATGAATATTTCCTTCATCAAAGCCAACGTGTTCCATAATGTCAATTTCTCCACAGGCGGGCCAACCTATTGTTGATATAGAACTCCCGAGCATCCATATGGCCGGCCAGGAACCGCGACCATCAGGTAGTTTAGCTCTAATCTCAAATCTGCCATATGTCCATTCTGACTTTCCAGCAGTATTTAATCGTCCTGATGTATAATCGGCTGTGTATACATTGCCTGAATTATCTGTGCCAGTGAATCCGGGTTGATACAATGCTTGTATTTCCAAATTTCCGTTTTCAATAAAAATGTTATTTTCTTCTGCTGTATAAGCTTGTAATTCATTATTGACATGACTAGGGCGCCATAGCATAATATTCCATTTTTCTTCATCCAATATATCATTGTCAAATTCATCTGACCAAATTAATTGCCATTCATCAAGCTGTATTTGATTTGTATTATCATTATTGCTTTCCATCGTTTCATTGCAACTATTCACCATTACTATTGAAATAAAAAGTAAATTAATTTTATTGATCACATTTTTCATTTCATTAGTAAAATTTTCTGAGTAATTATTCGGTCAACAGAGGTACAGCGAACAAAATAAACACCGCTGGGGGCATTGTGGCCATTATTTGTCAATCCATTCCATTTTATCATAGTTTTACCAGCATTTGTCATTCCATTCTTCAAGGTTTTAATATATTCACCATAGTTATTATATATATCTAGCACAAGTGGCTGTGACTGTTCCAGGGATATCGGGATCACCACTTCACCATTAAAAGGATTGGGATAGGCATTATGAACCTGAAATGTGTTGGGAAGTCCTGTTTCATTAACCGATAGTGGGTCTCCATTGTATCCAGTTGCGCTTGGTGTAGTTAAGCACAATATCATATATCCAGACGTAAACACTACATTATCATGGATGAAATCAGCATTGTTCCCATTCCATGTGTGTGTTGCTTTTTCCCAACGATTTGTATCCCAGCTATCAAAATTATCTTCCCACAACAGAATGAAATCATTATTTGTACCAGCATTTCCAGTTCCATCAACCCAAAGGTAATGTTTAACCCAGTCATAATAAGCATACGTAGGCAGTGTGCTTGCAGAAAATGATCCTGCCCATTCTACGCTGGTTGATTGCCAAATATTCATCATGATCTTTTGATCGCGATACATTGAATTAATATAAACAGTGTCGTCTATCATTAGAATTAATTGATCATCAACAAAAAAAGCAATGTATTGCGAAGTCCATTCAAACGCGTAAGTATGGAAATCTTCATTAGGATTAAACGTTAAGTCTGATAAACCTGGTAAATCCCACTGGTCATGAATAATTAAATTTGTGTGTACCTTGTCATCATAGCGTCCTAGCCATTCTAAATCGATCTCATTCCAATAAATTGAACTGGTATGACCTTCAGACCAATAATCGTGAAATGTAAAAAATGAACTGATGACTCCACTGCCTGGCGCTGACTTCATGCGAACTTCAAATCGTCCATATTGATAACTTTCGATTGTTCGCAGTTCCCCACCACGGTAGGGCTTGGCTAAAAGCACAGTGGTAATACAACTTATAAGCAGAATTCTCATTATCATTTATTAATATTCCTTTCTGCGGCCATAATCTAATTTATTATCATTCGTAAATATCGGAAAAGGAGGCACAACTTTGGGAAATGGCGCTCCTTGTTGAATAACGGTCATATCAATACTGGTTAATTCAATTGATTCAAATAAATCCGTGTCTATCTCGATCTGGTCAGAATATAATGTCTGGAGAGAATCCACCAGTGGGTTCATTCTTGTTGCTACATCTAGAGGATCATCATATAAAAACCCCTTTTCTTTAAATAAAATATCCCGGTAATATCGAGCGATAGAGGAGTCATACCACAATTCTCTATTAAGTTTAACGGTAGAAGATTGCTCATATTCTTTTTCATAGCAATATTTTGTGATTTCAATATCCCGAACCAAATCTGCAATGGCAAACCTCAACTGTCCCTGAAACTCACTGCGGTTCATTTTCTTTTTCCTAAACACAAGTGGGTGCTTTCTAAGTTCTTGATGAAACTCCTGAATGGTCCAAGGAATATTGTCTACATGAAAAAGAATATCTGTTTCTACAAATGATTTCAACGGTGCATTGATAAGACTATCACTAATAAAATCTAACTCCGGATCGTACCATAAAAATTTACTGTATTGAATTTGTTTGACTGAATCGGGCTGCAGATAAATATCCGCCACTTTTTCTGTATAAGAGGAAAAAACATTTGGATTCAATTCTAATTGTTTTCCGGTCATAATGTTTTGCACCCATTCTTTGTACCTTTGTTCTGCATCATGTTCACGTAATCTTTTGCGAACATCAGCCATTCTTAAAGATACGTCTGATTCAGTAACTGCAGGTCTGTCAATCCAACCATTTACCTGAAGTAAAATAAAGGTTTTATTATCTGTGGCTAATGGACCTATGATAGATCCTTTTGTAATATTTGAATTAAAAATTGCTTTGTGTAAATCCGCCGATTCCTTATCAAACCAATTTAAATATTTTTTTGGCGGAGCATCTTGACCCCAAATCATGCTGTAAGCTGAATCAAGAGACATGCCTTCCACAACCAAATCCTTAATGGTGTTGGCTGAGTTCAAATCAGGTAAATTTAGAAATGTAATATCTACTGTCCTGCCGGCCAATTTATAAGCACTTAATACAACTACAGAATCCAGTTCAACTTGTTTATAAAATTCTTCATAGTAATGTAGTTGCCGCATAGCTTGTTCGCTGCGGCCGCGAATGTAAGATTGAAAAAATCCATAATCTAATAAGTCTACTTTGGTTTTTTCGGCTTCCAGGGCAAATAGTTTCTCAGCAATGAGTGAATTCAGTATGATTTTTTTATGAATATAATTTGCCTGCCGGCAGTACAGGGGCCTAATGGAATATTCAGCCCTACGGATAAAATCCTGCAATGTAATAATTCTACTTCCAACTTTGGCCAAGACATTTAATTCTGAATCTGCTTTATCTACAGTACAGCTAGTCAAAAAGAAAAAAATGAGAAATATTCCTATGCGAAATATCCAAAACATGATCAATTTAATAATATAAATGCCATTCAGGCAGATGTGTATTTTATTCGTTTATTTTATTAATAGCAGTTTTCTGCTAACGATACTACCATAAGAAGACAAAGATAAAAAATATATGCCACTTGATATATGACTTTCTGGCCGCCAACAAAATTCGTGTTGCCCTGTTGTTTGTTGAGTAAACGAATTTTCAAAGACCTGCGCTCCGTTTAATGCAGATATCTTTAATGAAACATCGCTGGGATATGCAATTTCATAATGTATGGTAGCCGATGAATTAAATGGGTTTGGAAAACAGGAGTTAATCTGAATGTTGTTGGGGATATTTGAATCACCATGCAAAGTTGAAAGAGAAAATATTGAATCTTGCTCTACCACAAGACCATTAATGAATGGTCCAGCAGTTACATAACCAAGGCCATAAATCCTGCTGGAAAAATAAAAATCAAGCTGCTGATCGTTCACGATCACATTATTGATTGTTACATCATAAGCGTTGTGCATTCCCGCTAAAGAAAAAACATCTAAATTTTCAAAAATCAGATTGTCTTCTAGTACTAGATCATATGTTCTTGAATCAACAGTAGAATAATAATTTTCCGATAGTTTTAATGTAACAGTATATATTCCATTCGGCACTCTTACTTTGTAACCCGCGGTGCGGTTCAGGCAAGTTTGATATAATGGGTCATCTGCAGTATTTTCAATTGGATCTGATACGATGACAAAATTTCCATCTGTAAAACCGTATTCAACGTCCGGACCCCATTCCTGATCCGCTAGATAATCAGCATACGTTCCTCCACCATTGTTAATTTTTAAAGGAAAAGTAACTGGATCGGGTAAATGAATTTGTACAGACTGGACCATTAATGTATTAGGTGTAGGATTATCATCAGAAATTTGTAAGGCAGCAAGATTTGTTCCATCTGCGATACTATCATTATCAATATAAATAAATACGGTACGTTGGTCGGGATCAAGCCGGACAGAATCAACGCCAACCCCAGTTACACCAAAATGTTCCGGGATGGCTCCGGCCGGGTTTATTTCTTCACTGAATCTGCCCATTATCATTGATCCAATTTGCCGGGCCCATAAAAGAGCAGGTAGATTTACATCAATGTACCCAACATGAATATCATCAGTCATACACAGAACCAGCATACCATCAACAAAGACTGCATTTTCTTCGATCAGTATAGATTGGTTGCCACCCCACGTATGATTATCACTTTTTTCCCAACGTGTTTGATTAAAATCGGAAAAGTCATCTTCCCATTCCAATGTAAAATTGTTGTCCGTTCCATAATCACCGACATCAGGAGTATACTCGTAATATTTTACCCAGTCATAGTAGCTGAACCTTGGTAAAATGCGATCATCAAATGTTCCCACCCAGTCTGCGTAAACAGGCTGCCATAAATTCATCATTAATTTTTGAGATGAATCCAATTCTGATATATGGCTACCGGTTTGGCGAAAAATTTCTTCACCATCAATAAACCAAGCTACATATCCCGGAGTCCATTCAAATCCATAATCATGAAAATCAAGGTGCGGATTAAAAGGCACATAATGCTGGCGTATGTGGCTGGCTTGACCTGTAGTAATTATATTTAAATCAATTATGTGGTCAAAAAGACCCAACCACTCAATATCAATTTCACCCCATGGATCTGCAGGATCATCAAACGTAAAAAATGATGATACTATACCATCTCCTTGGGCAGGTTTAGCTCGTGTCTCAAAGCGACCATATGTGTAGCTGCCTAATGTGCGATATTCGGCCCCTCGAGTTTGTCCTAATAGTGTAGAGGTCGAAATGAAAACAATAAAAATTGGTAGTAAATTAAATTGAAAATTAATTTTTGTTATTAATTTAAAAAAATATGTTAAGCCCATTTCAATCTAAATTATCTAATATAGAATGATTTTTAATAAAATTAGAAATTCAAACCGATGGTCGTGGCATGAACATTTCCTAAAATACCCATTGTCTTGTAGGCATAATCCACTATGATTTTTCTATTATTGAGAAAATTCCACTCTAACCCCAAGCCGCCCGTCAGTCCAAATTGGGGTTCATCCATATATAGTGCTTTCTGGCCACCACGAAAAACAATTGCGCCATTTCCCGGGAACTTGACCTTGAATGCAAATCCAATATTTATTGATTCTGTATTATTGTTTGGATGAATAGCATCTGCGGAAAGTGTCAACGTGGTAAAATTTGATACAATTGGTTTAACGGCTACACCAATTCTAAACAGCAACGGAAGCTCCCATTCTTGTGTCCGAAATTGTCCTGCTACATCTCCATAATTACCTTCTTCATATTCCGATATATCAATGGGCTGATATAAATCTATTCCATCATATTTCATACGCGTGCCGTAGTTGGAAATGCTCATGCCAATCACCATTCCCTCTGCTTTTTCACCTGTTACGCTGAAAAAGTGCGTATTGACCAGCACCCCCAGATCAAGGGCAAAGGCATTGGCAGAGGCATGCCAGATGTTGGATTGGACCAATTTTGCATTGGCCCCAAAAGCAAACCAGGGGACCAGCCGCCGGCCAAAGGAAAGTGTTAGCGCCAGTTCATTGGCAGTGAATTTTTCACCCGTACCCTCCTGATAGGCCAGTGTGGTCACATCCATCTGGCCGTAGCCTATTTGCGTTAAGGAAAGGGCAAACGTTCCAATCCTGGGTACATTTACAGCGCCCGCTGTAAATATTGTATTAATATTTACAACCCAGGGTTGGATCATAAATTGTATACCAACCCCCTTAAGAGAAGACAAGCCAGCTGGATTCCAGTATATGGCAGACAAATCGTTAGCGACCGCCACATAGGCCTCTCCCATTCCCCCGGAAGCACTACCTATACCAATTTCAAGAAAGTTTGCTGCTGTAGTACCATAACGGTGAATCTCATCAGAAAGACAAACATGAGATAATAAAGCTACAATGATAATGGACTTAAATAATTTCATTTGATCACGGCGAATTTGCCCATCTTTGAGTCTCCGGTTACATTGGATTCGATGTGATAAAGATACATGCCCGCTGCTATTTCTAAACCTTCCCTGGTTAAAATATCCCAGTGCACAATCCCATTTTCAGGTTCATTATCTACTTCAAGTTTATCAACCAATATACCGCTGACAGTAAAAATATAAATTGTACACTCCGCTGGGATATGGGTAAACATCAGTTTGCGGCGCTGGTTTAAAAACGGATTGGATAATGCCTCTTCCATCATGTTTGTCATGACATATGGATTTGGCACGACTTTAATGTCATCCATTTCATTTGCTAACGATATTTCATCCAGAGAATCTGATTCTATAATGGTAAAGCGAATTGAGTCCGTAACAAAAAAAGGCCTTTTCCACGTTAGTGAATAAACATCATCATCATCCGGGTAGGTTGTTTCGTCCGTATAACTAAAATCAATTACAAATGCCGTGGCTTGCCAACGGTTCACAGTGGGAGCGCCTACAAGGATGCGATCTTCAAATAAGTCAAATATATCATTATTGTTCATGTCCTGTACAATGACATCCATCACTTCATTGTCCCCAAAGGACTCATTCACAACATAAAAATCAAGCGCTGGTGAAACAATCAAATCATTCCTCGATATAGAATTTCCCAACTCATCGCGGACACCTGACTTGTTTGTGATTACCCCGATATACGCCGAATCCTCTCCGGTAAAAATGATTTTATAGTCCCAAGGGATGGATGGGCCATCATAGACCGAAGGAATGACATTCAAGTACCCACTGCCCGTGATCCAACCGGAATTACCATAATCATAGGTTGCCGTCTCTACGTCTTGTTGGATTGTAAACTGCATACCGGCAAACACATCCGTTTCCACTTCGTCATGCGGATTCAATGTCCAGTAATTCAGAGTATCCCTGTAAAGCAGATTATTACCAACGTAATTCTCAGAATTCTCCTCATATAAAAGTTCATAATTTTCTGTGACATCATAGACCGAGAAGCTCTTAGTGGTATATAAAATTCCCCGATCATAATTGCTAACCATTGAAATGGTATCTATTCCGAAGGTCAGCAGATATTCGTGCTCCGGCTGCAGACTGCCGCTGGCAATGATCTGAGGGTTAATGGTGCCTGTTCCAAATATATGTTCGTTCGTTTCTACTTGAATTTCCGGAGGTACATAACCAGCTGCAGGCTGGTGGGGAACCACGATTGCTACATTTTTCCCAATTGAACGTATCTCTTCCGCTTCATCTAGTTCAATAACAATATTATTTTCAGAAGGTGAGATTCCAGGTCCTATATTTGGGGCGCCGTAATCGTAGGCTACTATAGCATAGTAGTAGGTTCTGCCATTCTGGATGGTATTATCTCGGAACACATGAGTAATTCCTGTATCATAACCTAAGTTATATCCCATTCCGTTTACGAGACCAAAATCTGTAAACCCCATTATTTCATCGATCAGGTCACACTGGTATATTGGTTTCATAAACATGGGCGTTCCATAACCATCGGTAATCACCTCAGAATCGGAAAAGTATTTATCCGTAGCCCTGTAAACTTTGTAACCCTCAAAATCATTTATATTACCAAGGAAGGGATCCCGTGTTCTCGTGTCGGCAATATTGTCCCAGGTTAAAATCACTTCACCATCACCAGCAGTTGCGGTAAGTGTTGGCATCTTTGGCGGCTGGGCAAAACGATAATCTTTTTCATAAATAACTTGGACAATGCGTTTTAACTCGAATAACGCAGGAGCGCTATGGACAGAAGATTCCAATCCTGTAAGTGGATCATAGGAATGTAGTTCTGACATAGAAATACGTTCCACCCGTCCTTGAAAAAGCGGAAATGGACCTGAGGCAAATACCTCCACCAGGTTGGAAATATTTCCTTCAAACTCTTCCAAAGAATCAATGCCTATCACTTCCCACATGGCTTGATCATTTTTAAACCACGTGGTTATATTTGAAGGGGCGTGGCTAGGAATAGGAAACATTCGAAATGAGGTCAAGCCAACCATATCAGATTCGGAAACATCCGTGGTGTTGAAATTAGGTTCACAGCCAATACCTTCTATAAAATCAGGCCTATGATTACATTCAGATCCATCTAAGTCCGGACCATAATAGTTTAATTCGCCGGGCGCCACACCATCGATCCCAATATCGTCACCATAATACTCGGTTTCCTGGTATATACCATCTCCATTTAAATCTTCGCCGTCTTCCCAATCTTGGTCCTCATCTGCATCCCAGTGTTCTTTAAGGTCCTCAAGATTCAGTCTATAAAATTCAAGAAATGCGTCCAAGTCTGTAATACCAGCTGTTGGTCCAATAATTCCAGTAGGTTCGTTGTCCCTTTTTTCATCGAGTAGGCCATCTCTATCATTATCTACGTTATCATAGGCTAATCCAGGGCTTTCCAGATAGGCAAAGCCCATCACGCCAGTTGGCAACCCGCCAGCCCCGATTCCATTAATATCCCAGGAATAAGCCATATCGACTTCTTCATTAAAGTATCCCAGATCATCGTCACCATCTCCACCAATAGAATTATCCAACCAATAACCAAAGGCAACATCACGCAAGTCATAATCAGAAATATTAGCAATAGAATATTCCCAGAAAATTGCATCTCTTGCTTGAGGGTTATTCCATTGAAACCCCCTAACAGCTACACGCAAGCCAAGTCCGCCCCATGGCACACCAGGTTGAATTGTAACGTCGGGTTTCAGGTCACCTATATAACGACCGGGTCTGGGAAAATATTTTACATTATCCTCCGCCCCCAGGTACTCTTGGTCTTGAGCATCGTTAACCACAAAATAGCTCTCTTGGTCTGCATAGATCACGCCTCGTCCAAAGCGCCCATTCCATTCTCCTGGCCATTTGGTCCCAAAACCGGTGGAAGGCCAGCCACCACTTGGCCAGGACCCAGGTAGGTTTGACTGGGCTACATATTCTCCAGTTTCGTTGAAATACCCAAATGCAGGATAAAAACCCCACTCAACAGTACCAGTAGGATCCGTATCCATTTCTTCTCGGTAACTAGTCTGTAGGTAATAAAGGGTGTGGTGGTTTGTGGTATAAATTTCAGCAGGCTCTGTCAGGGCAATTGTATCCAGCGTGGTTGCATTGCCGTCATCTTTAATATATACTTTAGCCCCCACTAGCAGTCCAATGCCGTCCGTCATTTTTAAACCATTGGCATTGTTAGGCCATTTGGAAACATTAACCCTGGGCCAGTCCGAAAGCTCCGTTGTATTGCGAAAATAAATAAATACGCGGTTTCCAGTCATGTAGCCTTCTCGTTCAGCAGCAATATCTCCAGCAGGATCTTCGGGGCCTCCGTATTCCTTACCCTGACCATTAGCTTGGCCAAGGGCAATAAGAAAAATCATAATGATTGTGGTAAAGTAATGCATTCCAGTTAATAATTTATTCCTATTGCAAGTTTCACCATTCGGGGCGCGGAATACATAGACGGGTTATGGATACGGTCTTCATAATCGTTGAAATCACTGCGGTGGCTCGCAAGATCGGTTTCTTTTATCACAGCTGTATATGCTCTTCCTGTTTGTTCATTAACCCAATTCTCATTCAGACGATCCAGAAGATTGTATATAGTCAGATCAATTTTACCATGATATCGTCCAGCCAATTTGAAGTTGTAATACAGTGTAACATCTACAGTTGAAGAGGCCGGTTTATAATCGTTGTTTGGATATAGATTAATCCTGGACAGCACACTTTCGCTCTGCGGTATGAAGGTGTACGGAGAGCCGGAATTGTAATAAGCCGTAACTGTACCACCAAAATTTTCTGCGGAAAACATCACGGTACCATTTAGTGTATGCCGCTGATCCCAGCTCATAGGAATGAAGCGATTCACCGGGTCCATGCTATCACCCGCACGACTAAAAGTCTGAGTTGGATAGTCAGCGTTCCCACGTGTGTATTGTAGGGTGTAATTCAGCATACCTTTAATAGACCCGCGACCAACATCAAGCTTAACTTCTAGTCCTCGGGCGTTACCGTAGTCTTTATTACTATAAAGACCATATTCAATCTGGTTATAGGTGGATATAATTTTTGTACTAAGTAAGTTATAAATGTCTCTATAGAACAGAGCTACATCCAGACTCATTCCACGGGTCAATTCCTGCCATAATCCGATTTCATATGTGATTGTTTTCTCTGGTTTCAACAGAACATTTCCCATCGTTGTAGAATAATCAGAAGGGTTAACAAGAAAGCTGTGATTTTGATACATGGCGTACAGGGGCGGCATCTGGAAAAAATGACCATAGCTAAAATGCAGAACAGCTTGGTTACCCAACTGGTAAGCAAAACCAATCCTAGGGCTAACTTGATCAATGATTGGAGCCTGAGGGTAAGTAGATGTCATTGAATCGCCTAATACTAGCTGGTTAGCGGGGTTTCTACGATCTGAAGGATAAAAACTAGCCGGATCAAATACATCATACCTTAGACCAACATTTATTACCATATCATCAAATTCCATTTTGTCTTGGAAATAAGCAGCAGACTCCTTTGGATTAACCTTGTAAATATCGGCGTAAACGGTGGTATCCCCAAATATTTCAGGTTCATAAAGAAGATCATGACTTTCTTCGCCATCATATTTGTTTCGTATTGTATGCCACTGGTGATCCACTCCGTGGGCAATATCAAGCAGGCCCAGCTTGATGCTATGGCGATGATTAACCTGCCAGGTCAAATCAAACTTGACAGTTTTATCGCGCATGGTAAGCATGCTGTGGTTTTTCTGCTGACCCCCAGTGAAAAATCCCGGTCCATAGTTATCCAAATATCTACCGTGTACATAATTCGTATCAAGTGGGTCTTTATACAGATAAGAACCGCTGTAATTATCTATATATGACATTTTGAGCTCATAAAATAATATCGGGGTAATCATATGATTCATCTGGAAGGCATTATAAGATGTTTCTTTATAACTTCCGATTCGCCCATCCGGATTATATTTAAATGCATGGTCATACCCAAACCATGTATCATTGCTAGTCGAATTCAACAATGAGAACCTGACCCCTTTAATCAGGTTGAATCCAAGCTTTAGCAGCAGTGATTGATTATTACTGGTGTTCATGGGTACGTAGGTACTATCGCCAGTTTTTTCAGAATACCAAAGCGAAGGATCGTCCGCATAAAAATTACTGTAATCATCCACCTGGAAGATACGGTAACCGTTTAGATGGCCATTATTGCTCTGCATTCGCACATTGGAAAAAAAGGTGATCTTTTCCCCCAAAAGGGGGCCGCCCAGGCTGAATTTAATATCCCGGCTGCTGTTCAGATTCGGAGTCAATCCAATAAAAATATCCGTGTTGTCAGTACTGTAATAGGAAAGTGCTGCAGATGTAAATCCTTCAAATTTTGGTCCACCATCTCGGGTAACTATATTAACAACGCCACTCATCGCCCGCCCGTATTCCGCATTGAAAGTACCCGTAATTATCTCGAGGTCCTGCACTGCTTCTGGTTGTATTTCTACTGCTGCACTGGAACCACCAAAAGTTTCATCAACCTGGACACCATCGATCAAATAAGTCACCTCTGTAGACCGACCCCCACGAAAGTGGCCATTGACAACGCCAGCCTGCATGTTTATAACTGTGCCCACATTTTCAACGGGTAGTGCTCTAATTTCGTCACCAGAAATATTTTTTATTGTGCCAGTCTGATCTTTCTTTTGTGCCAGTCTTGCCACTTCAACGGTAACAACCTCGCCTTCAATAACGGCCTGATCCATCTTAATATCCAGAGTAACCGTGCGATTAATGGACACTCGCACATCATTCACCTTCACCGTTTTGTACCCTATCATCATCACAGAGACGGAATACATGCTTGGTGGTACATTGATAATGTTGAATCTTCCGTCATTCGAAGAAGCTGTACCATATGGCGTATCATCGATAATAATATTCACTCCAGGAAGAGGATCGCCAGTAGACTTGTCGGTCACGATACCTGTCAGTTTGCCCGTGGTTTGGGTGAATACCGGTGAATATAATACAACCGCCAGGCAAAACGTGATCGTTCTTATATAGTGATACATTGGTATAAAATTTATAGCTAGTAAATAAAAAAAGGAAACGGGGGAACGTTTGTGTTCCCCCGTTGTATTTTAGTAATCGTTACTTAAGCAGAATCATTTTCCGTGTTTGCATGAATGAACCTGCTTCCAGTTTGTAGAAATAGAAACCGGATGAAAGGTTATTTGGGCTCCAAAGAATTTCATGATTACCAATAGGAAGTGTTTTATTAACTAACACATCTACCTGCCTACCCAGCACATCAAATATTTGCAGTTTTACATCCGTTTGTTCCGGAATGGTAAACTGAATATGTGTTGCCGGGTTAAACGGGTTGGGATAGTTTGGATGCAAGGCATATGTCAGGGGCATGATTTCATCATCAACGCCAACCGAAGACGCGCCAATCCAGGTGCTTGACCATACTGTCGGTGTTTGCCAAGCGTTATCGTTATTGGTTGGTGAACCAACCAGGTTCCCTTCCCATCCTGATCCATCATTATCATGAAATGTAGGTTCTATTGGAATTCTCATTCCATCCATTGCGCTAAATACTATATCATCACCAAATGCGATGTCTTCCAGCGCTAGTCTCGCTTCTATCACCCAGGGGCCGCCAAAATTCTCGTGGTGATAGTTATCGGAACCATTTACAGCGAGAGTATCCTGACCATTGAAATCATTCACCGCATGAGTTTCCAGGAAAAAGAATTTGTAATCAGGCTCATCACCACGCATCATGCCAACATGTTTGGATCCTGACTGTTCATAAAGCCCGATGAACAATTCAAGCACATCATTTTCCCACCATCCGCCGGTACCATCACCAGGCTGAAAACCATCGTAGACATCATCGACCACATCTGCAGCAACGTAGAGGTAATTTTCATCGACTGCAAGCCAGATTTCACCAGAAAGATCATTATCATCATTCACGGCACCTATGATGTGGGGCGTTCCCCAAGAGTTATCAGTCGTAGCAAGCATAAACGGCTCGATCCCACTATCATACCATTCAGACAGATCGCCATCCGCAGTGAACGAAGGTGGATTCAATGAAATCGTTGGAATTCCTTTGGCTGTATTGGTAATTGCATCAGATAATCCTGGCTCGCCAACATTATAAGAGGCATCACTACAAACAACGGCATAGTACAAACTCTGTTGTTCGTCTTCCAGTGGTGAATAAAGATAATGCACAGCTGCTTGTGATCCTTCAAGTACGCCGGTAGCAATAACATCCACGCCCGTCGCGGTAACGTCTGTAATTTCAGATCGGCTGGCATACACATGGTATGTTTCACCTTCTTCTACATCAATATCCGACCATGTCACCAAATTATAATAAGTATATGCTGATGCTGACACATTTTCCACTGCGGTCGGAGGCACTACATCTAGAATACCAACGTTCATAAGGAACATATCATCAAAGGCAAAATCACACGCCACACCATCCCAACGGGACGCCACTACAACTGCAGTCACTGTTACTGTGCCTTCCGGCGCTACAAGCTCAATAGAGCGATTTTCCCAATCATTAGTCATAGTCAAAGCAACATCATTTGTTGTCCCGATCACGTTCCCACTC
>Ga0310345_10003408_pt1 | contig 15148 bp, 16 predicted proteins | sample HC15DNA20500_MG_FD_204667 | JGI IMG/M metagenome (GOLD analysis project Ga0310345, IMG submission 204667) | Marine microbial communities from station ALOHA, North Pacific Subtropical Gyre - HC15-DNA-20-500_MG | ecosystem: Environmental > Aquatic > Marine > Oceanic | place: Pacific Ocean: North... | reverse complement strand
AAGCTAAATATATCACTAAGGAAGTAAATAATTCAGTCAGCTTTGATGATTGGTTAACTAAAATATCTAACAATGTTCCACTGCCTGACGGTAGAACCATATGGGAGATGACAAGAATTGATAAGTCTTTTCGTAATAAGTTAAAGCAATTTTACGAGAGCAATTCTGAACACAATACTATTCGTGTTAATAGAAATGTTAAAGCTGAAAATTCCAGAACAAACTTTGAGTTTTTACATAGACAACCGTTTGATGGCCCAGGTGTATTTGTCGTCAGTAGATTAAAAGGAGAAGGTTCCTTTATTGTAGGTAAAACAAATCCAAAGTGGGCTAGGAAGATGCATGGTGAAAATTATCTTGGCGATGTTGAGCTGATATGGATAAATGGATCAGATATTAATACCGCTAGAAATGTAAAAGGTTTGGCTGGTGAACAATTATTTCAGCCTGATGGAGAGTATCAAAGAGTAATAGGTAGTCGTTATAAATTTCTTAATAGTGTTGAGTTATGGGAGTTAACAGATGGCTTCTTTCAAGAGCAGGGAGTTGTCCCATTGTTCCCTCGTGGCGAGGAAGATATGTTAGCTACTGTTAAAATATCTAAGATGCATTATGATTTTGCTAGGTTAGGTAGCGAGTATTGGATTTCTGAAGACTTACCTAAAATAATGCGTAAAGAGTTCAGTGATATATATGGAGGCAACACTGTAAGCGACGCTCTGGAATCTTTCTTAGTGGAAGAACAGGCTAGGGGTGATATTGGTGTATCTACATCTTATTATGGGCCTGTACCAATTGATGTAGATTTAAAAGATGTGCAGAAGGCTTATTGGGATGGAAGCCATTTAATAACAAAGCTAGATAAAGATATGGATTTGTTGGCACATTCAGAGAATGCTGCCAGAACTCATCTCGGTGAATTTGCAGAACTAGACGCAAATAAAGTATATAATGATAAATTACATGAGTGGCGTAATCTTGAAGATGAATCTGTAAAGATTGACTTCATGGCTGGAGATAATAAGGTTGTTTTTACATTTCTTCACCCTGAAGAGGTTTATAGTAAGGCTGATGTGTTCGACCGTGTTCATGGAGCAGTAGAAGCTGTACAGAAGAAACTTCGTTTAGCTTATAATACTGACATTGTTGTAAAGAGTAATGTTTCTTTTGAAAGACCATTAAATACTGTAGAAGATGTGTTAGGTGGGCCTACTGATTATCTTAGTGTTGCTAACATTGCTAGGCATGAGTCTATGAAACAGATACTTGGGCCAAAGTATTATACAGTCCCAGTTGCAGAAATGATGAAAAGACTGAAGGCATTCTTTACTCCAGGTATATCTGTAGCGGGAGGACCGAAAAGTAAGGTATATGTATTTGATGCAAAGGATGTAGTTTTTGAAACTACTTATCCTAAAGATCTTGGTGGCGGTGTTACTGAAGTAGATGCTCTGATAAATATTGATAATAAGGATCAATACAGAGGTGACGGTCAAACTATTACTTCTGAGAAAAAATTTAGAGATACTTATCCGAACCTACTAGGAACAGACGAAAGAGCTAAGAGAGCTAAGACTATTATTGGTGGCCATAATGAGGATGGAGTTTTCATAGGAAAACACCAAGAGATGACTATGTATGTACCACTTACTGCTGTAATGAAGGTTAAAAGAGGAGATGAGGTCTTAGCAGAAATATATTCCAATGGCGAGACTACTGATATTTATGTTGATGGTCAGTATGTTGATCATTTAATGACAAAGGATGAGGCCAAGGTTAGGCTGGGTGACAATTTTAATAGAACAGGCGAAGTTATAGAGCTTGATTCTGAAGCCACTACACATATTCAAGCCGTTGGCAGTCCAAAGAATACTTCTAATTTTCCTATGCAGTTAATGAATTATATAACTGATCCCAGACTATTAGATGCTGTAAATAATATGATACTTGAACAGGAGCATGGGAGTTCTACTAGAAATTTCTATAAATATTTATTTAAAGTAGCCAGAGATCCAGCTGCTCTAGATGAGATGATTATTAATCTTGGTGATAGCATGAAGGACGCTCCCCCACAATACGCAGTTGAAAATGCTAAACTTGGAACAGGACTTCATCCAGCTAACGCTGGGATAGCTTCTACTTTAGCTCAAACTAAAATAGTAAAAAGAGCAATGAGTGTATTACAAAAAGGATCATCTCTTGATTTCAGAGCAGACTATTTAGGTTCAGTTGGGATGAAGGAGACAATGCTTCCAGGAAATGTACCTGCTATAAGAGATCAAATTTATGAAAGATATGCTGATGCGCATGAGATTAGCTATAATGATGCTAGAAAAAATAATATATCTGTAATAAATAAATGGCTGAGAGGCAATAACGTAAGAGTATTAATAACTAGATTTCCTATTCCATCATCTTATGGGTATGGTGTCTATAGAGTAAAAGGATTACTTGGGGCTTTAGCTGGGGACAGTTTTGTAGTCCATCCTAAAGTTGTTAAGGGGCCATTTGAAGCTGATCATGATCATGATACTGGTCATGTAGCTTTTCTTGATGATAATATAATGGATTTACTGGAGGATAATCAGGAATTTACAGAGGGGATAGATCTAGCACAGTATATACCTGAAGATCATGCTACTAAGTATAGTTTTTCTAATCTTCATGATACGTATAAGTTATTTGAAGAACTTTCTTTTGGTAAGCAAGCTATAGCTGAGATTAATAATGTAACACGAGCCGCAGGTGTGATAAGTAATCATTTTGAACACATGGTTCTTGATGGTAAGCGTGTAATATCTACTCCATTAAAAGCTGAAGTACATGATGCTAACTCTGGTATTACTGATACACTAGAAAATATATATCGTATATATGCTCAAGCCGCTTTTGATAACGCTGAATTTAGATTGTTAAAAGGATGGCAGTATTCTCAGGATAATTTGTTTAAACTTTTATTTAAGAATGATGACGGTACTGAACTGTCAGATAGACAATATAAGACGTTAGGTATTTATATAAATACAATTAAGTTGAATGGACATATTGCTAATGGTAAGCAACAGGACTCACAATATAGTTTGTCTGATACATTTAGACAGTCAGAAGATTATAGAAGATTTGTTCAGAATAGAGAAGATTATGTTAGAAAAAAGATAGTTGCTGTTTTTAATAATATTTCTACCATAAAAGAAAATTATGCTTTACCTGGAGAAGTGAAAATGAATTTAGATGCGGTTCATCCACATGAAATGCTTTCTATGATGCCTGATATAATGGCGGGGAGAGAAGGGATTGATCCATCTACATTATTTAATAATGATGTGGAGACAGCTAAACTTATGCATCATGATGCAGTTTCTAAAGTATATGAAAACAGAATGGATAATATTGTAGAAGTTTCTAGTGACATGGGAGTTACCCAAATGAAACGTGAGATTCGAGATGGTAATATATGGGCTCAATCAATGATAGATGAGTTAGATGAATTAACGTATTCAATGCAGAGTAATACTGAATTTGGTATACAAAAGATTTTAAATCAGACGTGGGACTATAATGAGAACTTTGTTGCGTTTGCTCACAGATGGCATAATGGTGTATCGGATCCAAAGGCTACAGTTGTGGGATTTAAAGAATTATCTCCAGTTGCACAAAAGGCAGCTACATATGAATTTCTTCGTGGTTTAAATAGAAGAGATTGGCAAACTGGAACAAGACATAACACATATAATGTAATGATGTTTCCTCCAGTGAGTGGTGAGACTTTAACTTTGTTAGATCCAGATGTAATGAGAGAATACAATAAAGAGTATAACGCACTGGCAAAAGATAAGTATGAAGATATGACTCGTATGAGAACAGAAGAATATACTTCGTTACCTAGTACTATTGCCGCATTAAAGGAGCATTTCGGTTGTGAGTAAAGCTGATTGTGGAAATGTAAATCGTTTTGAGCAGGAACATCAGGCTCATGAGTTTTTTAAAAAGCGCGCTGCTGAACTGGGGTATGCTGATAAATATGATGATGGCCTACAGAATAAAAAATGGTATAAAAGATTAATGCAGAGTCTTTATGATAAATACATTAATAGTAGAGTGCCAATTACTGAGAAGGAATTAAATAAAGCTATAAAAAGATTTGTTAAGGGTGACGTTGAGCAAGCTAGAGCGCTTCTTACTTTAAAAATTACATCCTTATTAAAAAATAATGGTCAACTGGCTGGATCATTTTGGAAGGAGATTTCTAATGAAGCAGTGCTAAGAATGCCCAGTAAAATTATGGGAAAGAAACCTTTTAATGTTGTTACTAAAAAAATAAAAGACCCACAATCTGGTGTTGAAAAGACTTTTAAGGTTCCAGTTCTTAGCGAATTACCAGTCCCAGTATTAAACAAGATGTATAAAAAACTTCATAGATGGGCTACGGCTGGTTCAGAGTTGCAACTGGCTCCAGGTGCGCTTGGAAATTTACAGCTAGGGTTATTGACTCCTAGATCTATTGAAAGAAGAGAATCTACTGGTGCTATAAGAAAAGCTAGAATTGCTACCGAAGGATATTCCCGTAGGGCGCAACAAAGATCTTTACAGTTTTGGAATGATGATAAAGAAGGCTGGGGATTTCACAGAATGGTTAATGCTATTTCTGGATTAAAGAGGTGGGGGGAGACCAGAACATCTATACCTCAGATGCATTATTTAAACCAATGGTATCCTACTGGTAGGATTGTAATAGACAAGGAGACTGGTTTAGTATCTCAATATGCAGATTGGGTTCCAACAGGTGAGTATTATGAAGATGGTAATCCTATATATGAGTGGAGAAAGATAGAACCTTTAATGAATGGTGAAGCAGGATATCAGGATCAACAATTAATAATAGATCCTCATCCAGCATCTCCTGGGGAGCGATCTGCTCTCGATGTATTCTTAAAATTACATGACCAGTTTCAGGCTCACTATAATAAAGCTGGTAAATCATGGCAAAATGATATGGATATGATGAATGTTAGATATGAACGCATTGCTCCAAAGCTGAAAGATTTACCTGAAGAGTATGTTGAGATTTTAGCAAGTCAATTTCATAATGAATTTAACATTGGTGGTTTTAATACTTTAGAGTTACAGTCAGCTGGTACTTATTCACCAGTATCATTTTCTCCAGTTAAACTACCTTTTATGTATGATAGAGTAAGGGAACAACTTACTAATAAAATAGAAACACTTAATACTACGCTAGGTGGTGCGAAGTTAAATGAGGCTGAAAGAACATCTCTTCAGAGTCAGATATGGGAAACTGAATTTTCATTAACTCACGTTGAGATGACGAGAGATTTAATAGATGAGATGCATGATGATCCTGAAACTCAACAAAAACTATTAAGCAGACATTATGTTAAGAACTTTAAACCAATCAGCGGTATGTTTGATTGGAGGGAGAAAACTACTGGCCCTAATGTTGTTTATGATTATATGCAAGCTGTTGGGAAGCAATTAGAAAGAAATGCAGTTACTTTAGATGTATTGGAAGCATTAGTTAAAGCTGAGAGTGACGGTGCTAGAGATTATATAATTAATTTATACAAGACTACATTTCAGTTCCCTGATGCAGCTGCTACATTTCTCGGTATTATACCTATAGATATGGTTACTGTTTCAGGTTTTTTTAATAAAGTCGGTATTCCTGTAAGTGTTCAAAACTCTACTCAAACTTTAAGAGCAATTGGAGCTTATGCTTCGGCTAATTTATTGTGGGGGCCTGAAACTGGGTTAAGAAATGGTACTGCTATGATAAATAAAATACATGAAGGCGGTTTAGAGAAATTAGTTGATGCACTTGATACACTTGATGGCCCTGAGGGGGATGAATGGAGATTTAGAGTTGAAAGAGTTGGTGTGTCTAACTTTACTGAATATTTTGAGGGATGGACTGAAAGACATCTTCGACCTGAAGAACGTGCATTAGCTAAAGAAGCAATTAAAGATGTAAAGTTATTAATTAAAGATTCCAAAGAAAATCCAGGTAAGCATGAAGCATTGTATAAACGATATAAAAAAAGGTTAAAGAAATTAAGATTAGATTATCATTTGTATTCACGAATGGATAGGTGGATGCAGTGGGCAGTTACACATAATATTAAAGAAGTTGATCCAAATGCCAGTTTTGCTGAACAGGCGAGACAACGAAAAGCTATAGCATATCTTTACAAAAAAGTTCCATCAATTCAAGGGACTGAGGGATTTGTTAGATCGCTTTCATATATAATTGGTAATAAAGGCGCAGTGGAGGCTGGTTTAGCTTCACATTATGATGATCCTATTGCAGAAGAATATGGTATAGAATATGCATATTTATCAGATCATGGTCTGTCTCCACAAGATTTAGGACTTGAGTTTAGAGGAGCATTAGGAAATCTGAATACTAAATTAAAATATTGGTCTGTACAAAGAATGGGTACAGATTATAGAACTGTTACAGATGGTTGGGAAGCCTCTGGTGATTTTACTTACGATAATGATGGCAAAAAGATGACTACTAGTAGGCTAAAGAAAACATATAGAATGATTGATGCTCTTTTTATGGTTCCTGGAGGTAGGAAAGCAAAGGCTTTACGAGAAGCTAATCCACAATTGGCAGCTTGGCGTTCATTGACATTGATACAAGGTACTGCTACTATGGTATTTGAAATGCTTCTTACTGCACCTGGAGCTACAGTTGGTGTTCGTTATCTTAGAGGTATGTTTTTTAAGATGCCTACATTAAAGGCATCAACTGGATTAAGATCAGATTTATTTTCTATGGTGTATCTTATATCTAATTTGGTAATTAGTCTTGGGATGACTGCCATGGGTAAGGGTAGGATGGACAGAGAAGATTATGATGATAGGTTTTTTATTAGAATGTTAAGAAATATGCATACTGGTCTTTTACCTAATACTATTGTTGGTTTAGTGGTCGCTCTTTTTCGCAATTATGACAGTCAACCTAAAGAATACAGAGACAGTTGGGATGGTAAACAAGGGCCTAATGCTATAACGCCACTCATTCCTGGCGGTAACTATGGTCGTTATGCTATTGAACAATTACTTCTTAATAAAAAATAAGGCAGTCAAATGACTGCCCTATTTAATCCACACAACATTGAAATCCAGAAAGGATATTCACGCTTCTTTAATTTAATAAAGAATATCTTTATAGTTCAATAGTCTTTTTGCCTTTTCTTTAGGCGTCTCTTTTTCCAATAAACCTTTTAATCTTTGATGAGTTGGGCCATTTACTGATATTATTTCTTGATCTAAAAGTTCTATATAGTATTCTATTAGTCCAGGTTTACTGATACTATTGTCTCTATTTGATTTCATCCACATCATCCCACTTCCCGTTTCCATTTTCGTATATAACGAAAAACTTATTTTAAGATGTAGTTTTATTGAACTTTATATTCTTAAACCCATCTGCCAAAATACTTATTTTTTAAGTTTTTTCCTTTATTATTCTTAAAAATTTAGCATAAGGTATAACAACGAATATATCGCCATAATCTTCTTTTACAATTTGTATATCTACGTTTTCATTTGGCTTCATCCATTTAGCCATTTTAGCTCTACATTTACATTGCACCTTGTATTCATCGTTGATTACTACATCTACTTCTTCGTGCAAGCCTAAGGAAGCTCCATTACTTCCCCAAGCTCGCACACTAGGAATACCAAAATCCTTAGCAATGTTTACTACTCTTCGTTCAAATGTGTTACCTTTTGTTTTAGAACGGCTTGGCATTTCGTATTCCTTTCTCGTCTCGACTCAGTGCTACTGTGTCTTTTATATTTTTGTCATGAACGAATACTTCTTCAGATTTCTCGTAGTACCTTACTTTGTCGCCATTGTATCCTACTGTCATCATACAAGTTTCGCCATATCTTACTTTTGCAGCTATTATTTGGGCTCTGTACTTACCTAATTCACTATAATCATAATTTACCTTATAATCATAATAGACGAATAGTACATTCTCAGCTACTTGTTCTATAGTTCCAGATTCAGCTAGATCAGATAATTTAGGTATCGGATCAATTCTTCTTTCTATTTCTCTGTTTAATTGAGATACTAATATCGGAACATTCTTCATTGATTTGGCTATCCATTTATATTCTTTCATAACATTCTCTAGTTCGAATCTTCTTTCTGAATATCCTTTTACGCTTATTAATTGGATATAATCATCAATAATTACGTCTGGCTTTACTTTCTGAATTATAGATATAGTGCTATTTAGATCTTTTATATCATCATATATGAATAGATTGTCTTTATATCTATCATAACAGAAATCGTACATTCTTTTTAGTTCAGTATAAGATGATTCGTCTAGATTACCGTTTCTTACCATTCTGTAGCTTAGTACACCAGATTCCAGAGTTATCAATTTCTTAAGTAGTTCCTTTTCTGTCATTTCTCTAGAAACGACTAGAACCTTTAGTCCTTGATTTACTAATCTAGGTATTAAATTAACTGTAAAAGTTGTTTTGCCATGTCCTGGCCTACCTGCAATTACAGTTACTTCACCCCTAGTCATCCCACCAGCCATTTCATCAAGCATATCAAATCCATAATTGATCATGTTATCAGGTCTCTTTATGCTATCTATCGTGTTACGTAATGATTCTTGAAGATTGAATCTTCTGTGTGGTTGTAACTCTTGCAGTTCTTCTGTGAATCTTCTTACATCGTCTAAGAGTTTATCGAACTCTTTAGTATTTTCGTAAGCAGACTTTTGAACCTCATAGGTGACATTTATTAATCTCCTTTGAAGGTACTTTTCTGCTACTATTCTAGCGTAATGCTCCGATTGAGCTGCTGAAGGAATGGAATCATATAATCCAGTTAGATAGTATCCAGATACTTTATCACTCTCTTTACCAGTAAATTTAGATGATACTGTTACTGTATCTATAGGCTCATGATTCTTTTTCATCTCACACATGACCTTCCAAATTAATTGGTGATCATCATAGTAAAATGTGTCAGGTTTTGTTATGTACTGTGCTGCGACATCAAATGCTTCTTCATTTACGAGAATACACCCGAGGATGGCTTTCTCAGCTTCTGATGAATGTGGTTGTGGTCTTAGTTCTTGCTCCTCATGCTTAGTGAACTTTTTTACAGCCACTAGTCGCAGACTCCAGGGTCTACAACAGTATCTGGTGAAGATTGAGTCTTACCAGTAAATGTACCATTTCCCTTAGAGTATTGATTGCTAAATAACTTTTCTTCTATTTCTTTTATAGCAGATTTTAGTTTCTTTGAATCTGGTGCTTTAGAAACATTTAATTTTTCAAATGATTTTATTGATTCCAGCAATAATCTGGCCTCAGCGTGACTATCTATCTTTAATATATAAGATTTATTATTCTTATCTAATGATGATAGTATCATTTCTTTCATTTCATCAAGTGTTCTTCCTACTCTCATTGCTATTCCTTTCCAACATTGTGCTGTCAATTTGATTTTCTGTTTGTATGTCCATTAAATGTGATGTTTTATCCTCTCTACACCCATCACACCATAATCCATATTCTTCTTTTACATGATCTGAGTATGGACTACAGTATTCCCTTATTACATTTTCTATTAATTTAGATTTGCACTCTGGGCAATACATTATTTCCTCCTTACTAGTGTGCCAGGAGCTATTACCTGCCTGACTATTTTAATGTTTTTATCTTCATCAAATGGATCTATATAATTATAATATTTAACCCAAGTAGATCCATAACTTTGCCTTATTACTATCCCATCTAGCGATAAAATAGGTATTTCGAATTCTTGGCCTTCTTTAAGGGTCTCCAATTTTACCAGTGATCTTTTACGTCTTTTATTAATATTGACCCCACTACGTATAATGCGAATACTCCTATTGCAAAAAGAAATATTCCCAATCCTGCTATGAACATATCTGCTGCCCACTCTGCTATTTGTAACATCTTTAGCTCCAATTCTAGGGGGGCATACAACCAAACTTAAAGGCTTATTCACTTGCCAACCCTTATGTTCGAGGTTAAATGCCCCCTGCATTCTTATTCTATTTTATCTAACAGTCATTAGATAATAATGACCTAAAAATGGTAGATCAAATCTACCGTTTACGCTTGAGCTATTCTACTTAAATCCTGAAATGCTCTTACTTTTACGTCATTACCATGACCTAGTGACTCATAACCATTTGGTTTATTACTCTGCATATGGTCTATGAAATAGGTTACTGCATTTAGCATACCCCAATATGTACCAACTGCGCCACTATCAGCGTAGCATAATTCAAGAGAATTCATGTTATTTATAGCTCTCGTTGAATAATCTGGTGGTGTCCATCGGACTATCTTACCATCACGTTTTATTGGTCTTGGCTTCTTATAATACTTAAAGAAATCAGCAAACCATTCTTTAGGACTAAATCCTGTAACGAATTTCCTATCCAATCGTTTAAGTGTTTCCTTATTATTATCATAAGCCTCTACGACTGAACTTATGTTTTCAGTTAAGTCGCCTATCTTATCCATATAGTTTCTAGTATGCCTAGCGTACACGAAATTCTTCCTCACTGGAATGGTTAGCCCATTTAGGCAGATTAATCTCATGTACTCTATGTACATCCTGAATGCTAATGCACCAGCATGACCGTTAGCAATTACTATACTTGATGCTACTTCATCACCAATTGCATTCATCTGAAAATCCTGCATACTAGGATGAGTTAGTTTAGCGTATAGTTTCTTACCATCTGCTTGCTCTCCGTATGTTCTTAGAGTGCAAGAAGTTTTATCTTCGAGTGTATTAACTATATCAGCAAATGTGGCGTTTAGCATTGGTGCATAGTTCTGTCCAACTACACCTAGCATTTTATCGTTATCGCTTCTTACAAGTGCCTTATAGTCATCTACTTCCTCTACAATACCACTATTATTTGTGGTGTATAGTATCCTCTGTTCTATTTCCCAATTATATTGTGCGTGATTCATTTACTTCTCCTTTTTTATTTCTGGCGGATTTAATCCATGTAGAATTTTTTCAGCATTCGCTTGAGATTCTTTTGTCTGATGAATGTTTTTTATAATTCCACCTAAATATGCCAAGTTCATGTTTGTTTTGTAGTATTCTTTATCTAGAAAGACTCTGATGCCACGCAATACCTCTTCATCGTATACCATACCAATAGAATACATAAATTGATTAACATATTTAATTGGCATATCACCTTTATACACATAAAGATTAACAAGATTAATACATTTCTTGATTAACGATTGTATAGCATCAGATCTCTCTTCCATTAGCAATTTAGCTTCTTGCGTCATGCTAGTGCCTGTGGTATACCCACAAGCTGGACATCTCCAAGACACTATATTTCTACTCCTAGTTTAGCTTGGCCTCTCACCATTTCTCTTACGCTTGTTAGTGCGCTTAAGCAAATCCTTGGGAGATCCTTCCATATATCATCGAATGTAAACTTGTGTTGTTTATCCGTTAGATATTTTACAAGGTCTTTCTTGCTTTTGCCTTTAAGACTATGCGGTGGAACCTCTTTTAGATTCTTTATAGTGAAGCAGCTGTACACAGCTTCCCTAAATTTACTATCTTCTTCGAATCTATCTCTTACGAGTGATTTAATAGGCATCATTCCTTGCTCTCTAAATAAGAGATCACATTTATGGAATGAATTCCTTAGCATTATGTTACTATACCATTTATCCATGTGACTATTTATTATCTGTACCTCAGTCTTATTCTTACATCCTTTTCTACTGAAGGTTAGATAACTAGAATGGTTAGCAAAATGTCCATTCATTAACATCCACTTGAATGTGATATTATGGTTTCCTAATCCGTCTTTACGAACCTTCCTTTTAGGATCTTTAGGAAGAGTAGCTCTTAGCTGAACATTGACCTTTTGCATTTGACCTACTACAAGAGGTGCTACAGCATTAAGGAACTTCTTATCCTGTCCATAGTATTTAGGCTTCTCTGCTGGAGCTTCTCCAGGTTTACCTGCTGTCTTTACATAAGCCCACTTTACTGTAGGACTTAGTACATAGCCATTCCATTCAACTAATCTCCATTTACCTGTTCCTCCATTTTTATAGTCTGTATCTCTATCCATGAAGTTATTGAACTTGGTTTTACTCTTCCATTCATCTAACGATAGATTTACATGCATCCTATCATATCCACTCATCTCATGTTTACATATGGGGACATCTTTAAGAATATCACGACCAACCGCAGTTTCCTTAAGAAATACTTCTCTTAAGAATGTTGGATCAGTACAGTAATCTTCATCTGTTCCGAATATCTCCATAGTCTTTTGGAATTTGACTTTAGCATCTTTCTCATGTTTACGGAAGGCATCTTCTTTAATGAACTTCTTAATAACGCTGAATGGAGGAGCTAAATCCAATATCTTCTTTAGTCTCCAAACTATGTTAGTAGTTCCCCAACCCTTTACATCGCCTAATCTATCGTAAGCTGCCTTCTGTTGATACTGACTATATTTAGATACTTCAAACATATCTCTAGCATAGTCTTCATTCAGATATTTCTTCACCTGTAGTGGCTTAATTAGATTATTATACTGCAAGGCACGCTTAACCCAACCAACATTCTTACCAAACATATCAGCAATCTCTTGACGAGTTAGAGTTGGCCTTTCTTTTAATAATCCTCCAATAGTCTTAGATGCCTCTAATGCGCTCATTGGCACAGAAAACATATTGGCAGTTAACTGATGAATCTCAGGATCAGTGCTATCTGGCATAACAGTACAAGGAATATCTTGTAAACCCAGTTCTTCTGATATTTGTAGCCTCTGATGCCCATCTAATAGAACATAAGCCCCATTTTTCTTTATAACTGTTACAGGTATTTCAACACCTCTTGCAGTTATACTTCTCTTCATGATCTTATATTCTTTTTCCTTACTTTTATCACCAACACGTACATTTCCGTTACTGGTAATATTAGTTAGTAGTATCCTTTCCATTGTTACTCCTTTACTTTCTTTTTCTCCAGATGGAAACCTGTTTTCCTCTGAATCGTTTTATTATGTATGGTATTTCTCTTGCGTCCAGTTGTTTTATGGCAAACTGTAGATTTTCTTTACGATCTACTTGTGTTACTTCCATCCATCCAGCTGGTACATGGTTCCTGTTAGTAACTATCTCTGATGATTCTTTAGCCTTCATCTATGAAATCTCCTGATTTATCTAGTGTTACTTTTATTACTACTTTCTCATTGCTATCTTCTGCTTTAATTTTCCATTCAAATTCATTACCATCCATTAGCTCCGAGAATTCTTGTGATGATATGGGTACGACTACTTTCATTCTCTTAATTCCTTTTCTATTACTACTATTCTTTCAAGTAATTCATCTATTCTATCATTAACTAATAAATGATTTTCCTTTATTTTCTTATCTAAATCCTTATGAACAAATAAGGTTAGTTTTTCTTCATCACTCATTGGCATTTCCTCCTTTTTGCATTTTTTTAATACTAAAATAAGTTGTTGTTAAACCTTTTAAATATTCTCTGCTTGCTGTTTTATCTAATACAACTTCAAGTATTAGTTCTGCTTCATGTAATCTTTCTTCATCACTCATTGATCTTCCTTTCTTTTCATTTTAAACCACCACCATCCGTTACCATTCTGTTTGAATAGTTTCTCTCTATCTTTTTTCCATTGTTTATCTTTAGGAGCATCCTCTGTATACTTCCATCCGCTTTTCCATTGCTTCCAGTCATCGCCCCTTCTTGTTTCCTCATTATCATTCCACATTATTTATACCCTCTATAATAAATGAGGCTGGAGCCATAGCACAGGTCGGAATAGTTCCGTTCCCGCTGGCATACCCAGCCTCTTTGTTGTCTTTTCACAGTGCAACGGTTAGGGGAGTGGACGTGGTTTACTTGACCTAAGGAGGTAGTACGGGTGTGTACAATATCCACTCCCCCTATTTTATTTAGAATGGAAGATCATCATCCTCCAGCATTTTACCATCCTCCCATTTATCAACACGAACAACATTAGCATAGGTATTGTCATTCCATTCTCTATGTTTGATAGTAACCATACATGGTTTGTTCAGTATTTTATCCTCAGAAAGACGAGGAAGAATCTTTACTACTTTCTTTTCACCCTTGCCATTCTCGACTTCCTTTTCTTTCATCTTTACACCAAATACCTTTAGCAAATTGGTATATTGCCAATTACCACTGGGATTTGGGATACAATCCTTCTGTCCATCTGGATTCTTAAATACAAAGATACCATTACCCCTTAATACGGTTCCAGCTATCTTTTTTCCATCATTTATTTTCATATCAGCAACTTCATCAGCTATTCTATATTCTATCTCATATATATCTGCTAGATGAGTGCTTCCTGGATTGTTTCTACTCTTTACTATCTTATCACGAGATTTAAGATTAAGAGTCTTAGCGTGAGCTGGAAAAACACCTTGAGGAACTAGAAAGAATTCTTTCTTCTCCTCATTTTCGAATGTGGCATATTCTGTGTTTAGCTTCTCTGTTATGTCAGACATTATTTATCTCCTTTTTTCTTGTTTTTGTACTTTTCATTAAGACTTGATACTGTAGCCTTCAGTTTATCTAACCACTTTTCGTAGTTCTTTTGATTTATGTCAACTTTTTCAGTCTGTTCAGCAAACCATAATAGTACTTCTTCTCGTTTTTCTTCATCTTTAATGTTATTTATTAAATCCTTAATAACATCTATCTGTCCTTCTTGTAGATCAATCACTTCAACCTGCTTTCTGTATACATCATCCGAGATATGTGTTAATCTGTTTATTGCTCTTTTAAAAGCAAATGTGTTAGCACTGGCAGCATTTTTATCCAAATCTATCATATTTTCAATAGTATGCGGTAAAGGTTCCCCAGTTCTTTTATTTCTTTTATACTGAATACGAGCTGCGCCAGTAGAAAAGAAACTTCTTGTTACGCCCTCATCAAATATTACCAGTTTACCTGTAGCAACTACATATTCACTGCCAAGAATCTGAATTGGGTTATCACCACATGATTCCCATGACCATATTGGATAGTATTCATCTAATTTAGTCCTCATCCAT
>Ga0310345_10003406_pt1 | contig 15151 bp, 16 predicted proteins | sample HC15DNA20500_MG_FD_204667 | JGI IMG/M metagenome (GOLD analysis project Ga0310345, IMG submission 204667) | Marine microbial communities from station ALOHA, North Pacific Subtropical Gyre - HC15-DNA-20-500_MG | ecosystem: Environmental > Aquatic > Marine > Oceanic | place: Pacific Ocean: North... | reverse complement strand
CGCGATTTCGCAAGGGCCGCCGGCGAGGACCCCAGCGTAACGAACTACGTCGTCGGCGTGCGGTTCTGGTTTTAGGTCAAGGGAGAAGAAATTGACATGATGAACACTCTATTGCGAGCGCCGCTTGTCGCGCTAGCCATTGCCGCGGTGCCAGTGCCAGCGGCGGCGCAGGACATGGACCATTCCCGACATGGGACACATCATTCCGAGAAGACAGCTTCGGCCAGCGAAGATGTGTCAGGAGCTGAAGATATTCTCAAGGCTTATCGCGCCGCATTGATGTCGCGCGATGCCGCAGGCATGTCGGCCCTGTTCGCGGAAACTTCCGCGATCTTCGAGAACGGCAAGGCCGAGGGGAGTTTCGCCAATTACATGGACCACCATCTCGGTCCGGAGCTCGACGCGATCACAAGCTTTACTTTCACCGATCCGACGCTGTCCGTGACCCGTAACGGCCATATGGCCTATGGCTACGAAACGTATGGCTACCGGATCGAGCTCGAGGACGGGCGCGTGATCGAGCGTGACGGGGTCGCGACCTCGGTCCTTTCGCACGATGAATCGGGCTGGAAGATCGTGCAGTACCACTCCTCCTCGCGCGCGCCGCGGCGGCCCTGACCCGCTACGGAGCGGCAAGACAGTTGGCTTCGCGGTCGCTCAAACTGCGCTTGCATGTCTTTGGCAGCAAGCTCCACAAGTGGTTGGCGCTCCTGATCGGGGTGCAAGTTCTGCTGTGGATGGGCACCGGTGCCTTGATGTCCTTTCTCGATCTCGAGGAGGTACGCTCGGAGCATGTCGTATCCCGGTCTGCGCAAATATTGCCGGCCGGGGCCGAGTTACCCGAATGGCTGGAGAGACAAGACGACGTGACTGCAGTCACGACCCGTGCTCTCGAAAGCAAGGTGGTGACCGAAGTGCGGCGAGCGGATGGCGGCGTCACGCTACATGATCCGCGTAGCGGACGCTTGCTGTCCCCAATTTCGGCCGCGACAGCGCGCGCGATCGCTCGCCGCGCCTAGATTGGCCCGGAAACCTCGGTCAACGCCGCGCGGCTTGTCGAACGCGACGTCGGGACCGAATTCAGGGGGCCCTTCCCGGCCTGGCAGATCACCTATGACGATCGCGACGCGACACGCGTCTATATCGGTGCCTCGAGCGGAACGATCCTGTCAGCGCGAAGCGATACCTGGCGGCTCTTCGATTTCATCTGGGGCCTTCACATCATGGACTGGACCCAGCGCGACCGCATCAACAGCTGGTGGCTTCTCCTGTTTGGTATCGCAGGGACGTTCATTGCCCTTTCGGGATTTGTTCTGCTGGCCAACAGGCTACCAAGGATCAGATGGCTGAGTTGGAAACGAAAGTCCGGTTCCTGACTCGCCGACACGGGTCGGATCATCCTGTTCAAGACGCCTCTCTCCTACGCGAGGTTCGCCTGGCCGGCACCATTGATGGATCTCTCGTGGCGATCGGATGCAGCATACCCCCCAAGGAATAAGGGTGATTTATTCCCCAAAAGGTATATTGCCATTTTATACCCTTGGCGGTATAGTGGAGTGTGGAGGTATGCTATGCGCCAGATCGTCAGGCTTCCCAGTCAACTCGGAGCCGTGATCCACACCCATCGCCTCGGCAAGGGCCTGACCCAAACCGAGCTCGCCAGACTCGCCGGGACGCAGCAGAAAACCATCTCGGCCATAGAGAACGGAAGCGAAGGAACAAAGCTGGACACGCTCATCAGTGTCATCGCAGTCCTCGGCCTCGATCTTCAGATCGTGCCGCGTCAGCAGGACGGCGCCTCGATTGAGGACGTCTTCTAAATGGCGCGCAAAAAGACCCATGCGCCCCTCGATGTACTTATCAACGGCAGGCAGGTCGGCCGCCTCGAAAAGGCGGCGAGCGGTGCAATCAGTTTCCGGTATTCCGAAGAGTGGCTGGCCTGGGAGCACCGCTTCGCAGCGTCGCTCTCGCTGCCTCTGACCCCGGCGGCCTATCGTGGCGCTCCGGTCATCGCCGTGTTCGACAATCTTCTCCCGGACAGGGATGCAGTACGCCGCCGCGTAGCCGAGCGCATGGGCGCTCAGGGCACCGACTTCTACAGCCTACTCGAAGCCATCGGACGCGACTGCGTCGGTGCCATGCAGTTCCTGCCCGAAGGCGCAGATCAGGCGCAGAGTACCGACATCGAAAGCGAACCGGTCAGCGACACCGAAGTCGAGGCCCTTCTCGCCGATCTCGCACGGGCTCCACTTGGCGTCGATCGGGAACAGGAATTCAGGATCTCGGTTGCCGGCGCGCAGGAGAAGACGGCCCTGCTTCGAATCGATGGGAAATGGCACCGACCGGCCGGTGTGACCCCGACAACTCACATCCTGAAGCCGCAACTTGGACAGATACCCAGCGCCGACGGGATGATCGACATGTCGAACAGCGTCGACAACGAGCACTATTGCATGACGCTGATGAAAGCGTTCGGCCTGTCGGTCGCAGCGACAGAGATCGCGACCGTCGGCCAGCGCCGAGTTCTCGTCGTCGAACGGTTCGACAGGCACTGGCGCAACGCCAAGCAAATCCTGCGTCTGCCGCAAGAGGACTGCTGCCAAGCACTCGGCTATCCGCCCACGCACAAATATCAGAGCGATGGCGGCCCGAACATGAAGGATATCTTCGGCCTGTTGCGCGGTGCTGACGATCCGCAAGCCGACGCAGCCGCCTTTTTCAAGAGCCAGATCCTCTTCTGGCTCATTGGTGCAACGGACGGGCACGCCAAGAATTTCAGTATCTTCCTGAAGCCCGGCGGACGCTACAGCCTGACCCCCTTCTACGATGTGCTCTCGGCCCAACCGGCCGTCGACTCCGACCAGATTGCGCAGAACAGGTTCCGGCTCGCGATGTCCGCAGGCACCAACCGTCACTACCGGCTGAACGAGGTGACCGGTCGGCATTTTGTCCAGTCGGGCAAGTCAGCGGGGCTTGGCAAAGGCCTCATGCGTGCAGCCATCAACGAACTGATGGACCGCGCACGTGATGCGCCGACGGTAGCGCGCGAAGCGATGCCGGTGGACTTCGCCGAACCTGTTCATGACTGCATAGCTGCGGCCCTGGCGACGCGTTTGCCCAGGCTTTCGAGCGCGCTTGAGGAGTTTTAGCTTTAGCATCCGCCAACGAAGTCATCGCCCGCCCTTTGCTGCAGCCCATCGCCACCTGATTTTTTCACGAAGAGCATCCCTTATGCGCGCCCGTCCCTCGCTCCTTTCGCTTTCGGCTGAACGTCACTCGATGACTTTATGGTCGTCAGCCATACGCCCGCGGTTGCAATTGCTGTGCCCATGATGATCAGGGGTGTAAGCCTTTCACCGAAGAAGGCAGCGCCGATCGTTAGACCGAAAACGGGCACCAGGAAGCTGAATACATTAGCCTTCGAGAGTTCGATTTTGCCGAGCGTATATTGCCACAGCCAGAATGCGAGGGCTGTACCTGGGATCGCCAACCCAAGCAGGCTCGCGATGAAAACCGGCGACCAGTCGATTTGGCCCTGATCTTCGGTAAGCAAAGCCAGAAACGCGAGCGGGACAGCGCCGATGAGGAGTTGAAGGCCCATGGCGATCGCTGCGTCGGCGCGCCCCGAGAGCTTCTTGATGGCGATGTTGCCCACGGCAACGCCGAAGGCCGCAAGCAGCACATATGCAAAGCCGGTTGAGAGCGCCAGCGGACCTTGGAGAATTCGTGGGCCAGCAATAATGAGGATTCCCGCAAAGCCGAGCCATAACCCGATCCAGCCTTTGGAGGACAGGCGCTCGCGGAGAAACAGAAAGGCGAGACCTGCCGCGATGAGGGGTTGGCCGTTGGCGATGACGGTTGCAAGGCCGGGCGAAACGAACTCCGCAGCGTGGAACATCCCGTAGTAACCCAGCCCCGTCATGCCGAGACCGGCAAGGATGATCCATCCCCAGATGCTTCCATCGCGCGGAAAGGGCTTTCTGAGAATGATACCGACCGCCAGTAACGTGGTGCCTGCAAGAACCGCGCGCAGCACGGCGAAGGTGAGATGGGGCGCGCTGTCGAGACCGACCGTTATGAGCGGATAGCAGGACGCCCAAAGAAGCATCACTAAGATTGCGGAAAGACGCGCTGGCATAGTAGGTTAAGCGATAGCCCTCCATCCCGGTGCCCACAATGGTGGGATGCGCAGGTCCAGCGACGGGATACTCCTGCGCCTTGGCTACCACATGATTGCTCGCCCCTTCGGACTAGCGATGCTTCTGTTACTTCGCGCTTTTTTGCCATCCTATGCAGCTACCGCTGCGTACGGTGTGCCTGTCAAGTTCCCATGTGCGCGGTCGTCTCCAGTAGCCCGTGAGTTCCGTTCAATAATTTGAATTTGTTCTCTTATTTTCGGAGCGGTAGCGGATGGGCCTTTCGAGGACAACGCGAGATTCAGGGCGAAAATCGGCTCCGGGATACCAACTGGCCTTAGTGGACCAAGGATTGGCCGCGCCTGAGCACCCCGCGCGACTTCCATAAGCCGCTCGATTTGCGTCGGAAATTGTATCGACCAGTACCCATCTGAAGCGCTAGCCTTTCGCCAGGACACGGGCAAAAAAGCTCGAACTGCCAAGCTGGCTGAGCCCGTGGTGGGGATCAGATAGCCATCGCCGCCCCACACGTTGATCTGCCAGCGCACAAGGCATTCAATCAGTAGACATGCACCCTTCCTAGGACCTGCGAGCAAGAAAAAAGGGCAGGAGCCGCCGCCGGCCCCCGCCCTTTGCGTGAAGTCAGAACTCGTCGAGCATCGCCCCATGAACGGTGTGCACGACGCGCGCAGCCAAGTGCGCGGGAAGAGCGTTGTAGTCGCCCTCATCCAGCGCAAAGTATCCCAATTCGCGATCCTCGACGATGTGCTGATCGAAGAAGCTGTGCAGTGCCCGACACTCTGCAACGGCCAGCGCGGCAAAGTACCTGTCCGAGGTCAAATGAAGCTGAGCGATTGAAGCCATGATATCCTCCTGAAGTCTGCCGTTGACGGCAGGAGCAGGACGGATGGGCGTGTGGTCGGCGAGTCAGGGATCGCCCTGGGAGGGCGACCGCGAAGCGGCGGTAGGGGAAACGATTTTGTCGGAGCGTAGCGAAGCGAAGGAGAGACAAAATGGTGGGACCCTGCCGTCCTTGACGCGTCGGCCGCACGCCCATCACCATGGAAGAACGTGAGCCAGGCCCCCCTCCCTCCGGTACCGACCTAGATCGCTGCTGATACCTTCTGCGCGACCTCTGCGAGCGTGGCCTGGAGGCGGTTGATCTCTGACAGACTCGTTCCGCTGGGCACGTATCGTGTGATTAAGAATTCGCGTGATCTCGCCATGGCGTGGAGGTGTTCTCGCGTACGCTTTCTCAGCGACAGGCCGAACTCGCAGGCAAGGTCAGCCCGTGCCGCTAGGTTGTGCTGGAGCCCCCGGACCTGCCCTGCGGCATGGCCCGAGTGGAGAAGGAACGCGTTCAGATAGAGTTCGACCGCATGGATCGCGACCATACGAAACGGCGCCCGCGACCGTGGTTCCCTTGGTCGCCCGTTCCGTAAGAGAAGAGATGCCGACAATCTGTACTCATCGGCAACAGCGACCACTTCGACCGCGGTTGCGGTTTCGCCCGGATAACAGGTGTGGGTCTGATCGTTCATGGCGCAACGAATATCAGCAACCTGGGAAAGGAATTCTAAAAGGCTTCGGTCATTCCCGACCCAAAGAAGGAGCCCTGCCGCGCTTGCGGCAGAGCCCCTTCGTCGATCGCCGGTTGATCGATGTCAGTCGATCTCGGGCGCGTCGCGGTTGTCTCCGTCGCCATCCCTGGCGTTGCCGCGCGAGAGGAAGTCGACCTTGTCTGCGAGGATCTCGCAGCCGTAGCGCTTGACGCCTTCTTGGTCTTCCCACTGGGTGTAGTGGAGCCGGCCCTGGACTGAGACGAGCTGGCCCTTGGTGCAGAACTGCCCGACGGTCTTGGAGAGGCCGTTGAAGCAGGTCACCCGGTGGAATTCGCTGTCCTTGGCGGTGTAGCCGTTGTCATCCTTGTAGGTCTTGCCGTCCTTGTCGCGCGCGGGGCGGTCGGTGACGACGGTGATGCCGGTGACGGAGGTTCCGCCCTTGGTCTCGCGGGATTCGGGATCGCGGTCGAGACGGCCGGTCAGGATTACGAGATTGGTCATGTGACTGGTCCTTCGGTGTGCCAAACCGGAAACCATTTCCGGCTTGCGAACATCCAGAAGAAGCAGGGCATGGGAGGACTGCACCGCAGGGCGCGCCCGCGCCCAAGGGAAACGCTTTTGCAAGGGGTGGTGCGGGCAGGCAGCGCAGCTGCCAACACGGCCCGAAGCAAAGGCGTTGCCGGCCTCAGCTAACCTGTATTGGTCAATCGGCCGAGAATAGATAACCGCTAGGGCAACATGAGCCCTATCGCTTAACGGTGAATTGAAAACGCTTCGCTTGGTCAATGCAGGGCGTAGTGCTCACGCAATACGCATCAACAAATATCACATTACTGGCGTTCAATCTTCCCAAAGCCAGCATATGCGCACTGTACGATTGCGTACCGGATGAGTGACCAATCTCTTGAGCACTTCTTGGTTTAATAAGCTCGCGAATGTAATAAATCATCTCTCCGATAGGCTCAACTTGGCGTAGAGCCTGACATTTCTCCCCATCCCGACAAGAGATATCTCCACTTTCGTTGCCAACCCCGACGCGAATAAATGCATCGTTGGTGACCGCCTGTAACCCACGCAGGCTATGTCCACCCCCTTCCTCAATTACTGCGCTTCTAGGTAGAGCAAAATTTAAGCTAGTCCTGTCTTCCAGCTCAATCGTCGCCAAACGGGCATCAGCCAATCCACTGGAGGCGGATGCAACTTGACGGTTGTAGCTACAACCCACCAGAGCGAGCAACATGAATGCCATTGCGGCGGCTCCGGCGATCCTGAGTTTACCTTCGGCCATACAGGTACTCCGCACTTTCGCGATCTGGAGTAGACAGTACCGTTGGCCGAGGACCATCAATTGACCAGCCGTACATAACATCGGATATGGTTTGCGACGTGAGCTTGTGACCTAATCCGACTGCATGCCCCAGCTCATGGGCGACCAATCCTCGAAAATCCTTCATGTTATTAGGTGTGCTCCCACTACCACAATAGGCACTGGTGAGCGTTCCAGGCGCGATCTGAATATCACCATCTTTCAAGTTGTATCGGCCCGCAGCTGAATTATAGGTACCCCAATCAAACTGCGTGGACGCCGCGGCATAGCTGAGCGTTTCACCGACGTTGATGTCTACGGTATCGATGCGGTTCGCGCTTGTTGGAGCCAGATACTCACCCTGCTTCACGCGAGATTCGGTAGTGGTGTATCCTCCCCATACAAACGAAAAACGAAATGTCGAAGAGTTCCATGTATTCAATGCTGCATAAGCGGGACTTTGACACGCGCTTGGAACGCTATCATTGATGGTAAACCGCAATGAGGATGCATCTTGTCGTCCCCAAGTCCATTGGTTTGCAACATCCGGACAATTTTTGTTTGTTGAACTGTACTTGCAGTTATTTGCTTCTACCTCGGACGGCCAAAACGCCGCAGTTCCGACAATGACGCTAGCGGTCAATGCCAAAGATGGGAATATTCGCATGTTCTCTACCTTCAGCTAAATAGCAGATACTGCTTTCGTCGGGACCGGTTGGCCCTCCCCAACGCTAAGCAATCGGTCACCTTCAACCCTGTAGGGTTGAAAAACTTCACCAAAGACCTGACCGGACCTCTGTGGGCGCCTTCCAGCACGCCGAGCAGAGACGTAGTCGTACCTCGCCTGAGACAAAAACAAGAGATATTGCCCTTCGGGATTAGCTGGGCTCGCGCCTGGCGGGGAGTTAGAATACTGCCGGATCGTCACTGTCTGGCCAGGTTGAAGATTGCCCTTCGCAACTTTATCGACGGTGAAGGTTACGGTGAGATTCATACCATCATCCGCATCCTGTGCTGCTGAAATGCTCTCAATAGTCGCCACAACGACGTCTTTGGACAGGGCGAGGTAATCGTCGAAAGTAGGATTTCCCGACACGACGTTCTGGGCGGAAAGGATGGTCGATGTCGCGTCCCCTTGGCTCTTCGGGAGATCCCCCGGTCCGTAGCCGATCGAGAGCAAGAGTTGAGCGATTTCGTCGATAAAGAGATCGGGAATTTCCGCGCTGCGGGTTGCCGTAAGATTGTTCTGAACCAGTTTTCGGGCAGAATTGCGAACCTGAGCCCGCAACGCTTGTTGTTGCGGAGCAATCCCTAGTGTTGCGAACGCCTTCGATCTTTCTTCTTGGATGTCCTCCCAGGTTGCAACGTACGTGTCGGAGCCCGACACGCCGGGGTCTGGAGGAGGTGGAACCTCACTTTGCTGCGCTTTCGAAGCAACCCCAATGGAAGCAATGGCGAACGCGAATACGAAGCTTGCTCTGGCAAGGCGCGCGGCGGAGAATTGCATACATAGTCTCCTCATAGAGAAGACAAATCAGCAATGCAGGTTCAGTTCCTTCAAGTTGCGGGAAAGGCTACCACATGCGAAAGCTTCATGGCCAACCAAAGTAGCGAAACGCCCAGAGCCCGAGGCCGCCGTGGCAGGTGGTGGAGCAGCACTTTTAGTCACATATGGCGACAATCCAAGGCTCATCAAAGCGGGCGCTGATTGAGGCTGTGCTGATGCTGGCGAACTACTTTGAAAATTCTCATCCTGCAAAAAGCTGCCGTTCTAGCTCGGAACCAACAGCATCCACCGCTGTGATGATATGGGCATCATCAAGGTGCGCATAGCGGGCGGTCGTGTCGATAGCCTTGTGACCTAACAGGTTTGCAAGCATCGGCAACGTCTCTGACGAACGGGCGGCGAGGCTGGCGTAATTATGCCTCAGGTCGTGAAGCCTCACGTCGTCGAGACCAGCTTTTCGGCGCAGACCGCGCCAGAACCAATCGACAGCCGAAGCAGGCTGTACCTTGAACGGTAAGACGCGAGTGTGCTTCGGGCCACGCGTGAAGCGATCGAGCACGCTCCTTGCCTGCTCTCCCAGCCACACGATGCGCGGACCTGTCTTCGAGTTTGTCAGTTTCAGCTTTCGGCCCTGCACTTCGCCCCATTTCAGATTGAGAAACTCGCCGCGCCGACAGCCCGTGAGCGCCAGCAGGGATATGACCGCGACTTCAAGGGGTTTCTCCTCGCGAGCGTCAGCCAGTGCCTGCCCAAGCCTTGCCATTTCGTCCTCACTGAGGAAGCGCTCGATCTTGCGGCCCTTGTTTCGCTTAATGCCTCGAAACGGGTTGGAGTGCTCGGACAGATAGGCCTCAACGAAATCGGTCATCGTCGGGGTGGCCTTGACCACTGCGCGTTTGGGCAAACCATCAAGCGCGGCTTCCGCAAGAATGCGGCGGGCCTGCGCCCTTGCCAGCCCCGCCTCAAGCTCGTCGGTCCGGCCAAGGGTGATGCGGCGATGCTTCCCGCGATGGCGTAAGCGAACGAACCAAAAGTAGTTGCCGCTCGGCCTTACGCGCAATCCAAAGCCCGCAAGCTCAGTGTCCCAGATGCAGTATTCGCGTTCGCGCAGCGGCAGTTCTCGGCGGGCAAAATTGCCATCGAGAAGCGCTCTGCGCGCAGACATTCGACGCTTGGGGACCATATGGCATTCGCCCTCATGCAAACTGCCCCCAGAACCCTTGGAAATACTGTCATTTGCGGGGACCGCACGGCATTCAACAGCGCCCTCTCTGCCGAGCACTTTGAGCGTTTCGCGCACTGATTTTATTGCACTTTTTCCCAAAACACAGCAGTGCTACTGCGTACGGTGTGCCGTTTTTTCCCCTGGGCCTTGTAAACCTCGCGGTGCACAAACGTCCGTACTTGCGAGCGAGACCATGGTCGAGCTGAAATCATACTTACAGCGCACGGCAAGCTTGGTACTTGGCCCGTGTGTAATATGGGTGCACGAAGAAATATTCGGGCGTCCAATCAGCGAGGTTAGATTGTATGTGTTTTTCCGCCACAGCGAGTTTCGCCGCCGGCACCGTGCTGTTGGCAACCGGTGCCTTCACAATGCGAATGGCGCGCAACAGCGGCGAGAGACCCTACGCGCTGATTCCGGTTCTGTTTGGCGTCCAGCAATTGATCGAGGGCGCACTTTGGCTGACATTTCCTGACAAGGCGCCGGTGCTGAAGACAGTTCTGACCTATCTCTATTCGATCTTTTCGCATGTTCTGTGGCCGATCTATGTCCCGGTGGCGGTTTATATGCTCGAGAGGGTAGCCTGGCGCCGAAAGGCCCTCATGGCGACGGCGATTGGCGGAACCCTGGTTGGGCTCTACTTGCTCTATTTCCTTATCCGCTTGCCAATCGTCGCGACAGCCGGCGACGGTCATATCGACTACGAATCCCCCCACTTCTACGTTGGCATCGTTATGACACTGTATGTCTTGGGCACCTGTGTCAGCCCGCTGCTATCCAGCCATCGCTGGGTCAACTGGTTTGGGGTCGGAGCAATCGTCTCCTTTCTTGCGGCAGGCGCGTTCTATCTCACTTGGTTCATATCGGTCTGGTGCTTCTTTGCCGCGGCGATGAGCGTGATCGTCCTGATGTTCTTTCTGCGTAGAGACACCGCCGTCTCACCCTCCCCCCCAATGGGCGAGCCGGTGCGCTAGTTTTTAAGAAGGGTGAGCTGGCTGCTATGGTTTCACCGAAGGGGATTGATGCTCAGGGTTTTCAGCCTGGTCCGCGCTCGTCTCGGCACCAGCGCAGGCAGACTGGAGAAAAAGGGGCTACGGACGGTGGGCATTCTCTAAAGGTGTAAGTGCATTGCCTGGCATGCGGGGCACTTTGCATAGTTCCGAAGTTCCCCGATGTCGTCGGTGCATTTCTTGCTCGCATTCGAGGCGGCCCGGCTCACCCCCAAGGTCATCAGCCGATCGAGAGCTTTAGATCGTCGCTGATCACGTATTGCGGAACGACCAAGTTCTTCGGTGCCGGCCCTTTCCGCACGCGTCCGGAGTTGTCGTATATTTACCCGTGGCAGGGACAAAACCATCCCCCATATCTTCCGCGATTTTCACCCACTCCCTGTCCCAACGGAATGCAGCCAAGATGCGTGCAGACGCCCACCACCACAAGCCACTCTGGTCGCTGCACGCGCGCAGCGTCCGTCTCTGGATCGATCAGCCCTGAAGAGGCATCGTCGGCTCTGGCTCGCGCGATCTCTTCAGCTGTGCGCCGCACGATGAATACCGGCTGCTCGCGCCAGCTCACAGTGATACGTTGACCTGGCTCAATCGGTTGCAAATCGACTTCGATCGTAGCTTGTGCAACCACGGCGGCCGATGGGTTCATGCTGTCGATAAGCGGCCAGACGGCTGCTGCGGCACCGGTTCCCGCGAACGCAACGGGCGCGATATGGATAAAATCGCGCCGGCGCACGCCTTCCGTCCCGCCGTCCTTGTCAGCACCGTTGCTCGCCGCAGTCCCGTTTCGACATCTATCCCGCTGGAAGATCGCCGAACCCAGATACCGCTCAAGGCCCAGTCAGGTAAGGACCTGCAGACCGGGAAGCGCGATGTCGGCTACCCACTCGAGAAATGCGCCGCCCCCGGTCGACACGTGGGTCAGATCCGCAGTCAGACCGCTCATGTTGAGGGCTGCAACTGTGTCACCGCCACCGGCAAGCGAAGTCAGCGCCCCCTTTCGCGTCAGCTCGGCGGCCGCTTGGGCGATCGCGAAAGTCGAAGTCTCGAAAGGAGGCATCTCGAATGCACCGAGCGGGCCATTCCAGATGAGAAGCTGCGAGGATCGCAGCACGTCCACAGTTTTCGCAACAGTGCGGGGTCCCAGGTCAAGGATCATCTCATCGGCGGCGACATCTTCGACCAGGACCGTGCGCAGCGAAACGGGATGCGGCGTCAGTTCCCTGGCTACCACGACATCCTCGGGCAGATGGATCTGGCACTTTCCCTGGCTGGCCTTCGTCAGAATTTGCAGCGCTGCATCCTCGAGGTTCCGCTCGGCGAGCGATCTGCCGATTGGCTTGTTCAGCGCGGCAAGAAAGGTGTTCGCCATCGCTCCGCCGATGATGAGGTTATCCACTTTCGTGCTGAGCTGCTCGAGGACGTTGAGCTTGCTCGAGATCTTGGCGCCGCCGATAATCGCGGTGGAAGGGCGCCGCCCGAGCCCGGTCGCCGATTGCAACGCCCCGATCTCGTCTTCCAGGGCGCGGCCCATATAGCTCGGCAGCAGTCTTGCCACTCCCACCGTGGATGCATGCGCCCGGTGTGAGGCCGAGAACGCATCGTTGACATAAAAATCCGCAAGATCGGCCATCGCGCTTGCAAGCTCGGGATCGTTGCTTTCTTCGCCTGCGTAGAAGCGGGTGTTTTCCAGTAAGGCAACATCGCCCGCCTCCAGCTCGGAAACCGCGCGCTGCGCTCCCGGGCCAGTCCAGTCTTCGAGAAAATGAACCTCGTCTCCGAGCAGGGAGCTGTAGGTTTTGGCAACCGGCGCGAGCGAGAATGCCGCGTTCGGTTTTCCTTTGGGACGACCAAGATGCGAGAGCAAAAGGATTACCGCGCCGCGCCTTCTGAGCGCCATCACCGTTGGCAAGCTCGCTCGCAAGCGCGTATCATCACCGACCGCGCCGTCGTTTCCGATTGGTACATTGAAGTCGACCCGGACCAGCGCAATTTGGCCAGCGATTTCGCCCAGATCATCGAGGGTTTGCGGAACCGACATGCGACTATTGCTCCTTGCTGCAGGAATGGGGCGAAGTCGCGGCTCAACCGCGCGCGCTTCCCTCCATTAGGGACGGAATGGCGCGCGAAGGCTTACATAGCAGCAATGAGATAGCGAAAGGCGCCGCCGAAAAGTGTAAGTCGCGCGGGCTTCCGGCGTCCTTTTGGATCAGGTCCAGCAGGGGCGAACGCAAGGCATCTGCCAAGAGTGGCCTGATATGCGTCACTCCAGCGGAGCGCCGGGCGGCTTGCCGAAGCTCGCAAGGTTACAGGAAGGGAATGAGACAAATGAAAACAGTGCTGCTGCACGTCAATCGCGACGCCGGACAGGTCAGCCGCCTGGCTGCGGCGATCGATCTCGTGCGAGATCACAAGGGCCTCCTCATCTGTCTGCAAGCCACAAGCTGGAATTCCTATGTTTTTATCGGTGATCCTTATGGTGCAAGCTATATTTCGCCCGAAGCGTTGCAATCGGTTCGCGATGCGGAAAATGAAGATCGCCAATTGATCGAGAGCCGCCTGGCGCAAGAAGGCGTTGAGTGGGAATGGCGCCGCGTCGAGGGTTCCGCCGGACAGGCGCTGGCTGCGCACGCGACGCTGGCCGATCTGGTGGTCATTAGTCAGCCTGAGCAGAAAGATGCCGTTCTGCCGCGAGCCGCGCCGCTCGCCGCCGATCTTGTCGTTCATATCCAGTCTCCCTCGCTGGTCGTACCGCTCGGCGGAAAGCGGTTCGCGCCTAGGGGGAATGCGATCATTGCGTGGAATGGATCCGCCGAAGCCGGGCATGCCGTTCGCTTGAGCCGATCACTCTTGCGCGATGCTGCTGAGGTCCACATCGTAACCGTTAGCGAGGACAAAGAAGGTTCGTCGCCGGACGAACTTGCGCAATATCTTGCACGACACGGCATCGAAGCGCAGGCCCGGCGGCAACCCGCCGATGATGCATCGATCGCTGAAGCGTTGGTGGCTGCGGCGAACGATCTTGGAGCGGCTTACATCGTGCTTGGTGCCTATGGGCACTCGCGTATCCGGGAAACGATACTCGGTGGGGTAACCCAGGAGATGATCCTGCAAAGCCCGATTCCAATGATTCTCGCGCATTAGATTGGAATAGGCAGAACGGACATGGGACCTGGTCGACCGGCAATTTATCGATCGGCCAAACGCTTGACTGTCGAAGCCCGGTAGATGCGCTCGACGGCGCGCCCGAGCACATCGTTGAATTCCTGATCTTGCATGTGCGCCCGCAAATCCTGCAGCAAAGCCCGGCTGAAGCTCGCGATCATGCCGCGGTTTCTTTCGAGCGCGGCGCAAGCGGCATCCTGGGAGAGCCCACCCGAAAGGGCGAGCACCCGCGCGCAACTGGGATGGGCAACGAGGGGCGCGTAAAGCCCGTCCGAAACCGGCAGCGAGAGTTTCAGGACCACACGGCGGCCATAGCCTTGCCCATCGAGCGCATTGCCGAGTTCGGCCAGAAGGATTCTCTCGCACTCGTCGCGCGTTGCACTTGCGATATTCACTTCCGGTTCGATAATCGGCACAAGTCGCTGGTCGAGGACATGGTTGGCCAGCTCGAATTGCTGGCGCACGACATCGCCGATCCCCCGGTGCGATGCGACGTTGATCACTGAACGCATCTTGGTACCAAGAACGGCCCTAGAGCGCGCACGGGACAGCAGGCTTTCAAGATCCGGCATGGGCTTCATGAGCTGGACGCCGCCCGTATCTTTCTCCAACCCTTGGTCGATCTTGACGAAGGACACGATCCCCCGCCGCCAGAGAAACTCTGGCACCGGTACGGTGTCAATCTGCGCATCCATGGTCCGCTCGAAGAGAATAGCGCCGAGCACCCTTCGCCCATCGATGCATGGGGCTTTCATGATCCGCACGCGAAGTTCATGGATAAGCGCGAACATCTCGTCCTCTCCGGAATACCGGTCCGCGCCGATGCCGAAGGCCTGAAGGGCAGCAGGTGTCGAGCCGCCGGACTGGTCGAGGGCCGCTACAAAACCGGCACCACCCACAAGCTGCGCCATCATTTCCGCATATTTCATGGGGTCTCCCCGGCTCCAGTCTTTGCAAACGCGACCGATCGACGCGGCCGCGAATAATATCGTCAATGCGTAGAGAATGGACGCCTTTGGCAGCGCTTGATTACAAACGCCGCTACCGGCGAGCAGACCTTGGGCGGCAATACCCCTCGGTCAGTGTAGCAACTTCGCCGCGCGGGTTCTCCTTCTCAGAGTCTGACTCGAAACTATCTGGCGTAAGTTCATAGGCTTGCCAGTCTGCGAGTGAGCATCTGCACGGCCGCGGTGAAGAGCCAGCACCGGGCTGATGCTATGGTGGTCTCGAAGTCTTTAGCGAG